>Ga0208279_1000206_pt1 | contig 55231 bp, 46 predicted proteins | sample AntAceMetag02UKM_FD_184766 | JGI IMG/M metagenome (GOLD analysis project Ga0208279, IMG submission 184766) | Saline lake microbial communities from Ace Lake, Antarctica - Antarctic Ace Lake Metagenome 02UKM (SPAdes) (version 2) | ecosystem: Environmental > Aquatic > Non-marine Saline and... | reverse complement strand
GTCGTTGTCGTAGTCATCGCCGATGACTTCGACAACGACGCCCGCTCCCGGGTCGTGGCCCCCAACGAGGTTCCTCCTGGCTGGCGCATCCTGGACATCGGCCCCAAGACTGTGTCTACCTTTGAATCGGCACTCGGCGGGGCGAAAACGGTGGTCTGGAACGGGCCGCTGGGCGTGTTCGAAATGCCCAACTTTGCCAAGGGCACCGTCGCCGTAGCACAGTTACTCCCCGGCCTGGACGCCATAACCATCGTTGGCGGCGGCGACTCAGCGGCAGCAGTGCGACAGGCAGGATTGGCAGATCAAATGACCCACGTCTCTACCGGCGGTGGGGCCAGCCTGGAGTTCCTGGAGGGCAAGGTCTTGCCCGGCGTGGCGGCGTTGATGGACAAATAGAGAGCCAGACCTGACAGGTCACCAAACCTGTCAGGTCTTATCCCTCGAGGGGAGAAAACGGCAATGCCCTTCGCCAACGGCGAAAACGTGGGCGTATACTGCATTGTGGAAAAACTGGGCCAGGGAGGTATGGCCACGGTCTTCAAAGCCTACCATCCATCACTTGACCGCTACGTCGCCATCAAAGTAATGCACCCCGCCTTCACAGAAGACCCCAACTTCCTGGCGCGCTTCCAACGAGAGGCCCGCATCGTCGCCAAGCTCGACCACCCTCACATCGTCCCCATCTATGACTTCGCCGAGCATCGCGGGAATCCCTACCTGGTGATGCGCTTCATCGACGGGGAAACACTTAAGGCACGCATGCAACGCGCCCCCCTGGACCTGCAGGAGGTTCCGTGTATCGCGCGGGCAGTCGGCGAGGCACTGACTTACGCCCACGAACAAGGTGTCCTGCATCGCGACATCAAACCCTCCAATATCCTCCTCACGCCCGATGGCGTAGTCTACCTGACCGACTTCGGGCTGGCACGAATGGCCGAGGCCGGCGAATCCACCCTCTCCCGCGACATGTTGGCGGGCACGCCGCAGTACATCTCGCCTGAACAGGCCAAGGGCCTGAAGAAACTTGACGCCCGCACCGACGTATATTCGCTAGGAGTTGTGCTCTATGAACTGCTGGCAGGGCAAGTGCCGTTCACTGCCGACACTCCCTACGCCATCATCCACGATCACATCTTCGCACCGCTGCCGCTCCCCCGACAACTGAACCCCGACCTGTCCGAACCACTGGAAAGGGTGCTGCTCAAAGCACTGGCCAAGGAACCCGACGACCGGTTCCAGTCGGTGGAAGAGTTGATCAGTGCCCTTGAAGCGGCACTGAAACCCACTCCCGCGCCTTCCCCGGCGGAGACGATCGTCGTACCGCCGCCTACCGCGGTCCGCCCAGTCGGGGCTGTGGAGAAACTCGAGGAAAAAAAACCCAAAGAAGAAAGACCTGAAGAGAAAGTGAAGCCCAGGAAGAAAAAACGCCGCTGGCCCTGCATCGTGGCCGGTGTGGCGGCCTTCCTCCTGCTCGCGAGCATCGTGGGTCTGGTCGTGATCAACCAACAGCAACAGGCCGGCACGCTCCCTGGCCCTGAGGATGTCGAACGACTTCTGGAAAGCGCCCGGGCTGCCCGGGAAAAGGGACACTTTGACCACGCCCTGGACCTATACCAGCAGACCATAGAGGCTGACCCACACCTGATTCCCGCTTACATGGAGGCCAGCGGCCTCCTGATTGAGATAAGAGACACGGATGAAGCGATGTTTCTCGTAATGGAGGGGCTGAAGGACAACCCGGACAACCCGGCGCTGCACAAACGGGCGGCGGGAGTCGCTACGCTGACGAAACGGTGGGACGTGGCACAGAGGGAAGTAGAGTGGTTGCTGCGGGAGATGCCCGAGGATGCGTTCTCCCACGCCTGCGCCGCGTCGCTCGCACTGGCCCAGGGTCACCCATGCGAGGAAGTCCACCCGGAGCTGGACGCCGCCCTGCGGCTCGATCCGGAGCTGGCCTGGGCCCACTACAGCCTGGCCCTGTGCCATCTCCAGGAAGACAACCCGGAGGCAGCGCGCGCCGAACTGGAGTTCGTGCTCGGCCAGGAGGACATCCCACACCTCCTGAGAGTACGTGCTGAGCAAAGGCTGGGCGCGTTGGAGCCGGGACTGGAAAGGGAAACGACCATCGAGCGGGAGTTCGAGGCACTGCTGCCGCTGATTGAGGAAATACCCCAAGAACACCTGCGGATGCCGCTCAACGAGATGCTCAACCATGCCCGCATCGCCTGGCAGCGAGGGGACAGGGGCAGCGCGATCCAGACGCTCGAGGAAACCCATGTCTGGATACAGGAGCACCAGGATGATCTCGGCATCCCTCTGGCCGAGGAACTGAACTCACGACTGGACCACATCATCCACCTGGCAGCCGAGCCATAGCCGCCCACCGACAACGGCCACCTCGCATTACCGCAAGAGTCGCCCTGATGGTTGATCGTCATTCTGAGCGTAGCGAAGAATCTCCCTTTACAAGAACCGAGACCCTTCGGCTTCGCTCAGGGTGACGTAGCAAGTTTTGCGCTACTGCAGAAAAACAAGGAGTCTCAATGCGAAAACCTTTTATCGCCGGCAATTGGAAGATGCACAAGACTATCGAGGAAACGGTCGCGCTAATCGAGGAACTGCAAGCCGCGCTGGAAGACGTCGCTGGCTGCGACGTAGCCATCTGCCCCCCCTTCCCCACCCTGGCCGCCGCGCGCGAGGCCCTGGCTGGATCAGCCATTGGCCTGGGCGCGCAGAATATGCACTGGGAAGAGCAAGGAGCTTTCACCGGCGAGGTAAGTCCGCTGATGCTCCAGGGCTTGTGTGACTATGTGATCATCGGCCACTCGGAGCGCCGCACTCTCTTCGACGAGACGGACGAGACGGTCAACAGAAAACTGCACGCGGCGCTGGCTCATGGCCTCAAGCCCATCCTCTGCGTGGGAGAGAACCTCCAGCAAAACCAGGCCGGAGAGACAGAAGTGTTTGTCGGCGGGCAGGTACGCGCTGCTTTCGCGGGCATCACTGCTGAGCAGGCGCGTATCATCACAATGGCTTACGAGCCAATCTGGGCCATCGGCACGGGAGTGCCAGCAACCGGCGAGGGGGCCAACGGTATCATCGGGGGAACAGTGCGCGGGACGCTGGCAGCGCTGTACGGCGACGATGTGGCCCAGGCCATACGCATCCAGTACGGCGGCAGCGTTAAGCCCGGCAACACGGCCGAGTTTATGGCGCAACCGGAGATTGACGGTGCGCTGGTGGGCGGGGCCAGCCTGCGAGCGGCCGACTTCGCGGCGATTGTGAAGAACGGATTGGCATGTAAAGTGAGTGAGTAGATGAGCATACGAGTAGATGAAGTGGAGTAGGACCTCATCTACTCACTTCTTATCTACCCTGCTGTCCCATGAACTGGACACCACTGCTCTGGCTGGCAGCGACGCTAGTGCTCCTGCTGCTGGTCGAACGCTGGATTCACCGCCATCTGCAGGGGGTCATGCTGCTGCTCACGGGCGACTCCGAGGTTGCGGTGATGTTGTACGCGCTGCCCCTGCTCCCAGGCATCCTCATTCACGAGTTAAGCCACGCATTCGCAGCGATACTCCTGGGGGCGCGAGTGGGCCGCATCTCAATCCGGCCCAAACGGGCAGGACAGCGTATCCAGTTAGGTTTCGTACCAATCGAGAGAACCGACGTTGTGCGGGCCAGCCTGATTGGGCTGGCTCCCTTGTTAACCGGTAGCATCGCTATTCTGCTGATCGGGTACCGGGTCTTCGGCATCGGTGCAGTCGGGGCAGCACTTACCGCCGGGCAGTGGACCAATCTGATCGCGGGGCTGTCGAGGACACTGACAGAGTCCGACGTCTGGATCTGGGCCTACGTGATCTTCGCCGTAAGCAACACGATGCTGCCCAGCCGGGCTGATCGGCAAGGCTGGACGCCTGTGATCCTCTTTCTGCTCCTGATGGGAGTGGTGATCTGGGCAGTAGGACTTGGGCCAGCGGTTGTCGAGGGCCTGGCAGAACCTTTCACCACGGCATTGCGCTGGCTGGCGACGATGTGCGCCCTCACAATAGCGATTGACCTGCCGTTTATCCTGCTGATCGCGTTGCTGGAGAGACTGTTGGAGCGGGTGAAGGGCATGCGGGTGGAGTACTAACGGGAGCGGGCGTATTGGCCGTGGACCACATCAGTTTTGAGGTGTATTCGGGCGAGGTCTTTGGCTTCCTGGGACCTAACGGAGCGGGCAAGACAACCACCCAGCGATGCTGACCACACTGCTGGAGCCGACTGAGGGGAGCATCGTCATCAACGACCACGACCTGGCCCGCGACGCCTAGCCGGTCAAGCGACAAACGGGATTGGTGCCGGAGGAATCCAGCGTTTACGGCGGGTTGACTGCCTGGGACAACCTGATGTTCACCGCCCGGCTCTACCGCGTGCCCCGGACCGAACGGGCAGAGCGGGCGCAGGAACTGTTGAAGACCTTTGGGGTGGGGGAGAAGCGGGATGTGAAAGTGGTGGCTATCATCAATCACGGCCGGATCGCCGCCATTGACACCCCGGAACGGCTGAAGCGAGCCTTCCAACAGAGATGTCGCCGGCAGCGCGAGCGTTGGCCTATCTCTCGCCGCTGACCTACGCCCAGGACTTGATGAACTACGCCGTGCTGGGGATGGGTTTGCTCAACCCATGGTTGGACCTGGCCATGCTGCTGCTGACAGGCATCTTGTTCCTGCTGCCGTCGGTCAAGATGCACCAGCGGAGCCGAAAACTGGGGTACTGAGAGCAATCTACATCAAATCCTCTCGGCTTCTTCATCACTTCTTTATACCTTTCTGGTACAATAGAGACGGGTTGGAAAAGAGCCAACCCAAATCTAAACCAGGAAGGAGGTGAATCGGATGAACAAGAAAAGGCTTATCACTCTGGCCGGCGTGACGCTGATCGTGCTGCTACTGGCGGGTCTGGGTGGAGCGGCGCTCGTATTCGCTCAAGAGCCCACGCCCCCCACTCCCTTCGGCCGGCACGGTGGCGGCCGTGGCGTGGGCGGCTTCGCTTGGGCCGGCGGTGGTCAGTGGACAATGTTTGACACGGCGGGCGAGGTTCTGGGGCTGACCCCCGAGGAACTCTTTGCCGAGTTGCACGCGGGCAAAAGCATGGCCGATATCGCCGAGGAGCAGGGCGTCGAGATGGAAGCGGTACAGGACGCGATGAACGCCGCCCGGGGCGAGGCTATGGAGCAGGCTATCGACCAGGCTATGGAGGACGGGTCCCTGAGCCGGGAGCAGGCCGACTGGATGCTCGAGGGGCTGGAACAAGGCTTCTTTCCCAGGGGGCCCAAGGGACAGGGCTTCGGCCACAGATGGGGTGGTGATCATCCTGAAGGCGAGTGCCCATGTGGCTCGCACTGACGGTGTGGTTAAAGAGGTGAATTGAATGAACGATGTGTGGGGAGGAGCACCTGGGTGCTTCTCCCCACTGCATTTGTGCAACCTCAAAAAGCAAATTTCGCTATTGGTCATCCGTCCTTCATCGTTCACCTGTCAACCTGGTAGATCACGGCTTCTTCATAACTTCTTCATAACTTCTTTACATTTCTCCGGTATAATAAAGGCGGGTTGAGGGTAGGGCAATCGCATTTATCCCATTCGCTCGGCCTGGATCGCCAGATCCAGGCCCTAGCCACTGGATTTGGCAATCCAGCGGGAGCAAAAAGGGCTTTTCGGTGTCCCAAAGTCTGCCCGACATTATAAATGCGATTGCCCTGGGGTTGAGGGTTAGACAGACAGGGAGGGAGACACACGAGAAGATGACCAAGAGCAAGATACTGGTGGTTGACGACGACCGGAAGATCGTGGACCTGGTCCGGCTCTACCTGGAGCGGGATGGCTACCGGGTGCTCGTCGCTTACGACGGCCTGGCAGCCCTGAAGTTGGCCCGCCAGAAGCGGCCAGACCTCATCGTGCTGGACCTGCTGTTGCCTGAGGTGGACGGCCTCGACGTCTGTCGTATCCTGCAAACCGAGTCCAGGGTACCGATCATCATGCTCACGGCCAAAACCACCGAAGCGGACAAGCTCATTGGCCTGGAACTGGGCGCCGACGACTACGTCACCAAGCCCTTCAGCCCTCGGGAACTGGTGGCCCGGGTGCGGGCAGTGTTGCGCCGGGTCGGCGAAGAGGCACCCCAGGCCCCGACGGAGATGCGCTTTGCCGATCTGGTGATCGACCGCCGTCGCCACGAGGTGCAGGTGCGGGGCGAGGTCGTGGATCTCACTCCCACCGAGTTCAGGCTGCTGGAGGTGCTGGCCGGGGAACCGGGGCGGGCTTTCACCCGGTTGAAACTACTGGACCGGGTCTTTGGCTACGATTTCGAGGGCTTCGAGCGCACGGTAGACGTCCACGTGAAAAACCTGCGCAGAAAGATTGAGCCTGACCCCAAGCAACCGACCTACGTCAAGACCGTCTACGGCGTGGGTTACAAATTCGGCGAGGATTGAGAGGATTGAAATGCTCCACACCCTTCGTTTCCGTCTGATCGTGGCACTGGTCCTGGTGGTGGTAGCGGCGGTGGGGATCATGGCATTCTTCGGTACCCTGGCCACCACCAGGATGTTCACCCGCTACGAGGAACACCAGGGGGGGATACGCTACCGGCGCTTCGAGATGCTCCTGACCCACCATTATGCCCAGAACGGAAACTGGTCCGGCGTGCAACCCCTGATCGAACAAATAGAGCAGATTACAGGTGAGCGGGTGGTATTGGCCGACGAGGAGGGCCTGGTCATCGCCGACTCTGCGGGGAAGTTGGTCGGGCATCACGTGGAGCGGGATTGGCCTCCTCCGCTCCCGCCGATTACCCACCACGGAGCAAGGGTGGGCACTCTCTATGCCGGTTTCCCCGGCTGGGGCGGGGGTCCTGGGAGCAAGGTCTTCCTGGATCCCATCAACCGCACCTTGCCTCTGATCGCCGTGGCCGCTGGTCTCAGCGCTGTGCTGCTCATCCTGGGCCTCTCGCGCCGCATCCTCGCACCGGTGGAGACTCTGACGGCGGCTGTGCGGCGAATGGAGGCGGGGGATCTGAGCCAGCGCGTGGAAATCACGCGCTTTTCCCAGGACGAGATCGGCGATCTGGCCCGGGCCTTCAATCGGATGGCCGACGGGCTGGCCCGGCTCGAGGAGTTACGCCGCAACATGGTGACTGACGTGGCTCACGAACTGCGCACACCCCTCACCAACATCCGGGGCTACCTGGAGGCGCTACGGGATGGGGTGGTGGAGCCGGAGAACCACATCATTGACTCTCTTTATGAAGAGGCTATGCTCCTCAATCACCTGGTGGACGACCTGCAGGAGCTGTCCTTGGCCGAGGCAAGACAACTCAGACTGAAACGCCAACCTGTGGCCCTGGCCGACGTAGTGGATAGAGTCGTCGAGGCGATGCGACCCCGGGCGGAGGCTGAGAGGGTAACGTTACAGGTTGACCTGCCGGAGGATCTGCCCCTCGTGGACGTTGATCCCCAGCGAGTCGGACAGGTGTTGCGCAATCTGCTCGACAACGGGCTGACCCACACGGAGCCAGGTGGGAAGATCACCATCACCGCCCACGTCGCCCGTCCTGAGCCAGGCGCTGCCCTGAGCTTGTCGAAGGGTCGAAGGAGCGGCCAATGGATCGAGGTCGGCGTGCGGGACACAGGGGCCGGCATCGCTCCCGACGACCTGCCCCACGTCTTCGAGCGCTTCTACCGGGACGACAAGTCACGGTCGCGGGCTACCGGGGGGACGGGGCTGGGGCTGGCCATAGCCAGGCAACTGGTCGAAGCCCACGGCGGGCGCATCCGGGTCGAGAGCATCGAAGGCGAGGGCAGCACCTTTACCCTGACACTGCCGGTATCTATCAAATCATTGAATGTCGAACGTGAAAAGTAAGCACAGAGGAGATTCGATGAAAAAGCGTAGAACCTGGCTTGTTCTGATCGTCGCGCTGCTGTTGGCAGCCGGGACCGGCTATGTTGCTTATGTTCGCTACTTCTCCCCAGCCTCCCTGGCGGAAGAGCCTCCGGAACCAACGCTAGAAACAGCGACGGTGCGCCGGGGGGACATCGTCATCACGGCTGAAGGCAGCGGCAATCTCGTGCCCTCGACTGAGCTGGAGTTGGTGTTCCGCACCAGTGGGGTGCTGGACGAGGTGTTGGTGGAAGTCGGCGATCAGGTGCAGGAAGATGACATATTGGCCCGACTTGAGACGGACAAACTGGAGCGAGCCGTGGCTGAAGCCGACGTCAAGGTACAGCTAGCTCAACTTGAGCTGTCTGATGTGCACGACGGGCCGAGCGACGCAGAGCTGGCCAACGCCCGCGCCGCTCTGCGGGATGCCCAGGTCGAGTTGGAGCTCGCGCAGAACGCCTATGAGAATACGTTCGACTCCAACCGCGATGCCGCTGTGGACCGCGCCAAGGTCAACTTTGACTGGTACGTCGGTTATTATCAAGAGAAGAAAAGCGAGTACGAGGAGGGGCATCTCAGCCAAAGCGATCACGACCACGCAATGAACACCATGATCTCGGCGGAGGGACGGCTGGACACAGCCATCAACCAGGCGCTCGCCGAGGAAGCGCAGGCTGAGAATCGGGTGGATCAGGCCCAGAACGCTGTCCACCAGGCATGGGAGAGCCTGCAACTCCTGCAAAGCGAACCGGTCACGGACACCCTTGTCCGGGCCGAACTTGAGGTGGATCAGGCGCTGATGGCGCGTGAGAAAGCGCTCGCCAACCTGGAGGCGGCACAACTCTACGCTCCCTTCGACGGCACTGTGATGGATGTCGCGGCGACTGTTGGCGAACAGGTAGGAACCAATACGTCCATCCTCACTCTAGCCGGGCTGGAGGAGCCGCTGGTGCGCTTCTGGGTGGAAGAAACGGATCTCAACAGCGTCGCGGTGGGCAACCCGGTGAACGTCGTCTTCGAGGCCTTGCCTGACGACACCTTCGCCGGGGAGATCGTTCGCGTGGACCCAGTGCTGGTGACGGTGGACGGCACGCCGGCCGTTCAGGCTTGGGCGCGTTTGGACCTTAGTCCTCAAGAAGTCAATCTTCTCTCCGGTATGACTGTCGAAGTCGAGATTGTCGCTGCTGAGGCCAGGAACGTGCTGCTCGTGCCGGTGGAGGCACTGCGGGAGATGTCGCCAGGTCAGTACGCCGTCTTCGTCGTCGGACCCGATGGGGAATTGGAAATGCACTCGGTCGTGGTGGGGTTGATGGATTTCACCAACGCCGAGATCCTCGACGGTCTGGAACTCGGAGACGTCGTGAGCGTGGGGGAGGCGCAATAATCAGCCACGAATTTCACGAATTGGCACGGAGAAGTAAGTCAGTGAAATTCGTGCAATTAGCGGCAAAAAACCTGGGAGGGGTTATGTTTCGTAAGAAATCTTTCTGGATCGGTTTGATCGTCGTGCTTGCACTGGCAGCCGGCACCGGATATGCCTATTACAGTTACATTTATCTGCCAAGTCAGGAGACGGTCGAGCCGGTCATCGCAACTGCCCAGGTGCGTCAAGGCGATTTGGTTGTCTCCGTCAGTGGGTTCGGCACACTGGTTTCGGCCTCCGAGATTGATCTCGGTTTCCAGAGTGGGGGCTATCTGGACGAGGTATTGGTGGAGGTCGGTGACTATGTGCAGGCAGGCGACTTGCTGGCCCGGCTAGAGACGGACGATCTGGAGCTGGCTGTGGCCGAGGCCGGCATTGAGGCCCGCCTGGCGCAACTCGACCTGGACGACACTCTTGAAGGGCCTACCGACGCCGAACTGGCAAATGCCCGCGCCGCCTTATGGAGTGCCCAATCTGCATTGATAGTCGCGCAGTACACCTATGACACTACCCTCAACTCCGACCTCGATGCTGCCGTGCGTGCCCGTTACATTGAGTACCAGTGGTACACCGAACAATATTGGGAGGCAGAAGAAGGACTTGAGGATGGCGCGGTCAGTCAGGAGGATTTTGACGATGCCTGGAACGAGCGGGGATCGGCCGAGGGACAGTTGGGTGACGTCGCAGGTCAAGCGGAGATGGAGGAACTGGATGCCTGGAACCAGGTGGACCAGGCCCAGAACAGAGTCTACCAGGCGCAGGAGAATCTAGAGTTGCTACAGAGCGGCCCCACCACGGACACCATCATGCGCGCCGAACTGAAGGCGGACCAGGCAGCATTGGCGCTCAACGACGCGCGCGACGCTTTGGAATCGACTGAACTCTGTGCGCCTTTCGCCGGCACTGTGGTGGACGTGACGGCGATACCCGGCGAGGACATCGGCACGGCTTCAATCGTCACCCTGGTCGATCTGGAAGAGCCGGTACTCCAGTTCTGGGTGGAGGAATCAGATATGAGCGGCGTGGCGGTGGGCAACCGGGTGGAGATCATCTTCGAGGCCCTGCCAGACGATACCTTCACCGGAACGGTCATCCGCGTGGATCCGGCGCTGGTGACGGTGGGCGGCACGCTGGCCGTCCAGGCCTGGGCAAGCATGGACTTTGCTTCTGGTCAAGTTAATCTTCTCGGCGGCATGAACGCTGAAGTCGAAGTCATCGCCGGTGAGGCCAGAGGTGTGTTACTCGTGCCGGTGCAAGCATTGCGCGAATTGGGCCCAGACCAGTATGTCGTCTTTGTCGTGCAACCAGATGGTGAGATGGAGTTGCGCCCGGTCGAAGTGGGGCTGATGGACTTTGTCAATGTCGAGATCATCTCCGGCCTGGAGCCTGGCGAGGTGGTCAGCACAGGCGTGGAGGAAAGCACGGAGCCGAGTGTGCCTTCGGAAGAGGAAATGATGCCACCCGGTGGCCCAGGGATGCGGATGTTCGGCGGCTAACGCGAGAGGAACAATATGGCTGAGAACCTGATCGAGATCGTGGATTTGACGAAGGTGTATGGGACCGGCGACATAGCCGTTCATGCGCTGCGCGGCGTGAGCATAGTCGTCGAAGAAGGTGGGTTCATCGCCATCATGGGGCCTTCCGGCTCGGGCAAGTCCACGTTGATGAACATTCTGGGCTGCCTGGACCGTCCCACCGGTGGCGCCTACGTGCTGGACGGCGAGGACGTGAGCCGGTTGAGCAAGAACAGACTGGCCGGCGTGCGCAATCGCAAGATCGGCTTCGTCTTCCAGTCGTACAACCTGTTGCCCCGATTGAGCGCGGCTAAGAACGTGATGCTGCCTCTGCTGTACAGTGGCGACAGCCATCTGACCGATGGACAATGTCACGAACGCGCCATCGCTGCTCTTGAATCGGTGGGGCTGGGCGACCGGGTGCACCACCGGCCCAACGAGTTGTCGGGGGGGCAGCAGCAGCGGGTGGCCATCGCCAGGGCGCTGGTCAACCGCCCGTCAATCATCCTGGCCGACGAGCCCACTGGCAACCTGGACACCCAGTCCAGTGAGGAGATCCTGGAACTTTTGCACCAACTGCACGACCAGGGCACGACCATCGTGATGGTGACGCACGAGCCCGGCATCGCCGATCACGCAGAGCGAGTCATCTATCTCCGTGACGGGCAGATCGCCTCTGACAGACAGAACGGAGCGAGGAGGAAGAGGAAGATATGAGCCTGTGGCGGACTTTCAAAGTAGCCTGGGAGGGGTTGACTCTCAACAAGGCGCGCTCGTTCCTGACGACCCTGGGCGTCATCATCGGCGTGGCCGCGGTGATCGTGATGTTGGCGGTCAGCGCCGGGGCCGAGGCGGAGATCGCCGACCAGATCAACGCCCTGGGCGCTAATCTGGTTATGGTGATGCCCTCGTTAAGCCGGGGCGGTTTCGGCCCTGGTATGGGCGCCGGCGCCGGGAGACCGCCAGGCCTCACTTACGACGACATCAACGCCATCGCCCAAAACGTGACCGGCATCAACGGCGTCTCGGCAGAGCAAACTACGAACCAAACCGTAAAGGCTGGCAGTACGACGTTGGAGGACATTTCGATCGTTGGCACGACCGCTGATTTCCCCGATGTGCGCGACTACCGCGTGGCGGAGGGCCGCTTTATAACCGACGAGGACAACGACCGGACCAACAAGGTCGTCGTGCTGGGGCACGACATCGCCCAGGAACTCTTTGGTGGACAAAGCGCCATCGGCCAGTCCGTCAAAATCGGCTCAAGCAAGTTCACCATCGTCGGTCTGATGGCAAAAAAGGGCGTGGTCGGCAACACCGACTATGACGGGCGGGTGTATATCCCGATCACCGTCGTCTTCCAGAAGTTCACCAGCGCACGGCTCGGTGACGACAGCGTGCGAACCATCTACGTCTCTGCCGAAAGCAGGGAGACGATGGACAGCGTGATGTCGCAGGTGACGACGCTGCTGATCCAGCGCCATGACGTGGACCCGATGTCGCCTGACTTCAGCCTGACGACCCAGGACAGCATCATTGAGGCACAGGCGTCCACGACCGAGGCCTTCCGCGACTTGTTAGCCTGGGTGGCGGGAATTTCGCTGGTGGTGGGTGGCATCGGCATCATGAACATCATGCTGGTCAGCGTCACCGAGCGGACGCGGGAGATCGGCTTGCGGCAGGCGTTGGGAGCACGCCCCCGCGACGTGCAACTCCAATTCCTGCTCGAGGCGGTCACCCTCAGCCTGGTGGGTGGATTGATCGGAGTCTTGGCCGGTGTGGGCGGATCCTATCTCTTCAACACCCTGGGGACAATGCGCACCGTCCTGGTGCCGGAATCCGTACCATTGGCCTTTGCCGCCTCAGCGGCTGTGGGTATCTTTTTCGGCTACTATCCGGCTAGCAAGGCAGCGCAGTTGGATCCGATTGAGGCGTTGAGGCGGGAGTGAGTGCAGGTCGGCAAATCAGCAAATCGGCAAATCAGCAAATCGGCAAATCAGCAAATCAGCAAATCAGCAAATCAGCGAATCAGCAAGAACTATGGGAGGCTTGGATGCTTCCCCAGCAAACAATGAAACGGGGAAAAATGATGAAACAAGAGAGAGCACTGAGATTTTGGCATGTTGGATTGATCGCAGCATTGGCTGTTGCGGTGTTGGCCGGGTGTGGTGGAGAACAAGCCACTCCAGCCCCGGCGGACGAAGGTGGCAGCGAGACTTATACCAGCGCGGTTCTTGATACGTCCTACCCCGATGCGTTGAATGCATCAAGCCAGCTTGCGTTAGGCACGATCCATCTGGAGGAGTCAGAGATTGCCGTCACGCCAGAGCAGGCGACCGCCTTGCTCCCGCTCTGGCAGGCCCTGCAAGGCGGCGTGACGGTCCAGGCAGAGGTGGACGCCGTCCTGGCGCAGATTGAGAGGACAATGGCCCCAGAGCAGTTGGAGGCGATTGCCGCTATGCAACTCACCCAAAACGACCTGGGGGATTGGGCACAGAGCCAGGGGCTGGGCATGGGCGCAGGGGATGGTTCGGGACAGAGGGGTGGCGGCCAGGAACTATCACCTGAGGAACTAGCCACACGGCAGGCCGAACGTGGCGGCGGGGAGATGCCGCCCGAGATGGCCACGCGCCGGGCCGAGATGGAGAACATGAGCGATGAGGAACAGGAGGCAATGCGCGCGACGATGCAGGCGGGTGGCGGTATGGCCGGCGGTGATGGCGGACGGCCAGGGGCAGGCAGCGGTGCTGGCGGGAGGCAGTTCATTATCCTGCTGAACCCGCTCATCGAACTGCTGACGCAGCGGGCAGAAGAGTGATCTGACCTTAGCCCAAATTTCAGTATGGGCGGCATCGGGATTGAGGCGCTCTTCTCCGGCCTCGCGCGGGGGGTGCTCAACGCCAGGTTTGTCTTCTGGATGTTGGTGTTCGCCTCGGCGTTGCTCCTTGGGCGAGCAGCAGACTGGCATCTCTATCCTGATAACGCTGATCACATTTGGGCCAGTGCTCCCCTTCGTCTTTGGCCGGCGGGCCTGGTGCCGCTACCTGTGCCCTATCGGCGCGCTGCTCAAGATCTTCAGCCAAGCGGAGGAAACTGTCTGCCTTCGACGTGGCCATCATCGTGTTGTGGGTTAGCGCGACGTTGGGTTTCACCCTCTCCGGTGTACGCCAGGACGCCCTACAGGTAATTAAGTCGCTCATGACGCCGGGGCTGCTGGCGGTGATCTACGGCCTCGACTGATAGGGCAAATCACGCTTCACGCTCGCGGGAGAGAAGAGCCAACACGACCACCACCACCACGCCGATGCCCACCAACGCCAGCAACTTGTAGAGGCGAGAAGAAACGGTCAGCGCCAACACTCCGAACAGAGCGCAGAAACCCCAGTAGAGCAATACGATCGCCCGCTCCGATAGCCCCAGATCGAGCAGGCGGAAGTGGAGATGACCCCGGTCGGCCTGGGCCGGCGAACGGCGATGGCGCAGCCGGTCGAAGATCTGCCAGGCCACGTCCACGACGGGCAACCCTATCACCAGCAGCACCGTAGCCACCCGGCCACCGGCGATGATGCCCAGGCAACTCAGCGCGTAGCCCAGCACAAGCGCGCCGGCGCTCCCCAAGAAGATCCGCGACGGGGCAAAGTTGTAGGGCAAGAACCCCAACACTGCGCCCAGGAGTGCCAATGGCAATAGAACAACGCTAGGCTGTCCCACACGGTGCATGTGCACCGCTAACACAACACAGAGTATGGCCCCCACACCTGCTGCCAACCCCCCCAGCCCATCAAGCCAGTTGACGGTGTTGACCATCCCCACGATCCAGAACACCGTGAGCGGCACATAAAGGATCGGGGGCAGAACCACCAACTCATCGGTCAGGGGATTGTTGAACCGCTCGACAATGATGAGGCTAGCGACGGCGATGAGCGCAGCCACGGTCTGGGCAATAAGCTGGGGCACATAGCCCAACTCCCAACGGTCATCCACCAGTCCAATGACAAACAGAAGCGCACTTCCTGCAAGCAGCCCGAGCAGGCGCAACGGCTCTTTTTCATCGGTCGTCGGGATTCGCAGCGCCTGCCCCACCCCCACCGCGACGACGAAGGCGAGAAACAAAGCGACGCCTCCCAAACGGGGCATCTCCCCCGCGTGGCCTCTGCGCCCCCCAGGCCGGTCTACGACACCCAGCCGACGCCCCAGACGACCGGCGAGGGGAGTGAGAACGAGCGCCAGGGCAACAGAGACACCGAGAATAAGAGAATACTGCGGTAAGTACGTCAACGGATCACCAACGGATGTCAACGGATAGCAACGGACAAGCGGATGTCAACGGATAGCAATGGATGAACGGATGTCAACGGATGGCAACGGACAAACGGAGGAAAGTGGATCATGCCAGTCTCTTGCCCCATTTCTTGCGCCGGTGCTCGCTGATCTTCTTAGGCGGAAAGAGACGCTTCCACTCCAGACGCCGTCTACCAAAGTTGATCAGTAAGGCCACATCGCAGTCAGTTCCGGCAAAGTAGTCAATAACCTACGCAACATCATCATTCGTGAGAGAATGGGAATGAGCCTTGATCTCAACGATTACGGCATCTTCGACCACGAAATCAGGGTAGTAGAGCCCGACAACCGTGCCGTCGTCCATCTCGACCGAGATACATGGTTCCTCGGCGAAAACAAGATCAGCATCGCGCAACTTGGCTGCCAACGCACGTTGATATACTGCTTCACGGTGTCCTGGCCCCAGATCATTGTGCACCGTCATCGCCAAGCCAACAGCCTTGTATGTCAAATCACTGTGCGGCGCATCTTTCACAAGCCCCATTGGAATCCTCTTTCGCTGCCCCATCCGTTGACTACCCAGTACCAAACAGCCGGTCCCCCGCGTCTCCCAGCCCCGGCACGATAAGCCCTGTTTCGTTCAGTCGCTCATCCACGACAGCGAGGTACAGCGGCACGTCAGGATGGGCTGTCGTCAGACGTCGCACGCCTTCGGGGGCCGCGATGACACCCACGAACTTGATCCGTCTGGCCCCCCAGCGCTTGAGAATATCCACCGCCGCCACCGCCGATCCTCCTGTAGCGAGCATCGGGTCGAGAATCAGGCAGACGTCCACTGTAGGGCTGACCGGAAGGCGGCTGTAGTACTCCACTGGCTCCAGCGTCCGCTCGTCGCGCAAGAGGCCAATGTGCCACACCTCAGCGTTGGGCATCATGTTCCAGATTCCCTCCACCATCCCCAGGCCAGCGCGGAGAATGGGGACGAGACCAACTCGCTCCCGCAGCCGACAGCCGCTGGCCTGCCCCAATGGCGTCATCACCGCCACCTCCTCCATCACCAGGTCAGTCGTGGCTTCATAGACGATCAGAACAGCGATCTCCCGCAGCAGTTCGCGAAACTTCTTGGGGTCCGTGCGCTGATCACGCAGAAGCGTCATTTTGTGCCGCACCAGCGGATGGGTCGAAATATGCACTTGCGACGTCATGGCTCACCTCTGACTTGATGACTTGATGATTTGACGATTTGACGATTTGATGATTTGAATTGTACCCCTGAGCCCCCGGCTTGTCAAAGGCAGCATTTACCCTATTAGGCACTTTTGTTGTATAATCACTCCCAGAATGAACAACCGCATCATCTCACCCCAACCCCAGGAAGAAGAATCCGTGCTCGACCCGGCACTGCGCCCGCGGCGACTGGCCGACCTGATCGGGCAGTACCGCGTGCGAGAGAATCTGGCCATTCTGATCAAGGCGGCTAAGCAACGCAATGAACCGCTCGATCACGTGTTGTTCTACGGTCCCCCGGGTCTTGGAAAAACCACGCTGTCCCACATCATCGCGAATGAAATGGACATGCCAATCCGGGTCACCTCCGGCCCGGCCATCGAGCGAGCCGGCGACCTGGCCGCCATCCTGAGCAACCTGCGCGAGAAAGAGATACTGTTCATTGACGAAGTGCATCGTCTGGGCCGGGCCGTTGAGGAGATTCTCTATCCAGCGATGGAAGACTTCGCACTCGATTTCGTCATCGGTAAAGGACCCAGCGCCCGCTCCATTCGACTCAAATTGCCACGCTTCACCGTCGTGGGAGCCACCACCCGCCTGGCATTGCTGACCGCCCCACTGCGGTCTCGTTTCGGCATCATCTTCCGCGTGGACTTCTATGACCAGGAATCGCTGGAGGCCATCGTGCGCCGGGCCGCGTGGGCGCTGAAGGTGGAGGTAGACGACGCGGGAGCAGCGGAGATCGCCCGGCGCGGCCGGGGCACACCCCGGGTGGCGTTACGGCTGCTCAGACGGGTGCGCGACTTCGTCCAGGTGCGTGCCGATGGCCGTATCACCGCCAATGCAGCCCGTGAGGCACTGAAACTGCTGGAAGTGGACGAACGTGGCTTAGATGACCTGGACCGGCGTGTGCTACGCACGATCATCGAAAAATTCGACGGTGGCCCTGTGGGACTGGACACCGTCGCAGCCGCCGTGAGCGAGGAGCCCGACACGATCATGGATGTGGTCGAGCCATATCTGCTGCAACTGGGCTTCCTGGACCGCACGCCCCGAGGACGAGTAGCGACGGCGCGGGCCTACGAGCATCTGGGCCTGCCCCACCGACGAGCGGAGCAACCGACATTACTATGACAAAACACGACCTGGTGGGCAAGAAACTGGGCGAATACGAAATCGTGAAGCACATCGGGCGCGGAGCCACGGCCGACATCTACAAGGCACTTCAGCCCAAACTCAACCGGTACGTGGCGGTCAAGGTGCTCTCTCCCCTCTTCGCCGACGAGCGGACGTTCCGCCTGCGCTTCGTCCGCGAAGCCAAGTCCATCGCCCAACTGGACCACCCCAACATTCTGCCCGTCTACGACTTTGACCAGCAGGACGATCTGGTCTACCTCGTCATGCAGTACGTGGACACCGGGTCACTGGCGAACCTGATGGGGGAGCCTTTGACGCCCGACTTCGCGTTCGAAATCCTGGAACAGGTAGGAAGTGCGCTTTCGTACGCCCACAGCCGGGACATCGTCCATCGCGACGTGAAGCCGGGCAACATTCTGTTGGGACCGGGAAACTGGGTACTGCTGGCCGACTTTGGCCTGGTCAAGATTCTGAAGGATCCCTCGTTCATCACAGAGGCAGGGATGGGCCTGGGCACACCTGCCTACATGGCTCCCGAACAGGTGAGAGGTGAGACGGTGGACCCTCGGGCCGACATCTATGCCCTGGGGGCAGTGCTGTACCACATAGTCACCGGGCGCGTACCATTTGAAGGCGCACCGGGACTGGCGGTCGCCTTCAAGCGGTTGAGCGAACCGCCAACGCAGCCGCGGATAATCAACCCCAGTCTGCCTCTGGCCGTGAACCAGGTGATTATCAAGGCGCTAGCCCGTAATCGCGACTTGCGCTACGAGTCAGTGGATGCACTCGTCACCGCGTTCCGTGAGGCAGTGGAGAAGGGGGCAACAGGCCAGGCTCTGGAGACCACCGCTATCGTGGCTGAGGCATTGCGCCATCCGGCCATCGTTACGAGCGTGCCAGCGCATCCAACGCCACCGCCCGCCCCGATCCCACTGGAAATCATCTGGCCATCGGAGCCAAAAGAAAGCCCAGAGCACGGAGGCAGCGGGTGGGCGCTGCTGGCGGCGATTGCCGGCACGCTGATCGGCTTCTTCCTGCTTTTCTGGGGCCTGGCGGCAGCGTTGAATGTACTCCTGGGGGGGCTGCCGTGAACAGTCTAGAGACGACAGGTAAGTTATTGCTGGTTGTAGGAGGCGGGCTGGTCTTGCTCGGTGGGTTACTGTGGCTGCTCTCAAAGACACCCTTCCTGGGCCATTTGCCAGGCGACATCCGCATCGAAAGGCCAGGCTTCACCTGCCTGGTCCCACTGGCCAGTTCGATTGTCCTCAGCATTCTGTTGACGCTTCTGCTGAACATCATAGTGCGGATCATCAATCGCTAGAGATTAGCAGTCTCTTTATCGGTTTTGGCCATACCCAGATAAGGAAGGAGGAAAGCGATGAGTCAAATACTTTCGGGCAAGGGAGTGTGGGCGGTGACAACCGCCCACGTGGCGCAGGCGATCCAGCAAGCACCGCTGATGGGCCTCACTCACATCCTGGCCAAGGTGGGCGATACGCCTGAGTCCAATGACGGCGTGCGGAGGACAGTGTACTACGAGCGCGCCCCCTCCGTGCGCCAGCAGATCTCGGACGCTGGATTGGTGCCTATGGCCTGGATCTTCATACGCATGTTGTACCCGGAGGAGGAGGCCCGGCTCATCCAGCGAGCCTTCGCCAATGGTTACCAGGGCGTGATCCTGAACGTAGAAGACCAGTGTGATGGTTTGCACGACGCTGCCCAGCGGCTGGTGGACCACGCGCTCACTCTTGGGGTGGACCCCAATCGGGTCTACAACTGCTCGTTCCCCAACATTGATGACCATAGCGGCCTGCCCTACAAGACGTTGAACGCACTCTGCAAGGGCGGGCTGATGCCGATGGCCTACGCCACCTATTACTACTCCAACACCAGCGTGGCCCCGGCCAACCAGGCACAGACGGTCATTGACGAGTGGACCTATGCGCAGTACGAGCGCTTCTACGGCTCTCTGGATTACAAGCCGCCGATGTATCCCGCTCTGGGCCCCTTCCACGAAGATCCCGAACTGCGGTTGCTGGCGGCGGCCGAGTTCCAGCCCTGGCTCAACCGGCTAGCGGCTCATAAACCGACCTTCTTCAGCCTCTACGGCATCCACACCATCCATCCCAGCCTGTACCCGCTGATCCGGGACTTTGAGAGCGGCGAGAGCAGCAGTAGCGTCACGGTGATTACCGGGGCGAAGAGGGCCGAGCACTACGGCATCAACCTCCAGCCCGAGCCCCCTTCTCAAGATCCGGATCACTGGCCCCGCAGCCCACACCGGACACCCACCGCTGAGGAGTTGCGGGGTGTAGGATGGGTGCGCTTCGTATTCAAGGACAGCGCGCTGCCAGATCTGACGCTGGAGCAGTCGTTCGCGCACTATGGTGACATCATCGATCGCTACCGCGCCGCCGGTACCAGGACACTGCTGATCCTCAACTGGGAATCCTTCTGGGGACACGGCCCGTGGGACCACGGTGACTGGCCCAGGTACGCGCGAGATTTCGCCGGCTACGTGCAGGGGGTAGCGCAGCACTTCAGGGGCCGGGTGGCCGCCTATCAGATCTGGAACGAGGGGGACAACCCGCACGGCGAGGGCACTTCCATCCACGTGACGCCGGAGATCTATGCCCCCATCCTGCTCGGGGCAGGGAGGGCGATCAAAGAAGTGGACCCCGAAGCACTGGTGGTATTCGGCGGTGTGTGCAGAGGTGCGCAAGCAAACGTGGACTACATCCAGCAGACACGCGCGGCGATGCATGGCGAGTGGCCCGTTGACGCGGTGGGGATGCATCCCTACGGGCAATACGTAGTCGAGGGCGCGCAGTTGCCCCTCAGCAATTTCGGCATGCTGCGCGACTACCTGAGAGTGGCCACACAAGGGCTGCCCGGCATCCCGATATGGATCGCCGAGATCGGAGTTCCGATAGACTGGAGCCTGGCGGACGACAGCAGTTTCCACTGGGAGGATATTGCGGAGTACCTGAAGGGAGTCTACGCCGAGGTGGAGCAACACTACCGGGAACGGGTGCCGGTGGTGATCTGGTTCGGGTGGTCGAACAAAATGGCCGGTTCAGGTATCGTGGACACACACGACAACCCCAGAGGGCCTGTGTACAGGGCGTTCTTCGAGACGGTACGCGGCTCAGTCTGATTGCTGTCCCTTCTGGATCACTCGAGCCACCTTGAATCGTTCGGAGCGGGCTCACGAGCCACCTTTTCTGCGAGCATCAAGGGGGTGTGACGCTTCTCCAGCACACAGAAAGAGCCAGTGGGTCATGCTCACTGGCCCCGCTCTACGTATATAATTGCGGAGAGCCGGGGGTCACAACACCCCGGCCCTCACCAAAAGGAGGAGAAGAAGAGAAACCGTCCCTAACTCTGCATATAGTATACCACACTTTGCCTCGCAGGACTTGACGCCGACCCTACGCCGACCCTACGGGAACCCCACGCGGTGACCAGAGTCTGAGAGTCAAGGCTTCAACGACGGGCTATCTCCCTATCTCTCTCTGTGGTTCTCTGTGTCTTCTCCGTGTAACTCTGTGTAACGACTGCCGGGCTGAGTAGCTGCGTTCTGTGAATTGGGGGGCTGTTCGTCCAACGGGAAGATCACCCGGTCCTGTGCAATGCCAGGTGCTGCAGCGCGATGATCGTCTTGGCATCACGGATCTCGCCGCGTGCTACCATGTCCATGGCCTCGCCGAAGGGAAGAGCCACGACATGAGTGTCCTCTCCCTCTGCCACGACACCCCCGCCCTTGCCAGCGTGTTGGCGATGATCCACCTGGCCCAGAAACAGATGAATGTGCTCCGAGGAGCCGCCAGGGCTGGGATAGACTGTGGTGATCGGTTGCAGTTCGCCTTTGACCTCGTAGCCGGCTTCCTCCAGCAACTCCTTATTGGCCACTTCCCTGACTGTCTGACCCACATCCTTGACACCGGCCACGATTTCCACAAGCCACGCCTGCTTGGCGCCATCGCCAACGCGCTCATCGGGGTTGAGGCCAGCGTAGACAGGATAGCGGAACTGGCGTACCAGGATCACAGCATCGTCCCGAGGATCGTACAGCAGGACGCCCACGGAGTCACCGCGCTCGAAGTTGATGCGCGTGACAGGCTCGCTCATCCGGCCGTCAAAGCGCCGATACTGGAGCGTCGCACGGATGACTCGAAATAACTTCCCGAACGTATAATCCTCGGCCAGGTCGAGCACCTTTACCCACGGGCTGGCATCACCTGGCTGAGACGGTTCTGAGGACATAGGCATCTCCTTCAATCATCTGCGCCCCGGAGCTGAACCTCCGGGCTGAAGGAGCAAAGCCCTGCGGGCTAAGAACCAGCCCCGAAGGGGCTTCGCTCTCTCAGCGCGGGGTCTTCAGCCCCGCACGGCCTGCAAAGCTTCGAGGCCGGAAAATCATTTATGAGTCTCCTTCTTCGATGACCCAGGTTTCAGGAAGGCGAAATACAGCCATACGTGAAAGGCAAAAAAGACCAGCCCGAATAGGGCCAATGGCCCCAGAACGAACAGGGGAGAAGACCGTATGACATTCAGATCCAACAACGCTCCCCCCGCCACGTAGGCCACGCTGTCCAAGAAGCCGATCAGTATGGCTGAATAGAAGAACACAGTCCACGGCTTATGCGGAGCAGGCAGCGTGTGAGCCTGCCAACGGAAGGCAGTGCGCAGTACATCAGCGTCAAACTCTTTCGCATGCTGGATGCAGAATTCCTTGATCCGATTCATCGTCTTGGCGCTGTCAACCCACGCCTGGCGCAGGCGAATGACCTTCAAGAAATAGAGCCACCCGATCCCGCACACCAGCCACAGGAGCACGGTTCCGATCGCTTTCGGGAGATCAGTGTCCCACCCCAGCACAGTGACGACGCCCGAGGCCACGACACCTACGGCCAACAGGTAGAAGTTGACCATAGTGTGCCGATCCCGCATCGCCTCGCTGGCCGTGGTACGGGCATATTCAAACTCCCAGCCGAGGATGTCAGATGCGTCTAGCAGTCCACCACGGAGGTTTTGACGGTTTGTAGTAACGACTTCAGTCGTTGTTGGGGCGGGAAAAGCGACTGAAGTCGCCACTACGAACTCATCATTCGCTGGCAGGTCCCGCTGACTGGAATCGGGGCCGGTTCGTTGATTTAACCTCAAGATCACCAACAAGATAATCACGTTTACGACCAGAAAGACGAATGAGATACAAGTTTGCAAGGTGCTTGTCATAGTAGACTCCCTTAGCCACTGGGTAACAATCCAGCCCGATCCAACATCTCCCTCAACCGCAGCGAGGTGAGCGCGTAACTACAGCCATTGCCGGCGACGAGCACACCCACAACGCGTCCATCTCTCCTGACCAGTGGAGATCCACACGCTCCGGGCATGATCTTGATGTCCGTCTCAATGAGGTTGGTAATGGTCTCGATCCGGCCGCCACCCATCTGTATGGGGACGCTGCGATTAACGCCCGTCACGGTGCCATCGTGAAAACCCTGGGTCTCTCCGACAGATATGCAGGCTGTCACCGGCTCGCCAACAGTGAACAAGTCGTCAGCCAACTCAAGCGGTGAGACTTCCAGCATATCTGGAATTCTGAACACGGCGTAGTCTAACACCATCTCTGGCGAAACAACCAACTCCGCCTGTCGCCGGGAGCCACCGGCGAATGGACGCACCTCGGCTTTGACTCCCAGCGCAAGTCCCTGACCCAGACCCATTAAGATTGAGGAATCGGTCACCAACAGGCCCGTATCTCCCAGCAGGAAACTGGACCCTACTAGCAGCCCACCTGGTTGACTAACACTGAAGATGGACTGCGCGATTTCATCCACACTGACCTCAGCCGTCCCACCCAAGAGTGCCGCCCGAAGTCGGGTGAAGAAAGCATCGAAGTAACCATCGTCGCCGGAGACAAGGTTGTGCTCGGATTTCCGCAACTTCATGAACTGGGCAATCTCACCGGAAGGCGGGCTTGGCCCCACGTACCAGATGGAACTGCCTTTTTCCGTCAGGCAGCGATTGATGTCGGTGTCGCGCATGCCATGCCCCACGATGAGAATGTCGCGATGGTTGAGGTAGATTCCCAAAGCGCGGCTGATCAGAGGTGGGAACGCTTCAATCTCCTCGCCGGTATAGTAGAACTTGCGGTAGAACAGATCGCCGTGCAGTTTCAGGACCTTGACCCTCGGGACACGGTTGTCCAGGTGATCGGCCACAAACTCCGGTTCCATCACCCCGTGCACCAGGAAGACGTAGTCGCGGCGCCGCATGGGTAACGCCGCGATGGCATCCTCCAACAACGGGTCGAAATTGGTGGAGAGGATCACGTCGAAGTAGCCAGCCCGGATGAGTTCCGCCAGATACCGGTACCCTCCCGACGGCGAGGTGCCTTCAACCAGGTCGCGCAGGATAGCGAATCGCTCGTCATCGCTACACTGGGCCAGATATGCGTCGAAAGCCTCCAGGTCATAGGTCCCGACGACGCGCTCGACGACGGCCCGGTTGAGGCTGGTGCCAGAGGAGATCGAAACGCCAGCGCCCAGGACCAATACGTAAGGGTGGGACCCTGACTCACGCTTCGCGCGCATCCTTTTAGCCAGGTCAGCAATCTTGTCCATCCCGAGCCTCCTCCATTTTCTCGTCCGCGTACATCCTGACTACCCTCCTAACAGCCTCTGCGTCGCCTGCTTCACTATCTCCACCACTGATGGGTTAATGAAGAGCGTGTTAACTCCAGCGGCCAACCAGGGCCCCTTCTCCACCAGGAACTTCTTGAGCCGCTGAATCTTGCCCAGGTCTGGCTCGGCCTGGGCAAGCTCGGTTCCAAGCTCCGACAGCCCGGCCGTAATCTCCTCTCGCTCCGCCGGCGGCAACTGGGACTGCGTGGCGACCAAGGTACGGAGTTGTGCGAAGATGGTCTCCAGGTCCTGGGTGGGGTTGATGACGATGTTCCCACTGCCAGTATGCACCGGGCCCGTGACGGAGCCGTGGAAGACCGTTTTGTGGCTTGGGCCGTAGGTAATGTCACCTGTCTGGACGATGTTCTTTCCCACTGCCACTTGCCCAGCCCCATTGCCGATGGTTACCTGAATATTGTCGCCGCCCATCACAGTAGCAGCGCTCAGCCGCTCCATGAAGTCCGCCAGCGTGTCCATCTCGGTCGCTTTCAACCGATAGCGGCGGTAGCCCTTGATCAGTTCATCCGTCACGGCTTCCTGCACCTGCTGTTGCATCTCCTCCGTAGTGTTGAACTTGGACCACTTGACGTCGATCTGGTCAATGAACGCATGGGCTTCCGAGGTGCGCTCCACGTCCTTGAGGAAGACAAACCTGGGTTTGTCGTCAGCCAGGGCCGTCTCGTACTCCCGCCGCACAGGGTGCGAGATATTCTTGGCCATAAGCAGGACAAAGACGTCGCACTCCCGCACCTTGCTCAGGTACGACTCATCAAGCCTGTCGGCGGAGGCGGGGGTGTGCTCGAAGACCCAGGATTTAGTGAGAGGGATCGCTTCGATGGCCTGTTTGATCGCCTTTCGCTCTTCAAGCAATTCACCGATGATCGAACTTACGAAGATGGTAAGTTTGTCTTCCATACTCACTCCTCCTTCCAAGTGGGTCGTAGGACAAGTTGACAACTTGTCCCGGGGGCAATTTGGCAAATTGCCCTACTGGCGTGCTGTTACCACTGCGTCAGTCGCGACACGGCATCTTCACACACCACCCTCTGACCGGTGGGCAAGATCACACTGCCATCTGGCATCACGCGCAAGTTATGCCTGTCGCTAATAGTCCACAGGGGAGATCGGGCCCCCGAGTAACCCTGGGCGTAAGCAGCGATCAGATCACAGAGCACCTGCACGCGCCCCAACACCCATCCCGCCGTCTCATCCACCATTGAAGCGATCTCATCCTCGCCTAACAGCCGCTCAATAAGATCCGGCAGCAGGCCTTGCTCTCGTAGAACCTCCAACCCTTGCGCGCACTGGGCCTCGACCAGATCTGTCAGCCCCTCCTCACTATACAGGCCGTCCAAGGCTTCAGCAGCCCGTAGGAACACCCAGGGGTCCGAATCCAGCAAGGAGGCTATCAGTGGCCCTACCGCCCGCTCGCTTTTGAGCTCTTCCAAGGCATCCGCCGCCTCCCAGCGGGAATTTGGGTAAGGGGCCGTCAGCAGATCATCAATGAAATGCTCGACCGGATCAACGTCCGGGTCCTCGATTTGATCGCCCGGTGTGCCGATGCCGCGTCTAACCATGCCCCACCCGCCTCTGAGTTCAATCATATCCCGGTGGCGCCCGATGCGGACGTATACTTCCTTGCCGTCCAACCGCTTGAGGATTTCCCGCCGCCAGCCTCGTCTCTCCCTGTCCAGCAGCACTACACAGATGGGGTCCAGACGATCCAGGTTATGTCCATCCCCCAGGCGATCAACGAGCGCCAGGATCGCGGCCAGATTGGCCACCTTTGCAAAGGCCGTGCCAGCCTCTCGCCGGCAGGAATCGTCGGAGTCATTCTCCAGCATGTGGACGAGTTGTGGTACAGCAGCCCGGCTCCCAATCTCCCCCAGGCTTTCGGCCGCAGCCCGCCGGAGATCGGGACCAGGGCTCGCCAGGCTTTCGATCAGCATCCCTTCTGCCCCGGCATTCCCCTTCCCCACCCGGCCCAAGGCCCCCGCGGCCGCGATACGCACCTGAGACTCGTCATCCAATCGCAACATCTCAACGAGCGCAGAGACGGCCTCCGTGCTGCCGATTTGGCCCAGCGCCGATGCGGCGGCTGCACGGATTTCCGCCTCTTCCTTCTTCAACTGGTCCATCAAAGGCGAGGTTGCCCCAGCGTTTCCAATCGTCCCCAAGGCCCGGATGACCGCCAATCGCACACCGGCAGTATCATCATCCAGCGCCGCCACCAATGGCCCCACCGCATCAGGCTTCCCGATCTGCCCCAGGCTTTCGGCCGCAGTTCGTCGCAAAACGGCATCAGCGTAGTGCAGTGCCTCCACCAACAGCGGTACGGCTCCGGGCGCTTTTAACATGCCGAGCGATTTGATGGCAGCCTCGACAACCTCCGGCACTTCATCCTGGCGGGCGCGTTCAACCAGCGCCGGCGCCGCACGGCTGCCGTCCTTTTCCAGGTAGCCCAACGCCCAGGCGGCTGGCCAGCGGGGCAATTCCGATGCTTCGTCGTCCAGCAGCCTGACGAGCCCTCCGAGATGTGCCGCGCCACCCAGTAGTCCCAGCAGCCAGGCGGCCGCGCCTCGCACGATCTCATCCTCGTTCTCTAAGAGAGCGACGAGCGTCCCCTCCGCAGACATCTCCCGGATCATCCCGATGATGGTCTCCCGCCTCCGAACGATTTCGTCTCGCTCCGAGCGCAACATCCATAGCCGCATCAACGTAGCCGCGGCTATGTTTCTTCCCTCTAGATCCTCCTCCTGAATCAAGTAGTGAGCCAACGTTCCGACTGCGTGTACCAACGCCGCCGCTTCATCCGTCATCTCGCGCAGAGCCTCTCCAGCCGCTTGCCACACATCGTCATCCTCGTCCAGTAGCGCGTCCAGAAGATTCCAGAACGCCCACTCGCCACCCATCTGACCCAGTGCCACGACAGCCTTCTGGCGGGCTTCTGCATCCTCCGAGGCCAGGACCTGCCTCAGCTCTTCGAGCGTAGGCCCCGGCGCTGCGAAACGATCTGCCGGCGTAAACTGTACAGTGAGGCCACGCTCAGCCAGCATCCTCTGTAGCACCGCCGCGGCCTCATCCGGTAGGTGCGGCATAGCACTCAGGATCACCTCCGCGACCAGCCAGTAGTTCCCCTCATCCTCAGTCTCCAGTCGAGACAAAAGGGACTCAAGCGCCTCGACATCCCCAATGCGTCCTAAAGCCTCTCCTACTGCCTGTACCTGAAAAAATGCGTACAGCGTCAGCCCGTCGATGAGGCGGAGCAGGACTGGAACAGCCCTACGATCCCCGATCTGTCCCAGCGCCTTTATCAGCGAATCTCGGACAGCATGCCAGTCCTCCACATCCAATCGAGCCAGCAAGGCGTCCACAGTCCTGGGATCGGCCATGTGACCAAGTGCCTCTGATGCCGCCCAGCGAACGTAATTGTCCTCGTGTTGCAACGCCTCTACCAGCCGAGCACGCATGCCGTCTGTCCTCAACCGCCCCATCGCTTCGGCAAACCGGTCCCGAGCCCACCACTCCGACGCACACTCCAGCAGCCCGGCCTCCAATCGGTTCACCACCGGTCCCAGGCGTCGCCGGGGATCGTCCACTTCCGCCAGGCACAAGGCGGCCAAGCGCCAATTCAAGCGGAAGATATCAGTGTCACGCTCCGCGAGCAGCCTCTCCACCAGGATCGGAAGCCTGGGCCAGAGCTTGCTAAACTGGCTGTGGCTCAACAAGGCGCTTGCCATCCGCAAACACTCCTCGAACTCCGAACGGTGCTTGACGGCGTCGATCACCCCTCCGAAATCTTCCTGTTGGATCAGTGCTTCGGCGGCCAGGTATTCCTGGAAGACGAGATGCCAAAACGTCAACTCGTCAGCGCGCCCCGTCGTAGGGACGAGCAGCCCGCTTCGCCGGGCCAATCTCATGAGGTGACCAGCCACCTCACGGTTACTCAGCGCCTCAAAGAAGTCGAGTGCCTCGCTTGTCGGGAGCGTGAGCCTCGCCCCATGTTCATCACGCAGCATGTCGAATGCCAATCGTGCCAAGCAACGTCGCAAGTCCCGGTGGAGAAGCTCCCACTCCCCCGACGGCAACCTGGACTGCCCCATCGCCTTACCGATCAGTTTGTCCACCGCTCCGGCCAACAGATCCGCCTTCGTGCGGTAGCGATATGTCCTGCCCTTGCCCCAGAGCGAACAGATGAGACTCAGCAATTGAGGCACCCGAGCCAACTCGACCAGTCTGGACTCTCCTTGAATGTAGTCGAACAGTTCAGCGGCTGAGAACTGATCGCTCGACGACCGATCTGTCTGCCATTCCTCCCATTTGCGCACAAAACGCGCCACACCCCCGTCGTCGAGCGGCAGCAAGTCCAGCGTGCCATCCGGTTCCTGGTTGGCATCCACCCGCCCTGCCGGCCGCGACGTCAACACGAAACGGGGCAACGACTGGATTTGGCGCAGCAAGCGTCCACGCCTGGCGGCAGGCACTTCATCCAGGCCATCCAGCAGGAAGACCAACTTGCCCTCGCGGTGCCAGAGACGCAATAGGCGGCCCAGCGCCTCAAGTTCCTTGCCCTGGTACAACATGCTGAAGCGATTTTCAAGAGCAAAGGTCAGTAAGTCTCGCCCATCGCTCTCCGTCGCATAGGTGTATAGCGAAAGGAATACAGGGAAGCTATTCTCCACCTTGCCAGCAGCCATCTGGCGGGTGACAAACTTCAAGAACGTCGTCTTGCCGATGCCTGGAGCACCGAACATCACCATTCGCTTCAAACGGCGCACAGCCTCCATGGCGGGTTCTGCACCACCGACCGGCACGTCCGGCGCCGCCTGGCCCCTGGAGCCGCCCCGGTCTCCCATCACCCACGAAGCCGGAGCCACGTATGGCATCACATAGAGTCGCTCCATAGGCAGGCTGCCCAGCGGGGTCGAGATATTGGCCAGGTGGGAAGATTTGTTGAGGATCAGGTCGAAATAGGTGACCTCGAGCTGAGTCGCGTTGAATTCCACCTCCTCGCCACCACCCAGCGTGACGCGGTAGTAGATGTCACCGCTGCCAGTATGCACTGGACCGGAGACGGAGCCATAGAAGCGGCTTTCGTATCCCTTGTCATCTCCTGGGTCAACCATAGCCCCCTCCTACTTCCTTACCCAACGTACAAGAGGCGAGCGAGTTTGCCACGCTCAGCCATCTTGCTCGCCCAGCGCGGGAAACAGATCATCTGGCCCGGTGTGCGGGTCACCGTACAGAATAAAGGACACCCAGTTGATGTCATCCCCCCGCTGCTTACAGGCCCACTTCGCGCGCCGGAGACACTCCCCTAGACACAGATCAGGTTCCCCGCTCAGAAACACGCTGTAGAATTCTTCGACGAACCAGCGAGCCGCCGAGGACTCGACTGCCCATAAGGTTCCGACGTAGGCTTCGACGCCTGCCTGTAGGAAAGCACTGGGCAGGTCAAAGGTCTGATCTTCGTATTTGATGCGTCCTGGCTCTTCACCAACCGCGCTCTCGCACGACGAACTGAACACAAGCGCCGGCGGCGCCATCTGCAAACTGTTCGTCAACATGTCCGTGGTGATGTTCTTGCCGTCCTTGAGTTGCCAGGCACTTTGGTACCCATCGAACCGGCTGTGACCGGAATAGTGAACCAATCCATACTCGCCGCTTCCCAGGGCATTGAGCAACGGTATCCGCTGGCACCGCTCAGAGCCGACTAGAATGTCTTCGTCATCCACCGTGAAGCGCCCGTCATTCCGCAGGAGGTCGGCCAAACGCTGCACTTCAGTGCGGGCTTCATCCAGATCGTCGGTCGGGTCGCCGATCAGCAGCGCCTTGATTTTGCCATCCCCACGCACAGGCGGGTTGATGTTGCTCGGCTGCTGCGGACTGACAATGCTGCGTCCGACCAGGAATGGAATCTCGCCCGTGTAGGCCGTCTCCAGCATGAGCTCCCATGGAATATCCTTCAATACATCCTGAACCACCAACAAGATGGTGGAACCCTGAGGCGGATTCTGGAGATAACTCTTGATCATACCGGTCGCAAACTGGGTCAAGACATAGTTCCCCACCTGCTCTAAATCCTCGAACTTGTCCGAGGCAGGATACCGGGTCGGGTGCAGCCGGTGGCTGATGTAGTCGCCGAAGCCATCCACAAACTCAGCCTTGACCTCCGCCAGAAGCCGCTTCTGGGCCATGACGATTCTAGCACCACGGCCGCGGAACAAGGTGCTGATCACCTGTGGCTCTGGGTTAAGCAGGCTGATCACCACATCCCTGGGTTGGTCGTCCCCATCCCTGGAACGACCGACCCCAAAGTACTCTGCCACCCAGGTCTTGAAGGACTCCGCCATAAACTGTGCCCTGGCCGGGCTGTCAGTATCGACGAGATAACCCCGGGCCCCAAGCCGGCGTAGCCTCTCATCGTGCAGAAGCAGACGGGGGTCTTCCTCTCTTTGCAGCTCTTGCAGACGCGCAATGGCGTCGCGGTCGCCTCTCCGAAGATCGGATGACAGCAACCGTCTTTCCTCTTCGATGACAACGGCTTGGGCCAGATTTTGCAACTCGCCCCGGTCTTCCGCACCAAGCGACGGTCCCATGAGCAGATCAAAGAAGGCTCGGCGAGGTCCAGCGATGGCGTTACGAGCGGCCTGAAAAAAAGGGGCCAGCGTGCCCTGGTTGTATTCCGCAGGATGCGTTGGATTGATGAGCGCATCCCGTCTTAGCGCTTCCACGAGGGCGTGACAAACCAGGCTGATCAGATAGGGGTGTCGCCCGGCCTCTTCCTCGATGAAATCGTGCTCGAGATTGGTGGCGGTGCGGTCGAGATAGCGCTGGTAGAGCGCGTCGACCCAGGCCCGACGCTCTGGCTCCCCAACACATTTCAGCCCTATCTCCTCGAGCTCGGACTTGAAACCGTCGCCAAGCCGATCCCGCAGTGCTTGATATTGGTCACCATCCGTCGCTGTGAAGATGAACCGCACACGCCCTTCCAACCTGTCGAGATCGCACCAGAAATCTTCGGCACCCATCTTCAACAACCTGGGCAGGTGATCAACCAGGAATACCACCTCAGGGTAGTGGTCTGAGTGATCCTTCAGGAACTTCAGAAACCGGTGGCGGTCCATGCTCGTGTCGGCGTAGGCGCGTCTGATTTTCCTGAGAACCTGGGCATCATCTTCGCTCTCGCGCAGCCCGAGCAAGAGCTTACGGTAGATAAATGACGCTGGCGTATTCTTGTGAACACGGCCAAAGGTCACCTGGAACACACACCGCCCCTCGCTCAACGGACTACCAGGCTGTTTCGCCTGGTTATGGAGATGATCCAGCAGTGCCGATTTGCCGATCCGCGACCCGCCCAGGATCACTGCATGTCGCTTGCCGGCTTGCGCACCGGTGATGATCGCCTCAAGCCGCTGTATCACCCCGTTACGCCCGTAGAAGTCCCGGCTCTGGCGTATGTTCAACGCCGGGTTGTAGGGAACGCCCAGCACCAGGTTGGCCCCTCTGATGAAGCGCTGATTGCGGGCGACATACCGCGAGTGCCCAGCAGGAGCATGGTCTCCGCGCCCAGCACCTTGAGGTAGATAGAGGACCACATAGACCGCCTTGATGGGACGCTCTTGCGCCAGATAGACCTTGATCGCGTTGCACATCTGATGTGCGCACGTCTCCATGGCCAACCCGCAAGCGCCTGTGGCGAAGGCTGGAAACAGGATGCTACTCAGTCCCAACTCCTCCGCCCTCGCAAGGCAATTGGCTGTCGTCTTATACACAACCTGGTCAAGCGGCAGATCGTAGGTATCATAGTCCACAACAGTCCCGTGAAGAACGTACTTCACGTTGAGGCCATGCTTCGGCAGCCGGTAGGCTCTCGTGACCACGGCTGTCCCCGCCTTCACTGGACATTGAGCCTGTGCTGCACGCATATAGTAGGGTCCGGCCGCGTTGGCCAGAAGACGGGCTACGCCACTGGACATGGTCAAGTGATTGTCATCCGTGCTGACCACGGCGTCCACGTCCACACCTGGGGCCATAATGTCGCCCTGGATGATCCCGACCATCGTGCTCCCGAATTGAAACCTGTCCTTTCGCAGACTGCTGGCATCAGACATAATCATCCCTCCAATAGCAGGTGCAGGCAACAAGCAGTCGCTGCGTCCGCCGCCCACCGCTTAGAACCTAAAGGTCTGGAGTAGGTTTTAGCGGACGATTCTGCCCGCTGCTTACCCCCTAGGTGAGCGGTGCGAAAACCTTCAGCCTGCGCATCTCGGATGGACACTCGAGTTGTGGCTTTTGCGCATAGTTCCGAAGGTTGGTGCCCGCACGCTTGATGAGCTCGGCATACGTCAGATTTCCATTGGCGTCTTTGATAGCCTGGCTCAATGCCCAGGTGAAGGCGCCCCGGTAGTCACCCTCAATATAGGCATCCGCCGCCGTCTGGCGATCTTCGCAGGCAGCCAACAAAACGTGCCGCTCGCTGTGAACGACATCATACCTGTTCTCCCGGAAGCGGTTCAGAAGAAGCGCGATATACTCCTTGATCTTCTCCGCCCATTGGTCCGGTGGGATGCCTTGCAGCATCTCTGGCAACTGCTGGGCAATATACTCATCGGCCTTGACGTCCCGCTTGGCCCGCAAGTCTGCGATGCGATCCGTGACCTCCGGCGGCGGGGTCAGATAGCGGGGTTCGAACTCAATGCCGCTGTCGAGGAGTGCCTTTTGAATCGAGCCGCTGTGGCAGCAATCGGCGATGAAGGTGAAATTGACTTCCTTGGGGATGGTGTCGAAGATCCCCTTCAGGTCATCATCCCGGAACGGGTTGTCCCAGTCGTGGTCGTAGGGCACGATGACCTCATCGAGGCACTCCCACTCGTCCCCGCTTTGGTCATCAACCTGGGTCCCGTGGCTGGAGAAGTGAAAGACACGCACGTCGTCGCCGCCGCCGTACTCGCTCAGGAGCCAGGCCAGGCCGTCGCGGATGCCCTGGGCGCTGGCATCGCCATCGTGCATGACCTTGATATCCTCATCCTGGAACCCGAAGTAGGCTGTCAGGAGCCCCTGCATCGCAATCGTATCGTTGATGCAGCCACGCAGCCGCCACTTGGGCCGCGTGAAGTTGTTGATCCCCACAAGCAACGCTTTCCTGGACATGGTTAGACCTCCTTCCCTCGTTGGTATTCAAGAGAGATACTCTAGCACTACACCCCAGGCGGGGTCAAAGACAGAACAGTTTTCCCAATCAGTTGTCAGTCAGTCTCGCATAAGGTGCACCTCCCTACAATAATGATGATCAGTGTCCGCACATCTCTCACCCATAGTATATCCCGTTTGGCAGATAATTTCAACTCGATTGACAGGCTCTGTCTGAAACGAACAGCCCGCCCCCATCCTGATAGTGGGCGGGCCTTGTGCTACGATGTCTGCTGCCTTGGCGGATCCCACCACCGTGGCCGCTTCCGGGCTCCGGAGCAGCCGCAAGGCATTTCTGTTTGCCCGTTGCATCTTCAGTATAGCGCAACCTGGCGCAGAAGTCAATGCGCGATTTGCTTAAAGCAGACATTGTGTGTAGAATTGTAATCGGGAAGTACCATCGCGAGCCCAGATGTCAATTTGGGTAACGGTTCTGCTGAGCACCATCGCACGTCTGCTAAATCGCTCATCAATGAGACTGGAAAGGGGTATCCAAAAAATGGCTCTGAACTACGTAAACCTCGCAGTTTTCACAATCGCGCACCTGGCAGGTCTCGTCGTGGCGATCATCCTGCTGCTCAAGGTCAAAGGCACCCCGGCCATCCTGGCAACAGTCGCCTTCGGACTGTTGTTTATCCAGGACATGGGAGCGATCATGCGCTCTGCCTTTCTCGATAGACTCATCTTCCGACAAATGATCGCCGGAAGAGTGACTTGGGCGATGGGCGGTCTCGGCTGCTGCTGCGGCGCCCTCAACCTGATCGCCACCGCCTGCCTCATCATCGCCGTATGGCAGGCCGTATCTGCCACCGCCGCTGAGGAAACGGTGGAAGAAGAAGTCGCCGGGCCCGTGAAGGAGGGCGTAGAAAGTATAGAGTGAAGACCACTGAGTTCGACTACGAACTCCCGCCCGAACTGATCGCCCAGACCCCCATCAAGCCCCGCGACGCTTCCCGCTTGATGGTGGTGAACCGGCGCACCGGAGAGATTGCCCATCACCACTTCCGCGATCTCCCGGAACTCTTGCGCCTGGGCGACCTGCTGGTGCACAACGAGAGCCGGGTTATCCCAGCCCGGCTCTTTGCCCGCAAACCGACCGGCGGGAAGGCGGAGATACTGCTGCTGCGGCAGCGCACCGGCGATACGTGGGAGACGCTGGTCAGGGGCAGACGTGTCAGGGTGGGCACGCGCCTGAAACTGCTCCACGGCCCCGACGGTCAGCCTGTCGGCGCAGAGGCCAAAGTGGTCGAGGAGGGGGAGCGCGGGATGCGGTTGCTCGCCTTCGACCGGCCGGTGCTGCCGTTGGCAGAGCAGGTAGGTGCCACGCCATTACCTCCCTACATCCACACCTCGCTGGCAGATGCCGAACGCTACCAGACAGTCTACGCACACACGCCCGGCTCGGCGGCAGCGTCTACTGCTGGCCTTCACTTCACGCCCGAACTCCTGCGCCGGCTGCGGGAGGCGGGGATTCAGTCCACCTTCGTCACCCTGCACATCGGCCTGGACACCTTCCGCCCGGTGAGCGAGGAGCGCATCGAAGACCACCGCATGCACACCGAGTACTGCTCGCTGAGGCCGGAGGTGGCCGAACAGGTGAATCGAGCCAGACTGGAGGAGCGCCGCATAGTGGCGGTGGGGACGACGAGCGTGCGCGTGCTGGAGACAGCGGCGGTCAAAGCCCAAAGCGTGCAGCCTTTTGACGGGGCAACCGACCTGTTCATCTACCCCGGCTACCAGTTTCGCGCCGTGGACGTGCTGATCACCAACTTTCACCTGCCCCGCTCGACGCTGTTGATGCTGGTGGCGGCCTTCGCGGGCAAGGGACTGCTGGACCGCGCCTACGACGAGGCGATCCGGCTCCGCTACCGCTTCTACAGTTTCGGCGACGCGATGCTGGTGTTGTAGAGACGCGGTTGCCGCGCCCAGGGTACAATGCCGCCGTATCGTAGGGGCGCGGTTATCGCGCCCCCCACAGCCGGTCAATCCTCCTCGACGATGATATAGTCGTAGGTGACCTCGGCCACGCCGCGCACCGTCGCGCCAACGGAACAGTACTTCTGCTCAGAAAGTTCGATCGCGTCGCGCACCGCCTTCTCGCGCAGCCCCTTGCCCCGCACCACGTACTGGACGTGGATCTTACGATAGGTCCAGGGCGGGTCCGGCTCCTGCTCGCCAGTGATGATGACCTCCAATCCGGTCAGTTGCTGGCGCTTCTTCTCCAGGATATCCACCACGTCGTAGGAGGTGCAGCCCCCCAGCGCCACCAGCAGCAACTGGGATGGGCTCATCCCGGTGCCGTTTCCCGCGTCCTGTGAGGACATCACGACGGAGTGCTTGCTGCCATCGGTGCCAACAAACTGCCGCTTCTCGACCCACTTGACGCGCACCGTCTTGCCCATCAGCCCGTTCCCTCCATCAACATTCCCAACTGTCGCGCCGTGCCCACCGCCTGCCCCTGCCAGTGGTTGTTCATATAGACCAGCGTCAGCGGCGCCTCGGCGTCCAACTGCCCGATCTTGTCCACCCACTCCACCAATTCCTCGTCGCTGTAGGTGTAGTCATACCGCTCCCACGCTTCGTCGTGCTTCCACCATTTTTGCCGGTTTCTCCCATGAAACCGCACGTAGGCCACAGGGCCGGTGGCGACCGCTACCGGCGGCACCAGGTTCTTAAAACGCGGCTGATCCACACAGCAGAAGCCCAGGTTGAGCGCGCGCAGTTCGTCGAAGGTGCGCTCGCTGATCCAATCGCAGGAGCGAAACTCGACCACGGCGGGCAGGTCCTCGAATCCTTCACGCACTCGCTTGAGATAGTCTCGGTTGGTCCGGTTGGCGTGGAAGGAGTAGGGGAACTGGATCAACACACAAGCGAACTTCTCCGCATCTATCAGCGGTGCCAGCGCCGCCGTGAACTGCGCCATCTGAGGCTCCGGCTCCTCTCGCTCGTGGGTGATGCCCCGGAAAGCCTTGACCGAGAAGAGGAAGCCTTCGGGGACCTTGGCCGCCATCCGGTCCAACGTGCTGGCGTCAGGGATACGGTAATAACTGAAATTCAGTTCGCAGGTGGGGAACTCGCTAGCGTAGAAAGCGAGCCATTCCTGCTTGGGCAGATCCGGCGGGTAGACCGGCCCGACCCAGTCTTTGTAACTGAAACCGCTGGTACCGATCAGCACTGTCACTCTCTCACCTCATCATTCCAACCAGGCGACGTGCGCGTTTCGCTATTACGCCGGAAAAACTCAACTAATGACCAGCCTCTGCACTTCCCGCGTCTCGCTAACCACGTTTGTTATGCCCAGCGCCGCCAACAGGGGGAAGACAACGCTGAGGACTATAGCCGGCACCCAGGCCAGCAGGCGAGTGATAGTCACCAGGGGCGTAAACAAGCCGGCAGCCAAGACCAACGGGATATACCGCTCATAGGGCTTCACTGTGCGCTCGAAGAAGTCGTCTACGCTGCGCCGGAATTCCTCTCTGAATTCAGCCAGCGCCTCCTGGCGCTCCTCCGCTGGCACCCGGGCCTCGATTCGCTTCTCCATTTGCTCCATATACATCTCGATGTAGGACTCGGGTATGGAGAAGCCTTCCCGTTCGATGTGCGCCGCGTAGTCGAGGTATAGGCTCCCACAGGCCAAAAAGACAAGGCCCATCAGTAACATACCCTGGCCTGCGCTGATGGGCCGCACGGAGAACCTGATCCGCTCATTCATCTCCCTGGCCACGCCCATGACGTAAAGGGAGGCAGCCAAAAGGTGCACCAGGACCAGTATGGTGCTGACCACTGTCACCTGCCAGCCCAGGAGTATGGTCAGCCCGGAGAGGGCAAAGGCGATCATCCCCACCCACACGGGCCGCAGCAACGCAGCCACCAGACCGGCGGTCACTGCTACAGCGCCCAGAGCCAGCAGGAACCACAACAACAGAGGCAGGAATTCCCTGGAGGGGGAAAGTACCAACTCATAGGCCTGGCCGATCTGCTCGCAGACTGTCCCAAAGAAGTACCCCGCTCCCATCAGCAGGGCCGTCAGAAACGCCACTTTCAACCATTTGCTCATCTTCCCACACCCCCGAACTGCCGGTTCTGTTCCAGTTGCACATCCGCCATAACTGCTGTTACCCCATCGTAGGCTCAATCCCCGTCACCAACCGGCGAACCTCGGCCTCAACTTGCTCGTCGTCCCAGTCGGGGTGGCGCAAACGAGTCCCGATGCCAATCTGATGGAGGGCGAATTCGAACATCTCGAACATGCTACGCATCTTGCGGGCGTCGCCCATCGAGCGGTAGATCTGGGCCTGCACCGGATTAGGGTGCTCCTCATAACCCGGCTTGTCCATAGCCTTCACTATCGGATCCTTCAGATAGTAGCCCCCCACCCCCGGCGTGTCGCTGCAACCGATGCGAATCGACCAGGCACGCAAAGAGGCGATGTCCGCCTCCAATGTCTGCTCCACCTGTGCACCGAAACAGCCCTCCCCCAGGCGATCCTCGACCGCCGCCTGCAGGTCGGGGGCAGGATGCGGACGGCCATCCCCCAGAACCTCGACAATAGCCATCCGGCGGGCCAGGGAGAGGTCGGCCTCGGCCTGGGCCGCCAGGATCCACAGCCACGGAGCATCTTCACGATTACGTGGCAGACGGTCCAGTACGGCCTGTCGCCAAGCTGCCAACCACACGTTTGCACGCCGCTCAGCCATACTCCTCATCGTCCCCAATGATCACGCGGCGCGTGCGCCCAGCCGCCTCAGGAGGGCCGATGATACCCATTTCTTCCATCTCTTGCATCAGCCGCGCCGCGCGTGGGTGGCCAATGCGCAACCGTCGCTGCAGAAGCGAGGCTGAAGCACTGCCAGTACCGCGCACCAGCGCAATCGCCTTCTGCAACAGTTCGTCGTCCATATCCTTCTCGACCCGACCGCTCTCTCCCGGCCGCATCATCCGCTCCCAGGGAGCCTCCGCCTCGACCGGGCCCACCTGCTCACGCCAGAAGTCCACCAAACGCTCCACTTCCTCTTCCGAGACAAAGCAACCCTGCACGCGCACCGGGTAGCCCGCGTCAGCCGCCAGGTAGAGCATATCCCCCCTGCCCAAGAGCGTCTCAGCCCCCAGTGTATCAAGGATCACCCGCGAATCAACCTGGCTGACGGTGGCGAAGGAAATACGGGCCGGGAAGTTGGCCTTGATCAGCCCTGTGACCACGTCCACGCTCGGTCGCTGGGTCGCCACAACCAGGTGGATGCCGGTGGCACGGGCCATCTGAGCGATGCGACAGATGATGCGCTCGACCTCATCGGGGGCCAGCATCATCAAGTCAGCCAATTCGTCCACCAGCACGACGATGCGTGGGAGAGGTGGCTCCCCCTCTCGCTTCATCACGCGGTTATAATCGTCGAGATTGCGTGCGGTGACAGCAGCGAAGTGCTTGTAGCGATCGTCCATCTCCAACGCGACCCAACGCAGCACCCTGACCACCCGCTCCAGGTCCACCTCCACCCGACCGTAGAGGTGTGGCAGCCCGTTGAAACGCACCAATTCCACCATCTTGGGATCAATCATGACCAGGCGCAGTTCATCGGGTGTGTTGTTATAGATCAGACAGGTAATGATAGCCTTGATGCAGACCGACTTCCCCGATCCAGTGGTGCCGGCGATCAACATATGCGGCATCGTGGCCATGTCGGCCACGACCGGCTCGCCTGCCACGTCCTGTCCCAGGGCAACAGCCAGCGGCGAATCGAGTTTGCGAAACAGGCCTGTCTCCATCACCTCGCGCACACCCACCAGTTGGACCTCGCTGTTAGGCACCTCAATACCGACGATGGGACGGCCGGGTACAGGAGCCTCGACACGCAAACGGGAAGCCGCCAGTGCCAGCGCCAGGTCGTCCGTCAGCGCGCTAATCTGGCCCACCCGCACCTTCCGACCGCCAGTCCCGGAACGTTCCACAAAGCCAGGCGAGACACCGAACTGGGTGACTGTGGGGCCCACGCGCACTTCAGTGACCTCCACTGGCAGGCCAAACTGCTTCAACGTTTCCTCAATAATCTGCGACTTCTCGCGAATCTCCTTATCAGTCAGGGCTGGCCCCTCGGACTCGTTCAACAGATCGAGCGGGGGGCGAGCGAGTTTGCGCCGGCGCCGGCGCCGGCGAGAGGGAGCAGCAACCGCTGGCGCAACCTGAGGCTCGGCATCGGCCGGGGGCGACACAGCACGACTGGATTTCCTGGACGGACGTGCCTGGACCGGGAGGGCAGCCTTTCGCGGGGCAGATTCCCGGCGTGAAGTGGATCGGGCATGCGCGGGCTGCGATGGGCGCGGTTGCTCACGCCGTGTAGCAGACCTGGCCGGACGACGCTTCGCCCGACCGGTGAGTATTCCCCGCACCACACCTGCGATCCGTTTGACGTCGGCGAAGGTTATGTCGAAGGTCAGGCCCAGGCCTAAGGCCAGCAGCACCAAAAGGATGAGCACAGTCGCTGGCCAGCCCAGGTAGGTCAAGAGCATAATGGATATCGCCCAGCCAATCAGCCCTCCACCCCAACCCTCCTCTACCAACCCCCATGGGGCACCCCGTCCAGCAATAGCATGGGTCAATGCCAACAAACTGAAGAACGCCAGTTCCGCGCCGACGATGGGTCTCCACCGCCACTTCACTGGACGGTCCAGGTGATGCTGCAACCACAGCAGCCCAGCCAGAAGGATGGCCACGACGGCCGGGAAGACTCCCCAACCCAACCAGTACTGCAACAGGTCTACCCAGGCATCCAGCCAGCGTCCCGTCGTCACCTGGAACAGCGCCAACAGCGTGATCACACCCAAGGCGATAACAACCAGGGACAGAATCTGTTGCAACAGTGGATCGGTCAGGCTCGCCCGCCAGTTAAAACGGGTCTTTGGCTTCTTCCTGCTCCGCTTGGTCATCAGTAGTAACGACTTCAGTTCTCACCAGCAACCCAAGTGTCCGAGGAAACAGACTCCTTGGCCCGCCGAAGACTCAACCCCATCCGCCGCTGCTGGCTATCAAGGCTGAGGATGCGAGCGGTCACAACGTCGCCTTCCTGTACCACATTGCGGGGGTGTAGAAAATTCCCCTCCGCCAGTTCCGAGACGTGAATCAACCCCTCCAGCCCCTCTTCCACCCGCACAAACACCCCGAAATCAACCACGTGCGTGACGACACCCTCAATAACCTGATCAACCTGGTAACGCTCCTCGGCCAACTGCCAGGGATCGAGCTGCAAACGCCTGATGCTCAGACCCACACGTCCACGTCCACGGTCTACATCGAGGACATACACCTCCACAGACTGGCCTAGCTCAAGTACGTCACCCGGACGGTCCACCCGCCCCCACGAAAGTTCCGAGATATGCACCAATCCCTCCAGTCCGCCCAGATCGACGAACACCCCAAAGGAACAGAGGTTGGTCACGCGGCCCTGACATATATCACCCGGGCAGAGTTTGTTCAGCAATTCCCGGCGATGGCTCTCGTCGAGGCAGGTAGCCCGCTCGGAAAGAACAAACCGGCGCTGTTCCGAGTCCAGCTCGATGATCTTGAGGCGCAACCGTGTCCCAACGAGACGCCGCAACCGGTCATACCGCGCACCACCAACCAGAGAGGGTGAGAGATCTACCAGGTGAGAGGCAGGGACAAAACCACGCAGGCCATTCCACCCGACCAACACTCCTCCGCGATTGCACCCTATCACCGGCAACTCAAGCATCTCTCCCTTCTCCATCGCCTCGCGAGCATCTCTCCACAGGTCCTCGACGACCACCACCTCCACCGGTGCCGCCCTCCCAGCAGCACCGAGGGGTTCGTTACACCACGGGTCCACCTGAGCAGCGCCAGGAGCCGCACTCCCGTTCTCCCCATCGCGCAACAGTGCTCTCCAGTATCCCTCATCCGGCGGCGTATCCCCAGGAATCCATTCCCCTGTCTGCCCCATCGTTCTTCCGCCTCCCATTCTCGCGCACCACACGTATACTAATTATACGGCGGTGCCAACACCTTGTCAAACATCAACCGATTCAGAATGGGCCTTCTGATTGCTCAACTCCTCCCGTTCCATCTCTGCCAACATCTGGGCCACTGCTTCAATCGCGATGCGCTGCTTGCGATACAGGTCCGATTCACTCATCGCCAACCGCCGTGCGATCTCGCGCACCTTGCGCCCCTGGAGAAACTTAAGTTCGAGGATGTTATACAGAACCCACTCCGGCGCTGTCATCTGACGCTGCCCATCGGGGCGCAAGTGCTCAACGGCCTCCTTGAGCACAGTCCGCAGTCCCTTCATTGCACTGCCATCGTGCTCCCGGGCCGCACGTTCGACCACGCGCAAAGACAGGAGCGGGCTCGTGGTCAATTTGGGACCGCCCCAGTAATGCCTGAGTGCACCCCTGACCCACTGCCGGAACTCGATGGCCTCTACCAAACCGAACCCAGAGAACGCCTGTTCCCCAACGTAGTGCAACACCCCACGGCGACGCTGAATATCCTCAATCTCTGGGATAATCCGTTCCAGCGCGCTGAAGATACCCTGTTGAAGTTGACGGTCTTCCAGCGCCGCTGCTGCCTGCGCGAGCAACGTCTCTACCCCTGCCAGTTCCTCCGAGCTCAGGTCCGGCTCGGGCGCACGCGCGGCTATGCCCACCACACCAATGACGACGTCCTGACCTTCGGTGCGCAGAGGGGCCAACCAGTAGCCATTCCACACAAACAAGCCCCCGTGTCGTTGAATGTGTCGCTCCCTCGACAGTTCAGCCTCGTCAGATAGTTGCCACGCCTCCGGCGGCATGTTATCCGTAGCACCTGGCTCCAACGGCCCACACACGACCTCCAGGTGGGGCACACCACCGTCTATGACAACCACGAAGGCCGTCTTCACCCGCAACAGGTCACACAGCGCTGTGAGCACATTCTCCAGAAACTGGCGTAGGTCCGTCGTCGTCAGCAGCCGGTTGCTCAACTGCTGGATCCACTCAATCTCCGGCTGATCCTGGCGGTAGAGCGCCCGGTCAATCAGTGGCTTGGACAGTTCGATACCAAGCTGCAACAACAAGATGACACCAACGACACCAAAGAGCATCAGGCGGCGGTTCGGAAGGCCAAGCCACCCTTCCGCCTGCGACGCGACAATGATGACCACGACCACCAGCGTGGCGACGAAGGGCCCGCGTAGCAAGAAACGTATCAACCGATGCTTCACTACTCGGTCGGGAGTGAGAGCGCCAAAGAAAGCCACACTGTAGGCCAGAAGCACCAGCATCAGCCCCACGCCCACGTTGCCCAACACCAACAGCAGCCATAGAGCCACGCCAGGCACGGAGGCCGGCCAGCCAGTGAGGAGTAGATAGGGAAAGACCCCGGCCGCCGGCGCTGCGAAGGTGGCCGCCAGGTAGGCCATTCGACGCCGCGACGTCGAGGTGAGACAACGACGGCGCGCCCACAGAACGTTGACTGCCCCCCAACCTACAGCGGCGAAGAAATAAAGGACGAAGAATGGGAAGAATGGCCCCGGTAGCAAGTGGGGAGCACGAGGCGCCAGCATACCTCCACGTGTAATGAGGCCGGTGAAGACCACACCCAGCAACAGAGAACCGCTAAGCAGGTAACTGACGTGGACGGCAACGTCTCGCAGCCTGCTTCGAGCGCCGGTAGTGATCAGCAGAGCATTGGAGAAACTCAGGTAGGCAGCCGGGGTGAACGCAATGCCCACCCATTGGAACCGCAGCCAGGTGATCGCCGTATCCAGGCTCTCAACGCCGAATAGCGCCAGGTCCACGAAATAGGTGATCAGCACACACGCCAGCAGGGCGGCAAACGAACGGGCCACACTGTTACGAAGATTGTAGATAGTGAGATAAAGCAATAGGGCACCAGAGACAATCACGATACCCGAGGCAAGCACAACGTTGATCAGTTCAAGAGATTCTTGTAATTCGAGCCCAGATAGGAACCCCATCAGCCTGGCTATAACTCCACGCTAGCGCAATGATTCTCCAAAGAACAACACAATGTCCTGCGTTGGCCAATAATGGTCGTTGTAGCCGCAAAAAGCCAAACCTCGCGACCGACAGAATCGGATAGCCGAGTAGTTCTTGGTCTGCATTCCGACCACCAGCCGCACCAGGTCGTGATCGCACCCCCATTGAGCAGCGGCCCGCAACAGCGCCGTACCTATGCCGCGCCGCCGCCAGGGCCGGTCCACAATCAGGTCATCCACCCAGGCAATGCCGTACTCAACCCGGGCGGACAACGCCACGTAACCATAAACGTGCCCCCCTTCCGCTGCTACCAGAAAACCATCGCGCCGCTGCCACCCCGCCCGCAGATCCTCACCCTGGCGCAGGTAGTCGACCCGGATCTCACGGGGCAGACGCACCACCCGGAAGGTGATCGTCAGCGCATCGTCTTTCTCCCGCGTCTCCATCTGCCAGACGCGATCGGTGGTGTAGGAATGATCCAGCGCACCACACGCTTCCAGATCTCTCGGCCACGCCGGGCGCACTTGCATCGGCATCCTCCTAAGCAGCGAGGGGTCATTTCACCGCTGGTTCGTCGCTAACCGCTGACGGTCATTCTACCACCAGGCTACCATTGAGGCAAACGAGCCCCATCAACTCCGATCTCCCGCCAGCCACATCTCCACCACAACCTCAATCTCCCCCGCTGTCGTCTCGGTGACATCGAACCACCGAATAGCAGGGTCATCGGGGCGAAACCAGTTATACTGATGGCGAATAAAACGACGCGTCGCCCGCTTTATCTCCGCCACGGCCTCCTCCAACGTAGCCCGTCCCTCGAAGTACGCTCTGAACTGCCCATACCCCAGCCCCGACATCGCCGGGAGGTCCCAACCATGTCCCGCCCTCACCAGCCGACGTACCTCGTCCTCCAGACCGGCAGCCATCATCGCCTCCACTCGCTGGTCGGCGCGGGCATAGAGGGTCGCTCGCCCCATCGTCAGGCCAATCTGGAGAATGGAGTAGGGAGGCAACTGCTTACGCTGCTGCTCAGAGATAGGCCGCCCTGTGATCAGGCAGACCTCCAGTGCGCGGATGACCCGGCGGACGTTGCGGGGGTCAATGCGTTGCGCAGCAGCGGGGTCCAACAGGGCCAGGCGAGCGTGCAGCGCGGTGGCCCCTTCTCGCTCGGCCTGGGCCTCCAGTTCGGCCCGCAGAGCGGGGTCAGGCGGCACGCGAGGGACACGCCATCCCTCCACCACAGCCCGCACATACTGCCCCGCGCCCCCTACCAGCAACGGCAACCTTCCACGAGCATGGATGTCCTCAATAGCGGAATAGGCCCATTCCTGAAACTCAGCCAGTCCTACCGTCTCATCCGGCTCGGCGATGTCAATCAGATGATGGGGAACGCGAGCGCGCTCCTCGCGAGTAGGCTTGGCCGTGCCGATGTCCATTCCCCGGTAAAACAGGCGCGAGTCGGCAGAGATGACCTCGCCATTCAGCAGGCCGACCAGATGGAGTGAAAGCGCCGTCTTGCCCACCGCCGTCGGCCCCACAATCACCACCAGTGGACTGTGGATCGCGGATTGCGAATTGCGGATTGCAGGTTGCTCCCCCGCTCCTCCGCTCCCCTGCCCCCTGACTTCCCCGCTTCCTTGCCTCTCATTCAAGGCTCTCATACACCTCGATCCGCAGCAGCCAGCCGGAGCGGTCCATCTCCACCGCCACCAGGCCCACTCGCCAGTCCACGTCGTTCAGGTCGTGTTCAGCCAGGTAGGTGAGCGCCACGTGGATCATGCGCTGCTGCTTGGCTGGTGTCAACGATTCCTCCGGCGTGCCGCACTCCCGCCCACGCCGCGTGCGCACTTCGAAGAAGGTCCACACGTCGTCCTGGCGAGCCACGGCGTCCACTTCGCCTACCTGGCAGCGCCAGTTGCGCGCCACGATCTCGTAGCCGCAGCGGGTCAATTCCGCGACGGCCAGTTCCTCCCCCCGCCGCCCCAGCCGCACCCGGGCATCACTCATCTTGCCGTTCCCCGCGCCCCCGCTCTTCCACGAGCCGTTCGTATTGAGCCAGCAGTGCGGCCGAGGTGCGGCGGACGTCATATTGGACACACGTCTCCCGCGCTCCGGCGGACAGCCGGCTCCGCAAATCTGGCTCCGTCGCCAGGCGGCGCATCTGCGTCGCAAAGACACCCGTGTCTCCAGAACTAAAGAGTCCATTGAGACCATCCACGATAGTGTCTTCGACCCCGGGACACGGTATGCCCAACACCGGCAGGCCGGCGGCCAGCGCCTCCAGCACAACCAGAGGGTGCGACTCGCTCACCGACGAGAGGGCAAAGAAATCACCCATCGCCAGCCAGTTGGGAATTTCCTCGTAGGGCATCTCGCCGACCAGGTGGACCTGTGAGGCCAACCCCAACAAGTGCACCATTTCTCTGAGGCTCTCTTCCTGTGGGCCACCGCCGACGATGACGAGATGCAAGTCCGGTACCTCTCCGGCGATGCGTGTGAAGGCATGCAACAGGAAAGACAAGTTCTTCTCCGGCCCCAGCCGCCCCACTGTGATGGACACCAACGCCTGGTCGGAGAGCCCCAAGTCACGTTTCGAGAGTGGCGCAGGGGGATGCTGAAACTGCGCCACGTCCACGCCGTTGGGAACAACCTCGACGTGACAGGTCACGCCCAGTTCTCGCAACACCCGCTCTATCCCCCGCGAAGGGGCGATGACCAGATCACACTTGTCGGTGAAGTCGGGCAAATACGCCTCCAGAAAAGCCCGCGAGAGCCCCTCCGGAATGAGGGGAATATAGTAACGAGCCTGCACATGGTAGCGCGTGTGATTGGTGTAGACGACGGGGATATTGTACCGCTTGCCCAGGCTGACTACCTGTCGCCCACTGATAAACGGGTGATGCACATGCAGCACATCCATCGTCTTGATCTTTTTACGGGCGCGACGGGAGAACAGGAAACTGAGGTAGTATCCCGTATCAGAAAGCGGGATAGCCGGAGAGCGAATGACGTACAGTTCATCGTCCTCGTAATCCTCGTGTCCCAGCGTAAAGACGAAAACCTTGTGCCCCCACGATTCGAGGGTACGCTTATGAAGAGAGATAAAGTTGGTCACCCCGTTGACGACCGGCTTGTAGACTTCTGTCAGTTGGCCTATGCGCATCAGACACCTCCCTCCTCACCAAGCATGGTATACCAACAGGGAACAGACGTCAAGTAACGCATTGAGGTTGAGATTGAGATTGAGGCAAGAGTTCGCGGCCTTCGCGTGCTTTCGCGACTTTCGTGGTTCAAGTTGCCTGGACGCTCAAATGCAGTATAATCAGTCCGTATGCACAGGCAACACATTCGCCTCCACATCACCGCGTTCGCTGGTGGGTTGGTCTCGCTGGCAGTCGAGTTCGCCGCATCCAGCCTGCTCCGCAACCACTTCGGCACCGCCAATCTGGTGTGGGCCACCATTATCGGGCTGATTCTGCTCTATCTGACGGCTGGCTACTTCCTCGGTGGGCACTGGGCCGACCGCTCCCCCTACCCCACCACGCTCTACCAGATCGTAGCCTGGGCAGCCTTCCTCATCGGCGTCGTGCCCTTCGCCGCCCACCCGGTGCTCTCGCTGGCGTCGCCAGGTTTTGCCGACTTCAACGTCGCCATGCTCGGCGGTTCTTTCCTCTCCGTGCTGATCCTCTTCAGCGCCCCCATCACACTGCTCGGCTGCATCTCGCCCTTCATCATCCGGCTGGCAATGGAAGATGTAGAAAGCGCCGGCCAAACGGCCGGTCGCATCTACGCCATATCAACCGCCGGCAGTTTCATCGGCGCGTTCCTGCCCGACCTGGTACTGATACCCACCATCGGCACGCGTTACACATTCGTCCTGCTGTCGCTGTTTCTGCTGGTCATCGCGCTCATCGGGCTTGCTCACAGCAGCCCGCGCCGCCTGATCCTGTATCTTTGGATGCCAACCATCGTCATCCTGCTGACCCTTCTCTGGCGCGGGCAGCCGATCAAGGCCTCAGAGGACGCCATCTACGAGACCGAGTCGGCTTATAACTACATCCAGGTGGTAGAGAAGGAAGGCTGCCGCCACCTGCTGCTGAACGAGGGGCAAGGCATTCATTCCGTCTATTGCCCCAATCAATTGCGTACCGCCGGACCGTGGGACTACTTTCTCGTCGCCCCTTACTTCAATCCCCCACCCTACACCCCGGATCAGGTAGAGAGTGTGGCACTCATAGGGCTGGCTGCCGGCACCATCGCCCGGCAGTATACCACCGTCTACGGGCCGCTCCCCATTGACGGAGTGGAAATCGACCCCAAGATCGTGCGCGTGGGGCAGGAGTACTTCGCGATGGATCAACCCAACCTCAACGTCATCGTCGCCGATGGACGCTACTACCTGGCTCACTCCGACCGGCGCTACACGGTCGTCGGCGTGGACGCCTACCGGTTGCCCTACATTCCCCCCCACCTGGCGACGGTGGAGTTCTTCCGCCAGGTACGGGAGCATCTGACCGCTGATGGCGTCGTCGTTGTCAACGTAGGGCACACCCCTGAGGACTACCGGCTGGTGGAAGCCATGATGGCGACGATGCTCCAGGTTTTCCCATCAGCCCACGTGATTGACGTGCCGAACAGTTTCAACGCCGTCGTCGTAGCCACAGTCCAACCCAGCGAGACCGGTAACCTGATGGACAACCTGCCCGGCCTGGAGGGGGACACATTCCTATACCCCACAGCATTGCAGGCGGCGACAAACCTGCGTGACACGCGACCAGGGAAAGTCATCTTCACCGACGACCGCGCTGCCATTGAACTGATGACCAATGCGCTGGTCTTCGACTTCATGCTGAAAGGAAAATGATGCTTCACACACGATTGGCTCGCCTGATTCAAGGACTGCTTGTGCTGGCCTTGCCCGTCCTTCTAGTCGCGGCCGACTTGCGCATCGTGACCGGTCACTGGTTTGTGCACTGGGAGTATGGGAAGACAGATTTCCCGCCCGACCCCTTCGGCCTCTCCACGGCGGAGCGTACCCGCCTGGCCGAAACTTGCGTGGAGTACCTGGCGACCAACGCGCATCTCTCGCTCCTGGCCAACCTGCGACTCCCCGGTGGCGAGCCTGCTTTCAGCGAGCGGGAACTGATTCACATGGCCGATGTGCAGGTGGTGTACAATGGAATGATGACGGCCGGCATCGTCGCCGCACTGGGTTTGCTTGGAGGGATAACAACACTGCTCGCTACGAGCCACGCGCGTCGGCGCGCCCCTGCCGCGCTCTTGAGCGGCAGCACCCTCACCCTGGGATTGCTGGGAACCGTCGCCGTGTACATGGTGCTGAGTTGGGGGGAGTTCTTTACCACGTTTCACCGCCTCTTCTTTGAAGGCGACAGTTGGATCTTCCCCTACTCGGACACTTTGATTCGCCTGTTCCCTATACGCTTCTGGATGGACGTGGCTATGACTGTCGTCGGCCTGCTGGTCGTGGAGGCAATCGCCACCGCTGCTGTGGGATGGCTATGGCGCCGGCGGATGAGATCAACGCTTGACAGCACTTCGCAATTGTGATACATTTACGCACAGTACAGACGAGCCAGGTGGACGGCAATCGAAAGGAGCAAAGCGAGGACAATGTCCCGTATCTTGGTCATTGACGACGACGCAGACATACTGCGCATCTTAAAACTTACCCTGACCAGAAACGGCTTCGAAGTTGTCCTGGCCACCGACGGCCTCGAAGGTCTACGTCGAGCGTATGAGACACATCCCGATGCCATTGTCCTGGACGTGATGATGCCTATGCACGATGGCTTTGAGACCTGCCGTCGCCTGCGTGAGATGACCGCGGTTCCGATCATCTTCCTCACCGCCAAGGGAGCGGTGGATGACATCGTGCGCGGGCTGGCGCTAGGCGCCGATGATTACATCATCAAGCCCTTCAGCCAACGGGAACTGCTCTCTCGCCTGACCGCCTGCCTGAGGCGTACCTCCAGCAAAGAGGAGACCCCCGACATTCTCGTTTTCACCGATGGAGCGTTCGTGCTGGACCGATCCCGCCGTCACGCCGTGGTTCACGGGAAGATCATCCACTTGACTCCAACCGAATTCGAAATGCTCGATTACCTCGTGCGCCACGCTGGCAAGGTTCTGAGCAGAGACGCCATTCTCGCCCGCGTGTGGGGCCCGGAATACGTGGGCGAGACAGATTTGGTCAAGCAGTTCATCTACCGGCTCCGCCGAAAGATCGACGCCGATCCCAACAAGCCCCATTTCATCCACACTGTGCCCGGCGCCGGCTACTTCTTCGAGGTCGAAGATACTGCCTGAACACCCCTATCACATCGGGGGAAAAGCCGCACCTCGCTATTGCTCCATCAGCCGCGTCAGGTAGCCCCGCAGAGCCTCCATTGAGTAGTGCTGACGGCCGACCTGGAAGTTGTGCTCGACCGTCTCCTGGCGCAAGCGTGCGTCGGTGAGCAAGGCCACCGCCTGGTCTGCAGCCGCCTCGACGACCCCCGCCCCCACCTCCACCAGCCCCAGGTCATCCCGGCCCTGGATCTCGCTGCCCAGGGAGACAACCCGGAAGCCCTTGTCCCGGATGTCGGCCCGGTAGACCGGATACTCGAACAACACCAGTGGGAGCCGGGCCCGCAGCGCCTCAAGGAACTGATTGCCCCACCCCTCCCACAGGCTGGGGTAGGTGACAAAGTCGGCGAAGACGTACATATCCCACAGGGAGTAAATCTTCTGCCCACCCCGCGTCTGCCGCCGCCCCCCCACCAAATCGGAGATGAAGAGGGCCTCAACTCCCGCCCGCTCGACCTTTTGCCTGAGCAAGTTGACGTAACGCCCGCTCGGGTCCTCCGAGTACCCGGCCAGCACCAGCACGATCCGGCTGTCGTCGTCGAAAGGACGCCCATCGTACAGCCCATACCGCTTGAGCCGCGCACGGCGCTCCGGGCTGCCCAGCGCCTTCACGAAATCGGCCGCCAGTTCGATCCCCTTGCGCCGGACGATGCGAGTGGCCTGCAATACCATGACGTCGTTCTCCCGCAACCCGATGCGGGCGCGGAAATCCCGATTGTAGTCGTCGGGCTGCCAGTCCGGGCCGTCAAAGTCGAAGACGTTGGGCACTACGCTGGCCTCGATCCCTTTACGCTCGGACAGTTCCCGCTGCGCCAGGCTGTTGATGACCGCGTGCCGGATCAACGGGTCACGCGGCGGCAGGTACTTATCGGCGATCTCGATGGCCGTCCCACAGGTGAGGGATACCCCACCTGTCCGCTCCCAGTAGAAGTCGTGATGCTGGGCCAGCGTGTCCAGTTGCAACTCGCGCATCACCCGCACCAGCGCGATGGCGGCCGGAAGGCTCATGGCAACCGACCAGACATTCTGCGGGATGAGGAAATCAACTCTCTCCCGCTCCACGAAGTCCCGCACCTCCCGCTCAATCACGCCGGCGATCCGATAAACCTCAGTCTTGTATTCCGATTCGCTGGCGAAATCGCTCAACTCGCGGAACGTGTTCCGGTCCAGCCGCTCAACGTCCGGGCGATGGTGATACAATCCCTCGATCAGCGTGCCCTCGACCGCGCCCAGGTCGCCCGCACAGAGGCGCACCGTGTGCCCCATCTCCTCCAGCACCCGCTTCCATTTGTTTATCTCCAGCGAGACCCCATCCGTCCCGCCGACCTTGTAGTGAAAGATGCCAATAGTGCTCATTACCTGTCGCTCCCGTGCCTCTGCGCCGCCCACCGCCGCACCCGGTATCCAGTTTAGCACAAAAAGGCGCGGGATGCAATTGGGGTAGCGCCTCACCGCACGCGCCCATATAGTACCAACGCGCCATTGCTATCTCTCGCGTTCTCTGGTATCCTATAGGTATCCCCCCCAGGGAACCAGAAGAACCCAGGAAACCAAAGCGGGAGCGGGGGGAAGGCGGGAGGATCACGAAGGATGGGTAACCGAGTCTTGACGATGGCGCTCGTCTTGAGCCTGCTGACCGGCATGGTCGCGCTGGCTTCTCCGGGGCCGGGCGCAACCCAATCGGACAGATGTCCCCCCTTGTCACCCCCTACCGGCCCCACCATCACAATCTCCTCAGAACCAGAGTTGCGCAACCAGGCGTACAATGCAGCGGCTGGCACCACAATCATGATTGAGGCCGGCGTTTACCACATGGAAAACATCATCCACGTTGTGAATGACGGCATCACAATCCGTGGGGCCACCGGCCAACGTGAAGGCGTGATTCTGGATCTGGGAGGGATGGGCACCGGGCACATGCATGGCTTCCTGATTGACGCCGACGACATCACGATCGCCGACCTCACCATCCGCAGCGTTGGCAACCATGGGGTGTCCGTCCAAGGCAAAGACCGACCCATCCTGTATAACCTGCACATCCTGGACACGGGACAACAGATCGTTAAGATCAACCCTGGGTCGGACTGGAGCGAGGATGGACTGTTGGCCTGCTCGCGCCTGGAGTATACGAGTAGCGCACCCACTGACTACACCAACGGCATCAGTGCCCACCGAACTCGCAACTGGGTGATACGAGACAACGAATGGTACCGCATACGGGGGAACGAGGGTTATACCGGCCCCACCATCCTGTTCTGGAATGAATCCTCGGACACGGTGGTGGAACGCAATCTGCTCATTGACTGCTACCGGGGGATCGCCTTCGGCAACCCCGGAGAAAGCGGCGTGAACCATACCGGTGGTTTCGTGCGCAACAACTTCATCTACAGCAGCCTGGAGCACGATGTGGCCATCGAGATGACCCGCGCCCAGGGCTGGCTGGTGGCGCACAACACGGCCATGCTGCTCAACCCCAGCCCGGGCCTGACCTGGGGCATGGAGGCGCGCTATCCAGAGAGCCAGGGAACCTTTGCCTACAACCTGACCAACATGAACATCCTGCACGACCGGGACGGGGCCCAGGGCACCCTGGTGGGCAACGTCACCAACGCCGGGGTGGACTGGTTCGTGGACGCTACCTCGGGGGACCTGCACCTCACGTCCACGGCCAGCGGCGCGATTGACCAGGCGGCGACGCTGGCCAACGTGTCGGATGACTACGACGGCGACGAGCGGCCCATCGGCGCGGCCCCCGACGTGGGCGGTGATGAGTACGGCGCTCCCCCACCCGCCGCCGTGACTGATCTGCGCGTCTCCCAGGCCGTCACGGACACCGGCACGTTGACCGGTACGCTGCGCTGGACCGCGCCGGCGGACGGCATCACCTACACACTGCGCTACTCCGGCACCCTCATCAGCGACACCAACTGGGATAGCGCCGTCGCCATCGCCGTACCTTTCACCGCTTCCGCGCCCGGCAGCACCGAATGGCTCACCACCTCCGTCCCCTACACCGGCGGCAGCGCCTGCTTCGCTCTCAAATCCCAGAACGGTGCAGGGGACTGGTCGGCCCTGTCCAACAACGGTTTCTGGCCACACCTCGACGTCTACCTGCCGCTCGTCCTGCGTGGCTACGGTCCATAATCATGCGGGTTGTAGGACAAGCCGAACTACAGTCGTTACACAGAGTTACACGGAGAAGACACAGAGAACCACAGAGATAGGGAGATAGCCCCTAAATCATAGTCAAACATTCGTGGAATTCGCATATTCGTGCCATTCGTGATAAAAGTACGGACCATTTGACAAAAAAGCGCCTACCAGATCAACTGAAAGGAGACGTAAAATGAAGGTACAAAAGTTCTTCGGAATGTTTCTCGTTCTGGCCCTGCTGATGACGTTGAACGGGGCTATCATGACTTCTGCCTCCACTACCAGAACGACGGCTCGTGACGCGACGGGGGACGAAAACCCCGTGGAAGCCTCTGCAACAGCCACAACAGAGAATAGGCTGACACAGCCACCGATCATCGTTGACCATACCTGCACCGACCTGAGCAAGATTCCGGATTACTGGCTGGAAAAGGCGAAGGAACTAGCGCTTCACTATGCCCACACCTCCCACGGCTCACAGATTAACTCCGGCATCGAGGCCCACCAGGCTATCATCGCCGACCACACCGCAGCCGATGAATTCGCCAATATCCCCGCCGAGGTATTGACCCAAATTGAGAACCTGCATATCTACTACGGCCGTACATCCCACGGCATGCAGGTCGAATACGGCGCTCAAGCCTTAGGCAGCCTCAACTTCCACACCCGCCTCGATGACCTGGGCTACGAGGGCAACACCGCTTGGGTTAACCCTACCCGCAACTATCTCAACGCACACCCAGAGATCGACGTAGTCATGTGGTCTTGGTGCTGGGGCGTGAGCGACAACACCGAGTGGGGCATCAACGTCTACCTCGACGCCATGAACCAACTCGAGCAGGACTACCCCGATGTAACTTTCGTCTACATGACCGGCCACCTGGACGGCACCGGACCCAACGGCAACTTACGCCAGCGCAACGACCAGATCCGCGCCTACTGCCAGGCCAACGACAAAGCGCTGTTCGACTTTGCGGACATCGAAAGCTACGACCCAGACGGAAACTTCTATCCCTGGGAGGATGACACCTGCAACTGGTGTTACGACTGGTGCAACGCCCACCCAGCGGACTGCAATACTGACATGCCAGCCGACTGTCCGCACAGTCACTTCTTCAACTGTAAGAGAAAGGGACAGGCGTTCTGGTGGATGATGGCGAGACTTGCCGGATGGGACGAGGACGTGATAGAGGAGGGTGAGGCACAAAAGACGGCCTCAACACAGACAGCAATGCACGGCCAGACCGTCACCTACACCATCGTCGTTCGGGACATCACCACCACCGTCAACCTGACCGATCAGGTACCCGAAGGCCTGTCTTACCTCTCCGACACCCTCACCGCCACGCTGGGCACTGTCACCGACACCGATGCCCCCACCCTGCGCTGGTCCGGCACGCTGACCCCCACCCCGGCAGTCACCGTCACGTACGCCGTTGCCGTGAGCACTGCCGAGACCCAGGTCATCACCAACACGGCGACCATCGTCGCACCGGGCTACCAGACCCTCACCTCCACCGCTATGATCATCGCCAATGAGCACGACGGTTCCCCGCCCGCCGCTGTCACTGATCTGCGCGTGACTCGCGCCGTCATGGGCACCGGCACGCTGGCCGGCACGCTGACCACCACATTGGGCTGGGCCGCGCCAGCGGATGCCGTCACCACCACGCTGCGCTATTCCGGCACGCTCATCACCGAGGTTAACTGGACCGACGCTTCTCTCCTCACCGGCACCCTGCCAGGCAGCGCCGAGACCTTCACGGCGACGGTGCCTTACGGAGGCAACACCGTCTACTTCGCGCTCAAGAGCCAAAACGGTAACGGGGACTGGTCGGCCCTGTCCAACAACGGCTTCTGGCCACACTTCGACGTCTACCTGCCGCTCGTCCTGCGTAGCTACGGTCCATGATCATACGGGGTGTAGGACAAGTTGGCAACTTGTCCCAGGGGCAATTTGCCGAATTGCCCTACAACTCAGATCAATCGAAAGGAGACGCAAAATGAAAGCACAAAGACTCTTCGGAATGGTTCTCGTTCTGGCTCTGCTGATGACGTTGAACGGGGCTATCATAACCTCTGCCTCCACTACCAGAACGGCGGCTCGTGACGCGACGGGGGACGAAAACCCCGTGGAAGCCTCTGCAACAGCCAGAACAGAGAATAGGCTGACACAGCAACCGATCATCGTTGACCACACCTGCACTGACCTGAGCAAGATTCCGGATTACTGGCTGGAAAAGGCGAAGGAACTAGCGCTTCACTATGCCCACACCTCCCACGGCTCACAGATTAACTCCGGCATCGAGGCCCACCAGGCTATCATCGCCGACC
>Ga0208279_1000203_pt1 | contig 55819 bp, 40 predicted proteins | sample AntAceMetag02UKM_FD_184766 | JGI IMG/M metagenome (GOLD analysis project Ga0208279, IMG submission 184766) | Saline lake microbial communities from Ace Lake, Antarctica - Antarctic Ace Lake Metagenome 02UKM (SPAdes) (version 2) | ecosystem: Environmental > Aquatic > Non-marine Saline and... | reverse complement strand
CCAGAAACGAGCTGGATTTACTAACATCATGGCATCTATGGCTCACTATTGCACGGCTTCTTGATCAGAATCAGTTGCCGTTTGTCGATCATGAGCTACCAAAGCTTCCTCTCCGACAAACTGCTAGAGAGAATACTGGCTGGATTGCGCCTCGTCTCGATTCCCATCCGCCACATTGGCACAGAACACAGTGCCGAGATCATGGGACGTATGTATGAAGACCTGGTGGAGCGGGGAGTCCACGTGGAGCTGCTCACACCGGTGACGAAGGTGCTGGCAAACGATGGGGTCGTCGCCGGCATCGAGACGGAGCGCGGAGAGGTGATCGAAGCAGGGCGAGTGATCGTAGCGCCGGGGCGGGAAGGAGCCAGATGGTTCAAGCGCGTCGCCGACGAGTTGGGTCTCGCGCTGACCTGTAACCCTGTGGACCTGGGTGTGCGGGTCGAGGTGCCGGCGGTAGTGGCAGAGCCTATCACCCGCCTGCTCTACGAGTTCAAGTTCCTGTACCACTCGCGCACCTTCGATGACCTGGTGCGGACCTTCTGCGTCTGCCCCCACGGAGAGGTCACGCTGGAATATGCGGGCGGCGTGATCACCGTCAATGGCCACTCCTACGCCGACCACAAAACGGACAACACCAACTTCGCGCTGCTGGTGAGCAAGCGCTTTACCGAGCCATTCGACGACCCGGTCGCTTATGGACAATCTATCGCCCGGCTGGCGAATCTCTTGAGCGGTGGCGTGCTGGTGCAGCGACTAGGCGACCTGGAGGCCGGCCGTCGCACCAATGCCCAGCGGCTGAGCCGATCCATCGTCACCCCCACGCTCAAGAGCGCGACGCCAGGAGACCTGGGGCTGGTGCTGCCCTATCGCTACATCGTCAACCTTCTGGAGATGCTGCACGCGCTGGATCAGGTGATGCCGGGTGTCTGCTCGCGTCACACACTGCTCTACGGAGTCGAAGTCAAGTTCTACTCCAACCGCATCAGGCTGACGCCGGAACTGGAGACGGAAGTGCACGGGTTGTACGCCTGCGGCGATGGGGCGGGCATCACGCGCGGGCTGGTACAAGCCTCCGCCTCCGGCCTGGTGGCGGCGCGGGCGATATTGGGAGACTAGCCGGCCGTCTCCCGTGGCTCTGGCAGCCGCGACGTAAGCACATACCCGGCCAGGCACAGCCCCAGCGATGCGACGAACGGGCCAGCGAAACCAAAGAGATCCACCAGTAGCCCCCCCAGCCCGGAGACCAGGACGACGACCCCCATCAGCGTATTCGACAGCCCCAGGTAGAGAGACCGCTCCGCCTCGGGGACCAGTTCCAGCAGAAAGTTGCTGCCCACCAGCACCTGGCCAGGCCGCACCGCGCCGTCGAGAAGGAAAAGGGGTACAGCCAGGTAAGGTAGCCAGGCTCCCTGGGGCCGCAGCAACCCCACCACCCCCAGTAGCACCAACGCCAGCAACGCCGCCAGCCCGTTGCCCAGGCCCAGCAGTCGCATCACCAGCCGGTTCCCTCGCCGGTCGCTCAGAGACCCCCAGAGCAGGTTCGAGAACAACTGAGCACCAACGCGGGCCGCCACGTAGACCCCCACCATCCCCTCCGGGGCCCCCAGCACACTCTTGGCGAGGATGCCATAGAAGGGCAGGGCGACCCACGCCAGCCCCAGCGCCAGCTGCGCGGCCATGTAGTGACGGTAGACCTTGTCGGCCCGCAGGAGTCGCCTCGCCCGTCGCAACTGCGCCCCCACCGTCACCGGCTGGCTCACGACCACTCCCGGCGGTTCCCGGATGAAGACGAAGGCCGCCAGCGACGGGATCATCACCGCACAGTAGAGGAAAAAAAGAACCGCATGGCCACGTGGGAAGGGGAGCGCCGGGTGGTTGAGGACTGTCTTCAAAACCCAGCCGGCCCCCAGCCCCAGCGCGCCGCCCAGGAACTGCCGCCAGGCGAAGAAACTTCCCCGCCGCCGGGCTGGGATCGTCTTCGCCATCACGTCGAAGAAAGCCAACCCACCCAGCCCGGCCGACATGCGAGCGACACCATACATGACGAAGAAACCGGCCAGCAAAAAGCGCGGGTCGTCCACCAGCCAGACCACTACTCCCAGGAGAAGCCAGACAACGGTGCGCATCACCGCCGCCAGGGCATAACTGGGCATCTTACGCTCCATCCGCTGGATGCGGGCGGAGACGAATACCTGAGGCAAGAACCAAGCAGCGTTCCCCAGCGGCGCTACCAGCCCGATGAGCAGGTTGGAAGAAGTCAACTGGCTCACGAACCAGGTCAGTACCAACGGTGGATCGATCAGCGCCTCGGCGAACCGGAAGGCCGCGCCGTTGAAAACACCCAGCGCGAAACTGCGCCGAACCTCACGCTCTGGAACAGCATCCATAGGCAGGCAATTGTACCGCGCTAACTCGCAATTTGCAATCCGCAATCGTATCCACAGACCAGACCTGACAGATTTCCGAGAGCACTCTTATGTCAAAGAATGCAGTGCCGCAAAAGTCGCCCTGACGGTTGACCGTCATTCTGAGCGTAGCGAAGAATCTCCCTATCACGGTGGTGGAGACCCTTCGCTTCGCTCAGGGTGACAGGGTGAGTTTTGCGCCATTGCCGAAAAACGGCTGCAAAAACCCGTCAGGTCTTGAATTGACAGAACTCCACACCTGACGTATAGTAATATCACACAACACGTCTCACGTTTCACGTTTCACGTCTCACGCATCACTCACTGGAGTGCAATTATGGAGATCGGAACCGTCCGCCAAGTAGACATTGACAACGAAATGCAAGTAGCGTATCTGGACTACGCCATGAGCGTCATCGTCGCGCGCGCCCTGCCCGACGCCCGCGATGGACTCAAACCGGTACAGCGCCGCATCCTCTACGCCATGCTCGACCTGGGGATGCGGCCCGAGACCAACTACAAGAAGTCGGCCCGCATCGTCGGCGAGGTGCTGGGCAAATACCACCCCCACGGCGACGCAGCCGTGTATGACGCGACGGCCCGCATGGCGCAGGACTTCAGCCTGCGCTACCCGCTGGTTGATGGACAGGGCAACTTTGGCTCGGTAGACGGCGACCGCCCCGCCGCGATGCGTTACACCGAGGCACGCCTGGCCCCCATCGCCGTCGAACTCCTGACCGACCTGGACAAGGACACGGTGGACTTCGCCCCTAACTTTGACAACACCATCCAGGAGCCCACCGTCCTCCCCGCCGCCATCCCCAACCTGCTGGTCAACGGCGCCTCTGGCATCGCCGTCGGCATGTCCACCTCCGTCCCGCCACACAACCTGGGCGAGGTGTGCGACGCATTGACCTACATGCTCGACCACTGGCGCAAACTGGACAACATCACCGTCGAGCACCTGATGCGCTTCATCCAGGGACCCGATTTCCCCACCGGCGGTGTGATCTACCGGCGGATGGAGGAGGGCGGCGATGACCTCATCGCTCACGCCTACGGGCACGGGCGCGGCAAGATCACCGTGCGCGCCCGCGTCCACGTCGAGGAGATGAGCCGCTCCCGCCACCGCATCGTCGTCACCGAACTGCCCTACCAGGTCAACAAGAGCAGCCTCGTCGAGCGCATTGCCCAACTGGTGCGCGATGGTCGCATCGAGGGTATCACCGATCTGCGCGATGAATCGGACCGCCGGGGCATGCGACTGGTGATCGAACTGACCCGCACCGTCGAACCCCAGCAGGTGCTCGCCGACCTTTTCCGGCGCACGCCGATGGAGAGCACCTTCAGCCTGATCCTGCTGGCGCTGGTGGACGGCGAACCGCGCCTGCTGACGCTCAAGAAGGCACTGTTGATCTACCTGGAACACCGCCAGGTCATCGTTACCCGCCGCAGCCAGTACGAACTGGCCCATGCCAGGGAGCGCGCCCACATCCTGGAAGGGCTGCTCACCGCGCTCGACCACCTGGACGAGGTGATCGCCACCATCCGCCGCTCCCGCACTACCGGCAGCGCGCGCACTAACCTGCGCCGCAAGTTCAAACTCAGCCAGGCCCAGGCCCAGGCGGTCCTCGACATGCCGCTCAAGCGGTTGGCCGCCCTGGAGCGGCGCAAAATCCAGGATGAGTACAAGGAAAAGGAACGCTTGATCAAGTACCTCGAAGGATTGCTACGCAGCCCGAAGAAAATCCGCGCCGTCGTGCGCGACGAACTCGTGACCGTCAAGCAGCGCTACGCCGATGCCCGCCGCACGCAGGTGCTGGACGCGGGCAAAGTACAACTGACCACCACCGACCTGATCCCCAACGAGCCGGTGTGGGTGGCGCTGAGCCGGAGCGGGCTGGTGGCTCGTCTGCCGGATGAAGGCCAGCCCCCAAGGGTACCATCCCGGCCTCAGGACGCGCCGGTCGCCCTGCTGGCGGCCTCCACGAGCGACACGCTCTACCTCTTCACTGCCAGCGGCGGAGCCGCTACGTTCCCCATCCACCAACTGCCGGAGGGAGTCGCCTGGGACGGCGAGGGCGCCCACTACGCCGACCTGACCCCACTGACACGCCGCGACACCGTCGTGGCCGCGCTACCGCTCCCCACCCCGCCGCCGGAGGGCTACCTGTTCTTCACCACGCGGCAAGGCGTCGTCAAACGGGTGGCGCTGGCCGACCTGCCCGGCGTGAGCAGCGAGCGGTTCGTCGTCATCGGAGTAGGGGAAGGTGACCTGCTCGGCTGGGCAGCGATGACGACCGGGGACGACCAGGTACTGCTGGTCACCTCGGCCGGCCAGGCCATCCGCTTCCAGGAACAGGAAGTGCGGCTGATGGGACTGCCTGCCGGGGGCGTGATGGGCGTGAAGATGACTGCTGCGGAGGACCACGTGGTGGCGCTGGCCGTCGCGCACGCTCGCTCCGATCTCTTCGTCATTGCCAGCGACGGCAAGGCCAAGCGCACACCCCTATCTGAATACCCCACCCAGGGCCGTTATGGACGAGGAGTGATTACCGCCCGCCTCACCGCAGCCAGCGTGAACCTGGTAGGAGCCTGTGTGCTGCAGGCCCGTGACCCGGTGGTGCTGATCACCAAAAAAGGAGCGGCGAAAACCATCCGCGCCCGGAACGCGCCCCGCATGGGCCGCGCCACGGCAGGTCAGGAGATCATCGCACTGCGGAAACAGGACCTTGTGGTAGACGCCTTCGTACCGCTTCCCCCACTGAGGACCGAGGGTGACGAATGACGCATGACGAATGGCGAGTGACGAACGACAAACGACGCAGGAACAACGGCAAATGAGGAGGATCTAGAATGGCCTATCAAGATACCTGGGCAGCCTGCACAAAGTGCGAGAAGCAATTTGTCTTTAGAGTTGAAGAGCAGCGCCGGCAAGCGAAACGAGGCGAGGAGATCACACCGCCGGAGTTATGCCCTACCTGCCGGGCCCCAGCCCGTGCCGAACAGAGCCCGAGACCACAGAGCATGCCCAGGTCGAGACCGGAGGCGGAGCAGAAACCCAGGACACCGGCGGCACTTGGCCCAGGCCCCCACGAGGGCAACGTGAAGTGGTACGACCAGGACAAAGGATACGGCTTCATCGTCCACGCTAGTGGTGAAGAGATTTTCTTCCACCGCACCGGCATCGCGCCGGGGGAGGCGCCGTTCTTTCCCGACGGCACACGGGTGACCTACCTCGTCGAGCAGACCAGCAGGGGCTCCCAGGCGGTGGACGTGGCGCGGATGGACGCGCCGGAGTAAAGAACCACCTATTACTCCCAACCGCTGACACCACCGTAGGACAAGTTGGCAACTTGTCTCACAATCTACCGCCTGACTCGTTCGCCAAGGGTCTCCTGACCAAGGCGAAAGGGGCTCGGTCGGGAGACCTTCGCCCATCGTCGGGAGACCTTCGCCCATCGTCGGGAGACCTTCGCCCATCGTCGGGAGACCTTCGCCCATCGTCGGGAGACCTTCGCCCATCAGTTGGCAACTTGTCTCACAACCTACCGCTTGACGACCAAGCGCGGTAACTTGTTGCAATCGTGCTCTTATGCTACAATAACGCCGTTCGGTTAGGTTCCAAGCACGGCCCGCTAGCTCAATTTGGCAGAGCAGGGGACTCTTAATCCCTTGGTTGCAGGTTCGAATCCTGCGCGGGTCACTTGTCAGACGGTGGCGCCTCTTGGAGAGGCGGTAGATGTGCCAGCGACGAGGATAGTGACTCTGGTCTCCTGGGTTTTTTCCCCAGAGTGGCTGACGATGAAGGAGGCATCCGAATTGTCAGGGCACGACCTGGGGACCCTGCACTGGATGATCCAGGATGGGGCGGTGGACACCAGGCGCGAGAAGGATGTCTGGCTGATCGAAAGGGCCAGCCTCCGGGAGTTTCAGGAGTCGCTGCTGGAGGTGCTGCGTTGGTTTGAATGACTGTCCCGACGGTCAAAGCGCGCCTGTTCTGCCAGCGCAAGAGCAAAGCTCATTTGTGTAGGAGGTCCCCAATGACCATAGACCTTCCAACCTACATCCCCCTCAACGAAGCTACCCGCCGCTATCGCATTGGTGCCCAGGCATTGACACAGACGCATCTTCGGCTACGGTGCTGGGGACGCTGGGGAGGAGGGATGATTTATCAGCTCACAACCGCCGCAACCATCTCCAAATCAAGCCCTTGGCGAGAAGTCTCAAATCGCTCAGAGAGGCGGACATCGTTGACAAAGGGCAGCAGGTCAAACGGGAATGTGTAGGACAACTGTCCCAACTCCCTCAGCGGGACCTGCTCAGCGTCGTTGGCCTGCAACGCACAGTCCAAGAGCCACAGCGCCAAGGCCTGCTTCTCCGTTTGCCGAGATGGGGCGACCTCGTAGCAGCCGCGCACATCGGTGTCCCGCAGTACATCCCAATCAACGAAAGTGCGCAGCAGTCTTCGGGTTGCTCGTCGCAGCGTCGTCCGCTGTCCCCAGTTCTCAATCATGCGCCGCTGTACCTGAGCCTGGCTGAAGGTACCCTGCAAACGGCTCAGTTGACCTACGATGGCAGCCACGTCTCGGAAGAAAGGATAAGCCAACAGTGACAGGCCCCAGTACAGCCACAGACGCTCCTCCGAACCTATTTGAGCCGCCAGTTGAAGTGCCTCATCGCGCAGGTGACTGTACTCTGCTGGCACGTTCACCCAGATGCGCAAGAGCACAGTGGTCGTCTTGCGTCGCGCTTCAGTCCCCGCAATTTCAGATTCCAGTTTTTGTCGAAGGTGTCCGGCAACAACACCGGGATTCAGATTCTCCTGGCATAAACCAACTGCAGCATCAAGCCAGTCCAGTTGTAGTTTGCGGTCAAAGCCAATGATTCTGTTCATGTGATTGGCTTCCGTGAGATTTGCCGTGAGATCTGAATGAACGGCACGATAACTTCCTCCAGAGCAACACCACCGTGGCAGACGGCGTGGTGGTCCACGTTCAGGAATGCATCCAGTTGCGGGGCGAGTAGAATCCTCAGTTGTGCTGGCAGACCCATGTTGGTCCACTCGATGGCGGTCGGCGACTGCTGTCTGGCCAGAGCCAGGAATGCCGGGTCGGTGTAGATGCGCGCTTCCAATCCCTGTGAGTTGCGGCGTCATCGGGCAGTTCGCGCTCCAGATGCTCCAGCAATCCGGTGAAGCGTCGTAGCTCAAACGCCCGCTCATCAAACTCAACGCCGACCTGGGCCCATCCCTCGATAGTCCAGTCTTCAGGCGGGGAGACCGGCTTCAACTTCCCCTCCAGGAACAAGGTGCCCACGTAAGCGCGGACATCCGGCTCATCGAAGGGCAGGAGATCGCCGGTGTCGTAGGATAGCCCCGACTCTTGGACCAGTGTCCCGGCTGGCTGTTGGCCCGCCAGGTAGCCGGTCCATCGTTTTTGCAGAAAGGCAAAGAAACCAGCACCTCCCGGCTCCCTCTGACCATTCATCCAACCGACGCCTGGTATTCGGCCACTGCCCGCCGGGTGGTGTACCAGACCCGGCCGCGCTTGATCGCTTCCAACCGGCCTTTGCGGGCCAGCAGGCTCAGATACTCTTGACTGTAGGGGGTGCCTTGGGCGGCTTTGCGCAGAGGGATCCACTCATCCTCGGGAGATAGCGGGCCGATGCGTGGAGTGCAGGCTTCCAGGAAGAAGGTCAGGCTGCGCTCCACAGCCCGCCCCACAAAGTTGACCAACGGAGCCTCGTTTCCCTCGTCGGCCTGGGCCAGGACGCGGTAGTATTGACGCCGGTTGACGCGCATAATGATGGTCGGCGGGTAGCCCTCTTGCATCAGCAGGAGATTCATCACCAGTCGGGCAGTGCGACCGTTGCCGTCTATGAAGGGATGAATGGACACCAGCCAGTGGTGGGCCAGGGCCGCCCGTTCGACGGAGTGGAGTGACAGCGCCGGGCTTACGAGCCAGTCGCCCCACTCGCTCATCAAATGTGGCACTTCCCACGCGTCGGGCGGCTGGTGGGCCGAGCCGGTAATGTGCGCCGGCAGGTTCCGGTATTGCCCCGCGTCGTCATCGTCTATGCGGGTGAGAACCAACTTGTGAATCTGCCGGACGTGGAATGGCGTGATGGGAGCCTCGCCGGTCGACAGCGCCTCCACGTACTCGATGGCCTCTTTGTGGTTGATGACCTCAAAGTGCTCACGCAGGGGCTTGCCGCCGATAGTCAATCCCGTCTCCAGAATGAGTTGTGTCTCCTTCAGAGTGAGTGTACTGCCTTCGATGGCGTTGGAGTTGTAGATCCACTCGACGGTCAGTTGCTCATTGAGACGGCGCACGGCGGCAATCGGCAACGGCCGTAGAGCGTCAAGTTGGGACTTTTTCTGTTCCAGGCGGTTCAATAGCCGTGGTTCAATCATCCCTCAGACCTCCATATCGGTATCGGATAGCACAGAACATACTACACCCGATACCGATATAAGTCAAGCCCCGCAAGTGGATGCAAGCAGACCGATTGGGCTGGTGACAGGATCAATGGCTCCCAGGAGAATGGCCTTTCTTGGGATTTGCCTCCCTCGACTCGCCTGAGATCAATCTCCGCTTCACATCTTCCGACAGGTCGGCCGAAGCCAGCACGATCAAATGGTTGCACGCTCGGGAGCATCCCACGTAGAGAATGGACTCCAGGTCTTGAGTGATGTAAGGCTCTATCTCTGCCAGGATGACGACGGGGCTTTCCAACCCTTTGAAGGAATGAACGGTCGAGCAGAAGATCTCACCGCTGCCGGTGGACCATTGATCAGTAAGCAAAAAGTTCCCCACTGGCCCAAGCCGCCACAGACTGCTGCGCTGCCGGCCCTTGGGAGTGAGGATGACTATATCCTCCGACGGCACGTCCTCCTCTATTGCCAGCCGGTGAAGCACCTGGCGCAAAACACGCTTGAGTCCACTCATGTCCGCGTAGGTGCGAACCTCGACCGGCCGTCCCAGAGGCCCCTGCGCCAGCGGCGTCTGATCTGACCGATAGAATTGCATAACCACCTGATGGATGCGCTGCGTGTTGCGGCAGTTGCGGGTCAGAGGGAAAGGCGCGAGTTCCAGGGGGATGGCCTGCGCCGTGCGGTAGAGGTTCTGGTTGTCGTCGAAAAAGACGTAAAAGATGGACTGGTCGGGGTCACGTAGGAGACACTGCAGCGGCACCCACCAATTATCGCGGAAATCCTGGCCTTCGTCCACAATGACGGCGTCGTACTGCGTTCCCAGCCGGTCTATGGCCTCCATCATCAACTCTGGTAAGACATCGTCAAAGTAGCGGTCATCACGAGGCCCGGAGTGGGCCAGACCCGCCTTGCGAACAAGGTCCTGGGCCAACTTGTGGAAGTTAGCCACCTCAAGACGCCTGGGCGACGTCGCGTCGCTGCCTAAGAACTCGGCCAGGTTGACGTTGAAGCAAGTGAGCAAGACGTGGAACCCCTGCCCCGCCAACCGCCTCCCCTTTTCAACGGCCAGAGTCGTCTTGCCGGAACCTGCGCATCCGCTGATGGCCACTCGCCGGTGGCGGCCCAGAAAGTCCAGCATGATGAACTGCTCTTCGGTCAACCGGGCCAGTTCTCGCTTCTCTTCCTCAATCTCGGTGGATAACAGGGGCTGCAGGTCCCACGATGGGCTCAAAAGCGCAGTCAACTCCTCGATCCCTCGTGTTCCCAACGGATGATCGTCTGGTCTTCGGCCTTGCAAGTACTGGAGTGCCTGATTCACCCAGGCCGCCAGATCCGCCATGTCGGAACCGTCGAGGATTAACTCGCGTGGTGCATCAAGACGCAGATCACCCTTGACCGTCACGTCTGGAAAAGCGGCCGCATAACCCACTGTGACCCAGCGACCGCGCCAGTAGGCAAGTTCCTTCAGTTTTTCCAACAAACTGTATTTGCCCTCTCGCCCCTGCTTGAAGGGATCCTTGATGGGGTTGTCGTTGCTAAACCATTGACCAGTTGAGCCCTCGTAGCGAATGTGACCGCCCTTGACTTCCACCAGGAGAATGCCAAAGTCGGGGTGGGCAACCACGAAGTCGGCCTCTCCATCGCGCGCGCCGGAGGTTGTGTCGCGCACCTGCCACGGAACGGAGTGAAAGACGACAAAGCCGTCCGGCAACTGGCTTTGGAACGCCGCGTACAGTTTGCGCTCGGCCTGACTGCGCGTGCCCGGGTGCATCGGTTGGGGGTACATTCGAGCCATGTTACACCTCGTCGTTCCCATCGGCTCCGCTCACCGCCACGAGCCCCGCCACGAGTACTCGCGGTGGCAGGGCAGGCCCAGAAACCGGGTTTTTTCCGAAAAACCCGGTTTCTCCCGCCTGCAACAGTTTGCGCAGGAAATCGCGCGCCAAGCCCCGCCTCAATAGATCGTGGTAGGGCTGGTTGCGGAAATTACGCAGGCACTCGTAGCAACTGGTCTCTTCGCCGCACTCACATCTATCCACGCGTTCCCAGGCAGCCAAGAACACGTCGCCCAGCTCGTCGGCGATGCGGCGGACGTGACCGGCGCCGCCTGGCACGTTGTCGTAGAGCACCACGGCCGGCGCGATGCCAGCGCTGTAACGATAGAGGGTGCCATCCAGGTCGTCCCGCCGGATGCCGAGGGTCTCGCTAGCGCCCTCCAGCAGGGCATAGAGCAAAGAGCGCCACAGCTCATAGTTGACCGTTGAGGCCAAGAGCCCCTCAAAGCGTAGCTCCAGGACGTCGGTGATGAACTCATGCCCCAGGTGGTGATTGTAAAGCCGACCTCGGCACTGTTTTCTCGTGCGCGGGTTGCGGTGAGTAGGTGATGTGCGCCGGCGTCGTCCCGTAGGTTGTTCTGGTGCAGGCTTGGCGAAGCCGCAAGTGTAACAGATACGGAAACCTCGATTTTGCGGCCCCGAGTTCACCAAAGCAAGCTTGCCGTAGCGAGAATATTGTTTCCATATCTGCACTTGTGCACTAGAGAGAAGCGGTTCAGGCTGCGGTTCAGAGGATTCTTTTCCCTCCGGCGCGGCGTATTCGGCAAAGTAGACCCGCGAGGAGTAGAGACGTTGCGGTCGGGCTTCCCCCGAAGGTCGTGGATCTTCTGCCACGATGAAGCCGAACTCTGGGATGACAAAACTACCGTAGAGTTTCGGCCAGCCGAAAAGATTGCCTCCACAAACGGTACAGGGCCCCTCAATCCGGGTCGTTGATCGGTGAAAACGACCGCACTCCGGACAGACAGCGTAATAATAGGTCGGCCAATCCCGGTCAGGCCGTTTATTCAGCCCACCGCTGACCCAGATGTGCTTGGCCGCCACGACCTCGCCGCCCGGCGCGTATTCGGAGATGGCGATGCGCAGGTCACGCTGAAGCTCAATGCGCCCTGCCTGCGCTACCGGCAGATGGTTCGTCCTGAGTTCGACGACATCGGTGGGAAAGCCATACTTGGGCAGCACGTTGCGGGAGCCCAGGAAGCCAAGCAGGTTGCGGCCGCGCACCGTCCTGGCCACCCGCTGAAAGTGCTGGCTCCGCCCGTAGTTGCGCTCTGCTGCTGCTTCTTCCTCCAATTGGTGCAAAAGTGTCAGATCACTCGTCACCTCCTGGATCGCGCGGTCAAGGATACCGTCTCCTTCGTCATTCCACAAGTTGGGCAACCAGCCCCAATCGGCGATGCTCAGTTCATCCTGCAAGTTATCAGGAACGATGCGTTGCAGAGCCTGTCGTACTTGTGGAGGACGGGCCTCGACGTACTCTCGAAGCAAGTCCGGCCCTGTCAGTACGGGCCCTTCGGCGGAGTTTATCCCGAGCGAAGCCGAGAGGCTCAGGGCAGGCTCCTCCGGGTCAAAGAAAGTGCCGACGTTGCGAAAGTGTCTGCCGTGCTCATCGCGAGCCCAGCGGAAGAAGGCCGCAAACAGCACCGAATGGGTATGGCGGCGCACGATTTTCTCATTGGTCACCACCACCACCGGCGGGCGAATACGGCCGGCGACGATGCGCTCAGGATGGGCATAATGGGTGAGATCGTGAGATCGGCGCTGCGCATAGGTGAGAGCAAAGGCAGCCGAGTCGGTGCGCCGGCCGGCGCGGCCGGCGCGCTGCACGTAGTTGGCTGTCGTCGGCGGCACGTTGCGCATCAGCACGGCCTGCAGTTCGCCCACATCCACACCGAGCTCGAAAGTCGTGGAGCAACTGAGCGCGTTCAACTCACCGCGCACAAACTTTTCCTGGATAGCCGCGGCTGCCGGGCTGGTCCACTGGGCCGTGTGTTCCTCGGCGCTGAGGGGGATGGGGTCGAGGAACTGGTACAGGTGGCGATAGTGGTTCTGCGCCCAGCCAGGCGCAGCCCCGTCTACCGGCTCCAGGGTACCATCGCACCGGTAAGCGGGGCAGACACCGCGCACGTTGATGTGAGAGATACTTCGGCAACGATTGCACCGGTAGACGGTCTCACCTAGCACCGGCTCTTCAGGCCGGTGCTCTACGGCCCCGACGAGCGGCACCACCTCCCAGTAGTGATGGCTGAGGCGATAGACCACGCCTACGCGTCGCCGGTTCTCGCTGGGTAGGTGATCGCGCCACACTGAATCGGGGGCGGTCAGATGTCTCCAGATGTCTTTTAACGTGCTAGCAGCAATCTCCCGGCGTTCTTCCCCTTCGGCTACGCTCCCCTCGGCTGTGCTCGGGACAGGCAGGGCGGGCTCCGATAGGTCCGTCGTGCGCGCTAGCAGGCGGGTCAAGATGTCCAAACGGCGGTTGTTCCCTCGCGTCGGGATCCAACTAAAGACGCCCTTCTTGGCGTCAGCCCGCTCCCCCCGCATGAACAACTCTCGATTGCGTGGGGCAAATGCTTCATCGCGCGGGTCCACGTTGTCAGGGAAGGTGACCGCGCCCTGGTGACGCAGGGTGTCCACGAGCAACGCGAGCAGTTGCCAGGCCTCGTCAGGAGTGAGATTCCAGGGAGGTTCCAAGAGTGGCTGGGGAGGATGCCACCGCTCGGGACGCACCAGGCGAAATTTGAGCAGTCCCAGTCCCTCCAGGCTGATACGTCGATCCCAGGCGATCAGATCTTGCATGAGCCAGGTGGCCATGAGGCGCTGGCGCTCGTCGTAGCTCTGGCGCTGCTCGAAAAGGCCAGCCTCCTCGGCCTGACGCTGCAACCGTCCGACCAGGTCCTGCAGCCGCAAGCGCCCCTCGCGCCCAGCGGAATCTTCCAGCAGCGTCTTCAGTATCAAGCGGCGGCGCAGAATCTTCTGGTAGGTGCGTTCCAGGTAGGGGGCAAAGAAGGCTGCATCCTGCCGGCTGTCGGAGAAGGCCAGCAGTTTGCGTCCCTGACCGGGCAATTCCTCCATTTCCTCCTCGTCCGAAGCCGGCAAAGCCTGGTACAGTGAAGTAGCCAATACACTGACCGGGGCGTCTCGGCCGGTCAGGAAGCGATAGATGACCCCGGTGTTGCTGCGCGCGCCACAGGAGACACAGCGTCGCAGTTCGGGCTTATTTTGGAGATCCACCCGTTGCAGGGTCACCTTCGGAGAGGACGGATCACAGTCGCACTCTGGGTGAATTCCTCTGCCGGGTGCAACCGCCCCGCAGGCCAAACAGAGAGTATAGGGTTCACACTCCTCTTCAACAATTGATTCCAGGTCTTCGCCGGTGGCGACTGCTTCGTCCTCGTCTAGCCCGGCGGTCTGTTCAGTCAAGAGAAAGTACGCCTTCTCGCCACGCGGATCGTCCGGTTGGCCGGTCAGGTGACGCAGATACACCTGACCCCTCCCCCGGCCCCTCCCCGGATCGGAGAGGGGAGATTGCCGGTCGCTGTCTCGACTGTGTACCAGACGGCCCACAACGTAAGTCGCGCCACACCGGACGCAGGTCGCCAACTCGACGACCTGGGAACCACAGTGCGGGCATTGCTCCCGGCGAGTCAAGAACAGACGGGGCGGATTTCCCTCCGCACCCTCGTGGGCAGCCCCGTTGAGACAGGCAAAAGCGCCCTCCAGTGCCCGAGCGAAGACGTGGTAGCGGGCCGGCAGCAGAGAGAGGCTGTCGGGGTCTGGTCTGGCGCGCACGGCCAGGTTGACCAGGTTGATCAGGCACTCCGCTGCATCCTCTCGATCTGGAAATAGGTCTGCAGCCAGGTCGCTCAAGAAACGGGGCTCCTCAGCCAATCTGTCCTGGAGCGTACGCAACCGCTCGTCGCCACGCAGCAGGAGGTATAGGAATCGGTCAACGGTTGCATCTAGCTGTGTCCGTGCCTGGACGGCGCCCTGCCGCGCTTCCTCGATGACGGCCGGCGGTACGCCTTGCTGATTAGCTACCTCAGCCAGCGCATCAACTGCCTCCCGTGGGATCGTCTCACCGCCTGGCAAGGCCTGCTGCAACGCCGTATAAAGTTCGGGAGTGGACTCGCCCCACGGCGTGCCCATCGCGGCCATAGGAAGGCGCGTCGCCGCCACCACATCCTGGCGTTCCGGGTCGTCGTCCACCCACTCGAAGCGCTCACCAAAGATCGCGGCAGCAAAGGTGGTCACAGCGGGAAAATCCTCCCGCCCCCGGCCCAGGGTGGCGCTGGTAGCGATGCAACGCAAGCGGCCCGGTTCGCTGCGTACCACGCGATCCTTCAAGCGCCGCAGCAGCATGGCGATCTCGATGCCGGAAGCGCCGTCGTAGACGTGGGCCTCGTCCAGCACGATATAGCGCCAGTGCCGCCCTGTCTCGCCGTCGAAAAACTCGCAGTCCTGCGGGCGGAGGAGCAGATACTCCAGCATAGCGTAGTTGGTGAGCAGGATGTGAGGCGGCGTCTGGCGCATGCGCTCCCGGCTAATCAATTCGTTGTCCAGCCGGGGCTCGCGGGGAAACTGATCCCGGAAGCGATCCTCGGCCCGGCTTTCGGTTTCCTCAGTTTCTCCAGTGTAGCGACCAAAGGTGATGGCTGGGAAGTCACCCAGCACCCGGCGCAGCCGCTTGAGTTGGTCATTGGCCAGTGCGTTCATCGGGTAGAGCAGCAGCGCCCGCACACCCGGTTGGTCCAGCGTGCCGGCCTCCCCCTCGCGCAGCAGGTGATCCAGGATGGGAACGAGAAACGCCTCTGTCTTGCCACTGCCGGTGCCGGTGGCCAGAATCACATTGCGTCCACCGCGCACCACCTTTTCTACGCCCTGCTCCTGGTGCAGATACAGCGGGCGTTCCAGAGGAAGCGCGTCCGAGCAAAGGGTGCGGAACTCTGGATGCAGCAAACCGGCTTCAATCAGCCCCTCGATGCCGCGCCCGGTCTGAAAAGGCGGGGACGCCTCCAGCAGCGGGCCTTTGACCAGCAGGCCGGGTGTTTCCAATGCCCGCCAGAACTGGTCGCGCAGGTCTTGCTCTTGGAAGGGGTAGATGGTTTTCAGGTAACGCAGGTAACTATCGCGGATGAGGGCAGTGGTTTGTAAGGGATGGAGTTGTCCGGTCATAGCGTTCCTTTCCTTCGGGATGTGGTAGTGGCGACTTTAGTCGCTCTGGATTCCCCATGGAACGACTGAAGTCGTCACTACAGAAATTCAGGTTAGTTGGTCAAGCGGTTCTTCCGAGGTAAACTCTAACAATTGCAGCGAGATACGTTCCTCTTCAAAGCGATATTTGATCGTACCACGTTTGGCTTCCTTCTTGCTCCGAACGGGGTGTGCCTCCTGAAAGTGCAGTCGCAGGTCACCTTTACGCTGCGTTGAGAACCTCTCGCACTTCGTGCAAGCGAAGACCCGGCCAGGCTCCAGAAAACGTGCCGAGGCTGACGCCAGGTCAATGGTGATCGGTTCGGCAGATACGTCGGGGCGCAACGTGACGTGGAGTCGGTAATGGCTTCGTTTCCCCCCGATCCACTTGGCTTCAGCATGGGTACGGGGATTCTCGATACGCTCAATACGCCCCCACCCGACGTCACAGTGCACCCAATCCCCCACACGCACGACTTCTTCCACAGCCCGGCTCAAACCATCCAGCAGGCGACGCGCCACCGGGATTTCGGTTTGTCCCTGCAGACATTCCACCGCGAAGTTGGGATTCAGCGCCAGAAGCGCGATAGCGTCGGCATCAGAGAGCGTGGCACCGCCAATCCACTCCAACAAAGTGTCCACGCCCAGCACGTCTCCCCGACGGATCAGTTGCTGCAACGCGTGCAGACGCACCGTTTCATTCTCAATCGTCAGCAACAGTTCGCACGTGGCCTTGGGCAACAGGCCTGATCTGGGCAGGTTGGCCAAATAGCGCCGAAAATGCTCCGGCGAGACCTCACCCTGGCTGTGCGCGCGTCGAAGGCGCTCTATCCGGCCGGCGGCGAACATCTTCAGTTGCAGTGCCCTCTGTGTAGCCGGGTCGCCAGCGGTTTTTGCCAGCTCGGCCAGAGCGAGAATCTGGGGTATTGTCCCTTCATCCAAGTGCTGGAAACACCACTGCCAGTCCAGTTGGGCTTTTTGAGGATCACCTGCATCATGGTAAACAAATGCCCGTTCCAGGAAGAGCTCAAAGCTCTGCCCTTTATCCTGGAGTCTGGCGTCGAGATACTGCGATTGTCTGTCAGGTGAGATCAACTCAACGTCAGCCGTGCCCGGTGCGCCTTTCGGCGGCCATTGGGGGGCGATCGGGGCCACCCAGGGATCCACGACAACGAACTCCACGCGATACTTTCCCGAACGTAGAAACCGGGTTTTTCGGAAAAAACCCGGTTTCTCTCCGAAATCAAGGGTCCACGTTCCCTCAGCCTCGTCAGGGATGGGCTGCTCGAAGACAGGGTCCCACGGTCGCCAGAGAGGCCACAAACGTACGTGGCGGTTTCTCAGCACCGTCGGCTCGTGCCACCGAAGCTCAAAGACCACCCCATCACCGACACGACGAGGCTCCAACTCGACGTTGTCAACCAACAACGTCCGGGTCAGGCTGAGAACGGGAAGACGCAGGGCATCGTCTCGTCCAGGTAGGTTTCTTATGGTTAGCTCAAAGCGCAGAATAGGTGATCGGCTGGCCCGGATGGTGTCCAGGAAAGCCGTCAGATCAAAGCGCCAGAGCCGTTGGTCTCGGGTCGGCGGGGCCAGGTCCGTCACCTGCAGTTCGGTGTTGTCCACGTCCAGGAGCCCAAGCCCCAGGTGAACCTGATCCACCTCGCGCAGGGGCAGCCTGATCAGCAGGAAGGGGGATTGGGTCTGCAGCAATGCGTCGACCGGACACTTGATGATGCGCCCGGTCCACTCTCTTTGGCTTGATCCCATCTGCTCTCCCACCAACGCCCAGCGGAGACGATGGATGGGGACGTGGACCGGCACGCGCACGGGATCGCCGGAAGGCAAGGGGCCTGCCCCGAGATTGCCGAGGGGATGCACGACTGTCAGCTCGACCTCGGTCACATCGGGGATGACCTCGACTTCATGTTCCCAGTGATCCTGCCCCTGCTCTACCGTTTGCACCCGGCATTCACCTTCTTCCCCGTGGTATTCGAGACAATCACCTGGGGAGGTTTCGAACAGAAGCGTCACTGGCTGCGGGCCACTTTGGGCATCGGGAAGGTAGAGGGACTCGTGGCCGCAGATGACGAGGTGCGGCACGATCCGCAACGTGAACTCGGCATCGCGCCCGAGGGGACCACGCAACCGCACGACAAAGTTCCCACAGGGCGTTTCTCCCAACAGGGACCGCAGGCTCAACGGCAGGTCAGTGTGCTGCTCGCCGATTGTCAAACGCGAGCGCAGGTCAGCCAGTGTCATCGTGGTACGCAGTTCGGGGACAGCAGGCCATTTGTTGCGTACCGTCAGCCGCCAGCGGGCCAACTCCTCGTCCGGGTTTCTCCGGCCAGTGAGGGCCTGCCCTGAGTCCCTCGGCTTTGCTCGGGATAAACTCCGTCGAAGGGGTATTCGTACACAGGGCGGAGGGCCGACGTAGACTGGTGCGTGGACGGTGGGCGCCTCCGGCAAGAGGAGTTGCCCACCTACCAGGTGAGGGCGTTGAGCGGACTCGTCCGGTCGCAGCGGCACAGTCAGAACCGTCTCCCCGTCTCTCAGCAAAGTGAGGCGGGTGGCGTGGCTAAGATCCCATATCTGCCCGCAAAAGTCCGCCCAGCCCCAGGGTAGGCGTGGCAACTCTTCCAGGAGGTTGGCCTTCCCTTCGGCTTTGCTCCCCTCGGCTGCGCTCGGGGCAAGCAGGGCAGGCCCTTCGACTTGCAGTTCAGACCACGCAGGATAGAGCAACCCCAGGCGGCGCGCCGGGAGGGAGTGCTGCCACGATAGCAGGGTGAAACGTTCCGGGTCAAAGGCGAGCAGAGGCCGCTCGTCGCTCATCACCTGGTAGCGCCAGGTGCGCTTGACCTGGCCGTCGGCCAGCAGGGAGACCTGGACCATCGCAGCCGGCTGGCTCAAGGAGAGCGACTCGGCATTGGTTTTCAGGTCGAAGCCAGTCCGGCGCACGCGAACAGAGATAGCATACTCTTCCTCACCAGCCGTCACCTGCCAGGCAAAGTCGGCCTGGACCATAGTGGCCGGCACCTGTTGTGGAGGCAAATCGAGGATCACGCCCTCTCCCCACGGATCAACCAACATCTGCGGCTTACGCAGACGCCACCGGTCGGCCGATTCGCGCTGCACCTGGTCGGCGCTTTGCTCCGCGATCCATCCGCGGTAAGCGGCCACCACCCGCTCTGGAAGCCCAACCGCTTCGGCGTCGGGCACAATCCCGGAGTCCAGGTATCCCCAGGCCATCTCCCGGCAACGCTCTACAAAGTCCTCAGCTACCTGACCGCCGTAGGCCAGGAAGCGGAGTACCGGCTTGTCGGTAAAGTACTGAACGCTGGATCGCCACTGCCACTCGTCAATCAGTTCCACTGCCGACATGTCGGCGTACTGCACGCGCAGGACGGATGGCTGCAACATGTTGTTGAAGAAATCGGGCAGGCAGTAGTTGGGGATGCCGCCGTGGGCCAGGATGAGGCTGACGTAGCGGTGTGCCTCGGCGCGCATGTCGTAGAACAGAGGCAGGTCCAGATCTTCCAGGATCTCCTCGAAGGTCTGGCCTACCTGCCACGTATAGCTGCTTTTTAGCCCGGTGACCTGGACGACCTCGCTCCAGTAATCGCCACCCTGGTAGCCGTAAATGCCCTGCGCCACCAGGTAGACGGCCAAGGCGCATGGGTAGTCGTGTCGCAGGGTATGCAAGGCCCGACTGTGGCCCAGGGTTCGCACGCGCAGGCCGATGACCTTGCCCAGTTGGGCGCACTCGTCGGCGGTGATGGGGATTTCACCCACCAGTTCGACCTGGCGGACCTGGGGGGCAAGCCAGGATTCCCAGCCTTTCAAGCTAGTTCTGGTTAACTGGGGCACGTTGTCCATAGTCCATACCAGACAAGCATGACAGTCGATTCAGTCTGATCTCAAAGCCACAATTCCAGAAGTGCGAGAATGTCTTTGAGGTAACCGATGTCATTCATGCTGTTCCTCCGTGAAGTTTTGTCTGTTCAAACCCTGAGAATCGCTGAACAGGCCGCCTTTCAGCGCGCTCAGCACCCTTCAGCGGCCTCAGCGATCTCCTCCTCACGGCCACCACCTGGCCGTACCATAATGGCCTGCGCCGTTTTGCGCACAGCGCGTTCCCCGCCCAGGCGGGCGTCGAGCGCGGCCAGGTCGGCCTGCCGCCCGCCGAAGGGGGCGGGGCGGTCTAACGTGCCCACGTAGTATTCGAGGAAGCCTTTGACGCGGCCGTCGTAACGGGTGGGCAGTTGATCCAGCCCCTGGACGATGAGTTGGACGCCGATCATCTGGGCGCCTTCGCCCAGCGTGCCGGCCTGTTGGTGGACGGTGATGGTGGGGAGGTCCATAGTCACCTCTTCACGCGAATCGCGGGAGGCCCACTCGCGGCTGGGAAGTCGTGGGGGCGGCTAACTTGCGGCAGCCCCTGATAGGCCTGTTCAACGCAGTGCTGCAGGCGCCAGAATGCCTTCTCTCCCCCCAGCGAGTGCACGATGAGAACCGAGGCAGCAATCAGTACCTGAACGTCGAGCAGTTTCCCGGTGGTGGCTATTTCCCGGACGCGCCGCAAGAGAGCCAATCTGTCTTCGTCGGGCCACTCGCGCGCCTGTTGTTCAAGCACACCAAGGACTCGCAGTTTGTCGTCCAGTTGCACGAGATTCTCAATGACTCGCAGGCTCTCCACCACGTGCGCAAACTGGCCGACATTTCCAACCAGTTTCATCAAAGCCTGCGCTTTGCGTATCGAGAGTTCTGTTGAGCTCGGTCCAACTCGAATCGGCATCCCAAACTTGTTGGTGTAATACTCCGTGGGTGACTCGCTCAACAGTGGCTCAGCCAACTCGATCAAATGCTTGATCGTGTCCGACATTCCAACCGGCAGCGAGACTGCCAGGAGGTAGTAGGAGCCAGCTCGCTGCCAGGAATCCGCGATACACTCCTGACAAGCCGCGATGATCCTGTGAACCAGGGCTTCGTGGGGTTGGGTATGGTATAGAACCTGCTTCAGAGCATAGACTCGGATCGGCTGCGCGGGCAGTGCGCTCACCATTTCCTCTGACCGTCCTGGATTCACCATAGCCATTACGCCGATCAGTTGAGCAAGGATGCCTTCGCTATAGTCGTAGCAATCACATCGGGCTTTCCAGAATTCCTGCTCAGGTGGTTGACCCTCACGTGTGCATTTCCAATCCACGAGCAGGGGGTAGAGCTGTTCGATCAGCGACTTGGCCTGCGGAGACTCGATTCTTCCGGTCTCCACCAGTCTACGCAGCGCATAGGGCCACTCGCGCATGTAGGGACAGCAATCGTGCGGCTGCCCGTTGCCATTGAAGTGTTCTTCGAGAAGTGCTTCCAGCTTCGCCATATCCTGCTGCGCTTCCACAGCAGCGATATGAGCATAGACCCCTTCAGCGCCTTCTGTGAATGAGTCAATGTGCTGGCTTTGCAGATACTCTCTGGCTACTTGTGGGCCTGCACAATCGGCCAGGTCAACTGCTGCTGCCAGTTGCGCGTCCCGGCCAAAACGGTACTGTTTCAGGATGTCGAGGTTGTTCTGGCGGGCCGCCATGCGGGCCAATACGACCTCCGCCTCCTTTCCTCGACTCTTGCGGCAGCGCGGACAGACCGGGAACTGCATCAAACGATCAAGAGCAGCTTCCACAGATAGGAAGTCACGAGAGCGCTTCAGGATGGCCAACTGTAAATCCGCTCTTGCATGTGCGAAGCCCTCACCATCGGAGACGACAGTGTATTGATCAAGGATCTCCCGAGCCTTCTGGGTATCCCCATTGGCCAGGTATGCCTCGGCTACGGCGATATGTGCATCGCCTTTGTCGTCGCGCAGTCGCTCCGCGTGCTCTTCAATCACAGCCTCGGCCCTCTCCGTGTCCTCGGTGGCAATGATCCCGATGATGTGGACCAGCAGTTGCGGAGCCAGCATGTGATTTGAGAGCCGATCTCTGACGATCTGCAGAGCCTCCTCGTAGTCGACTCGCGCGATTTCCTGCACCACTCCGTAGAGGACATCCGGTGTGCTGCCCCACTTGGGTTCCAGCAGCATGCGCCTGGCCCAGTCGAGGTCAATCTGCGCGACACGCCCAACAGCCCAATGTGGGATCGCAGCGTATTCAGCCGGTGCCTCGACGGAGCGCAGGTAATCACCTGCCGATTCCAACGAGTTCAACAACCCCTTTCGCTCGCCCGCGCCGACGAGCGGGAGGAGCGCGACAAGGGCCTTCATCTTCTCACTGGCAACCTCTGGAGTCTGCTCAAGCGCTTTCAGCGCAGAGAGAGCCTGTTCGAGCAAGTTCCGCTTGGACGCATGATCCTGTGGTAACGCCAGAGAGATTTGGCGCAACGCCTGGGCTTGCTGGAGCGGAGGGAGGCTGTTAGATGCCGCCAGTGCTGCGCTCAACTTGCCACTCAAGGCGAGGGCGGGCAGATCCCACACCACGCGATACTTGGCCAGGTCCGGTTCTGGAATCGCGTGTTCCAGGCGTCTGGCTTCTCCTATCAAGTCGAGCGCCATACGCCGGTGTGAGGATGCCAGCCGTAGGATCTCCTGGGCGGCAGCAAGCCGGGCAATGCACTTCTCCGATGCGCTGCGATTGTCATACAGGTGAGCCAGTTCAGCCAGAACATCAACAGCCTTAGCCGGCGGGGTCGAGGCGATATCCCGTGCAATCTCACGCAGCAGCTTGAAGCTGTCCCAGCGACGCCTGGCATAGTCCAGCGCTCGCTCTACCTCACCCAGCCTGGCCAGGAACAGGATTGTCCTCTTGGACACGCGAGACATCAGTTGCTCGATGAGGGCCCGACGCAATTGGTGTCCCATCGCGCGCGCCCAATCCTCAATGTTCCCCCCGGCGGCTGCGGCAGAGGCAAGGTGCAGATCCTGGACGAGCGAACCTGCCCAGGGGGTATCCACGTACTTGGCAGCAGTCCAGGATTGACTTTCAACCAGTTCATACAGATACTGGCGGTACGGCTCGACGTCTCGCAGCGCATAAAGATGTGCTGCCAGGTGGCGCAGGCCGTAGCCGCCGTCCAGGTCCCGCTTCGCCGGGTCTTGCAGCCCCGGCAGGCTCGCCTCCAACCCGCCCCAGGCGCCCAGGTAGCGGTCGGCGATGCGGGTGTGGGCCTGGCGAGTAGCCGCTGCCAACTCGTCCACCAAAGCCGCTTCGGTCGTGGTAAGCCTGCTCCGCTCCGACCAGCCGTCGAAGAACTCGCGCAGTGTGGCATGATAGAGACGATAGTGCTCTTTCCCATCTTGCCTCGCGACGGCCAGGAAGGGCCGCCACTGCTCGTTGAGCAACCGGCCCAGCCTTTGCAGCGGCAGATTCACCCCGCTCCATCTGGCCAACTGTTCGATGGCGACGGCTTCTTGCGCCGCCGCCAGAGTGGACAGCAAGGGCAGGTATGTCTTGTACCACTCGTCTTCGTCCTTATCACGCCAGCGTTGCCAGTAGCGGACATAGTACTGTGTCATCCCGTCCGGCAGGGTGTCCAGGTCCAGCGGCGAGCGCTCCCCCCGCTTGATCTCGTGCACCACGTAATGCAGGTAAATCCATAGCCCCCGGCACTTTTCCAGCAGGGCGGCGACGAATCGCTCCGGCGCATAGCCGCTTTCCTGCAGGCCGCGTGCCACGCCCGGCCAGGCCGCTGCCCGTTCCAAGAAACGGCGCATATCGGCCTGGTTCTCGTCACTGCCCGCGGCCAAGCGGAACACAGAGCGGGGCGTCGTGGCCGCGTCCATGTGCAGGGTCACCGGCACCGGCCGTTGCGAGACGATGACGAAGACGCCTTCCGGCAAAACCTGCGGCAAGCCTAGCACATTCTGGCTGCAGGGGGTGCCAGCCTCGTCCAGCGCATCCACCACCAGCACAATCTTTTCACCCTCCTGGCGTTGCCCGGCAGCCTGCTTGAGCAGGTTAAGCAGGAAATCGGGGCGAGTTGCCGCGCCGGGCAGCACGCCTTCAGCCTCCCAGGCGCTCAGGTGGTAGGCCAACACGATCTGGGCGGCCAGGTTCTTCAGCCCGCGCCCCACGCCGTCCAGCCCCGGCGCGAGTTCGATGAAGTGATGGATGTAGCCGCGCTCCCGCACCAACCAGGCCAGGAAGGTAGTTTTGCCCAGCCCGGCTGCGGCTTCCAGGACAAAGTAGCCCCGGTCGTGATCGCGCAGGAAGGCATCCACCTCAGCCAGCAGCCACTCGCGGCCTGTGAAGTGCTCCAAGCCCACCCGCTCGAACACTGACCACGGCTCAATGTAGGCGTCGCGCAGGCGCTCATAGTCGCCGACGAAAACCCGGTTATGGTCGCCGGTGACGATGATGCTGTTGATCACGTCACGTCCGACGACGACGCTGCGGTTGTTTTGTGCCTTCGCTTGTCTGGCCACTGCAGTTCCCTGTGTCCCCAAGACCTTCGGGGTCTCTCAAGACCCCGAAGGTCTCCTTCTCTCCTCCCGCGCCCGCGCGGCGATCTTCCTGAAGACGGTGCCGATGCCGGCGATGGGATTCGCCAGGACGTTCACCGCTACCTCCCAGGCGTCGGCGGAGACCTCGGCCAAGAAGGCGAACCAGCGCCGCACGCGGCCCCCCTCGGCCTGCTCGCCCCGGCGCGCCTCGGCTTCCAGTTTCTGCACCGCCTCGCGGGCATCTTCCTTGCGCGTGCCTTCCGGCATCGCGTTCACCGCCTGCACGATCGCGGCGAAGGCCCTGGCAATTTCGTCCGCCGACGCGCCGGTCGTCTGCGTCACCGTCGCCTGCGCGCCGGGGCCGATGGCCACGCCGGTACTGCCGGAGATGTCACCGACGGTGATCTTGTCGCCGCCAACCTTGTCTCCCGCGACCTTGTCGCCGTGGACGACGTCGCCACCGGCGGTCGTCTTGACCACCCGCGCCGAACTGCCATCGCCCACCACGTTGCCGTCGCCGGTGACGATCGTGCTGCCCTGCACGTCGCCGCCGATGGCCACGCTGCGCTCGCCGAGGGCCTGAACGACGCGGCGGATCGTCGCGGCAGCTTCGTGTTGCACAGCAGCCCAACCCCCGCCCGGCAGCCCCTTGCCGCCAAGGAGCACGGCGACCGGGAAGTCCTCGGTGGCAGCATCGAAGAAAGGCGTCTGCTCCGCATAACACAGCTTGCGGGCACTCTCTGGCACCGCCTTGCCCAGGCAGTTCATCAGGTTGGAGACGCGCACCACCTTATCCCCCGCCTGGTTTCCGGCCCCCTGCAAGGCTTCGATCAAGTGATAGGTATAGATGCTCATCGTGCCATCCGGGCGAACCCAGGACTTTTCTTTCTCCCTGGACGAGGTGAAAACGGCTCGGCCCTCGCCTCGCTTGAGGTCGTCGGCCAGGCCCTTGGGCAAAGCGGTCTGGGCAAAGCCAGACGGCAGTTTCAGCACCGGTGCATCTTTGGCTGTAGCCATTCCTGCGGCGTGGCAACTGTCGATAAAGACCAGCAGGCGTTGGGCCAGGATCTGGCGCAGGGCGTTGTTGAAGATCAGGGCGGGCAGCGCGGTGCCAGGGATGTCGAAGGGTGCGATGTCGTGCGGGATCAGATAATACTGCCCCGTGGATCGGTCCAGCCAACCGTGGCCAGAGAAGTAGACCACAATGGTGGCCTCCGGGGCGGCAGCAGCCTGCGTCTTGAGCCAGTCCAGGCCGGCCAGGATAGTGTTGCGGGTGGCACCGGCATCGCGCAGCAGGCGGACGTGGCCCTTGTCGTCGGGGTAGGCACACAGGTTCGCATCGGTCAGGATGGCCTTGAGCGCCTGCATGTCCTTGACGGCGACTGGAAGCGACCAGTCCTGATACGCCGATTCGCCGATGCCGATAAGTAGAGCGTAACCGTGGGTAAATTGGTTGGACATAGGGACATCCTCTGTCGTATAACGTGGGGGTTTCACAGGCGCTTCACGTCCGCGAAACCCCCACAGCCACTCCACCACCTTGACAATGACAATGTTTTGCGCCTCATTTTACGCCTCATTCGGCGAGCTTTGCGCCTCTCTCTACAACAACCTTTCCTGCTCCGGCTCCGACTCGGCCCGCATCAGCGCGTTGTCATAGTACATCAACAGTCCCGCGTCCTCTTGCAACACCGACGGCCGCAGCCGCTCAGCCACCTTGACGATGAGCCGGTAGTCCCGCTCGTGCCATGCGTGCTTGAAACCGGCCCGCACCGCCTCGGTGCGAAACACCCGCAGCCGCCCCTTGCCCCCGGCGTATTCCTGGAACTCCCGCAGCAGCGACCGCTCGCGCAGTTTCTCCAGGTCCTCCTGGCGGGCTGGGTCGGGCACGTACCAGCGGTCCTGCTCATCCTTGAGAAAGTTCTGGATCAGCACATCGCTCAGTTCCGGCAGGGCCTCGTGGCGGGCCTGGTGCAGTTCGCGCAGGAACTTGGGTTGGAGGTCTTGATAAGTCTGGGGGCCAGAGCCGGTGGCCGGGTCCAGTTCGCGGCGCAGCCACTGGATGGCCGATTTCTCGTCGGTGACAAAGAGGGCCAGTTGCTCCACCTTGCTGACCTGCATCCGCCGCCGGTCGTACTCGGCGGTCTGATGGGGCAGGAAGTACATCCCGTCCCGCTCCGGGAAACGCTGCTTAAGCCCAGCGTAGAACTCAGCGGCGCCCAGCGGCACGCTGAAGCCGCGCTGGATATGGAAGGCGACCATGCGGTCGTAGAGCAGGTAGGCCTGCCGTTCGGCGACGACTTCCAATGTGCCGTCCTGTTCGACGACAATGGGCAATTGCTCCAGGTGCTGGCGGATGAAATCCCAAGCTCCTTCCTCGGTCCCGGCCTGCTCCAGGAAGCGGCGCTCGAAGCCAGTGCGGGGTTTGTAGGCGGAGATGATTAGGTCTTGCTTGGCAGCGGATGCGGTGGTCACTTGCTTGAAACTGCCTTGCTTTTTGTCCAGGGTGCGCACGTCGGCGATCATAAAGCCAGCGCGTAGGATAGCTTCTTGAATCGCATTCCAGACGCGGTTTTGGGAGTTATGAAACTCAACCGTCATCCAGCGGCCGGGCCTGAGTACTCGGTAGAACTCGCAAAAACAGGTTTCCATCAAGGCTTGGTACTCCAGCAATCCCTTGCGCTGAACTTTGTTGATCAGTGCTTCTGGCTTGTTGTTTGTGAAAGCCTGGAACCAGGCTTCCCAAAGGAAGTTGAGTTCCGAGTACATCAGGTTGCCGCCAAAGGGTGGATCAGTGAAGATGTAGTCAACAGATCTATCTGGGATTCTCGACAGGGCAGTGGAAGACTGTGTTGTTGTCACCCCAACGGAAGAGCCCTTTCCCCTAAGCAACCGAAGTGCTCGCAGAACGCTCTCAGAATTGCGGTGATAGGATTTACTGGGGTTGAGAGGTGTGCTTACTGAAGAAACGTAGAGCGTTCCAGACAATGGCCCGCCACCGCGCCTATCAGCACGGAAGCGTCGCATAAAGGAACAATAGGGCAACATCGTAGTGAACGGCATGCGGAGTGCATGACAGACTCGCTTATCCGAAGCCCGTTGAATGGCTGACCATATTGCCGCAAGACTCCACAGTTCTTTCCCTGTGTAGAAGTAGTGGACATGGGTGATGCCAACGCGATCGTTGCGACGGCTTTCGTCGCCTTCCGGCATACGATCCATTGGAAACCAATGGGGAATATCGCTCTCCTCAATCTTCTGAACAAGGGCCAGGTCATCGGCGTCGGGCACCTTCTCGTGCCGCTTCCGCCCCACGCTGTAATTGATGAGCACCGGCGCCTGTTTGGCCCGGCGCACCACCCGCTCCAGAGCGCGGTCGTATGCCGTCTCCCAGGCGCGTTCCACCTTTAGCGCGCCGGATTGCTTTCTGGGGCTTTTGGCCAGCAGCGCGCCACAGCCCGGACAAGGCCATTCCCTGCGGATATTGCCGGCCTCCTTGTCCACCGCCACATCCCAAAAGACCATCTCCTCCCCACACTGCGGACACACAAAGACATCGCTCCAGACGGTATAGTTGATTTTTCCCTTCACCCGGTTGGGATCGTCGCAGTGCGGATGCCAGGTCTCGTACATCCACCCGCACTCGTCCTCCACCTCGCGCAAGATGCGCCGTGCCTCGCGCTCGAAGGCGGCCACGTCCACGGGGGTGTTGTAGTTGTAGGCGATGAAGGTGGCGGCGGGAGAGAGGTCCACCAGAACGACCTTGCGTGCTCCCAAGCGGGAGATCGGCTCGTCGCCGTCGTAGATCGCGCCGTCGTCGCCCACGCGGTAGCCCAGACCATCGACGGCCTTGCGGTCGCCGCAGAGTTGGGCAGCCACACCCGTCATCCCCGTGCCGCAGAAGCCATCGAAGGCCACGTCACCAGGGTCGGTATAGTGCAGGATGTAGCGCATCACGGCCTTGTGGGGCACTTTGGTGTGGTAGGAGTGGGCGTTGTAGATGGGGTCGTTCTTGCCCTCGCTCACGTCGGCGGCGAAGGGCTCCCTATGGTACACGGGCTTTTTGCCGTTCCCGTTGTCATCGCTGTCGTCGGACAACCCCAGTTCCTCGCGCAGTTGGGCGCGCTCGGCCTGCCAGCGGACGATGATCTCGGGCAGAAAGGGATTGGGGCAGGCGGTGTAGTACGGCGGGTCGGAGAGGGCCAGGATGTCCTCGTCCTCGCCGATGGGAAAGCCCTCGGTGGCGCGGAATTCGGGGTCCTTCAGTTTCTCGCGCAGCCGCTCCAGGTATTCGGCCCGCTCGGTCTCGCGGGCGGCCTGGTCGGGGGAGGGTTGGTCGGGGATGAGTTCGGGTTGGTGGGACATCTTCTTATCCTTTGCACACAGATCTCGATCAGTAGTAACAGCACGAACACATTGGCATACAGCAAATACCTTTATTTGCTCGATTGGCCGGATGTGCCGTCGAGTGGTGGACGGTCAAGGAACTGCACGCGATATTCTTTGTGAAGCCTGCGTTCGAGTGCCAACGCCTCGGCTCCGTCGGCGGTCAGCACATAGTCGAACCACAGTCGCTCACGCGGAACCAGCCTCTCAAAGTGCCACTTGGCGTACTCTCGTCCGGCCTGGTGGGGGGACTGTGCTCCTTCCACGGCCCGGCGGAAGCGATTCAACCTGCGCCCAAGGTCGTTGGACTTGCCTATGTGCAGCACGCCCAGCGGATCGACCCCAACAGCTCTGGAGATGGGCAACGGCTCTCCGTCTTCCGTGAACGCACGGATGCGATAGATGCCTGGCTTTCCACGCACATCGAGGTGATGTTTTGCGTCAAACACCAAGTAAGGCAACGACCATTTGAGACTCTTATCTTTCATTCTAGCCCGCTTCCCCAAACGCTTGCTTCAGCAAATCACTCACGCCTAGTTCCGTGGCCATACGGCGCAAGTAGTCGTGGTCGAGCCGGTCACCCTACCTTGAGCACGCCCAGCACGTCGCGCCACTGGCGGTCAGAGACCTCGCCGCCCATGCAATACCATTCCAGTTTAGAGAGAACAATGTCCTCGGCAATTTGTTCTGTCAGCATCAGCCATCCTCCGGCAAGGGGCCGTAGACGCAGGCAGCCAACTCTGGGCCTAGCAGCAGGTCGGCCAGGCGTCGCCGGCGCTGGGCAGGGGTATCGTCGGGGTGGCGCTGGCGCAGCCCAGCCAGGGCCAACGTCCGCACCGTCTGGCTCATCCCCGCCATCAACGCCATCTTGCGCCAGGGCGGCATCTGGCGCAGCCGCTCGATCTGCAAGCACTCGATATCGGGAGGGGTGTCTGGGGATAGGGTCTCCATCTTACGTCTCTCGCTTGGCTTCCTGGCGAGCGGCTTCTGTGACCGTCTCCCAGAGTTCAACCACGTCTGCGCCCAATGCTCTGGCCTGGACGTTTACGTAGGCTTCGTCAAACCCAGCACTCAGCGCCGGGTCAACGCCCAGGTAGTGGAAGACCATCATCTCGTAGATGTCGGTTTCGTGCTTGCGCGACCGTCCTTCGTCCCAGGCCATCAACTTGCCGACGATTACGTCCTCGGGGCGGGCACACCAGACCTCAAAGGGTTCGACACCGGGCACTTCGACCGTCTGCCGTACCCGGCGCTGGAACGCCCGGCGATAGCGCGATGCCATTGTCAGGGGCACCAGGTCGGCCTTTTCCCCCCGGCTGGTGTCAATGATGTTGAACATGATGCCCAATCGGATGGATTCGCGCATTTGCTCAGGATCAGCATAGTAACGTGGGGGAGGATAGACGGCGACCAGGACAGCGATGTGCTCCTCATTCAACTCGACCACAATGTCTATATCGTAAGTGGTCCGGGTGATGCCATACACAGTGGCAGCGAAGGCACCAATGATCATATAGGGAGCGCCAATGGCTTCCAAGGTCTGCAAGATGTCGAGAAAGAGGCTAAGGTCCGGGGCTCGTTCGTTGGGCACGGGCTACCTCCTCCAACACTTTCAAGTTAAGCGCACGAGGCGACAGGTCAGGATACTGCCGGCGCAAGCGGCCGCGGATCAATCCCACTGACAACTCCCGCGCGTCGAGCATCACCCGGATGCGTCCGCCAGGAGGCAGTCGACCCAGCAAGCGCATCTGTTCCAGGTCCACCGGATCGAAGCGACAGGCTTTCATTTTGCCTCCTCAAAGGCCCGTTCCAGCAGATCGGTCACGCCCAGTTCGGCAGCCATGCGGCGCAGATAGTCACGGTCGAGCCGGTCGCCCTGCACCTTGAGCACGCCCAGCACATCGCGCCACTGGCGGTCAGAGACCTCTCCACCCATGCGATACCATTCCAGTTTAGAGAGAACAATGTCCTCGGCAGTGGCGACATAGGCGCGGCGCTCGGGGTCCTCACTCAACAGATGCAACTGGCGGCGGGCCAACTGGGAGCGGTCGAAGGCGCGCGGCTTGGCTACAAAGACGTCCACCTTGAACATCGTCTCCAGGTGGATAACATTGAAAGATCTATGGCGGCGGACGGCGTCGCGCATCATCCCCGCGTCGGCATAGAAGGCATCGCCCAACGCCTGCGCCAATGGCTCGGCGTGTTCCAGGCGCAGGTCAGCCACCAGGTCAGCGTCCATCGTGGCGCGCATCACGCCGTGCAACGCGCTGGCAAACGAGCCGCCAATAGCGTAGGTTACGCCGAGAGCATCCAGCCCGTCGGCTACCATCATCGTTACCGCGATTTGTTCTGCCAGCATCAGTTCTCCTCCAGCCAGGGACCGTAGACCGTTGCGGCCAGGTCCGGGCCTAGCAGCAGGTCGGCCAGGCGTCGCCGGCGCTGGGCAGGGGTGTCGTGAGGGTGGCGCTGGCGCAACCCGGCCAGGGCAAGAGTGCGCACTGTCCGGTTCATCTCACTCAATAGCGCCATTTTGCGCCAGGCAGGCATCTGGCGCAGCCGCTCGATCTGCAAGCGTTCGATCTCGGGATGTGTATCAGGCGATAAGGTTGTCATCTCACCACTCCACCACAATCCGCACCTTGTTCGAATCCCTGCCCTCGGTCCGCCTTTCCACGAAGCGGCGGAAGCGGGACAGAAGTTCCTGCACCGTGCAGGGCATCCCGCCTTCTGTCAGCGCCATCAGAATATCCTCCGGCGGCACGGCCACCCGCTCCAGGCCGGTAAGTGCCTCTTTGACCGTCTGCACAAAGTCGTAGCCCACCTTCTCCGGCAGCGCGCCCGCATCCAGGAAAGCCTGGATGAGTCTTTGCTGATCAGGTGTCATCAGCGCGACGTTGGCTTGGGTTGCCTCCTGGCGCAGGTTGGTCAATAGCGCGTTGGTCCAGCCGGTGTAGAGTTGATCTAGCCTGTCCTCCTGCTCGTCGAGTATGGCTTGGGCAGGCTTGCCCGCCGGTTCTTCCACCGGGCGGTAGCCGCAGTTGGGGCACAGGGGATGTTCTTTCAAGTCAGAAGCGCCGATGGCGTAGCAGGGCTGCAGGTCGGCCAGGTTGCTCTCCCACTCCTTCAGGTCGGCCACCGGCAGGAAGTCAATCGCGGCCAGTCCGGTCAACTGCTTATGGCGCGGGTCGCCCATCAGTCGCTTCTTGCGGTCGTCCTCGGCTCCGTTGAGCCGCGCGTGACGGTGCAGGTTCAGGTAGACCTGGATGTACTCGCTCTTCAGGTTTTCCAGCGCGCCGCTGAGGGATGCGCGCAGCGTGGGCTGACGCCAGTCCTGGGGGTCTCGCAGTTGGGCCAGTTGTTCTGACTGCAACGCCTTCACTTTCTGCGGCCACTCGTGACCGGCGGGCGGTTCGGCTAGGCTCACCGCGGGGAGGACAGCCATCGCCACGCCCAGGTAGGCGGTCAGCGGCTGGATGGCGGCGACCACCTCGGCCGCCGCTTCCAGGTCGCCCACGAGCTCCCGTCCGGCCGCCTGGGCTTTCACCTCGGCGGCGCTGTAGCGAAAGTTGCGCATCTTGCCGGGGGTGTTGTAGGTCTGCAATGATTCCAGGAAGGACTTGTGCTCATCCAGCCGGCGCAGCAGGTCGGTTTTTGCCTGGCCCTCCAGCAAGTTGGCCTCCCACACCGGCAAGCCACCCTGAGCCTTCTGCCGGGCCAGCACCAACCGGTTCAGTTCGCCGGCCACCCGCTTCTGCAGTTGCTCAATGGCTGAGTCGTGCTGGCTGGCGTCTTTGATCAGACCAGTGGGCAACTCCAACAACTGGAACAATTCGGTGAGCGCGGCCAGCGGCAGCCCCTTGGGCCGTCCGATGAACTTCCAGTTGGCCAGGTCAGCGATGGGGATCTTGATCGTCTCTTCCAGGTTGCCAGCGTCAATCTTGCGGCCAGGCAGGGCCAGCGTGATCTCGCCGGTGTAGACCAATCCCAGCAGTACCACCGCCACCCACTCCGGCTCCAAGCCAAAGCGGCGGTCGGCCTCGGCCTCGATCTCGCCCCCAAGCAACTCGGAGCGGTTGAGCACCTGGCCCTCGCCCTTCTGGGTCAGTTGTTGCAGGAAGTAACCGGCATAGCGCGAGTTGCGCCCCCTGATAGCAATCTGTGGCCGGCTGTCATCCAGCAGATCCAGCGCATCGAGCACGGCGATCCCCTGGCGCGTCTTTAGCCCGCCCGCCAGCCAGCGTACCGCTTCGTGGGCCGCCTGCGCCCGGCTGGCCTGGGTGACCAGGATGGAGAAAGCCGGGTAATCGGGCAACCGCTCGGCGAAGTAGGTGCTCAGGCAGGCCGAAGCCACGCCGTTGACCAGATCACGCACCGACGCCGTGGCGCGAGGCGTTGCCCCTCCCTTGATCCACTCGACGAAGGGCCGGGTCACGCCCTTGTAGGTCACGTCCATCGCCTGGAGCGAGTTCTCCCGCAGCCACTTTTGCAACCGTTTGAGGTGGGCTTCGGCCTTCTTCTCGTACTGCATCCGGTTGCCCCCCGATGCAGACCCGGCCATCTCGCGGGCGCCGGCGTAGAGTCTGAGCGCGGTCTCAAACTCCTCATCCGGTCGGGCCAATCGAAAGAAGACCTCGTCGGCCTTCTGTTCATCGGTGAACGACGGCGGGTCGTAGGGCTGGAGCAAGTACAGATAGAACTCGCGGGGCGGCTGGGCGGTGGAGCGCTGGTTGGGCGCGCCGAAAAAGAGATAGCCGGGGCGGGTCACCTTCCGCTCGCGCCACTCGACCTCGTGCTGCCAGATGTTGTAGCCGGGGACGTAGGTGGACTCCGCACATTCCAAGACCCGCTTCAGCACCTCGAAGTAGTACCGGTCGAGTTGGTTGTCGTCCAGGCTCTCCGCCCGCTGCTCGATCTGGGCGTCAAAGTCTATGTCTTTCTTCAGATCCAGGTAATACTGGCCATTGTCGGGGTTGAACGAGATGAACTGGCCGCTGACGGTGCGCGTGATCTCCCGCAGCGTTGACTCGACCGTAGTCATGAGGAAATCGGCGTCCCGCTCCGGTATGGGGAGGCAAAGGCAAAGGCCGTCGCGCAGTTCCTCGGCGGTAGCGCCAAGCGGTGCATAGATGTCGCCGGTGGTCAGCCGGTGGACGCTGAGGGCGTCGATGATCCGCAGGGCCGCCGGCTGGTACTGGGGGCGGGTGAAAGCATTGCGCACCCGGTCCTCCAGCACCCGGCTCCTGTCAATCACCTCTTTGATCTCCGGGATGCTGCGGAAGGAGGGATTCTCGCGCAGCCTGGCCCAGTAGGAATCGTAGGCGATGAGGCCCGGCTGGTCGGGCGGCACGTCGCTCTCCAGGCGATCCTGCATCTCGGCGCTGAGCGTCTTGAGCACCTCCCGCTTCTCGGCGACGTACACCCGTTCAAACACCTCCAGGTAGGCCGGGTGGACGGGGAAGAGCCGCACAAAATCGTCCATCCGCTCGGCCATCGTGCCATACAGAGGCGTGAAGCGCTGTAGGTGCTCGCGGATGCGCCCCTTCTGCCTGGCGTCCTTGCGCAGCAGTCGCTCGGCCACCACGTAGGCCACGTCCTCGCGGGCGATGCGCACCTGCTCGAAGCGGTCCTTCACCCGGCGCACCGAGTCGGCCACGAACTGGAAGCGTGGGCTATCGAACAGCGACTCCTGGATGCCAGCTATGAACCGGAACCGCGACAGCCGGCAGACCTCCCCCAACTCCCGCAGGAAGGTCAAATCCAGCACCAATTCCTGATCGCGCCGCGAGCGGAGATAGTCGAGCAACTCGTCCACGACGAGCAACAATCCCTGTTCGGGGTACTTTTCGTAGAAGGCGCTCATCAGGCGTGCCAGCAGGTCTTTGCTGTTGGGCGCTTCGCTCATCGCTGGGAACGAATAGGCGATGCCCATCTTCCCTAAAGCCAACTCCAGTTCGCCGAACAGGATGTCGCGCAGGGGCATGGTCGTCGCGCCGATCTCGGTGCGCACCACGCGGAACTGGCCGGCGATGGTCTCGGCCGCGTCAGCGACCGGCTCATTGGTCAGAGACTCCGTCAGATCGCCGTGTTCCGCCACTGCGGACAGCACCGACATCAGGTGCGACTTGCCGGTGCCATAGTTACCCACGACCAGCAGTCCCTTGTTGTCCTTTGGCGCGGCGAACTGCAACTGGGGGATCACCAGGCGTGTCAGCAGGTCGGCCAAACGGTCGGAGATGACGTATGTCTTGACCAGAGTGGCCGCCCCCTGCTTGTCGTCGGCTTCCCGCAACTGCACGACGGTCTCGATGGGCTCAAACTGGATCAGGTCTTTGTATTTCATTATGCCTGACTTCCTCCTACGGCAAGGCAATGACGAATCTTCTCAATATCTTGGGGCAGGGGCAGCGTAGGGCGGTTTTGCTAACCGCCACAGGGTCGGATAGCAAATCCGACCTACTTTCGCCCCAACTTCTTGAGCAGTTACGCAATGACGATCACTTCAGGACATTCATAGCAGCGGTACTCAGGATGTCCTGGCTCGGCATAAGTCAGCACTGCCCCCACCCCAGCCCTCCCCCACGTGGGGAGGGAGGTGCTCCAGGCGGCGATGAGCGTCTTGTTGCGGCTGAGCGCTTGCAGACAGACCAGCGTGTCCTGGTGCAGAGCCGGGTCGAAAAGCAATTCGACGTTGTCCAGAACAATGACGTCCCCCGACTGATCGCCAATCACGTCGTCCAGCAAACGGCGCACGCGCAGGGGGCGCTCCTTGCTGGTCAGGTCGAGCAACCGCTGGCTGAGGGCCAGGTTGACGTTGAGATAGGGGATGTACTGCCGGCGGCACAGCTCCTTGAGCAGCGGCGTCTTTCCTGAACGCACCGGTCCGACGACCAGGGCCAACCGGTGGTATTGGTGAGCAACGTCAGGCAGGAGTTGCTCTAGTTTGGCGAGTTTGGCCAATGAGAGTCTGGACATATCAGGTGCGCTTCTCAGTTGCTAAAAGACGAGAGCCGCCCCCTGACTTGCCAGGGCAGCGGCTGTATGCTAGAATCTGGGCACCTTTGACCTGATCCTGGCAGGTCACGGGTGGAATTGGGACGAGGAGGGGCTAACTCCAACGTCCCTTTTTTGCTGCGAGGGTGACCCCACAGATTCTCCACCATTCGTATGCGGTTGGTATGTGGAGTGTATCATACAGCGCGGAAAAGCGCAACCGAGGGGCGCTGCCCTAACGCTTGTCCCCTGGTGGAGACGGCCCGAAAGGCTGCTACTACCCAGCGCGCGGAGAACGCGAGTATCTCTTTGCCGGATGCGCTGATGTCTGACTTTGCAATGTTCTCATTGAAAGACCCTTCACTGCTTGCATTTGACGAACGCAGAGCAACTGAGGTTACCTCCAGTAACATTATCATTTGAGCTAACTATACCACTTCGGTAACATTTTACCTGACCTAATGCAAAGATTTGCCAATGCCTTATGATGCTGGTATAATGACATATATGCCACCCTAGCTCAATCGGCAGAGCAACCGCTTCGTAAGCGGTAGGTTTTGGGTTCAATTCCCAAGGGTGGCTCTACCACTCAGGTCAGGCCCCCCAGATGGGGCCTTCTTTCTAGCGGGAACTGATTTAGCAGAGAGCGGATGATTGCTCAGACCCCACGGGACCCATGGCGTGCCACCTGGCAGGTTGCGACCAGCGACATTGTGCTAGTCGTTCTATTGCTGGGCATCGCAGCCGGGCTGACCATCACAGTCTGGCTACCCCAGATGCCTGTGGCCAACCGGGTGGCCTACGCGCAGTGGCTTTCCGAGACGCAGGTCCACTTCGGAAAAGCAACCCCAACCATGCAGACGCTGGGTCTATTCACCATCACACGCTCTCTCGGCTTTCGCACGCTGCTGGCGCTCCTTGCTGGCTGCCTGCTGCTCCGCCTGATAGAAAGCGGCGACGGGTTGCGGCAGAACCAGGAGATAGCAGAGCCAGCGAGAGAATGGCAGACACTCACCGACATGCGCCTGCCCGACATAACGGATGACCTGCGCCGCCGGCACTACCGGGTGCTGAGCGAGCCCCCGCTTTTCCAGGCCGACCGCTGGCCCTGGGCCGGGTTGTTTTCCTTGCTAACCCACATCGGCGCATTGCTGCTGCTGATCGGATTGCTCCTCACCAACCTGCGGGGCTGGCAGGTCGCTGGGTTGATCGTCCAAAGCGGCGAGCGAGTCACGCTGCCCGGCACCGAAAAATGGGTCGCGCTGGACAATGACGCCCGCAGAGTGACGCACAGCCCCGGCATCGTGACATTTGTCGAAGACCACGTGCCGGGTGTGCGAGCCAGCGCCACCAACAGTACAGGCCAACCACTGGCACTCCAGCAAACCGCCGAGGCCGACCCGGTCACCCAATTGACAGTACCACTCACCGAGGACCAATACTTCGCCATCTCAGAGGCCCAACTGATCGTCCGGCTGGCACCGCAACCCGAGCATGCCGTTGAGGGCCACAGCCCCGTGCTTGTCCAGGTCTACCAAAGCCCGCCCGGACGCCTGACAACCGAGATGGTGGTGGAGGGAAATACGGAACTGACGGTGGACGACGTGACGTTGGAACTCGCCAACATTCCCTACGCGCGGCTGAGCGCTGCTTTCAACCCTGGTCTCTGGCCCACGAGTGCCGGCCTGGTGTTGTTGGTTACCGGGCTACTGGTAAACACAGTATGGCCTGCACACCGGTTCTGGCTGCGCGAGGAAACCGGAGAGGTCAAGGGCACTGGTGACCTCCCGCCAATGCTAATGAAAGGTGAGGAGGCCTGACGTGCCGGCTGCCATGATCTTCACCGGACTGGCTTGTGGCATGTTGCTGACGGCAGCCGGGCTGGTGCTGTGGGACGGTTACCGACAGGTGCCCGGGCTCGCACGCGCGGTGCAGGCTATCGGCTGGCTGGCAGGGACTATGCTGTTCATCGGGGCACTGATCGCGTGGCAGGGAGACCGGAACCTCTCCGCACCCGCCCTGCGCCTGACCCTTATGGCAGCCCTGGCCGCTCCACAGGGGGACCATCGCCGTTGCCACTCCCACTGGGGCAACGTGATGCCCACCCTGCCCGCGCTGGTACTGGCCGTTGCTGGCCTCTTCTGGACCTCAGAGCCCACCAGGGCTGGAGCGGGCACCCTCTCGGTCGCGCTAGTGAGATTGGCAGTTGTCATCTGCGGAGGGCTTGGAGCACGGGCAATGGGCGAGGCCCTGAGCAAAATCGTCGCCCCAGTCCACCACGCCGGACGGACACTGGCGATAGTATATGCGCTGCTGACGCTATTAGTGGGTGGTACGGCATCGGCGAACCTGTGGCAGCGAGGGGCAGTATGGGCAGGGAGCGCCAACGAGAGTGGACTGGCAGGGACGTGGCTCGTCTGGAGCGCGACATGGCTCGGCCCGCGCCAGCGATCCCGGCCGCAAGAGGTGTTGATCGTCGTGGCAGCACTGCTGCTTATCTCAACAGCGCTGAAGTAGAGTGGGTGCTGGATACTGGACAGAGGAGAGGAAATGCGCCCGATCGTGATAGGGGTGGCCGGTGGAACTGGGTCTGGCAAAACGACGGTGGCGAACGAGATACTCCAACGCGTGGGAGCCGAGCACATCGCCTGTATCCCCCACGACGCCTACTACCGCGACCTCAGCCACCTCCCGCCGCGCCTGCGCGCCCAGGTCAACTTCGATCACCCCGACGCACTGGAGACCGAACTGCTGATCGAACATTTGAAGGAACTACGCGCCGAACGAACCGTCGAAATCCCGATCTACGACTTCACCACCCACACACGCATGCGGCAAAGGAACCACGTGAGACCAGCGCCGGTGATCCTGGTCGAGGGCATCCTGGTCTTCGTCGAGCCTGAACTGCGCAAGTTGTTCGACGTCAAACTTTACGTGGACACGGATGCCGACGTGCGCTTCGTCCGCCGGCTCCAACGCGACGTCGAGGAGCGAGGTCGCAGCGTCGAGTTGGTCTGCGAACAGTACCTCTCGACCGTCCGCCCGATGCATCTGGAGTTCGTCGAACCCAGCAAACGGTACGCCGACGTCATCATCCCGGAGGGAGGCTTCAACGAGGTCGCCATTGAGATGGTCGCCGCACGTATCAGGGGGATGCTAGAGACAGACCAGCAGGCACAGCCAGGAAAGGACCCCCGGTGTACTGGCGGGCAACGGAGCAGTGTGTTACAATCAGCAGCAGTGTTGGAGGAAGGAGGTGCATGATGAACCAGAAAATGACGACGCGAGAGACACCCCAGGAGACCATTCTGACCTCCGATCTGACGTGGGAGGTAGCACAACTATGGCCGCGCCGCCGCCAATGGACGGAGACCGACTACTTCATCCTGCCAGACACCAACCAGATGGTGGAACTTTCAGAAGGAGAGTTGATCATGCCCCCGCATCCCACTGAAACACATCAACGTATTGTGATGAACTTGGCGTTCGCCCTGCGTGCGTTTGTGAGAGAGCACAATGTGGGCACAGTGCGATTCGCGCCATTGCCGGTGCGCCTCTGGCCGGGCAAGATCCGCGAGCCTGATATCTTTTTCGTTGCTCAGGAGCACGCCGATCGGATCGGCGAGCAATTCTACGGACCGCCAGATCTGGTAGTGGAAGTGACATCGCCGACCACACGCCGCACTGACCGTAGGGAGAAGTACGTAGAATACGCCCAGGCCGACGTGAGAGAATACTGGATCGTAGACCCAGACACCCGCACTGTCGAGGTGTTCGTGCTGTGCGAAGGGGCTTATGAGTTGTTGGGCAAGTGGAGCCCGGGACAGATGGCTCGCTCAAAGATACTGCCGGAGTTTGAGATAGCGGTAGAGACGATACTGGCATGAAAGAACTATGGAATTTGGTGCCGACATGAAACTCTCGGTCATCATCCCAGTCTACAACGAGGCCACAACTATCGCCCAGGTCATTGAGCGCGTGCTGACGGTCGAACTCGACGGTGTTGAGAAAGAAATCGTCGTCGTAAACGATGGCTCAACTGACAAGACGGACGCAGTTCTGAACACCCTGGCTGCCCGCTGGCCCAACCCGCTGAAGATCGCGCACCACGAGCGAAACCGAGGGAAGGGAGCTGCCATCCGCACAGCACTGGAGCACGTCACAGGCGACATCGTCATCACCCAGGACGCCGATCTTGAGTATGACCCCCGGGAGTATCCAGGCCTGCTGGCCCCTTTCAAAGACCCAGCGGTGCAAGCGGTCTACGGCTCGCGCAACCTGCGCCAGAACCCCCGCTCGTCGTGGAGTTTCTACTGGGGCGGGCGACTGCTGAGTTGGATCGCTAATCTGTTGTACGGCTCGCACATCACCGATGAGGCAACTGGTTACAAGGTCATCCGCGCCAACCTTCTCCGCAGTCTCGACCTGCAATCCAACGGCTTCGAGTTCTGTCCGGAGGTGACTGGCAAACTGCTACGCCAGGGGATCGAAATCCACGAGGTGCCAATCTCGTACCATCCCCGTTCCTTCGACGAAGGAAAGAAAATCAACTGGCACGATGGAGTGCAGGCAATCTGGACATTGCTGAAATACCGGCTGTTCCGCCCTCCCGAATGGGACACAGATTCACACAGGTCATAATCAGCGTGGCTCAGCCGCTCATGGCGAGGCCATTCGATCATACAAGGCCATCAGATTGGCCACGTGAATCTGTTGTACTAACCCGTCAAGCGGGACGCGCGATAGGCCGCAAGATTCGATACCGACCTGCTGGAGCACTTCCCTGTCCCTGCCACTCTTGATCGCCTCGGCCACCTCAGCCTCAATTGCATCCAGGTAGGCCAAACTGGCCTCCACTACGCCCCGCACCTCACCGCGCAGCATCACCTCCCCATGCCCTTGCACGATATTCTCTATTGGTAGCTCCGTCACTTTCCGCAGAGACACTCTCAAAGCATCCACATCACCGTCCACAATGGACGGCACTGGCATTATTGTATCAGCCGCAAACAACACGCGGTCGTCTTCAACGTATACGATCACCGAATCCTCCGTGTGGCCAGGACTGTGGATCAGCCGTACCATCCTCCCCGCCAACTGAAGTCCCATCTCCCCGTCATCAAACGTGATGTCAGGCAAACGGAGCGCCACCTCCTCCAGTTCTGGCCACTCGGTCTTCGCCTCTTCCAGCGCCGGTACACCTACCGTAGCCAGCAACTCTCGACAGCGCGCGTGTGCCACCACGTCGGCCTGAGGGAAAAGGTGAGCGCCGTAGGTATGATCAGCATGATAGTGAGTCAGAATCACGTATCGCACACCAGGTTGGGAAACCCGAGCGGCGAAGGCCGCCAACTCGCGCGCTTCTACGGGAAACGGCAGGCTATCTATCAGGATCACTCCCTCGCGAGTCACGATCACCCCGGCTGTCACTCGGGCATAGAGAGCACTGGTGAAGACATGAATGCTATTGGAGACTCGTTCTCGGAACACGGTTTACCTCACGCTGAGTAAGTATGAGCAAAGAGGATAGCACAAAAAGGGAGCCAAGTCAAGGACGCACAAACACCACAAACGCCACCGGCATACCAGTGGCGTTTGCAATTACACATCAGACCAAGCCCCGCCGTGCCGTGTGCCGGTGTGTTTTGAACCTGCTCTCGCAGGTGGGAGCTTGCTCAGCGGTCTGCCTTGCCCGTAGGCTATCGCATTCCTCTCTGAAGAGACAACCCCCGTTTCTATTGATGTTGGCTCAAAACGCAAGACGGCAACCACGCACACCGCAGGGCCATTTACACTATACCACGCATTGGGAAAAAGCGCAAGTCGCCCCGTGAGCGCCCTGCTCCATCAGGCCGTCTCCAGGTAACGTCCCAATTCCCAGGCCGTTACCTGGATGCGATACTCTTCCCATTCGGCCCGCTTGGCCCGCAGGAAGGTCTCGGTGATGGCTGGGCCTAGCGCCTCCCGGATTATCTCGTCCCGCTCCAGCGCATCCAGCGCCTCGGCCAGTGTGTCTGGCAGTGTGCCGATGGCCCGCTCGTACAGGTCACGCTCATTGAAGTCGTAGACATCTTCGTTGACCGGTGGCGGCGGGGTGAGGTCCCGCTTGATGCCGTCGAGACCCGCCGCGAGCATGGCAGCGAAAGCCAGATAGGGATTGGCGCTGGGATCAGGGCAGCGCAGTTCGATTCGTGCCGCGCTCTCCTGCCGTGCCCCGTGGGCCGGGACGCGAATTAACGCCGAGCGGTTGAGTTGGGCCCAACAAATGTAGACCGGCGCCTCATAGCCTGGCGTCAAACGCTTGTAACTGTTGACCGTCGGGGCCACCACTGCCGCCAATGCCCGCGCGTGCTCCATCTGTCCCGCGATGAAATTGTAGGCCAACCGCGAGAGGCTGTATTCATCGTCCGGGTCATAAAACAGATTTCGTCCTCCGGTGTCGAAGAGGCTCTGGTGGACATGCATGCCAGAGCCAGCAATGCCAAAGATGGGTTTGGGCATGAAACTGGCGTAGATGCCCTGAGCGGCTGCGATCGCCCGCACGGTATATTTGAACGTGACGGCGTTGTCGGCGCTGGTCAGCGCGTCGGCGTAGCGGAAGTCGATCTCGTGCTGACCGATAGCACATTCGTGATGGCTCATCTCAACCTGCATGCCCATCCCCTCCAATGCCAGGATGATCTCGCTGCGCACCTGCTGCGCCTCGTCACGGGGCGAGAAGTCGAAATAACTGCCCACATCGTGCGGGACAGGCCGGGTTGGATCCTCATCATTGCGCTTGAACAGGAAAAACTCCAGTTCAGGACCAACGTTATAGACGTACCCCCGCCCGGCAGCCTGGGCCAGCAAACGCTTCAGCGCCTGGCGCGGCACGCTGGGGACCGGCTGCTCGTTGGAGCCATAGATATCGCAAATCAGACGTGCCCGCCTCCGCCCTGGCGCACTCCACGGGAACACCTGATACGTGACTGGGTCGGGCACCAACACCCTGTCGCTTTCGTAGATGCGGGCGAACCCCTCAATGGACGAGCCGTCGAACCAGAGCCCTTGTTCCAAGATCTCCTCGAGCCTACCCACAGGAATGGTAACGCTCTTGATCGTCCCCATGATGTCAGTAAACTGGAGACTGACGAACTGTACTTCATCCTCTCGTACGCGGGCAATCAAATTGCTGGACATCTTACGTCTCCTTTGTGAAAGTGAAAAGCGAGAATAATGGGGCCTTCCGAATCCCGCAAGGATCATAGGGCGGTTTTGCTAACCGCCACAGGGTCGGATAGCAAATCCGGCCTACTTTCGCTCTGTAGGGCGGTTTTGCTAACCGCCGCTTCCACGACCTGAATGTGAAGTTCCTCCAGCTGCTTCGGCTCCACCGGCGACGGCGCGCCGGCCATCAGGTCGGCCGCCTGCTGGGTCTTGGGAAAAGCGATGACCTCGCGGATATTGGGCTCGCCGGCCAAAAGCATCACCAGCCGGTCAATGCCAGGCGCGATCCCCCCGTGGGGTGGCGTGCCGTACTCGAACGCCTCTAACATGTGACCAAAGCGTTCCCGCGCTTCTTCCACGTCCAGCCCGATGAGCCTGAAAATCCTCTCCTGCACCTCGCGTTGGTAAATACGGATGCTGCCGCCAGCCACTTCCTCCCCATTGCAGACCAGGTCGTACTGCTGCCCACGGGCTGCGCCGGGGTCGCTATTCAAAAGCGGCAGATCATCCGGCATCGGCGCGGTGAACAGGTGATGGCTGGGGTCCCAACGCTGTCCTTCCTCGTCCCACTCGAAGAGCGGGAAGTCAATCACCCAGCAGAAAGCCAACACGGTCCGGTCACATATCTCTAACCGCTCCGCCAATGCCAGCCGCAGCCCACCCAGTGCTGCGCTCACGACCTGGGCACGGTCAGCGACGAACAGCAGCAAGTCACCCGGCTCCGCCTCCAGCCGCTCCACGATGACAGCCACCTCACCCTCGGTGAGGAACTTGGCAAAGGAGGAGCGCACCTCGCCCTCGTGGCCCAATGCCAGCCAGGCCAGCCCCTTGGCCCCCTCTTGCTGCACCAGACCGGTCAACTCGTCAATCTGGCGGCGGCTGTAGTTGCCGCAGCCTGGAACGCGAATACCTCTGACCTGCCTACCCCCGGCGACAGTTCGGCTGAATATTCCAAAACCACATTCGGCCACCAGGTCAGAGATGTCAACCAACTCCATCCCAAAACGTATATCCGGCCGGTCGGTGCCGAAACGGCGCATCGCCTCAGAGTAGGTGAGACAGGAGAAAGGCCTGGCGAGCAACTTACGGTCTGAGCAGATCTCAACGATGCCGATCATCAGTTCCTCGATCAACACCATCACATCCTCCCGCTCGACGAAACTCATCTCCAGGTCCAGTTGGGTGAACTCCGGCTGGCGATCGCCGCGTTGATCCTCGTCCCGGAAACAGCGGGCAATCTGGAAGTACCTCTCGTACCCGGCGACCATCAGCAGTTGCTTGAGTTGTTGAGGCGACTGAGGGAGGGCGTAGAACTTGCCAGGGTGCACGCGGCTGGGAACCAGATAGTCCCGCGCCCCTTCCGGCGTGCTTTTGAAGAGAATCGGAGTCTCTATCTCGATAAAGCCACGGGTATCCAGGAAGTCACGGATGTATTTGACCACCCGGTGGCGGAGAATGAGGTTGCGCTGCATACGCTGCCGCCGCAGGTCCAGGTAGCGGTACTTGAGCCGCAGCGATTCATCCACAGGGCTATCACCGTAGATGTAGAAGGGTGGCGTCCGGGCCGGATTCAGAATCTTCACTTCATGGGCCGCGACCTCGATCGCTCCCGTGGATATATCGGGATTGACCAGCCCCTCGGGGCGCGCCTGGACGATGCCCTTGACCTGAATCACGTACTCACCGCGTACCTGTTGCGCCGCCGCGTGTGCCTCCGGGGCTATGTCCGGGTTCGCCACGACCTGCACGATACCCGAACGATCACGCAAGTCCACGAAGACAAGACTGCCGTGGTCACGCCGACGGTTCACCCAACCCGCCAGCGTCACTTCCTGGCCAATGTGCGTGGTCCGCAACTCACCGCAATTGTGTGTTTTCAACATAATCACTCCTCGCATAGGTTTGGCGCTATTCCACCCAGGCTCAATAAAAGACAAGCCGCCCGCTATGGGGCGGCTTGCGCTTGCAAAACCAAGAACCAGACGAATTACATCGTCGGCCGCCCTCGGGGGCCACAAGGTTGATTATCATTATCAACAGTCAGCCGAACGATGTACATCACTACCTCACCTCTGAGCAAAGCATAGCACACTTTGGACGACTGTCAAGTGTCCGTTGCACAATCTGCTCTACGAAGATCGCTCCAGCCAACGGTAGGCCAGGTATCCCGACAGGGCGCCGAAGATCAAGTTTTGCGCCGGCCAGACGCAACACCAAACGCCGAAAGTACCGATGGTCAGCGCCAGGCCGAGGATCCAATCCAGCAACCAGTAGCCAATCAACAGCAGGATGCCTCTCGCCGGCCGGCCAGCATAGATCCAGCCAATACCCAGGAAGCCGAAGAACCCACCTAAGACCTCCAACAACAACGCTACAAAGGGGTCCCGTCCACGTATCACGATTTCACCTCCCTCTCCAGCCATTCTCCAATCAGTCAATCCTCCAACTCATCCCTCACCTTGCCCGCCACCCAGACCCCCGCCCTCCGTTTTCCATCTCCTGCCCCCTGCTTCCTGTCTCCTAATACGCGCCCTCTGCCCCCAGGGTTGCACCTTCACCTCGCTGTGCTATAATGTGCGCGTCATGGTCACCAAGCGTCAACTCGGCATCATTGTCATCGCGCTCAGTCTGCTCGCCATCTTTGGCGTCACAGCAGTAGACTTCATCGGCGCCGGCAAGTGGGGCGGTTTCGGCCCACTGCAGCGAATAGGAATCGGTCTCGGCGTCGCGGCTATTGCCGTAGGTCTCATCTTGATTCGCCTGGGCAACCGCCCGGCCTAGCCAACCAATCAACTAACCAACCACCATGTCCCGCATTCTCAAGTCACTTAGCGCGATCCTGACTGCTCTCGCCATCCTGGCCTACGTCGGCTACCTGGTCGTGTACGTCGCCTACGCGGTGGACCTCTTCCGCTGGCCCTTCGACTACGACCAGGGGGAAGGCTTCGAACTGTACGACGCCATCCTGTACAGCCAGGGCGAGTGGCCCTATCGGGACAACAGTACCTATCCGTTCTACGCCTCCAACTATCCGCCGCTCTTCCACCTGCTCATCGTCCCGCTGCTGCCGATCGTCGGGCCACGACTGATCGCCGGGAGGCTGGTCTCCTTCACCGCCACGCTCATCACCAGCACGGTTATTTTCGCCGTTGTGCGGCGCAAAGCCGGCGGCTGGTTCATCCCCATCGCATCCGGTCTGGCCTTTCTCGCCTCCAATTACGTCTACCAGATCGGGCCGCTGTGCCGGATGCACATGACGATGGTGATGTTCGAGACGTTGGCCATCGCTTTCATCGCCGAGTTTGAGCAGCCCCAGCATGGCCGGCGCAATCTCATCCTGGGTCTGTTGATGTTATTCTGCGCTGGCTACACGAAGCAAATGGCTGTGTTCACCGTCGCCGCTGCCCTCTCCTTCGTCTTTCTGCACGACGTCAAGAAAGCTATCGGAGCCGGCGCGGCCCTGACCATCGCGGCAGGCATCGCCTTCTGGCTACTGAACACCGCGACCGACGGCCAATGGTGGATCAACATCATCCAGGCCAACGTCAATGAGTTCGACTATCGCCAGACGGTTTTCCTCTTCAGTCAGTGGCTTCGCCTACACACCGTCTTCGTCCTGCTGGCAGGGGGATACCTGGCCTACGAACTGTTCTGGGATCGGCTTTCAGCCTATTCCCTGTGGTTCTTCTTCGCACTTGGGGCTGGCGCACTGAGTGGCAAGTGGGGCGCGGGGTTTGGCTACTTCACCACCGCCATCGCCGCTGCCTGCCTTACCTCTGGCCTGGCGCTGGGCCGCCTACGGAACATAGATCGCAGATTGCAAATCGCGGATCGCCAGTCTCCACCCTCCATTCTCCAGTCTCCACCCTCCATTCTCCAGTCTCCACCCTCCATTCTCCATTCTCCACTCTCCAATCTCCAATCTCTATTCTTCTCCACTCTGCCTGTCCTCATCCCTCTCCTCTATCTGTTCCAGGCCCCGCGCATGCTCCACCTGCCCACCGCCGGCCCAGTCTTCGGCCCGCTGGCCCACGCGCTTGGCGTGGCCGACGCACTGATCGAAGGCGATTGCACCACGTTCCAGTACCACGACACGATGGGCTATACCCAACTGGGGCACTTGCTCACGACCGATGATTACGCAGCGGGAGAGAAGATTCTCAACTACGTTCGTACTGCCGATGGCCCTGTTTTCAGCGAGGAAGCCATGTTCAGCCTGCTGGCCGACGAGCCGGTGGTGACCAATCCGACCCAACTCCTCAATCTCTACAACAATGGTCTGCTTGACATGACGGAGATCATCGAACGCATCAACCGGCAGGAATTCGGCGTGATCATCTTCCGCGCCCAGTTTTATCCGGCGCCGGTGCTGGAGGCCATTGGGCAGAATTACCAGCCTGTGGAACACGTATGTATGAATGGCTTTTATTACCATATCCTGTGGCCTCATCGCAGGTTGGACAGCCTTTCCGGGCCGTCAAACGAACGCTGTGCTCTATCTATAGCAAGATAATAGCGAGATGAAAGAGACCTCAGACACCCCATCCCTGAAATGCCCAGGCTGCAACAGTTCCTCCTTCACCGCCGGTCCCGACGGCAGCCTCGTCTGCAATTACTGCCACGTCGCCTACGTCCCGTCTGGACGCATGTGCCCTGTGTGCGGAGCGGCGTTTGACCCTGATGCCCACCAATGCCCCTCCTGCGGCGCTGACCTGGTCCGCAGGTGCCCGGCTTGCGGCGCTCCCAACCCACTGCTTGCGCACAAGTGCCTGGTCTGCGGGCAGGAACTGGAGATTCTGGAATCGCTGTTCGCCCGCGTGACAGGAACGACCGCCGACTGGCTACGCCAGGTACGCGAGGAAGCGCCTGCCCTCAAGGCTCAGGAGGAAGCAGCGTCACAGGCCCGGATGGCGGAGATGTGGGCTGTCGAGAGAGACCGCCGTGAGGCGCTGGCACGGGCGCAGGCCGAATGTGAGCGCCAGGAACGTTTCATCGTCGCCGTGACCATTACCATCGTCGCCCTCGTCATCGCCATGGTCATCATCGCCCTGGCGATCACGACGAGAAGCATCCCCAACCCCCACCCCTACTGATGGCCACGTTGCTTCGTCGCCTGTACCACTCCATCCCCCTCCGTCTATTCGTCGTTTCCCTCGCCATCTACGGCCTCACCGCTGGCGTCTCATTGAACCGTCACTCGTTGGCCCCGCACTTCGTCTACCTGGCCGAAGCGTTCCTCCACGGCCGTCTTGACCTGATCCACGTCCCCGCCCCACCCTACGACCTGACTCCCTTCGAAAACCATTGGTACGTCTCGTTCCCACCGCTCCCGGCGTTGCTGATGCTGCCGCTGGTCGCGCTCCGTGGGCTGGCCGTCTCCGACATCGCCTTCAGCGTCATCCTGGGCGCCACCAACGTATCACTTTTCTACACAGTACTGACGCGCCTGGGAGATGCGATTGGGGATTCGGGATTTGGGCTTTCGGCTTTGGGCTTTAAACTTTGGTTATCCATGCTGCTGGGACTAGGAACACCACTATGGTACTGCGCCACGTTAGGCTCGGTATGGTACACGGCCCACGTGGCGGCTATCACCTGTGTGTGCCTCTACACGCTGGAGGTGCTGGGGGAAAACCGGCCTGCCCTGGCGGGACTGTGGCTGGGACTGGGATTCCTGGCCCGTGCACCCGTGCTGTTGGCCCTCCCTCTCACGCTGGCGCTGGGCCTGCAAAAAAACAGAAAAATCAGTCACGCTGCACGCTTCTTGCTCTTGCTCGCTCTGGGGATAGCCCCCGCGCTGCTGGGACAGGCGGCCTACAACTGGGCACGCTTTGGTGATCCCCTCGAGTTCGGCTACCGCTGGATGGACAGCCCGGGTGCGCTGCTGGAGCGCCAGGCAACCTGGGGCCAGTTCAGCGTCCACTTCCTGCCGGAAAACCTGTACACGCTGCTGATCCGGCCCCCACTCATCTCGCTGGCCCCCCTCAATATTGAGCCCGATCCGTGGGGGATGGGATTGCTGCTCACGTGCCCGGCGCTGTTGCTGGCACTCTCCCCCCCTCTTTCCCCCCCAATGGGGGGGATGAGGGGGGGGAGTAGGGTGAGGGTCCTACGCCTGGGGCTATGGCTTTCCATCGCGCTCGCGCAGTACCCATCGTTACTCTATTTCAACACCGGCTCCTACCAGTTCGGCTACCGCTTTGCGCTAGATTGGATGCCGCTGGGGATACTGTTGGTAGCGCTGGAGACAGGCGGCAGGTTGCGCTGGTGGGGCAAGGTGCTCATCGTCGTCAGCGTGCTGATGCACTTCTGGGGCGTGTTGTGGATGTACCCGAATTTCCACGGCCAGCCCTGGCAGGCACAATACGTCGAACTGCTGCGCCGCCTGCTACGTTGACATGTTGACGTCCATCAACGATAGGTTTATAATAGATATAGTGCGGCCTCCAACCGCAACTAACGTAGGACAAGATGGTATCTTGTCCCGCAGTGCCGAACGGAGCCGCACCTGGGAATGCCAACTTCCCACATTTGGTCTCGTCATAGCGACAGGAGCAGCCCGAAGAGAGGACAGGTTTCCCAAATGATTGGAGTTCTAACAGATACGACCGCTAGCATCCCCGAGAAGTTGGCCCGACAGTTGGACATAGAGATCGTGCCCTACTACGTCCATCGCGGGCTGGAGACACTGCGCGACATGGTGGACGTCAAACCACGGGAGTTCGCCAGATGGCTGGTCCAAGCGACCCGGTTACCCACAACGTCCAATCCCTCTCCTGGCGACTACATGATTGGCCTGAAGCGCCTCACGGAGCAGGCGAAGGAAATCGTCGCGCTCACTATGACCTCAAAGGGCAGCGGCGCTTATCAATCGTGCCTGGCTGCCGTGGACTTGTTCAAAATACAGTGTCCCGAGGTCCGGGTAGAAGTAGTGGACACATTGCAGGTGGCGATGTCGCACGGGTGGGCCGCTATTGAGGCGGCCCGAGCCGCGCTGGCTGGGCTCAGCCTCGATGGAGTTGTCCAGCGGGCTCGCGAGGTGGCGCAAAAGGGCATGATGCTCCAGACCGCCGACACACTGCGCTACCTCTACATGGGCGGTCGCATCGGCAGAGCCAAACACCTGGTCGCTTCACTCCTCAACATCAAGCCACTGATTGGGATGCAGGATGGGGTCATCGTGGCACTGGGCACGGCCCGCAGCCGGCGCAAAGCCTACCGCCGGATGGTCGAGTTGATGCAGCAGCAGGCCGGAGAGAATACGCGTATCAAGATCGCGTTCATGCACGTGGCGGCGCTGGAGCATGTGGAGAAATTGCAGCCGCTGGTCACGGCCAGATTCGAGTGCACAGAGACAATTGTGACCGAACTCTCACCCGCGCTCGCCGTTCACTCTGGACCAGGGACGGTGGGTGTGAGTTTCTTTCCGACGTAGCGCCGCTTACTCCGGCACAGCCTTGGCCGCTAGTTCAGCACCCGCGTCGCTCTGTCCTGGTCGCCGCTCGAAAGTCAGCCCTTCTTCTCCTGCATCAACGGCAACCAGGTCGCCCCTCTCAAAGTCGCCGCGCAGCAATCTTATGCTGAGAGGACTCTCCACGTACCTCTGTAGAGCACGGCGCAACGGCCGAGCGCCAAACTGCGAATCAAATCCCTGGCGGGCCAGCCAACTGCGGGCCGCGTCCGTCAGTTCGACACTCAATCCCTGATCCGCCAACCGGATGGCGATCTCTCCCATCTGCAGGCCCACAATGCGCTCCACATCTTCAAGCGCGAGATTGTTGAAGATGATGATCTCGTCCACGCGGTTGAAAAATTCGGGCCGGAAAGTTTTCTTGAGTTCCTTCTCAATCTCGCGCTGGCTCTCATCCTCGTCACGGCCATCCCCGCCAACCTGCCGGAAGCCGAGCGCCCCACCCGCGTGCGCATACTCGGTCCCCACGTTCGAGGTCATAATCACGACTGTGTTGCGGAAGTCCACGACGTGGCCTTGCCCGTCGGTCAGCCGGCCATCGTCCATAATCTGCAACAGCGTGTTCAACACATCTGGATGCGCTTTCTCGATCTCATCGAACAGAATGACGCGATAGGGCCGTCGTCGCACCGCCTCGGTCAATTGCCCACCCTTTTCATAGCCGATGTAACCGGGCGGCGCGCCAAAAAGGCGACTGGCGGTGTGGTGCTCCCGGTACTCGCTCATGTCAATACGCAACAAAGCCTCTTCATCGTCGAAGAGAAACCAGGCCAGCGCCTTGGCCAGTTCGGTCTTGCCCACGCCAGAAGAACCCAGGAAGATGAAACTGCCAACCGGGCGGCGGGGGTCCTTGAGGCCCGAGCGGGCACGACGGATGGCGTCGGAGACGGCGGCCACGGCCTCATCCTGCCCGATGATGCGCTCGTGCAGCGCGTCCTCCATGCGCAACAGTTTCTCCGCCTCTGTCTCCATCATCTGCGTGACTGGGATGCCGGTCCAACTCGCCACCACCCCGGCGATGTCTTCCTCCCCAATCGTCTCATCCAGTTGATGTTCTTGCTGCCACATTTCGCGCTGGAGATTGAATTCCGCCTGGAGATTGATGCGCTCCGACTTCAGTTCGGCGGCCCGTTTGTAGTCCTCCACCGCGCTGGCCGCCTCGACCTCGGTCTGGAGCCGTTGGAGTTCCGCCTGCATGGCCTTCAAATCAGGAGGAAGCGTGTAGAGCGCGACCCGCAGTTTAGCCGCCGCCTCGTCCATCAGGTCAATCGCCTTGTCGGGCAAGTGCCGGTCCGTGACGTAACGATGTGAAAGACGCGCCGCAGCCACGATAGATTCGTCGGAGATGCTCACCTTGTGATGGGCCTCGTACCGGTCGCGCAACCCGCGCAACATCTCAATTGTCTCCTCGACCGTCGGTTCCTCGACAAAGACAGGGGCCAAACGCCGCTCCAACGCACTATCGCGCTCAATGTACTGGCGGTATTCGTCCAGGGTCGTCGCACCAACGCACTGTAACTCGCCCCGAGCCAGGGCCGGTTTCATCATGCTGGAGGCATCGAGCGCTCCCATGCCAGACCCCGCGCCGACGACGTTGTGCAGTTCGTCAATGAAAAGAACGATCTCACCCTCAGAACGTTGAATCTCCTCGATGGCCCCCTTCAACCGCTCCTCGAACTCCCCCCGGAAGCGAGAGCCGGCGACCATCGCAGCCAGGTCAAGTTGCACCACCCGTTTCCCCTTGAGGATCTCCGGCACGTCATCGCTAGCGATCTTGCGAGCCAGCCCCTCGACGATGGCTGTCTTGCCCACCCCTGCCTCGCCGATGAGAACAGGATTGCTCTTGGTACGGCGGCTGAGAACCTGGATTACGCGCAGAATCTCGTCGTCCCGCCCGATGACCGGGTCCAGTTTGCCCTCGCGCGCCATCTGTGTCAGGTCGCGGCTGAATTTGTCCAGGATGCGATAGCGTGCCTCCGCCTTGCGGTCGGTCACGCGCTGTCCGCCGCGAACGTCTTTGATGACCCCGTAGATGCGGTCTTTGGTCACGCCACTTTCGCGCAGGATACGGGCCACAGGGGCATTGCGCTCGCTGGCGATGGACAGGAAGATGTGCTCGGTCGAGATGTAATCATCCTTGAGCCGATTCGCCTCATCGTTGGCCCGGTCGAGCACGCGCTTTACGCGCGGAGTGATGAAGACCTGCCCCACGCCGCCGCCGCCGTAGACACCCGCCTTGGGGCTGGCTTTCAGCACGTCGTCGAGGCGTTGTTGCACGTGGTCTACGTCCGCCCCCAGCCGTTCCAGAATCTGCGGAATCACACCCTCCGGCTGTTCGAGCAGCGCCACCAGGATGTGCTCAATGTCAACCTGCGTATGCCCATAACGCGTCATGACCTCGACCGCCCGTTGGGCCGCGTCCTGCGCGCGCTCGGTGAAACGGTCTAATCTCATCATGGTCTAATAGCCTCCCTTCAACCATACAGTCGTGAAACGTCAAACGTGAAACGTCAAACGTCAAACGTCAAACGTCAAACGTCAAACGTCAAACGTCAAACGTGAGACTTGAAGCATGTGTGCCTATGTAGATTATACCGCACATTACCTTACCAGACAAAGGAAGGTCAGGCCGGGTTTGGGAGGCAGTGACTATCACGTCATTCCGAGCGGAACGGAGCGCAGCGAAGTGAAGTCGAGGAATCTCGCTACACCCGGCGGCAGGAGATTCCTCGACTCCCTCCGGTCGCTCGGCATGACACGGCAGGACAGGGCAGGGCATGACAGGGCAGGGCATGACAGGACAGGGCAATCGCTTTTATGTTTTGAGTCGCTCCAAACTGTCATTCTGAGGAGCGAAGCGACGAAGAATCTCCCCTTTGCGCGGCGAAATTGAGATTCTTCGCTCCCTACGGTCGCTCAGAATGACAAATGGGCCAGAGATCAGGATAAAAGCGATTGCCCTACGTGACATGGTAAACGCGTCTCAGAGCCAATTGCCAAATTAGGTATCTTTGCACTATTGACACGCCCCCCCCAAAACTGGTATACTATAGGGTGTGTTTCAAATGGGGAAGAATCGTGCAACGCGGAGATGCAGAACGGCCCACCTGACCGCTCTGAGTGTACGGTCACTACCCCTGAGACCCACACCCTTACAAACCTATTGCACGAGCAAACCTATTGCACAAGGAGGCAAATCTCATGACTCGTATGAACTCTCTCACGAAAGACTCGCCTGTCTTATCTATGTGTGCCCGGCTGGGGCTGACGCTGGCCCTGCTGGTGGCGACACTGGGCGTGATGCCCGCGCCGGTGGCCCGCGCGGCCGACCAGGAGGTCACCAACACCAACGATAACGGCTCCGGTTCGCTGCGCCAGGCCATCACCGACGTGGGCGACGGCGAAACGATTACCTTCGACCTCACCGGCACGGGGCCGTTCACCATCACCCTGGAAAGCGCGCTGCCGGAAATCACCCAGGACCTGACCATCACCGGCCCCGGCGCCGACGTGCTGGCCGTCAGCGGCGGCGGGAGCAGCGGCTGCGGAGGCAGCGGCTGCCGCATATTTGATATTACAAGCGGCACCGTCACCATCTCCGGGCTGACCATTACGGAGGGATACACGGGGCTGGGTGGCGCCGGTTTTTACATCGTAAACCCGGCAGTGGTGACAATCACCAACTGCGCCATCACTAACAACTCCCTCCCCAGCGACGGTGATATGCTTGGAGCGGGCATTTACAGCGACGGCGATCTGACCCTGGAGAACAGCACCGTCAGCGGCAACGACGCCAATGACAATTTTGGTGGGGGATTGTACCTGGGTGCCGAGTCAGAGTCATCTATCACTGCCAGCACAATCAGCGGCAACAGTGCGGCGTACGGCGGCGGCATCTATGCCGTTGACGTTCTCATGGATGTCAACAGCACCACCGTGACCGACAACAGCGCCAGCATAGACGACGGCGGCATTATCGCTAACGGAGAGTCTGGCACTTGCGTGATTACGCTGACCAACTCGATTGTGGCCAGCAACATTGATCTAGATCCCTCTGACACATGGCCAAGCGACGGTTATTACCCAGACGTCGATGAGTTTTGGAGCGATATCAACTCCGGCGGGTACAACGTCATCGGCATTGATGACGACGGGTTCATCTCGGACGATGGGGCCACCGGCGACCAGGTAGGCACCACCGGCAGCCCGCTCGACCCCCGCTTAGGCCCCCTGGCCGACAACAGCGGCCGCACCCAGACCCACGCCCTGCTGGCCGGCAGCCCCGCGCTCGACGCCATCCCCGAGGGGGACGCCTACAACGGCGCATCGGCCACCGACCAGCGCGGCTTCCCCCGCCCCCAGGGCGCCAACTGCGACGTGGGCGCCTACGAGTGGGAGCACTTTTACGTCACCGGCATCGACCCCGCCCGCAACGCGGTGGCGGCCCCGTTGGGTAGCACAGTGGTCGTCACCTATACCCAGGCGGTGAGCGAGACAACCGTCACCAGCCAGACCGTGGCCGTGCACTCGATGATGCAGGGGCTGGTCACCGCCACCCACAGCACGGCGGACGAGGTGGTCACGGTCACGCCCAACCGCCAGTTCTTCCCTGGCGAGCTGGTCTACGCCGTCGCCACGACCCAGATGGCCAACATCACCGGCACCCACCCCCTCACGCCTACGCAGTGGCAGTTCACGGCGGGGGCGGTGATTCCAGGCCGGTGCTGCGGCGGGTTCACAGACATCGAGGCCGGGCTGACGGGCGTTCGTCGTAGTTCTGTCGCCTGGGGGGACTACGACAACGACGGCGACCTGGACATCCTGCTGACGGGGCAGGATAGCGGCTACAATAAGGTGTCCAATGTGTACCGCAACGATGGGGGGACGTTCATCACCGACACTGTGGCGAGCGCCGTGCTGACGGAGGTTCAATTTGGCTCAGTTGCCTGGGGGGACTACGACAACGACGGCGACCTGGACATCCTGCTGACGGGGCAGGCTAGCAGCGGATACGTGTCCGAGGTGTACCGCAACGATGGGGGGACGTTCATCACCGACACTGTGGCGAGCGCCGTGCTGACGGGCGTTTATCGTGGTTCTGTCGCCTGGGGGGACTACGACAACGACGGCGACCTGGACATCCTGCTGACGGGGTTGGATAACGACGACATTCGCGTGTCCAAGGTGTACCGCAACAATGGGAACGGGACATTCACCGACATCGGGGCTGGGCTGACGGGGGTTAACCGTGGCTCTGTGGCCTGGGGGGACTATGACAACGACGGCGACCTGGACATCCTGCTGACGGGGCAGGATAACGACGACATTCGCGTGTCCAAGGTGTACCGCAACGATGGGGGGACGTTCGAGGAGGACACGGCCGCGAGCGACGTGCTGACGGGGGTTAGCCATAGCTCAGTGGCCTGGGGGGACTACGACAACGACGGCGACCTGGACATCCTGCTG
>Ga0208279_1000202_pt1 | contig 55822 bp, 50 predicted proteins | sample AntAceMetag02UKM_FD_184766 | JGI IMG/M metagenome (GOLD analysis project Ga0208279, IMG submission 184766) | Saline lake microbial communities from Ace Lake, Antarctica - Antarctic Ace Lake Metagenome 02UKM (SPAdes) (version 2) | ecosystem: Environmental > Aquatic > Non-marine Saline and... | reverse complement strand
CTGTGACAACGAGACTACCACGCAAACGTTGGATTGGTACGAGACCAAGAGCCCGCACACCAAAGCGTATGACCGCTATCTAATGCTGCAATTGGTCAATAGCACGGTGGAAGATGTCAGTCGCAAAGAAGACGTAGGCTACGATGCTGTCGAGGGAGCCATTGAGCGCTGTATCCACATCACCGTGAATTGGGACGATTTCGATGAGTTGCACGTCATCGGCATCGACGAAATCGCGCTGACCAAAGGGCGGAGAAACTTCGTTGCCATCATTACCACTCAGCAAGCTGACGGTCACGTGGCGGTTTTGGCCGTTTTGCCAGACCGCAAGAAGAAAACCGTCAGGCAGTTTCTAGAGACCATTCCCAAACGCTTACGGCGAACGATGGAAACGGCCTGCACCGACATGTGGGAAGGATACGTCAATGCGGTAGAGGAATTCGCCGCAGCCCATGCCGAAGTTTCGATCGAGGTGGTTGTGGATCGTTATCACGTGGCCAAGAACTACCGTGAGTGTGTCGATAAGGTGCGCAAGAGAGAATGCCGCCGTCTCAAAAAGGAATTGCCCAAAACAGAGTACGAAGAGGTCAAGGGTGTGATGTGGATTGTCCGCAAGAACAACGAGGATTTGACCTCTGACGAACGGGAAAAACTCAATCGTTTGTTCGAGTACGCGCCCGAGTTGAAATTGGCTTACACGCTCCGTGAGGAACTCACGTCCATATTTGAGATACAGATGACCAAAGAAGTGGCCAAAAAGCGATTGATCAAGTGGCGAGATAAGGTCCGCCGTAGTGCATTAACCTGTTTCGACAAGTTCTCGACGACGCTCGACAACTGGCTGGACAAAATAGTCAACTACTTTGTCAATCGTCTCAGCAGTGGTTTCGTGGAAGGCTTGAACAACAAGGTCAAAACGATCAAGCGGCGCTGTTACGGAATCCTCCGGGTCACAACTCTATTCCAACGTCTTTACCTTGACCTTGAAGGCTATCGCCGATTTGCCTAATCGGAGTACCCCCATATGTGGCCTTTCCACGCGAAATCCCAAAGAGCCAGTTCTTCGTGGCCCAGTGGTTAGCGCCGGGGCTGCTGGATACCAGCGCGCCGGAGATGACCGTCAACGAGGAGATCCGGGGCTTTGTGCGGGGCTTGTTGGCGGAACCAATGGAGGGCCGGGACTGGCCTCCGCCGCCACCGGAGGGGACAAAAGTGCCAGCGGGGATGGCCTGGGTACCCCCGGGGCCGTTCATCTACGGCGAGGGCCAGGAGACGAAGGTGGTCAGGCTGGAGCAGGGCTTTTTCGTCGCCCGCGCGCCGGTGACCAACGGTGAGTACGCACGCTTCGTGGAGGCGACCGGACACGAGCCGCCACAGCATTGGAAGGGCAATATCCCACCTGATGAACTGCGCGATCACCCGGTGGCATACGCGAGTTGGCGCGACGCCGTGGCCTACGCGGAGTGGGCCGGGGTGCGGCTGCTCACCGAGCAGGAGTGGGAGAAAGCAGCGCGGGGGATTGACGGGCGCATCTACCCCTGGGGAGACGAGTTTGATTCCATCCGGTGCAACACTGCTGAAAGCAGTATTGGCACCACCACGCCGGTGCACCGGTACTCGCCGGGCGGCGATAGTCCCTGCGGGTGCGCGGATATGGTGGGGAACGTATGGGAGTGGACGGCGGGCAAGTGGGAGGCAGGCAGTGAGCGCCGTGTGGTGCGCGGGGGCTCGTTCTACTTCGGTCAGGGGTACGTCCGCTGTGCCTTCCGCAACGGGAACTTCCCGGACTCCCGCCTCGCCGATGGGGGTTTTCGGGTAATGGTGGCGTCCCCCGTCTCCCTCTGACCTCTGGTTCCTCTGGACTCTGGTACTCTGGTATCTGGGGAGGGGACTCCCTCCCCAGGAGTTGAATCCGCGCGCCTGCCCTGAGCGCAGTCGAAGGGAAGCGCGGTCGCGAGCGGTGGAATTTTGAAAGGGTATGAGATGTAGTTACCAGGTAGTGGCGTCCCACGATTTTCACGCAGGCCGGAAATGCCGGGTGGGGTTGTAAGGACACAAGATATTGTGTCCCTACCTACTACGTCTCGCGCAGAGACCCAGGGCCGGGCGAATATGGCCCGGGTAGCCTATTGGTACGTTTTCGATTTCGGAGTTGGAGCGTCTATGTCCGACTGTAAGCCGCGAGACTGTCCGGCGCGTATTGAGAGGACTCCGCGAGAAGGGGCAGGTCGAGTGTCTGGGCACGGGCCGGAGTGCACAGTGGAGGAAGATCTGAACGTGGTCATGACCTCGTTAACGAGGTCAAAAACGAGGTCATCACGCCTCCCTCCACACCCCCACGCCTAGTCACTGCTAAAGGGTTTCCGCTGTCGTGTGCTAGTCTTTTCTTGAAGCCATCGCTGACTACTTCTCTTGTAAGCGTTCACCTGCCCCCTGGCCGTGTGTTGAAACACCCGGCTGATACCAGGAAACCCGTTGAAACGGGTTATTTTGACCTGTTTTTGAGTGTGTTTCAACGCACTTTGATTAGCAGACGATGAATTCATTCATCGGGCTGGATGGGGCCTGAACGCTTGCCTTCTCTTGAGCGCGCCTGTCACTCTGAATTGCTCCTCAATCCAGAATCAACCGCGCTCGTTTGAAGCGGGCCATCGCTGCCATGAGCAACCCCAGATCCAATACAACCAGAACGGCCATGACGATGAGAATGATCTGCGTAGGATTGGCGGTCGCCACCAGTTCTCTAAGGCGTGCCTTCCCATCCGGCACCACGTTAAGAAGCAAGAGTGGTATCATCTGCAGAAGCACGAGAGGAAACAGGGTAGCAGCCATCAGGGTCTGCTGAGCCTCCTGTACTGTCGCCGATCGCAGTGAAATCAGGACGCCCAGGCCCGCCACGAGACTTGCCATGAGCAGGCTCAAAGCTACGTTGGCCAGGGCCATGATCGGGGTGTAGAGCAATACCTGGCCATCCCAGTGGGTAACGTTTACCATCACCAGGCTCACGAGGAGAAGCATCAGCGCCATCCCCCACGCATAACCTACTGCCACGGCGACCTTGCCGAACAGGATGGCCCGATCCGGCAGACGGCTGGCCAGCAACGTCCCCAGCGTGTGCCGTTCCCGCTCGCCGGCAAAGGATTCGGGAATCATCATTCCCACCGACATCATAGGGATGAATACAGAGGCCACGAGCGACCAGGGCCCCTCCACCAGGGCGCGTCCGATTTGTAAGGGAAGATAGATGCCCAGCATAACCATTGGGATTAGCAGGCCCAACACGGCCCTGGTTCGACTGCCCTGGTAACGGAGCAGCCCTTTTCTTTCTTTCCACATCACGGTCAAGATATCGCTAAACATCATCTCTCTTCCTCCATCAAGGTTAAGAAAACTTCCTCCAGGCTGGCTTTGCCCCGGCGCACCTCTTCCACCTGGACGCCTGTGCTCACCATCAGGCTGACCAATGGTGCAACGTCCGTACCTTCGCGTAGGTCAATCGCCAAGTGCTCGTTTTGCACTCCAGCGGCAACTACTTCTGGGCGCGTTCGCAGCAGATTCAGCACGTTGTCATTGAACCCACGCCCGAAGATCTCCAGGCGGGGGCCGCCGGTTCGTGCCCGCAACTCATCTGGATGGCCAACCGCCACCAATCTGCCCTCGCGAATCACAGCCACCTGGCCGCACAACCTCTCTGCCTCGGCCATGTTGTGGGTGGTCAAAAAGACCGTCACCCCCTCACGGACGGCCAGGGCCTCCAAGTCGTCGCGCACCGCCGTTGCAGCGACCACGTCGAGCCCGGCCGTGGGCTCGTCCAGGAAGATCAGGGGCGGACGGTGAAGCATGGCCCGGGCCAGGGCCAGTTTCTGCTTCATCCCTTTGCTCCACGTCCCGACACGCTCCTTTCGTCGCTCCCACACGCCCATGTGGGTGAGCAGTTCTTTGATACGAGCCTGCCGTTCGGCTGGCGTCATGTGCCAGACCCGACCGTAGAACTCCAGGTTGTCCTCGGCGCTCAATTGCTCGTACAGGCCGGGGTGTTCGAGGAGAGCTCCGGTGCGGGCGCGGACCTCGTCCGCCTGGGCTTGGGTATCGAAGCCCAGCACCTCGGCTAGCCCATCGGTGGGTTCCAGCAGGCCCAGCAGCAGGTTGATGGTGGTGGTCTTGCCGGCGCCGTTGGGGCCCAGGAAGCCGAAGATGATGCCGGATGGCACCTCCAAAGAGAGGCCATCCACGGCTCTCACCGTCTCAAAGTCGCGGGTGAGGTTCTCGATACGAATAGCTGTCTCAGTCATGCTAGATCCTCCTCTCGTGTCTTGTGATACGGCTTTGTCGCTCGCGTGGCGATGAAAGTCGGCATGTAGTTCGTGAGCAGGTCGTTTTCCTCCCCGCCGTAACCATCCTCGAAGAAACCGGTGAGCAGCAAGCCGGCGTCGAGTTGCCCGCCAATCTGATCCTCCAGTGTGTGGCTGAACTCGAGAGGCGCTCCTGTTTCGATATACCGCTGTCTTTCCTCCGCGGTCAGGCTGGTCAAATCAGAGTAAGGGAGCGCGTACTTGACCTGGAGGATGCCGGTGCGGTCGGCAAGATCGTAGTCGAAGAGATAAGTGACCGGGTTCGAGAAACCGGCCAGCAGTACACCCCCGCGACGTAACACCCGGAACGTTTCCTTCCACACGGGGCGGACGTCGGGAACGAATACGTTGGAAACCGGGTGGACGATGAGATCAAATCTCTGATCGGAGAACGCGGAAAGGTCGGCCATGTCGCCTTCGACTGTGGCGATGGGGAGCGCGTGCCGCTCGGCGACGAACCGATCCTGCTCCAACTGTTTGGGTGAGTTATCGAGGATGGTCACTTTTGCTCCGGCCGCAGCCAGAATTGGGCCTTGCTGCCCTCCGCCCGCAGCCAGGCAGAGGACATCAATGCCTTCCAAATCAGGGAACCAGACCCTCGGAACCGGCTTCGAGGGCGTCAGGAGGATTTCCCATTGTCCTTGTCTCGCGGCGGCAATCACCGTCTCACTGACCGGAACGGTCCACCTATTTCCGCGTTTTACTTCTTTGTCCCACGCGATGCGATTGTACTCTCGAATGTCCATATCTATTCTCCAGCCCTCTTTCTCAACTCCACCCAGTGCGCGAGCGGCCCGGTGAACATTTCCCTCTGGGAGAACGCGATCAGCGACCCGTTGAGCACGTTGTCCCGGCGCTTTAACTCAAGCCATAGCTTGTAGGGTCGCCCCCGGTTCACGTCTGCGGTCTCAAGTTCGCCCCGCATCCACCCTCGCAGGAAAGGCCCGCCACCTGCGTTCAGGAACTGGGGAAGATTATCTTGGTAGCTCACACTCTGAAGAAGCGTGCGAGGCTGCTCACCCAATGTGGCGTAGATACTGCCGGATTCCCCAATCTCCAAAACAAGAGGATTCTCCCCCTCGTAGGTATGGACAAGCCCTTCCCACAGGCCGACGAGCTCCGGGCCAGGCGCAAACGGCGGTTCGTCGGCCGTCCCGTTGACCGGAGGAAGAAATTCTTCCGGTTGGCCGGACAAGAGCGTGCATAGGATCTCGATCAGTATCGCGTCCGGCCACGGGCTTTGTGTGTTCGAGAGCACGGCCACGGCGAGGTTCTCTTCCGGCACCAAGGCGAGGACGGTGCTCACGCCAACGGTGCCGCCGCTGTGCTGCACCACACGCAAGCGGTCATCTGTTATTCCAATAAACCAACCGATGCCATAGCCGCTTCCCTCGTGCTCCCATTCCCTCGTCGGCCCGGTCTCTGGACTCGGACGCTGCATCTCGTCAATGGCAGCGTCGCTGATGATCACCTCCTGGTCAGGCAGGTCGTTCTTGAGATGGAACATGGCAAAGCGGACGAGGTCATGGGCGCTGCTGTAGATCGCCGAAGCGCCCGGACTGTCGGAATCGTAGGGGGGAACCACCAAGCCGTCGGGTGTGTACTTGACTGCCTGGCCCTCTTCCAGACTGGGCCCGACGTGCACCGACGTGTGGTCCATCCCCAGCGGGACAAACAGTTCCTCACGCATAAAGTCCGCATAACTCTTGCCGGACACGCGTGAGATCACATAGCCGAGGAGACCGTAGCCCAGGTTCGAGTACTGGTATCGCTCGCCCGGCGCAGTGACCAGGTTGCCGTAGCGGTGGATGGTCTCGTCCCTCGGCGGTGGCTGGTACGGCTCGCCATCGTAAAAGTGCTGAGAGTGGAGCGGCAGGCCGGCGGTGTGGCTGGCGACCCGGCGCACCGTGGCCTCCGCCGCGTCACCGACCCGGGCCTGGAGCCTGGCCTCGCCGAGATAGTCGTTGACGGGGGCGTCCAGGTTGACCAGTCCCCGCTCCACGAGAATCATCAGACCGGTGGCTGTGAGCGACTTAGAGATCGAGGCCAGGGGGTACATGGTGTGTTCGGTGGCGGGAATGCCCCTCTCGCGGTCGGCCAGGCCAAACCCCTCCTCCCAGATGATCTCGCCGTCACGGGCGACGGCCACGGCCATTGAGGGGACCTCTCCCTCGGCCACCAACCGCTCGATGTGTGCCCGGATGGCGTCGAACGAGTCCGTTTCGGCTGGGATTGGTGTTGGTGATGCCTTGCAGGCAGTGACAACAATAGCCAGAAGTATGAACAACAAAGTGACTTTTCTCATTCCGCCTCCCTTTGGGCTTCTCTTTCCGCCAAACGCGGCCTCGTTATGAGATGAAGGGCGCAAAATCCAGCGATGGCAACCGCTGAGATTATTCCCGCCGCGTACCATACCCAGTTGGGGTCATAATTATCCATAATCAGGCCAGCGGCCCAAGGTCCCACCGCTGCAGGGATAGTCCAGGACAAGGCGAAAAATGCCATGTAACGCCCACGCATATCTTCTGGAGCAAAACGCGCCACCAACGCCTGCCCCACAGGCATAACGATCATCTCCCCAATCGTGATAAGCAGAATCGCAGTTACGAAGAGAATATAGGTTGAGACAAAACCATACATTGTAAAACCAACCAGGTAGAAAGCAGTTCCAATTGCCATCATCAACATCGGCGCATATCTTCTTATCCTCCTGGTAACCCAAAATTGAAATAACACAACTGTTCCCGCATCCAGGCTCAACATAAACCCATATCCCTGAGTAGAAACGCCATGGACATCTCGTAAGAAGACAGACAGAGTGTTGTACATCTGCTGATAGACAATCAACATCAACATTGATGTGATCAAGAATGCCATGTATACTTTGTCACCCATCACCACCCGATACCCAATCAACGTTTCCAAGATGGTTTCCTGGCGCTGCTCTTCCGGCACTTCTGGTTTTGTCTCTGGCACCAATTTGTATACAATCAGCGCGGTAATCAAACTCGTGATTGCATCAAGGATGAATAACAGCAAGTAGGATTTTGCAGCCAAAAAGCCGCCTATCATGGGGCCCATGATCCACGCAAGGTTGCCCGCCACCCTCAGGATGCCGTATCCTTCGGCCTGTTTCTCCTCTGGCAGTATGTCCGCAACCATTGCTTGACGCGCAGGGCCGCCGATATTTGAGAGCAATCCAACGACAACAGCCAACAAATAGAACACAGACAGTTCGTCAACAATACCCATGGACAAACTGCTCAGAGCGCTGAATACCAGACCGAAGAGCACCATTCCACGCCGCCCAAATTTGTCGGTCAGCGCGCCCCCTATCATACTGCTCAGAAAACCCGAAATGGAAAAAATGGCAAGCAGTACTCCGGCTTGCGTCATGCCGACGTTGAATTTCTGGGTGACATACAGGGCGAAAAACGGGAATATCAGGGTCCCGCCGATCCTATCTATGAACGTTGCGATGACCAATATCCAGAAAGTGAGTGGAAATTCTCGCCAGGTTTCTCTTGCTTTATTGAACATTTTGACGACTCCTCAAGAGTTACTCAAGCATGTGTACAGGTTTTGATCGATTCAGATTGCCTATTTTTAGTTGTCGGTTTTGGTAGAAATGCGAAATCCACATTTCTTCATTTGTTGTAGTAACTCTTCTATTCTTTCTCGGATGCGGGTAGATTGGCCGGCTCGATCAATTCGGCGAGTGTTTCTTGTGAATACCATCTGCCTGCTGCCATCACGCCAAGCGGCTCTTCAATGGTGGTGATATCCTCAAGCGGGTTATCTCTCACCAGGATCAAGTCTGCTCGCTTTCCCATTTCGATGGTGCCAAAATCCCCATCGCCGGTCATTTTTTCGACGACAATGGAGGCGTTGACCGTGCCAGCAGCAATGGCTTCATAAGGGGAAAAGCCATTTTCTATCAGGACTCGCAGCTCATCGTGGATCGAATACCCCGGGGCGATCCCCATGCCGCCGGTACCCGAATCAGTCCCCAAAAGGAGCAGGATTCCAGCCTTCTGAAGTCCGACCAGCACCCAACGGTCGATGCCGTACTTGAAGGCTGCCAAATCCTCCATGCCTCGAAACTGGACTTGATGCTTCTCTTCCCCACGTTGGAAGCTTTCCAGGTATGCGGACGGCAAGTACTGGTTTTCGGATCTCCCCAGGAAAGCTTCGGGGTGGAACAGTTTCCATTGGATGATGTCATCGATGACCATGGTCGTGCAAACCGGGACATTCGCGGATCGAAGTTGATCGGTGATGCGCACCAGGGTCTCGAGATTATCCGTCTCGAAATCGGCTTGCAGGGTGCTCGAAGAAAAATCCCACTGAAGCAGCGCGGCCTCGACGATATAGGGCAACCACTCTTCGGGGGCCAAATTCTTGTTTCGGTCAAAGTCGATGAACTCAGGTAACAATTCTTCGACGTGAGCAATTTCATCCATCCCCTCGGCTAGAATCCCCTCCAACCCAACCGCATAGGGGATGTGCCCGCTAGTGTACATGCCAAGATCATTCGCGGTGACCATTGCATCATGAAAATCCTCTATCGACAGATAGGAATACAGCTTGAGAAAATCGAACCCCAGGGCATGATTCTGACGCACAATGCCTCCGGGATCTCCCAATGGACTGGCATAGAGCAATTTCCCTGAGGTATAGATGGTCGGCCCGTTGCGAGTCCCGGCGCGGATTTCATCGCGCCATTGAAGTGCATAGGTGAGCGGCGATCCTTGGGGGGCGAAGTCTCTAATGGTGGTGACACCGTTGGCGAGATACAGATTCAATGGGTGCACCGGCCAGATATCCCGATCCTCCCAATCTTGCCGGGTATGCATGTGCATGTCAGCTAAACCCGGCATCAGGTAAGCGCCATTCCCATCGATCACCTGCGTGCCTTCAGGGATGCGCAGAGCATCAGAACCACCAATGGCTACAATTTTCGCCCCTTCAACCAGGACAGTTTGACTTTCAATAATCTTTTCACCGGTCATAGGAACAAGATTGACATTGGTAAATGCTGTAAACTTTTCAGACTTATTATTGCTGCAGCTCATCAAGAGGAGAGCAAGCAAAATAACTGTGGTTAAAGATAAAAATCTTTTCTTTTTCATGGTAACACCTCTTCACTAAACAGAGTCCTGTCAAGCCCGTCTTAGTGCCTATTATTAACGCCTTCGCCCCCTCGTCGGGCTGCTGCTTCAGGATTGCTGCAACGGCCCTCAATCGGCAACTACACTTTCGATGATTGTGAACTGTTGCGTGTCACAATCGATCTCGGCCTGAATGCCATAAGGCAATACAAACATCGGGTCAGTATGACCGAAATCCATGTGCGTGATGACGGGCAAATCTGCCAGACCCTCTTCTTCAAAGATTACCTGGGAGATGACCTGGTCGTATTCATCGAACTGCTCTGGTCCTACTTGGCCCCCTGGCCGACCAAACAAGATACCCGAGAGTTCCTTCAGAATTCCCATCGCGGCATAGGTGCGCAGTCCCCTCAGAACCGCTGTTGGCGGAGGTGCGTCCTCAGATGTTTCCAAGAACAGGATAGCACCCTGCCATATCTCAGGCGCAGGCCAAAAGTCCGTACCGCGCAGCCAATCCAGCACCTCAAAGCAACCGCCTATCAAATGCCCGCGCTGGGACCCATTCCCTTGCAGGAATTTCCATCCTGTGGATGGAGTGAGCTTGCGCTTGCGCGGTTGATTCTCAGTCTCGGCCCAGTCGAGAAACTCGACGGTCCAGCCCTCAGTATTGGGGGCAGTGCTTCCGATGGGCGCTGATGAGAACAGCGTCTTGCGCACCGAATCGGCCATATAGGAAAACATCCCGCCATTCTCGGCAAATCCCGCCATGATGGACGGCCCGTAAAACGAGACCAACCCTGCTTTGACGCATGCCAGATGTGTGATGGTTGTGTCAGAATACCCCATAAAGATCTTGGGGTTTGAACGTATGACATCCAAATCCAAGAAAGGCAAGATTCGGATCGAGTCATCGCCGCCAATGGTAGAAATGATGGCTTTGATAGACGAGTCAGCGAACGCTTGCGTCAAATCGTCAGCTCTTGCTTGAGGGTTGTGCTGAAGCCAAGAAGCATCACTTAGAGCATGAGGCATTTCAACTACGCTCACTCCGAATTCGTCCTGTAGCTGCCGTTTACCCGCTTCGTAACGATGGGGGAACACTCCAGGGCCACCCCAGGATAGGGAGACTGTGGCTACCTTGTCGCCAGGTTGCAGCTTTTTCGGTTTCATCATATTGGCTTTCATGATCCAGTTTCCTTTCTGAGTAACGTCAGTATCTTAATACCCCGGTATGCATCGTCATCTTCCATTCCCTACCCACTTGCGCATATACTTTGCAGACTCGGCCTAGCCAGTGATTCTCATGCCCCCTCGTATCTACCCAAAGTGTGTCAATATCTACCACGGCAAAGGCGCCATTCCCTTCTTTAGAGATCTCGATCTTTTTTGTCTCCCTTCTATTATGAGCAAGTTTGTGCTCCTGAAAGAACTGCTGATAAATCTGCCCCCAGCGTTGGTGGTCGAACTTGCCCAGTACGATTACCCAATTCATTGGATCATGGTCATTATTGGTTGGTGGCCAGGGCCAGACCATATCAGGATGAAATATGGACAGTAGTAACTCAACGTCTTGCGTGTCCCACGCTTGCGTTTCCCGGTCAACGATTTCTTGGATTTCTTCTTTCATTCTCCTCACAAGTAACTCCCTGGTCGCGACGGCGGCCCAACAGACTGCTAATCTGATAGAGAATCAAGGTAAGCAAGCATGGTCGCATATCCGACGAAACCAACTTGCTCATACACTCGACCCGCTCGTTCATCGGCCGCTGTGAGGCACACCACTTTTGCCCCTTGTTCCATCGCTCTCTGTACAGCCAGTGCTGTCAGTCCCGTCGCTATCCCTCTTCTCCGAAACGGCTCGAGCGTCGCCAGCCCCGCAACCTCTGTCACTCCATCAAAACGGAGCCGTGTACATCCCCACTCCAACCGGCCGTCCTTCCAGCCATGCCACAAATGCCCTTCCTCCTCCTATCATTCGAAGAAACTGCTCTGCATCGCCCTCTGTCGCGACCTCTTTGCTGCGAACATCAAACCCTCGACGCTGGGTGGTGAGATAGTCTTGCACCTCACTCGCTGCAGATGCAGGCAACCCGGGGTTGTACGTCAACTCGGTTACCGTCAGCCCCAATACTTCCGGCGCAGGCCGATATGTTTCGGCTGTGCAGACCATCAACTGCTGGCGAGCTTCCTCGACAAAACCGGCAGCACGAAGCGCGGAAGCAAGCTGGGGAGCGAATTCTTGAATGAACTCGATGCGGGGATGCCGACCTCGCGCTGCAAACTCATCTCTCAACACCGACAATGAAGCCCCTGGACCGCCAGAACACGGCTCATCTGGAATGGCATAGTTAAAGTAGGTGAGAGCGTCAGTGGGATGGAAGAAAAGGGTAAAGAATGGCACAGAGACAGTTTCATACTGCTGCTGAGCGCTATGACGAAGATATGCCTGCAATCGAGCAATTAACGCCATGATTTTGATCTCTTCGACCATCTCCTACCTCCCAGCAACGTTCGATCTTTGCAGCAGGCGCACGATGCCCAGAATGAGATTGAACCGTGGGACTCGTCGGAGATACTGCTGGTAGGGTTCTCCAAGTTGGGCGAGGCAGTATCTCTCTTCCCTCACAGCCTGGAGGTAAAAGAGCGTGACTCCTATGACTGCAAGCAGGACGGCTACCCAATGTTGCGACAACAGGGCAAATCCACAGGCGAGAAACATGTAGCCGAGGTATTGCGGGTGGCGGGTGATGGCGTACAAGCCTTGATCCACGATGGCTCTTGTCTGTATATAGTTTTCGCCGTCCTCTATCCGCCCATGCTTTTTGAGCGAGAAGAACGGGAGGAATATGAAAACACCGGCCAGCAACAACACAAACACCCCTACTCCACGTAGATATTGGTTGTCGCCCCGCGCGAGAAACTGGGTGACTATGATAAGGGAAATCGTAACCAATGAAGCGAGCCAGGCGAAAAGATTGGACGGTTTCAGTTGGTGATCATCACCCAAAGTATGCCTCTGCACCTCTATCAGTCCTTCAGCATATTCCGTTGTGGTTTTCTCTTTTTCGCTCATTTCCTACCTCCACCCGGTGGACTATTCACCCACGGCTGCCCGTTTCGACTGGCGCCGTTTGACCGCAATCACAATGGCGATGACAATCGCTACCAAACCTGAGCCGAACAACACGACTGCGCCCGCAGCCAACGCGACGCCCGATCTCGCCGCGATACCCAAGAACTCCCACATCCTTCTATCTCCTTTGCAATCGTGGTTAGTCTTGGCTCTCCATTCGTTTGACGGACAGCAAGGGCAGGCCCAAATCGCGGATCTTGCCCAGCAGGCCATGCAAGGCAGCCTGGTCGGCTACCGGGCCGGTCAGCAAGGTTTCGCCGTCCGCCTGCGGGGTGATGGTAAGGCCATCAAACCAGTCCGACCATTTCCTGTCGAGATTGCCTTTCACCCTGACTTGATAGACTGCTTGTTTGTCAAATTCGCGTCCATCGGTCATAAAGTGTACCTCCCCGTCCGAGCCTAACTGAAAGGTCGAAGCATTTGACAGCATTGTACCAGCCAATAGCGGATGTGTCATGCCCCAAAGGGGATATTTGAGGAGGGTATTTGTGAGAAAGACAGATCTGAAAGAGAGGGGAAGATAGCTAAACCGTTCTACAAGAGGTCCAAATCCCTGGCGCGACTCGCGGCCTCGGTGCGGTTGTGCACCTGGAGTTTGCCATAGATGCTCTTGAGATGTTGCTTGACTGTGCCAACGGCGATGATCAGTGTTTGCGCAATCTCTTTGTTGGCAAGACCGGTGGCGAGAAGCCGCAACACCTCTAACTCACGCTCGCTCAATGGTTCGACCAACGAAGGATGAACGCCTCTTGCCTTTGTCTCGCTTTCCAAGGCGGTCAAAAGCGCGCTCACATAGCCCACCGCGATCCCCCGCGCCGCCGCTTGCCGCAGCAGTTCGCCCATCGGCGCGCCCTCGTCTATGAAGGTGCGCACGTAACCTTCCGGCTCGGCCAGGGAGAGGGCGCGTTCCAACGGGGCCAGAGCCTGGTTGTCCTTACCCTGCGACTGCAGGGCCAGCGCCTGCAGTACCAGAATCTCGATCACCTGATACACCGCCCCTGCCGCTTCTGCTGCCTTCAACAGCCGCGCTAACAACCCCGAGGCTTTACTCATCAGTGATGCTTTGTGTTGTTCCTTCCCCTGGGCGATGAGGACCCGGGCGAGAGTGCGGTACTCGCTCTCGACGTCAAGCCTGAACTCATCGTCAACGCTTAGGCCGCTCTCCCGCGTCCAATGGATCGCTGCTGCTGTGTCTCCCTGCGCCAATCGCAGTCGTGCCTCCCAGGCTGCCACAAAGGTACCATACCAGGGCGATACGTCACTCGCGACTCGCTTGGCCTTCTGGAGCGCGTTGAGCGCACCGTCCGCATCCCCGATCGCTTGGAGCGCTCTCGACAAAGAAGAATAGCCAATTATCGAGATGTCTGCCTGCCCCCACTGCTCGCATAGTTCGACGGCCTCTCTCGCGTAGTGCATTGCAGTCTCCAGGTCGTTCCACTCGCGCAGCATACTGCTCAACCGGGCGTATGCGAGCCCTGTGACCGGCAACTGCTGCCCACTCCGTCCAACGAATTCATCGGCAAGCAGCAGCGCATCCCGGCAGGTGGAGGCCGCTTTGCGAAGCTGCCCTTGCCAGATCTGTAGGATGGCCAGTTCGCAGAGAGCAGTCACGGCAACGCGGGTATCGCCGGCTGCCTGGCTGACGGCAACAGCCTCGGTGGATGCCTGGGTCGCCGCTACGAGATCGCCGCTATCTCGCAACGCAGTGCCCAGTAGCGACAAAGTAAAGCCGCGCACCATCAAGTCCTCCTCGGGCAAGCGTTCCAGGGCTTTACGAGCAAGTTCGGCGGCATGGGATAATTCTCCTACGAGATCTGCGGTGTAGGCACGGATGGCGGCGGTGTGGCCTGCAATGTGCCGAATCTCGTCAGTCGCTTCAACACAGGCCAATGCTTTTTCGGCGTCTTGTAGCACCGGTTCGATACCATCCAACTGACCGGCATAAGCCATCGCCCAGGCATAGGCAACACACAGCCAGGGCCGGGAGCGCACCATCTCTTCGGGCAGTGCATCTAGCCACCCCACCAGAGTCGTCAGCTCGCCGTGGTAAATCATAGTGAGGGCGTTTCCTGCAATCAGACGCGCCACCCGTTTCACGTCCCCAGCCGCCAACGCATGGCTCACTGCTTCGGCGATCAGCCCATTCTTCTCGTACCACTCGCTTGCCTGGCGGCGCAGGGCCGGCACTTGGTCGAGGTGCGTCTGCTCCAGACGGCTGCGCAGTAAATCGGCAAAGAGGTGGTGATAGCGATACCAACGCCGCTCGTCGTCCAGCGGGACGATGAACAGATTGGCGGCCTCAAGTTGTTCGAGTATCTGCTGGCTGGAGGATTGGATATTGGATATTGGAGGTTGGGTATTCCTGTCAATCTCCAATCTCCAATATCTAATATCCAAAATGGCGTCGCACAGAGGAGCGGTCATTCGCTCAAGGATAGAGGTCTTTAGCAGGAATTCCTGAGTGTCGCTGGATTGCCGATCAAGGACTTCTTCCACCAGATAATCCAGGACGAAACGGTGGCTGCCGCTGAAGGCCTTGATGAACGCGGTCACATCTTTGCGCCCTCGCATCGAGAGAGCCGCCATTTGCAGTCCCGCGATCCAGCCTTCGGTGCAGGCATCCAGGGCAGCGATGTTTTCTGTTGACAGTCTCAGTCCCATCACGTCGTTTAGAAAAGCAGCCGCTTCGCCGGGGGTGAAGCGCAGGTCAACGGCGCGTAGCTCGGTCAGTTGATTGCGCGCGCGTAGGCGTGCCAGAGGCAGGGGCGGATCGGCGCGGGTGGCGATAACCAAGTGCATCTGCGGCGGCAGGTGATCGAGCAGAAAGGTGAGGGCACTGTGGACGGGCTGAGCCTCAATCACGTGATAGTCGTCCAGCGCGAAGGCGAAAGAGTCAGGGATCTCGGCGATTTCGTTGATCAAGCCAGTTAGAAGCGTCTCAATGGGAAGTGGCTGGGTGGATTGGAGCGCCGCCAGGACCGATTCCCCGATACTCTCGTGGATTGTCTGCAGAGCGGCGATGAAGTAGACCCAGAACCGCGCCGGGTCATTGTCGCCCTCATCCAGCGACAGCCAGGCGACGTGTAGGGGCGCATCGCGATGCGCCCCTACCGTATGTATCCATTCGCTCAGCAACGTCGTCTTACCAAACCCGGCCGGGGCGGAGATGAGGGTGAGTCTGCGGTGAAGACCCACGTTCAACCGCTCGATCAAGCGCGGGCGCGGAACCAGCCTTGTCCTGAGCCCGGTCGAAGGATCGGGCCGGACGGGGGGGATATAGAGTTTGGTTTTCAGGAGTGGGCTGGACACTGGCGCTATCCTCGGTACGAGATAACTGGATTATACAGGGGGAGGATTCGTTTTGTCAAGCGGAAAACCCGGCCTAAATTCCGGGTCAGGCTCGATGCGATTGACCAAGACCAGCGGCAGACCCAGGTCCCTTTTCTTGCAAGAGGGGTGCAATAGATTTACTCGATTGGCGTCAGCGCGTCCACCGCCGGCAGAAAGGCGGTCTCGTACAGCGCCTCGCGCTCGTCTAGTGCGCTCTGCAGCAACACAATCAGTGCCGACCCTTCGCTTTCCAACAGGGCGATATCTACCGAGAGGCCCTGAACTTTGACGGCATAGAGTGTCCACGTCAGGTTGTTCGCCTCACGCTCGCCGACGCTTGGCGGCGTTTCGTCCAACCCAAGCTGCCCCGTCAACCTGGTCAGCAAGTCCTGGGCGCTCACGGGCGCGGCCTGCACGACCAACGTGGCGACGTCTAACCCCGAACTGCCACGGCTAAAGACGCCGGGGCCAGACTCGGTCCAGCCGACGGGCGCGATACCGCTGATGCCCATTTCTTTGTTAGTGAACGGCTCGAATTCGATGGCTTGTGTGTCCTCGGCTGGCACAACGAACCGGAGCACCTGCATCTGCGATATGCAGGCGTCGTCCGGCGCGTGAGTGGGATCGTTGAGGAAGGCGATCATCATATCGCGCGGGCAACCAACCACGCTGGCTCCGTGCCCGACGCCTGGATACACGTAGAAGTGACTGTTCTCCAGCGTTTCGGCGGCGTGCTGGCCCCAGGCCGGCGGGGTGATCGGATCGTATTCCCCCTGCATGACGAGCGTCGGAACGTCGCTGGTCACCGGCTCATTCTCGATGGCGGCAGCCTGACCCGAATCCCAGGTTGTACACGCATGGAAAGAGGTTTCCCCGAGTATACTGTTCTCGAAGAAACTGACCAATTCAGGAAACTGGAATTTACTCGGTTAATGTCAACGTAAGAATACTGCTATTCGCCCAGGCAAATCTATACCCAAGGTAGGGGAAACCCCATCCTTTATGTCTGCCAACATCAGTGGTCAATAGATCAACCTTTAGTTGATCGCCACATTCACCAGACATCTCTTGTGTCCATGCATATCCATATCCAGAATAGGGGAAACCCCATTTTTTCTCCCTGGCAACTTTCTTTGCCGTTAAGGTAACTTTATTTCCTCCAATGTATCCCTGCATTGCTTTTGCCCATGCGAATCCATATCCACGGTATGGGAACCTCTGTTTTTTCTCCATGCCAACTTCAGTGGTTGTCAAATCAACCAGAATATCGTCGAAGGCGCCTTGCATTCTCTTCGCCCACGCAAATCCATATCCAAAGTACGGGAAACTCCATTTCTTCTCCATGCCAACATCAGTGGTTGATAGGTCAATTCTTAGTTGACCACCTTTTTCCTTTACCAGGTCAACCAATGCTTCATAGGAAATGGGTTTATCTGCGGTCTCGGGAATAGGCGGTAGTTCTTCAACGAGAGAAGTCTTGCAGACAGGGCACCTACCGGTCCATCCTACAAATTCACATCTGCATTTGGGGCAAAACATCTTTTCCTCCTTTGTGTACTACTCGAGTTTAGACAAAGTGTGAGATACTCGGCAAGAGCCGAGATGAGTCAATCTCTCTAGCAATCAAGTTTCGCGCCGACTTCGGGCTGCTTTTGCCCTTTTCTTGCCCTTCTTGAGCAACTGATGCTGCTCGGGGCGAGTCCGTGAGTGCCCTTTGGGCCAGCCTGGCGATTTTTCGCGCGGTTGAGGTGGCGCTACCGGGGCGTCAATCTGTCGGAAAAGGCCTCCCAGCCTCCGGAGGACCCGCCTTCTCCACAATGAGGAGGAAATCCACAAAGGTTGCTGGGAGGGGAGTAACGTTCGGGATTATTGCCACGACTTCGCCCTCCAGGCTGTTCAGGAACTGTTCTAGTCTGGCCTGGTCTCTCGTCATTCTGATGTTGAAGTGGTGAACTCTGTATTTCATTTTCTTATCTCCTGTGAGAATAGATATTCAAGCCTGTGTTGATGACGTACATTGCGGTATACGTAATCCAATACCCTAGACCAACGTACCAAAGTGGAATCCAGAAGAAGAATTGACTGGCCATGAATAATGCCACGTAGGGGATGAAGACAGACCAACGCGAAGGGCTCCGCCATTGCACTGGCCGATATATGTCGACAAAGTAGCCAAATGCTCCCCAGATGGAATAGACGAAGGGTGCGGCGACGATATACCAAGGCTGATCTCCTGCGAGAAACAGTATCCCCAGGGTGATCCCCGGTATTCCCATAGCGTATATGAGCCAGCCGTATTTCCTTTCGAAGGATGGCTTCCAGTTGCGAGCAACAAAGTTGATGATCAGTAACACTTGCATGAGAAACGCGAAGACAACAAACAGGGCCTGCAATGTATCGTTGGTCATCCTAATCGGACCTCCCTCAGTATCCAAACGAGCATCAGGCCAATCTGGATATAGTACAGCATAGGCTGTTCTAGTTGCGGCGCTTTCCACAGCAGATAGCCAAGCGGGAATGCCATGAGCAGCAATGGGTAGCCAAATTGTTGCCCCAACTGAGTCCTATCTAGAAATCTGGATATGAACGTGAGGATGCTTGAAATGTAGATCACGTGGGCCACAATCGCACCCAGCAGATTCGTCTTCTCCAACATACGCTGACCCTCCTTCTTCACCCGGAGTATGCCGGTGTTAACGCTCGCAGCCATCTGCAACCATAGGTCTGATCTTCTCTTTAATGAATTCACGCATTGAGTACTCCTTTCATTGTTTCGTTCGATACACTTTAGTATAACACACACAGCTCACCGGCACATCGGCCCACCGGACAATTCCGGGATTGGACAACTGAACGATCTTTTACCTGGTCAAGTGTCCAATCTTTTGCTTGGTCGCGTGAGTGATTATTCTTCCGTAAGTGAAGCGGCCTCCACTCGTTTGACTGACAGTAAGGGCAGGCCCAAATCGCGGATCTTGGCCAGCAGGCCGTGCAAGGCGGCTTGATCGGCCACTGGGCCGGCCAGCAAGGTCTCGTCGTCCGCCTGCGGCGTGATGGTAAAGCCGTCTGACGCTCTATGATGATAGCCACCTTTCAACGCATTCGATGCACACTCGGCAAACGCCTGTTCCGCGCTTGAGGCATCGCCCATCCCCCAGTACGCGCCCCCCAAGGCGACCGCAGCTGTGCCGCGTGTGAAATAATCGTCCATCTGCAAGCCGGCAATCCAGCCCTCGGTGCGATCCTCCAGCGCGGCCACGTCCTCCGGCGAGAGGTCTAACCTCATTACCTCGTTTAGGAATGCTGCGGCTTCTTGGGACGTGAAGCGCAAGTCATTCGTACGCAGTTCGGTCATTTCGCGGCGCGCTCGGAGGCGAGCCAGCGGCCAAGGCGGGTCGGCCCGGCTGGAGAGGATCAAGTGCATTTGCGGCGGCAGGTGGTCGAGCAGAAAGGTGAGTCCGTCGTGGATCGGTTGTGCCGTGATGAGGTGATAATCGTCGAGAACGAGGGTAAATCGTTCCGGCATAGCGGCAATCTCGTTGATCAGAGTCGTCAGGAGCGCCTGGATTGGAAGTGGTTGGGAGGACTGCGAGGCCGCGACGACAGACTGGCCGACGTCCTGGTGGATGGTCTGTATGGCTGCGATGAAATAGGCCAGGAAGTGAGCGGGGTCATTATCGCCCTCATCCAGCGACAGCCAGGCGACGTGTAGGGGCGCATCGCGATGCGCCCCTACGCGATGCGCCCCTACGCGATGCGCCCCTACCGTATGTATCCATTCGCTCAGCAGCGTCGTCTTGCCAAAGCCGGCCGGGGCGGAGATGAGGGTGAGATTGCAATGCAGCCCTGCGTTCAACCGCTCAATCAGGCGCGGGCGTGGCACCAGGCTTGTCCTGCCACCGCGAGTACCACCGCGAGTACTCGTGGCGGGGCTCCACTGCGAGAGTACTCTCGTGGCAGGCGTGGCGGTGAGCCCCGTCGAAGGATCGGGGCGCGGCGGCGGGATGTAGAGTTTGGTGGTCAGGAGGGGAGTGGCCATCGTGCCCTAATCTTACCACGTCTTCCCCATATCCTCAAATAGAAAGAAGCCCTGGCTATCTGGACAGGGCCTCTCTCATCCCAATATCAGGCTCTTCAGTACGATCAAGGCACTTCGATCTCCACCTCCACGCTCATTCCCCAGCGCAACCCCGGCGGTTGTTCGTCCAACTCGATGGTGACTGCGTACACCACATCGCCACCGACCGTGTTCGCCTGCGGCGCGATGTCTACCACTTGACCCCCAATCTCCACGCCCAGCGCCTCCACGTACACGGTCGCTTGCTGTCCCACTGACACCCGGACCACGTCCCGCTCGCTCAGGTCGGTGGTCTGCACCTGCAAGTGGCTCAGGTCAGCCAGCGTCAACACGGCCTGACCGGGCATCACCGTCTCACCTGGGCTGACTTCCAGCACGATGACAGCGCCGGCGAAGGGAGCACGCAACGTCGCCTGATCCAGCACGACGCGAGCGGCCTGCAATGCGGCTTCGGCCTGGGCCACCGCGGCCTCGGCGACGGTGATCTCCTCGACAGTGACCTCCGCCTGCACCAGCGCCAGTTGGGCCTGAGCGACGTCTCGCTGGGACTCCGCTGCTCGAATGGCCGCCTCTGCAGCCCTCACCTGGAACCGGGCGTTCTCCTCAGCCAAGGCCAACTGGGCCTCGGCCGCCTCCCGCCCCAGCGTGGCCGCCCGCAGCCGCAGGATGATCTCTTCCTCCTCCCAGTCCCTCAGATCCTGGTCCGGCATCTGTTCGTAGGCGAGGAGGGCCGCCTTCTCCTCGGCCACGGCGGCTGCTATCTGGGCGCGAGCAGTGGCGATCGCCGCTTCCGTCGCTCCGGCGATCACCTGATCCCGCTGAGCAACGGCTTGGACTACCGCGGCCTCGGCCGCCGCCAACTGCGCCTCGGCGCCGGCCACCTCCCCTGGCCGAGGCCTGGCTTTCACCACCGGCAACTGTGCCTGCGCTGCTGCCACCGCCGCCTGCGCCTGCACCACCTGCGCCTCCAGGAGAGTCGTCTCCAGCATAGCCAGCACCCCGCCGGCTGCCACGGTGTCACCCTCTGCTACCGTCACCGTCTCCACGCGCCCGACCACCGTGAATCTCAATTGCGCTTCCTGGGCCGGCGCCACCTCTCCCGACGCCACCACCGTATCGCCGCCGGCGCGGGATACAGATTCTGCACGCGTTTCGGTAGTACGGGCTGATGTGGACCCCGGCGCCATCGCAGATGCACGGCCGGTGCACACTAGAATCACCACCGACAGCAGAACGACCAACGAGTGTCTGTGTTCCATTACCTTGCTCCTTCCTGATCGACATTGTCCTCGCAAGGGACCAGAAACCGGGTTGTCAAGAAAAAACCCGGTTTCAACGAGCGGGACGATGCTCACCTAGTCCGTAGTGATCTCCACTTCCACACTCATGCCCCACCGCAACCCCGGTGGCTGTTCGTCCAACTCAACCACAACCACGTACACCACATCGCCACCGATCATCTCCGCCTGCGACGCAATGCGCACTACCCGTCCCCCAACCGTCACGCCCAGCGGTTCCACATATATGCTCGCCCGCTGCCCTACCGCAACTCGGGCCACGTCCAGTTCGCTCAGGTCGGTGGTCTCCACGCGCAAGCGACTCAGATCGACCAGCGTCAGCGCTACTTGACCCGGCATCACCGCCTCACCAGGACCGACCTCCAGCGCGGTGACGGTACCGGCGGAAGGAGCGCGTAACGTTGCCTGGTCGAGCCCAGCGCGGGCGACCTGCAGTGCAGATTCTGCCTGAGACACCACCGCCTCGGCGGCAGTGATTTCCTCAGCAGTAGCCCCTGCCTGCACCGTCTCCAGTTGCGCTTGAGCGACATCTCGTTGAGCAGCAGCGGCCTGAACGCCAGCCTCGACCACGCGCACCTCGGCGTCCGCACCGCCCAGCAGCGCGTCCAGTTGAGCCCGGGCTGCGGCCTGTGCCTGGTTGGCGGCCTCCATACTATAACGCGCCCCTTCTTCGTATGGACCCAGCCCCGGACAGATGGTCTGTTTCCCCTCGCCTGGAATGGTGAACGTATAACACTTCATCGTCAAGTCGTGGATCTCCTTGGCCACCAACTGATCCGCCATCGCCGCAGTCATCTGAGCCTGGGCTGCCGCTATCTCCGCCTCCGTCGCTCCCACGTCCGGCTGGTCGCGCTGCGCCGCCGCCTGTGCCAGCGCACCCTCGGCGGCCTCCAACTGTGCCTCGGCTACAGCGACCTCCTCCGGGCGGGGACGCGCCTCCAGGAGTGCCAGTTGAGCCTGGGCAGCCGCCAGCGCCGCCTCCGCCTGCGCCACGTCGGCCTCCAGCAGGTCCGTCTCTAGCACGATCAGCACCTGACCCGCCTCTACCCGGTCACCCTTGTTCACCGCCACCGTCTCGACCCGTCCCGACACTGGGAAACCCAGGTGCGTTTCCTGGGACGGCACGACCTCGCCCGACGCGACGACCTGACCGCTGGAGGAGCGAATACCTGGGGTCGCCATCGTGGCGATGGGTGTGGGCGTCGGTGTCGGCGAGCGCTTGCAGCCCACCAGCGCTATCGCCACCAGCACGAGTATTGCCCATCGCTTATCCATCGTTTTCACCTCTCTCAATCTCATCCAGCTCTGTAGGTCGGATTTGCTATCCGACCCAAATGGCGGGTAGCAAACCCGCCCTACATTTGCAGCCCGGATCAAGCGTGCTGGCTGTTTTCCGCAACCCGTCCATCGCGCAGTTCGACCGTCCGGCGGGCGAATGTAATGACGCGCGGGTCGTGGGTGGCAAAGATAAAGGTCGTGCCGGTCTCCTGGTTCAGCCGTTGCATAATCTCCATGATCTGGCGACCGTTCTCGGTGTCCAGATTGGCGGTCGGCTCGTCGGCCAGCACCAACACGGGATGGGTAGCCAGGGCGCGGGCGATGGCGACGCGTTGCTGCTCGCCGCCGCTCATCTGGTCGGGACGATGACGGGCGCGGTCAGAGATACCGACCGCCTCCAACAACTCGTTTACGCGCTCTCGCCGCTCTGCCTTCTTTGCCCCAGACAGCAGTAAGGGAAGTTCGACGTTCTCGTAGGCCGTGAGCCCGGGGATGAGGGCAAAGAACTGGAACACAAAGCCGATGGTACCCTTGCGCAGGTCGGCGCGCTTGTTGGGATTGAGCCGCGTCACGTCCTGCCCCTTGATGTGCACGCGCCCGCCGGTCGGCCGGTCCAGGCAGCCCATCAACTGCAGCACCGTCGTCTTGCCCGATCCCGACGGCCCGACGATGGCCGTGAATTCGCCCTCCTCGATGGTCAGGTTGACGCCGCGCAGTGCGCGTGTCTCAACCTCACCGATCTTGTAGACTCGGGTTACGTCCTGTAATTCAATGACTTTCATTTCACACCTCCTCGTTTTGGAGAAACCGGGTTTTTCCCAAAAACCGGGTTTCTTGTGATCTTACAAAGCTCGCAGCGCATCAATTGGCTCCTTCCGGGTCGCAAACCAGGCCGGGTAGAGCGAGGCCAGCAGCATGATGATCCAGCAAACAACGGATAAAACGGCCGTATCCGCCCACTGGAAGGCCGCATACATCGTTTCGCCATAGGCTATGTCAGCAGAAACCATTTCGGCTATATCGATATCGCCAAGGTAAATGCCTTCGGTAGCCATATAATACACTCCCAGCGATCCCAGCAGTACGCCCAGGATGACACCTAACGCTCCCAGCGTGGCAGACTCCATTATGAACATCGCCATGATCTGCCGCCCCTTCATCCCCAGCGCAGCCAGGATACCCATCTCCCGCGTGCGTTCAAAGACGGACATCAACAGCGTGTTGGCGACGACGACGGCGACGATGGCCAGCACTATCAGGTAGAACATGTACAACATTCCCATCGACGATTCCATGGCTTGCAGCATCAACTGGTTAAGGTCACGCCAGGTCAGCACGTCCAACCCCGGCGCGCGCAGCGCTGCAGCAACCGTGTCGGCATCTTCCTGATTGTGGAGCAGAACCACGACCACGCTGGCCCGCTCCCCCGCTCGCGTGAACGCCTGCGCCTTTGCCAGCGGCAAAAAGATCGTCGCCTCGTCGAAGGATGGGAAGCCAGTGTCGTACAAGCCACGGATTGTAAAGGTCGCCTCGTCAGGCTGCTCGCCTGACGTGTTGATCAGCAGGCTGACGTCATCGCCCATTGTCAACCCCAGGTTGTTGGCCAACCTCTGGCTGATGAGGACGCCGCTCCGGTCATCGGGGGCCAGGAACTCGCCGGCAACCAAACCCTCCCGAAAGGGCGCCGCCATCTCGGAAGGCGGGTCTATGCCAAACACCCGCACGCCGACCGACTCTTCGACCGTGCCCAGGATGCCGCCGGCCCACAACACCGGCGCTGCTGCTCGCACGTCCGCCAGCATCTGCGCCTGGGCGGCCAATCCCAGCGGATCCTCCAACAGATCCTCCCACTTGAGGCTGACCTTGTCCTTGTCGTAGGATTCCCCGCGCACCTGCACGTGACCGGTCTGCACGCGAATGTTGTCCTCGACCGCACCCTGTATCGCACCCATCTCAAAGCCATGAAGCGCGATAACCAGCGCCAATCCCATCATCACCGCTATCAGCGTCAACGCCGATCGCCGCTTGTTACGTCCCAGGTCGCGAATTGCAATCCTCCACAGTTTGAACATAGTATCTTTCCTCCTCACGTTTCACGCTTTTACACCGAGTTGCACAGAGAAAACACAGAGTTACACAGAGAAAGATTACATTATAAAGCGACGAATGCCATCCTTGAGCAGCTTGACGTTGAAATTGAGCAACAGGCCAATTTTGCACTTAGAAAACTTGAGATAGGATAGCACCTGAGCCTCGTGAACTGGGATGATTTGCTCAACGACCTTGATCTCTACGACCACCTTTCGCTCCACGAGCAAATCAATGCGGTACCCTTGATCCAGGCGGATTTCCTTGTAGACTAGGGGAAGTGCTTTTTGTCGTTCGAAGCTCAGTCCAAGTTGTTGCAATTCGTAAGCCAGACAAGTCTCATAGGTTGATTCCAGCAGGCCCGGCCCTAAATGACGGTGTACTTCGATAGCTGCACCGATGATCTGTTTTGTCAGTTTGTTCAACTCGGTAAGATTGCTCACAATGTCTCTCGGATGCCGTTTATTCGCCTTCTCTTGTTTTCTCTGTGCATCTCTGCGTCTGCTCTGTGTGACTCTGTGTAAACGAATTGCGCATCAGACATAATGTAGGGCCTCGGCCGGCTCCCGTTTGGAAGCTTGCCAGGCCGGGTAGAGCGAGGCCAGCGCCGCGATGATGGCGACGGTCAGCGCCCGTTCCACCAGCACACCTATCCCAATTCGGAGGTAGAGCCGATCGCCCATCAGTCCGATCAGTCCGCTGTACTCGCTCACGTCTACTCCTCCATAAAGGGCCATAAAATCGAACCCGACTCGTCCATAGTAGGCGCCTACCGCCCCACCCAGCACGCAGCCGGCCAGTGCGCCCAGCAACCCGATCAGCACCCCCTCCAGCAGGAACAGCGCCACGGTCTCCCGTCGCTTTAACCCCATCGCCGCCAGCAGGCCGATCTCGCGCGTGCGCTCGAACACCGCCATCAGCATCAGGTTGAGGATGCCAATGCCGGCGATCAACAGGATGACCAGCCCAAACATGTCCATTATTTGAGCCTCTAACTCCATCATCTGCTTTGCCGAGGGATCCAGCGTGTCCCAGGCATCCACCTCGTAGCCGGGCAAGGCAGTTTGCAGCGTCTCGACCACCGGCGGCTCCTGCCCCACCTGTTCGAGGTAAATGGCAACCTCGGTAGCCTGATCGCGCAAGTCAAAGAGCGTCTGCGCTTCGAGCAGCGAGACGTAGACCAGGCTCTTTTCCACCCCCGGAATCCCCAGGTCATAGATACCGACGATCGTCATCGTGCGGCGGCGCATCTGCTGGTGGGTGGCGCGTCCTACCAGCGTGACGCGGTCGCCTATGGTCACCTCAAGCCGCTCGGCCATCGCCTTGCCGATGAGGAGGACGTCTTCGTCGAACCCTTCCAGCCAGCGGCCCTGGACGACGTTCTCCGCCACCAGGCTCACTGGCGCTTCCTGTTCCGGTTCGATGCCGGTGATGGCGACCGACAGGGTCCCCTCGCGGCTGCTGACCATGCCGCCGGTCTCGATGCGCTGCGATACGGCGATCACCTCCGGCTGGGCCAACGCTGCCTCCACCGCCGCGCCCGCGTCGACCAGAGGCAGCAGCGGCAGCCTGTTCGCCTTTTCTCGGAAGCCTGACGCGTGTACCTGCACGTGGCCGCCCTGCAGCTTGACCGTGTTACCGTAAAGGGCCTCGTTCATCCCGCCCAGGAAGCCGTCAAAAACGAGTATGAGAGTCAGCCCCAGCGCGATGGCGATCCCAGCGATCACCGTCCGCCTCCAATTGCGCCACACGTTACGCCACGCCATTATCAAGAGTTTTCCCATCATTCACCTCCTTGCTATCGATGCGAACTTTCCCTCCGACTCGATTTGGGTAACGGAAATCACCGTAGCGCGTCACGTTTTTCCCACAAGCCTTCGTCGCCAGTCACCAGCATCTCTAGCGGAACTGCCGTGACCTGTTCGGACAATGGATACGATTGCTCGCCAGGATAGACAACTATCAGATGCTCCAACTGCAAGTTATCCAGGGTGATGCGCATGGAACGGGTCAGGCGCGGCGCATCTACCCGTTTGCACTCCACGCCCACCCGGCGCCCATCTTTGAGCAAAAGCAAATCGAGTTCCGCCCCGCCGTGGGTGGCCCAGAAATATGCCTCGTTGGGTCTCACGGCTTTGAGTATTTCCTCAATGACGTAGCCTTCCCACGACGCGCCCAGTTTGGGGTGCGTCAACAAGTCACGCTCAGACCGCACCCCCAGCAGGTGGTGCAGCAGGCCGGTATCACGGAAATATACCTTAGGCGATTTGACTTGGCGCTTTTTCAAATTGGTGTGCCAGGGTCGCAGTTGCCGCATCATAAAGACCCCTTCCAAGGTGTCCAGGTAACGCCGCACCGTGGGTTGCGAGACGCCGAGGGAGCGGGCCAGTTCGGCTCCGTTCCAGATCTGCCCGTGATAGTGGGCCAGCATCGTCCAAAAGCGCAGCATGGTATAAGCGGGAACTCGAATTCCAAGTTGGGGCAGGTCGCGCTCCAGGAAGGTTTGGATGAAATTCTTGCGCCAGATGAAGCTATCCGCCTCGGAAGGGACCAGGAAGGACAAGGGGAAGCCACCGCGCAGCCAGTGTTTGGTCTTGGTGTCCAGGCCCACCTCGGCCAGGCAAAACCCAGCCATAGTCACGAGTTCTAGCCGGCCGGCCAGCGATTCGGAGGATTGGCGCAGCAATCCGGGCGACGCACTGCCGAGAATAAGAAACCGTGCCGGTAAGGGGTCGCGGTCTACCAGGACGCGCAGAATGGGAAACAGATTGGGGCGGCGTTGTATCTCATCAATGACCACCAGCCCGCGCAGGTTTTGCAATGCCGTCATCGGTTCATCCAGGCGGGCCAGGCTGACAGGATCTTCCAGGTCGAAATAGTTGAGGGAATCTGGCGGCACGAAGGTGCGGGCCATGGTGGTCTTGCCGCATTGGCGCGGCCCAATCAGGACTACGACGCGGCTGCGGGCCAGCGCGGTCGCGATTTGTTGGGAGAGGGCGGGTCTGGGTATCATAGTAGGCCCATTATACCACGAAAATCAAAAAAAGCACTTTGATTTTTCGTGCTTTGTTCTGTCGGGCGGGCGGGATATAGAGTTTGGTGGTCAGGAGTGGCGTGGGCATTTCGCTCTCCCTGGTAACATTCTGGGACCAACTTCACTGTGGCTGAGAGTAACCTCGACCTCGGCCTCATGGCAGTTCGCGGGCGGAAACGACGACCTTGTAGTCCACCCCCAATGCATCCTTGAAGTGCCGCTCGCCGCAGACGATCTTGCGCCGTTCGTCCGGGCGTAGCTCGTCCAGGCGATGGGTGCTCTTGGTCTCACGCACCAGGTACAGGAGTGGCTTGCCCATAGGCTCGCCGTGTTCGTCGCAGTCTTCCATCACGATGGCCCAGTCCGGGTTGTACTCGCCGATGGGGGTCGGCACGGTGAACCAGGCAGGGAGATTGAGGTACAACCTGACGTCGTCCCGATGCTCCAATCCCTCTACAAACTGTCGCTCTATGTCAGAGTCGCAGATGACGTGATCGTAGACGGAGTTGGCGGCCGGCACCAGGTATTCCTCCCATCCTGGAATCTCCACGTCCAGTTGGGTCATCTCGTACCACCGGTTGATCTTTTCGTACTGGATGCCCTCCACCAACTGGTCGGTCAGTTTTTCCTTGATGAAACGCACGGCAACGGTGGCGAATTCGTTGGGGTTGTCTACCATCGCTTGCCGGCACGCCGGGGATGCGCGTCTGATGATCTCCAGGAACGTGCCACGGGTGAGGCGCACCGGCGGCGTGGTGTGTTCCATCAGGTTCGCCATCACCTCGACCAGGTTAGGCAAGGGGTAGCGCCCCGACAGGTCCATCACGGTCCTGGCCGCGCTCATTTGCAGAGCCTCGAAGACGCTCTCCTGGCCCACGTCTACCCGCGCCTTGGTGATGGTCACGCGGGGCGGGCGAATCTCCGCCCGGTCGAGTTCCGCCACCACGTCACGGACCAGTTTTTCGCTATCTATCTTGACGGCGTAGCGGGTCTTGTGCTTGATTCTCTCCCAAAGCGCCTGGAACTCGGGCCTGAGCGTGTACTCCTTGCGCAACGTCGCCCTGCCGCGCTTGCGAGCGTCAGCCGGTTTGGGCGGCAGGATGCCCACGCCATACTCTTCTTCGATCTGGCTCCGTTCCTCGTCGCTCAGGTCGCCGATGGGCTTGCCGTAACGCGCTTCGATCTCCTCCCGGTACTCGAAGGCGATCTCGCTCTGGAGTTGGGCCACAAAGCGCTCGTAACTCTCGTTGGCGACGACGGTCAGGACGTTGAACCGCTCGTCGTGCACCCGCTCGCCAGACTGGTTCACGGGCAGGCGCACGCCGCGCCCGACCTCCTGCCGCTTCTTCATCTCGGAGACGGTCTGGTTCAACGTGCAGATTTGAAAGACGTTGGGGTTATCCCAGCCCTCCCGCAGGGCGGAGTGGGAAAAGATAAAGGCCACCGGTTCGTCGAAGGAGAGCAGCAGCTCTTTGTCTTTCATGATCAGTTCGTAGGCCTGGCGGTCTCTTTCCGCCTCGCCGGTCTTGCTGTCTTCGAGGATGACCTCGCCGCTGCGGATGCGCCGCTGGGCGAAGTAAGCCGCCTGTACTTCCCCGGCGTCCCGGTCGCGCCAGTCCGGGAAGCGCTGCTTGGCGTCGTCGAAAGCCTGGACGAACAGCCGGCGGATGAGGCCGTCTTCCGGGGCGTAGTTGTCCACCCGGTCAATGAAGACCAGGGAGAGAACCTTTAGACCGGCGTCCTTCAGCCGGGCCTGGCGGCGCAGGTGTTCCTCGATGGTGTAACGAATCTGGGCCTCAAAGATGGCCTCTTTATCGGCTCCCAGTTCTTGCCCCAGGCTGATCTCGACGTTGTTGGCGAAGCGGACGAACCCCCCGCCGAGGCTGACCTCGTCAATCTCGTAGCCCGCGTATTCGGTGCGGCTCGTCTTTTCCTGTAACGAATCGCCCGGACGGACGGTGATGACTCTCTCCTTCACGGTACCGCTCTTCATCAGTTTGTGGACGGCCAGCCGCGCCGTGAGGGTTCGCTTTTTCGCTTCGATGCGGTCCAGCCGCAGGTACGGTTGAACGGTGTCGTCCTCTTTGACGACGGAGGCGACTTCGATACGCTTGACCAATCTTTGCCGGTAGGCTTCGTAAGGGGTGAGGCGATAGACGACGTTGTAGGGGTTGCGGTGGGTGGCGCTGTAGCGCAGGGCGAAGAGAGGGTCCAGCAGGGCCAGCGCCGCGATGCTGATTTCACTCTCCATATTCTGCGGTTCGTCCAGGATGAGCACGGGACGGGCGGTCTGTACCAGGTGCACCGGCGTCTCGCCCTGCAACCGGTCGGTGGTCTGGCGGATGACGTTGGAGGCTTTGTTGAAGGCCGCCAGCGTCATGACCATGATCTCGACGCTGTCGGAGAGGGCGAACTGGCGCACCTGGGAGAGGTTGGCCGAGTCGTAGGCGTAGTAGCGGTAGGGGACGTTTTCGTAGAGTTTACGGAAGTGTTTCTCGGTGATCTGGAGGGTCTTGACGACGCCCTCCCGCACGGCGACCGATGGGACGACGACGATGTACTTGCGCAGGCCGTAGCGTTGGTAGAGTTCCAACGCCGTGCGCAGGTAGACGTAGGTCTTGCCGGTGCCGGTCTCCATCTCGATGGAAAAGTTGTAGAAGCGGGCGTCCCTGGGACCGCCGGTCGTCTCGATGGGCTGTTCGATGCACTTTAGTTCAGAGTCGGGGGTGACGTTGTTCTTTCGCTGGACGGCCCGCAGGTTTTCCAGCAGTTCTGCCTCGGAGAGGTCCAACCGGTTGGGGACGGCGGCGAAGGTAGATTGACCAGGGGCAAATTGCAGACCGGCCTCAACACGCGGCTGCCCCTCCAGAAGGCCAACTGTGGCTTCGATGGCCTGGAGTTGGAATTCCTGGTGAGCGTCGAATTTGAGTTCCATCATCCACTTTGTCCCCGGTCTCCCGTTTCCGTTTTCGTTCTCAAGGCCTGCAACGCCTCCACGCAACGTCGCAGGCTGTCCGAATGTTGGGCGGCAACGTTGGGCCGCCACGGGTGCTCCGCGGCCACTACGAACTCGATCAGTCGGCCAGCGTAGCCGGGGCCTACCCGACTGCCGCTCTCTTCGCGGGGTACGATGTCTTCGCGCATCGCCCTTCTGCGGCTCCTCCGGGCCAGGTTGATGAGGGTAGTCTTGGGGTCTGGCTCCGCGTCCGGGTGGAGCGGAATTCTGACGGCACGAATGCCCAGGAAAGCGGCCAGTCGTTCGGCGTCCGCCAGAAGCCATGCCTCGATTGCGCGCACGGCCACACGCAACTGCATACCGCCCGCCGGATTCGGAAGTACGCTTCGAACAAAAGGCGGCGCACACTCTGCGTCCTGATCGAGATCTACCACCACCAGCCAGGGCGCAAAACGCGCAGCCTGGTTGTAGTTCGGGAGACGTTGAAGCAGCGGGCCTTTGCCGCTCTTGCCGTACACAGTGCCGCAGGTCAGTCCAACGTATTCGAGTATGCGGCGAACGACCGCTTCGTCCGTGATACCCTCGACGAGCACGTTGACAGGAGGTGTGACCAATTCCATAGAGGGTCAATCTCCAAAGAGAGAAAGTTGAACCGCATTGATCGGCTGGGTGCGGGGGATGACCACCTCGGCGGCGGTCAGGCCTGCTTCCAGCAATTGCCGCACCTCGGCGATATCGGCGCCGACCTGTACAACGCTCCCTTCCTGGGAAGGGATGAACAGCAGCACTTCGTCGGCTGCAATACCCTCGTCGCGCAGCAGATCGCTGCTGTGCGTGCTCAGAAACACCTGCCGGACGGCGCGCCTGCGTCCGCGCTGCACGCGCAGCATCATCTGCGGAATGTAACGCACGATCTCGGGATGCAACGATAGTTCGGGTTCTTCCAACAGGAGGGTCCCACTGCCGTCTAGCAACGACCAGAGCAGTCCCATCAGCCGCAGGGTACCGTCGGAAAAGTCCGCTTCCGTCTGCCAGGCCCCCTTGGGACGCCAATGCTCGTAATTGCCGTACAGGTGGGAGACACCTCGCTCGTCTTTTTCCAACTTGAGTTCGCCGAGCTGGGGGACGGCGACCTTGAGCGCCGCCAGAATGCGACGGAGGCGGGCCTCTTTCGTGTGCTTTTGGGTACTGGCGATCTGCTCCAAAAAATCACCCCCGTAAGGATCCGCCTGCTGCCCTATTGAACGCTCCGGGTCGCGGACCAATTGCGGGACGAGGTGGTAATAGTGTACCGACATAAAAAAATCGGCAATGTCGCGGAAATCCCGGTTGGCAAACGTCTGCTCCAAGTAGGTCTGCCGTAGACGCGCTTCGTCGGCCCGGTCGTCGTCGTCTGGACGGTCCAGGATCAAATCACTCCCCCGCCAGACCTGTTCCTTCTTGAGGATGGGCCGGCGCTGATTGTCCTGCGCAAAGGCAATCCGATAACGCCAGACGATTTCCTCCTTCTCTTGTAAGGCAACCTGGATAACAACGTCTGGGTAGCGCCGCGCAGCCAGATTCCGAATGAGAGAGACACCCCCCCGGTCCGTCACGGATTTCTGAAAGCCCCCGCCTGAGATCACGATGTCGCGTAGAAAGCGAAACGCATCCAGGAAGTTGGACTTGCCGGACGCATTCGGCCCCACCAGAAAGGCGCGGTTCTGCAGCGGTACGTCAACGTGCCCAAAGTTGCGCCAGTTTTCCAGGGATATGCGTGAGAATTTCATTTCTCTCCCTCCCTCAAATCGTCTTCAACCGGCACTGCAAGGCCAGGTTGGCGGCGGTCTCGTCGTCCAGCGCCACGTCCCGGCAGACGAAAGCGTCGGTTGTGTCCAATTCCAGCAGCCGGACGAGCGGCGGCGGGATCTTGTCGGCCAGACATAGGATGCATGATTGCTCTTTGTCGGGGTCAGTGATACGATAGACGACGTTCCTCAATGGCGGTTGACCAGGTTGAGCGGGATCGCGCACTGTCCCCAGTGACTCTATGCGGCAATTCAGCTCGTAGCCCCTATCCTTGATCGCTACCTCGTAGATTACGTTTTCCACCGTCCAGCCGTCCACCAGCGGGTCGGCAAAGAGCGCCATCTGCTGTTCGTAGGCCTCGGGCGTGTCCTCGTCCACGCCCCGCCAGGGCCGGTAGTTGGACGGGGTCAGTTTGAAGACCTTGAAGCCCAGGTCTTCCGGCGTCTCGCGGGTCTCCAGCGGCAGTTGGCCTTTCCGCTCTTGCTTCATTCGGGCGATGACGCGCCGGATGCGTTCTTTGCCGATGTCGGCGATGGTGGGGAACTCTGGATTGCTTGTAGGCTCAGGCAGTTGCACCATGATGAAGCGCCGGTTTCCGCCGTCTTCGCGATTCAACTCCAACACAGCTTGCGCAGTTGCACAAGAGCCAGCAAAGAAATCGATCACAACATCCTCTTTCCCCATCCCAAGCATTATCATTTTCTTCACGAGGAATGATGGCTTGGGAAAATCGAAATAATCGGCGAGTCCTAACTTTCCTAGCTCGACTGTCCCTTTCTCCGATATGACTTCTTTTTCCAACCAAATCGTTTTGGCTTTGTATGTAGTCTTTCTATATTTCTCGTAAACCCCGTACTCCCCGCTACTTTTCTTTCGAGCAACAACATTGCTGTTAAGCGTACTTGTTCCAATGTTTTCACGCACCAATCTTCTTCCCCATCTCCAGCAGCTTTCATCTCCACTGCTATTGAGAGGCAAAACTTCAATGCTGAATTCCCCTTCTTTTTTGAACGCAACAGGACAGAATGCGTCTTTGTCCATGATGCTAGGGTTCACATAGATTGGGTAGAACAAGTTCGGTCGGTTGAATCTGCCGAATTTAGGATTTCGGTTTCTTAGTTCGCGCACATTGAAACGACCGATTTCATCTGTAAGATTAAGATCGTCTCTTTCTCCTTTTTTCTCGAGTTCATTTATCTCAGTGTCAGGACTTTTAGTATAAACCAGCAAGTACTCGTGAGTTTTTGAGATCTGCTTATATGTCTGCCCTCTCTTATTGGATTGAACAACAATCGTTGTTAAGAGATTTTCCTCCCCAAACACCTCATTCATCAACATCTGCAGGTTATGCACCTCGTGGTCGTCAATGCTGACGAAAATCACCCCATCCTCGCGCAGCAATTGGCGGGCCAGGAAGAGGCGCGGGTACATCATTGAGAGCCAGGCGGAGTGGTAGCGGCCGCTCGTCTCCGGGTTGGAGGTGAGCAGGTTGCCCTCGGCGTCCTGCTGGCCGGTCAGTTGCAGGTAGACGCCCAGCGGGTCGGCATAGTTGTCGGGGTAGATAAAGTCGTGGCCGGTGTTGTAGGGCGGGTCAATGTAGATCATCTTTACCCGGCCAAAGTAGGGCTTGTAGAGCAGTTTTAGCACCTCCAGGTTGTCGCCCTCGATAAAGATGTGCCCCGTCTCGCCAAAGTTCAGCGACTCCTCGCGGCAGGGGACGAGCGTGGCGCGGGTGGGGGTTTGCAGCAGGCGGATACCGTCCCGCTTGCCCGCCCAGGTGAAGCGGTAGCGTTCGGGGCCGTCGTCTACCAGGTCGCCCAGCGTGGCGCGGAGTTTTTCAAAGTCTACTTTGCCCTCGGTGAAGGCTTCGGGGAAGAGTTCCTTGAGCCGGGCGCGTTGTTCTGCGGTGATGTTGGGGGTTTCTTTTTGGATGGGTTCAGCGCGATTGTGGGTCATGGGTATGCTCCATACGATGAGAAACAATCGCTAGATGCGATCTTTACTAACGGCCCGCGGTTCAGCCGCTTGGCGGGTGCGTGGTGAGCACCTTCGCTAGACACTAACTACAATGCGCGTAGAACCGTCGTAAAGCGCCGAGATTAGCCAAGTCGGCTGCAACCGCTGGTTGGGCGGCAGCCTATGGTTGTGTTGCTACCTTTTTGATGAGAACTGGTGTCAGATGTTCTGGAATATCTTGTAACCTGATTTGCACACAACCAAGTTCATATGCGTCTTCGATGGTGCGTCCCGCTCCCAATGCTTGGTAGAAGCCAACGGCGAAGGCGATAGCGGCTCTATCGCCAATGGCTTTATTCATTCCAATAACGTATTCGATATGTTTAGCAATAGCCCTTGCTTGAGTTTCCGAGTAACATGCGTTCAATAGCACACAGTTTACTTGATGAGCGAATTGCTCAAACAATGCCGCTAATGCGTCAGGCTGAATAGGGCGAGTTTCTCCTACTTGATTCTCAAAGCGCAAGCCAGTAGCCGTACCGTGACCAGAAAAGTGTACAATTTGCGGTTGTATATCCAATAATGCTTGGCTAATATCTGCTGGTCGGACAGACATTCGCTGATGTAAAACAAATCTATCTCGTGATGTGGCAAGCTGTAGTCTCTCCTGAATCTCTCGCAATTCCTTTCCGAGACGCAAGCGCGATGCGTCAATGGGGTCAGCTGCTAGAAACAAAATGCCAACCTTTTCAGACTTTGGTATTTCAGTTTCCTCTCCTGCCACCTTTCGCAACCACGCTGCCACCGCATCTTCTGCTGTCATACCCCGTCGCTGCTCCCGTTCCTCGCGTTTGGTTCTTTGCTGCTCAACCAAGTGACAGAAATCCTGCCAGATACTGCTCAATTCCTCCTCAGTGATATCAGGATTCCTTTTCCTTGTGTGCGCCTTGAAATCCGCCTCGGTCTCAGCGTCCAATGAAGTGTCGGCAAAAATGGCAGGGATTACACGCAACGTCCGTGCAGCCTGTCGAGCCATAATGCCGTAGACGCGGCTTGCGTTCGGAGTGTCATCAACAGGGAAACTCTCGTGTAACAACTCAAACAGCCTGCGGGTAACTCTCCTGGCAACGTTGTTGGCTCCCTGTAGGTCAAAATTATCAAACTCGCACAGAACACGCCCAGGAGCAATCTCTATGCCAGTAATGAGCACATTGCCCACAGTCCAGACTGCGTGTTTCCCGTGCTGCCCGCGGAACACCATATTGAGAGCATATTCATTGTTCCACAGGTCTATGTACTCCGCTAGTTCGGTGATAGTAGTCTCAGCAAGTAACATCGTAGCATCTCTGTCTTGCAGTGGGCCGCCCAACTCCTAGATCCGCGAAACATTTCGCCTATCGCTCATCTGGAGCGTGACATGCGAAGCACTTCACGTATCACGCCGATAGTGTAGAAACGACGACTCGCCCAGATTATACCCTGACGAAGGCACTTGCACAAACCAAAGCGTCCGCCGCCCCGCTTCCCCCACCACTACCGGTGCCGGTGGGCGAAAAGCGCGAGGCCGCGAGCTAGTCTTGCGGCAAAAGGTGGTTATCGCGCCCACGGCGGGCTGCACTCCCGCCTGGGCCTGGGTTGGCGAGGTCGCTTTCCACTTGTCATTCGCCGGACGCAACGAAGCGGGCCACGCTCACCGGCAGCGGCCCGCCTCGACAAATGAGTCCACTCACTCAGCAGCGTGGTCTTGCCAAAGCCAGCCGGGGCGGAGACGAGGGTCAGTTTGCGGTGCAGCCCTGCGTTCAGCCGTTCGATCAGGCGCGGGCGCGGCACCAGGTTCGGGCGCGGCGGTGGGATGTAGAGTTTGGTGGTCAGGAGTAGTGTGGTCATAACGCCATAATCTTACCACGTTTTTCCCATACTCTCAAATAAGGCCAAATCTCTGCCATCTTGGCAGGGCTTACCTATCTTGGGCAGCACGGTTGACATTCAGAGGGAGGTGCGAATGTGCCAAAACAAGCTCGAGTGGCCGATTTCTGCCCTAACCCAGAGCGCCGCTGGAAGCCACGCACGCCTGCTATGGCTGCAGGACTAGCTCACACTTGGACTGCTAAAGAGCTGCTGACAACCGTTGCGCCCCCCTAACAACACTCAACGGGGGGACTACCACGGATTGGGAAAGGAACAGTGGGCCTGCCCCTACCCCGGACTATTGAGAGGATACGCGGGCGACTTGTGCGGGCGACGCTTCGACATTCAGGGAAAATGGTGTATCATGGGGGCGTCGGCATCTCGCTGGAACAACCGAGGGCATTGGATTATGCGGTCAGTGTCCTGGGAGGGAGAAGAAAGTGACCGTTCGCGATCCGCAATTTGCAGAAGCCCACGGTTGCCTGGCCGGGCTGGCGTTGGGAGACGCGGAAGTGCGCATCCTAGTCACCGGCCTGAGTACACGCGCCATCGCCGAGTCGGCGGTACGAGGCAATCATCGGATTATCACGCTGGACTACTTCGGCGACCGGGACCAGCGAGCGCTGGTGGAGAACCACGCGCTTCTGCGGGATTTCGATCTCCCCTTCAGCGCCGAAGCGTTGTTGCATGCCAGTCGCCGCCTGGACTTCGAGGCGGTAGTGTACATCTCCAACCTGGAGAACCACCCTGAGGTGGTGGAGGAACTGGTACAGGGACATGTCCTGCTCGGAAACGCGCCAGATGTCCTGCGCCAGGTGCGCGACTGGCGCACGCTGCGGACCTTCTGCCGCGAGGCCGGGATTCCTTGCCCGACCACGCTCCTGCCCGGGGAGGAGAAAGGGGCCGGCCCGACGGTCCGCTGGCTGCGCAAGCCGGTCCGCAGCGGCGGGGGGCACGGCATCCGGCCCTGGGCAGGGGAACCGCTGGACGATGATCACGTCCTGCAAGCATACATCGAGGGCCAGCCTGCCTCGGCGGCCTTCGTGGCCGACGGGCAGCGGAGCGTGATCATCGGTCTGACGGAGCAACTCATCGGGCAGAGAGAACTGGGGGCACGGGGTTTCTCCTGGTGTGGCAATATCCTCCCGCTACCGCTTCAACCCGCCGACAGGGCCACTGTCCTGGAGGCGGTGGAGAAGATGGTCGCCAGACTCACATGTCGCTTTGGCCTGCGGGGCGTGAATGGGGTAGACCTGGTGATAGCGAATGACCCGCATGGCCGCCCCTGCCCCGTCCTGGTGGAAGTCAACCCCCGTTACACTGGTTCGATGGAACTGGTTGAACGGGCCTATGGGCTCAATGTTTTTTCGCTGCACCTGGAGGCGATGGCCGGTCGGTTGCCCGACTTTTCCCTGGCGGAACGGCTAAATGGCCCGTACTTTGGCAAGGGAATCGTCTACGCCAGGCGGACAGTGACCCTGCCGGAGACGGAAGGTTGGACGGAACATGGCCGGCGGGATGTCCCCTTCCCCGGCGAGCGGATCGAGGCTGGTCACCCGATCTGCACAGTGCTGGCGGAGGGGAAGGGGCGAGAGGCGTGCTGGCATCATCTGCTGGCGAGCGTGGAAGCCGTCCGCCAGGAGATTGGGGACGAAAGCGGATAGAGTGGGAGGATGACCTTGAGCGAGCATTTCACGTTGATCACCGGTCGCACCCCTGAACAAGGGAAGGGCCTGCACAAGGGTAAGGATTCGGAAATGTATCGCCGTGCTACGGCGTTGGTGGAGATGAGTTCGGAGGACATGGCCAGTCTTGAGGTCAAGGAAGGACAGATCGTCCGGGTGCGGACGACGACCGGGCAGGTAGAGTTGCCCGTCCGTGCAGGGATGCTTCCTCCAGGGTTATTGTTCATCCCGATGGGGCCTGTGGCAAACCTCCTCATCGGAACGGACACGGAGAGCACGGGAATGCCGCACTTCAAAGGACTGACGGCGGAGGTAGAGCCGACATGAGTACCGTCTTTGAGAACGTAGTCTGTTCCTTCTGTGGCTGCCTGTGCGACGACATCGTTGTGGAAGTGGACAATGGGCGCATCGCCCGGGTGCGGAAGGCATGCGCCAACGGGCGCGGGTTCTTTACCCACTACGACCCTGCCCCACAGCCGCCCACCGTGGATGGGCGGGAGGTGGCCTGGGAGGAGGCCGTCGCAGAGGCAGCGCGGATCTTGGATGAGGCCGACAGCCCTCTCATCTACGGCCTCAGTTCCACGGCCACCGAGGCCCAGCGGAAAGCGGTGGAACTGGCCGACCGGCTGGGGGCGATCATAGACACCACCTCATCCGTCTGTCACGGTCCCACCGGCCTGGCGATGCAGGCAGTCGGCGAGCCAACCTGCACGCTGGGGGAGGTACGTAACCGGGCCGACCTGCTCGTCTTCTGGGGCTGCAACCCGGCTGTCTCCCACGTGCGCCACTTCTCTCGCTACTCGGTGACGTGCAGGGGAATGCTCACCCCCAAAGGCCGCCGGGATCGGACCGTGGTCGTCGTGGACGTGCGTCCCACCGGTAGCACAAAGATGGCTGACCTCTTTCTACAGGTGCAGCCCAGCGCCGACTTCGAGGTGCTGACCGCGCTGCGGGCGCTGGTGCAGGGGCAGGAGATCGAGGCAGAGGCAGTGGGGGGCATACCTACGGCCCAGTTGCGGGACCTGGCGGGGCGGATGAAGACCTGTCGCTTCGGCGTGGCCTTTATGGGAATGGGGCTGACGCAAAGCCGGGGGCGGGATCTCAACGTGAGCGAACTTTTCACGCTGGTGGCGGAACTGAACCAGTATACCCGCTTCTCCGTCATCCCGATGCGCGGGCACGGGAACGTAGCCGGGGCCGATCAGGTGCTTACATGGCAGAGCGGCTATCCCTTCGCCGTCAGTTTTGCGCGCGGATATCCCCAGTACGGCCCCGGCGAATTTTCGGCCGTGGACGTGCTGGCGCGAGAGGAGGCGGACGCGGCATTGATCCTGGCTTCGGACCCGATGGCTCACTTCCCCAGCGCGGCGGCTAAGCAGTTGGAGCGCATCCCCACCATCGTCCTCGACCCGATGCCAAGTCTGACGACGCAGGTAGCGCGGGTGGTCTTCCCCACCGCCTGCTACGGCGTGGACGCAGCCGGCACTGCCTACCGGATGGACGGTGTGCCAATCCGGCTTCGCCCGGTACTTTCCTCTGTCCGCCCTACCGACGAGGAAGTGCTGAGCAAGATCATCGCTTGTACAGGTCCCTGATTGGCAAAGCGTTCACTCTGAGATATATCAAACGCACGCCAAAATTTCCACCATTGCTCGGCCTGGATTGTCAAATCCAGGCCATTGGCGGCAATTTAGTGTCAATTTCAGGCGTAAAGCCGCCGGATTTGGCAATCCGGCTGGAGCGAAATGGAAGATTCAGCGTGCGGTTAGTATAGTAACTTATCAGGCGGACAAAGCGTGAAGTTTGTAGACCGTGAATGGGAAAAGTCGATGAGATGGACGAGGCGGTGCAGCAATGTTAGGGATCCTGAATGGTGAGGTCTACGACCCTCTGAACGGGGTGAACGGTGAGATACGAGACGTATGGGTGAAGGATGGGCAGATCGTCCCGCCAGAGGAGATTGACCGCGAGCGAGCGGAGACCATAGACGCTACGGGGCTGGTGGTCATGCCCGGCGGGGTGGACATCCACAGCCATTTCGCCGGGGCGAAGGTCAACTCGGGGCGCAAGTTCCGCCCGGAGGATCACCGCGACCACGTGCGTGCGCGGGGGACGCTCACCTCCCCCCTGGAGGGGGGATTGAGGGGGGTCACCCGCTCAGGGGTAGGCTACACCACTCCTACCACTCACCTTACCGGCTACCTCTACGCCGAGATGGGCTATACCACGGTGATGGAAGCCGCCTCTGCTCCCCTGGTGGCGCGCCATACCCACGAGGAGTTTGAAGACGTCCCCATCCTCGACAAGGGCGCGTTTATCACGATGGGCAATAACCACTTCATTATGGCCTGCATCCGCGACGGGGAACGGGAAAAAGCCCGCGATTACGTGGCCTGGCTGCTGGGGGCGACCAAAGGGTACGCCATTAAGGTTGTCAATCCCGGCGGTGTGGAAAACTGGAAGTGGGGCCAGAACGTGGCCAGGCTGGACGATAAGGTCATCGGTTTCGGCGTCACCCCGCGCCAGATTCTCACCACGCTAGCCTGGATCAACGACGAATTGGGGTTGCCCCATGTTCCTCACATCCACAGCATTAACCTGGGACAGTCGGGAAACGCTCGCACGACGGTGGAGACCATCGAGGCGCTCGAAGGGCGGCGTGCCCACATCTGTCACCTCCAGTTTTTCAGTTATGGCGGTGAGCCGGGGAGACTGCCCTGCTCCGGCGCTGCCGAAGTCGCCCGCGCGGTCAACGAGCACCCTAACTTCACGGTAGACGTGGGACAGGTGATCTTCGGGGAGGCGACCACCATGACTTCCGATGGTCCCTTGCAACACCACCTGCACCAGTTGACCGGCAACAAGTGGCTGAACGATGACGTGGAGGGGGAGACGGGCGGTGGGGTAGTGCCCATACTCTACAAGCGCAAGAACCTGTTCAACGCCGTGCAATGGCTCACCGGCATGGAACTGTTCCTGCTGATTGATGACCCCTGGCGGGTATTCCTGACCACCGATCACCCCAACGCCGGGCCTTTCTTCTACTACCCGCACGTGATCAGGCTGCTGATGGACCGTGACTACCGCGCCGAGATGCTGGAGAGACTTCCCCCTCGGGCACGGAAGAGTGCGCTGCTCTCTGAACTGGATCGCGAGTACTCGCTGTACGAGATCGCCATCATCACCCGCGCGGGAACGGCCCGTGCGCTGGGTCTCAAGAACAAGGGGCACCTGGGCGCAGGGGCCGATGCCGATGTGACCATCTATGCCCCCCTGGACGACAAAGAGGAGATGTTTGCTCGTCCCTGTTACGTCCTCAAGGATGGCGAGGTTGTCGTCCGTGATGGCCGGCTCGTGCGCGAGCGTCCGGGACGCACGCTTTACATCACTCCACCCTACGATCCGGGGATTGAGGCGGACCTGCGTGCTCATTTCGAAGCATGCTATACCATTTCTTTCGACAACTATCCAGTTGCGCCGGAATACCTGCCCCACAGTGAGGTGATCCCCTGCTCGTGAGGAGTCGGTATGTCACAACAGAAGCCCTTTGATGGGTAGTAGGCCATTTGATGGTATGGAGGTAATAGAGGATGCATATCAACGGCGTGGAAATCGAGGACACCTTCGCCGAGGCATTCAAAATGCGAGGCGCGCGGCTGATCATCACCGCCGTCAACCCGCGTTGGGCACTGACGGCGGCGCAGGTGACCACCGGTTTTGGCACATCCGTCATCGCCTGCGGCTGTGAGGCAGGCATCGAAGCGGTGATCCCGGCGGATGAGACTCCCGACGGCCGCCCGGGCGTCAGCGTCCTCATCTTCACAATGGGTTCCAAGGGGATGGAAAATCAACTGATGCGCCGGGTGGGCCAGTGCATCATGACCTGTCCCACCACCGCCTGCTTCAACGGCCTGGAGAGCGATGAGATGCTCAAGATCGGCGGGACGCTGCGCTACTTCGGCGACGGTTTCCAGAGCAGCAAGCGGCTTGAGGGAAGGAGGCTCTGGCGGATACCGGTGATGGAGGGGGAATTCCTGGTCGAGGAGAGTTTCGGCATCAAAAAAGCCATCGGCGGCGGGAACTTCCTCATCCTGGGTGAAAGTCCTGAGGCCACGCTTGAGGCGGCAGAGAGGGCGGTGGAGGCGATGGAGAAGGTGAGAGAAGTGGTGCTGCCCTTCCCCGGCGGTATCGTGCGCAGCGGGAGTAAGACAACATCGAAGTACAAATTCCTACATGCCTCGACCAACACTGCCTACTGCCCCACCATACGGCGCCAGACCGAGTCCGCACTGCCGGAAGGCGTTAACTCCGTGTTGGAGATCGTGATTGATGGCCTGGATGAGGAAGCAGTGCGAGAAGCGACGCGCGTAGGCATAGAAGCCGCATGCCGGCCCGGCATTGTGCGCATTTCGGCCGGCAACTACGGCGGCAACCTGGGGCAATACCACATACACTTGCGGGAGTTGTGGAAGTGACTACTACCATACTGCGCTTGAAAGAACCTATCACTCTACCTGTCGAAGCGAAGAGTGTCTCCCCAGATCGATTCGTTGGACTTCGCCAGGAAGAAGTGGCCGCACTCCCCGTCCTCTTCGGCCGGCGGCAGTTGACCCTCGGCGACCTCTTCGCAGTGGAAGGGGACGGGACAGAAAAAACCGTCATCGAAGGCGACCTGAGCCACATCAAGCGCATCGGCCAGGGAATGAGCCAGGGGCGGATCACCATCCACGGCAATGTAGGCATGCACCTGGGGGCGAAGATGTGCGGTGGAGAGATCGTCGTCCATGGAAACGTGGATGCCTGGGCTGGTGCGCACATGTCCGGTGGTCTCATCCGGGTGCACGGCAACGCTGGCCCGATGCTCGGCGCAGCCTACCCCGGAGAAAAGCGTGGTATGTGTGGCGGGGTCATCCTCATTGATGGAGACGCCGGGCCCCGGGCCGGGGAGCGCATGCGCCGCGGGCTCATCGCTGTCCAGGGCAACCTGGGAGAGTTCGCCGGGGCGCGGATGATCGCCGGCTCCCTCTTCGTCTTCGGCACGCTGGGAGCGCGGGCCGGGGCGGGCATGAAGCGTGGCACCATCGTCGCCCTGGGAGAAATAGCCGACAGCCTCTTGCCCGTGTTCCGTTATGCCTGTTCCTACCGCCCGGCCTTCCTGCGCTACTACCTGCATCGATTGCGCGAGTGGGGGCTCCCGGTCACGCCGGAGCAGGTCGCGGGTCTTTTCCGTCGCCACACCGGTGACGTCACAACCCTGGGGAAAGGAGAGATTCTGGTCTATGATCAGTGACGTTTCCATTGACGTTTCCATTAATGAGCGAGCAGCGGAAATTGTGCGGCGGATGATCGCCGATGCCGAGTCGCTGGGACTGGCAGTGACGCGGTTCCCCAACGGTACCACGGTCGTAGACAGCGGGGTGAACGTGCCCGGCTCTATGGAAGCCGGTCGGCTCTTCGCCGAAGCATGCCTGGGCGGACTGGGTGAGGTCCGTTTTTCCGAACTTGACTTCGACGGCCTGCGGCTGCCTGGCGTGACTGTGTCGGTGAGCCATCCAGCGGTGGCCTGCATGGCCGCGCAGTACGCGGGCTGGGCCCTCAAGGTCAAGCCCAAAGTCAAGACAGAGAAGGGCAACTTCTTCGCCATGGGCTCTGGCCCAGCGAGGGCCCTCTACGCTGGCGAGCCGCTCTTTGAGCGGCTGGAGTATCGGGACCAGGCGGACGTGGCGGTCCTGGCGCTAGAGGGACGCAAACTGCCCCCGGAGGAGGCGGCCGAGAAGGTGGCCGGGAAGTGCGGTGTCTCCCCGGACTGTCTCTACCTCTTGGTCGCCCCCACCGCCAGCCTGGTCGGCTCGGTGCAGGTGGCGGCGCGGGTGGTGGAGACCGGGCTGCACAAGATGTTGGAGGTGGGTTTCGACATCGGCTCGCTGATCTCCGGTTTCGGTACCTGCCCCCTGGCTCCCATTGCAAAGGACGACCTGCGGGCCATCGGGCGCACCAATGACGGTGTCCTCTACGGTGGTCGAGCCTGGTACACGGCGCGGGCGGACGATGCGCAGATTGAGGAAATCATTGAGCGTCTTCCCTCCTCAGCCTCACGGGACTACGGAACGCCCTTCTATGACCTATTCCGTCGCTACGATGGCGATTTCTACAAAATTGATCCGCTACTCTTCAGCCCGGCCGAGGTCTCTGTGAACAACGTAGCCAGCGGTCGCACCTTCCACGCTGGCGGAGTCAACGCAGAGATGATACGGAAGGCTTTGCTGGAGTAATGCTGAGGTGAAGATCGGCATCCTGGGCCAGCGGGGGGGCTGGCATGTGACAGCCCTGCGGGAAGCACTGGCCCGTCAGGGCATCACCGCCCCCTCTTTCCCTATCACGCGACTGACAGCCCGCCTGTCGGCCCGGCCCTGGCTTACGGTCACTGGCGAGCTACTGGAGGCTTATGACGTGCTCTTCGTGCGCACGATTCCAGGGGGCTCGTTGGAGCAAGTCATCTTCCGCGTGGACGCGCTCCATCGGCTGGAAAACGCCGGGGTCCGCATCGTCAACCCACCGACGGCCATTGAGCGCACGGTGGACAAATACTACACTTCAGCGCTCCTGGAGGATGCCGGCCTTCCCACGCCGCGCACGGTTGTAACCGAGCGGTTCGATGAGGCGCTGGCGGCGTTTCACGAACTGGGCGGCGACGTCGTCGTCAAGCCTATCTTCGGCTCCGAGGGACGGGGCATGGTGCGCGTCTCGGACCCGGACATCGCCTACCGGGTCTTCCGGGCGCTGGAGTTGGGCCGCTACGTCTACTACATCCAGGAATTCGTGCCCCACGGCTGTGAGGATATCCGTGTTTTCGTGGTTGGCAGGGAGGTAGTGGCAGCGATGAGCCGGCGGGGAGAGACATGGAAGACAAACGTGGCCCAGGGCGCCAGGGCCAAACCGCTGGCGCTGGATGACGAACTTCGAGAGATGGCCCTCCGGGCGACCCAGGTGCTGGGAGCCGACTACGCAGGAGTAGACATCTTGCCTATTGAGGGCGGGGGTTACACTGTGGTAGAGGTCAATGGCATCCCTGGCTGGCGGGGCCTCAAGGCTGCGACCGGGGTAGATGCTGCTGAACATGTGGTGGATTATATTCTGAACGAGGTGACGTGATACCTCTGGAACCAGACAGAATCGCGTGGGCTGCTCATATCGCCTGCTTGTTCGAGGTCTGCGCCGATAAGCCTGGCAATGTGACCTGGGGCAAGGACTTTTGGGACACCCGCTTTGTAGACTTTATGGCCAGTGCCGTCGCTATCGGACCTGCCTTACGGGATGCCGCTCATGTCTCCATCGGCGAGACCATTCTACGGGCAGTGCGTGACACCCATCGGCTCGTAAGCACCAATACCAACTTAGGCATGATTCTTCTGCTGGCTCCCTTGGCCAAGGCCGCCGGATTAGGGCATCCCCAGGGACTGCGGGCAGGCGTGAGCGAGGTGTTGCAGGCATTGACCGTGGATGACACCCGTATGGCATTTGAGGCCATTCGTCTTGCAGCTCCCGGCGGTCTGGGCGATGCGGACCGCTATGATGTGCGCAAGGCAGATGTAGACGTGACACTACGAGAAGCCATGGAGGAGGCTCGGGACCGGGACACCGTGGCCTGGGAGTACGTCACAGATTTCGAGATCACCTTCAATCTAGGATACACCACCCTGCGTCGTTTCTGGGAGGAAGGCCATAGATTCCCGGATTCCATTGTCCAGACTACCCTCACCCTCCTTGCCCAGGTGCCAGATACGCTGATCACCCGCAAGAAGGGACCGGCTGTTGCTGAGGAGATCTCCCGTCAGGCCAATCAAGTGCTACAGGCTGGAGGGATGTTTTCCGAGTGGGGCCGAGAATCGCTGCGCAGATTCGATCTATCTGTCCGGGATGAGAAACACCGCCTGAACCCCGGCTCTACAGCAGACTTGATCGCTGCTACGCTCTTTGTCTTCCTGACTGAGGGTGGAGCGCTGGAGATTTTTCCGGATCTGCTCGCGCGCTGGTGACGCCAAATGACGGAGAAGGGAGATTCTTCGCTACGCTCAGAATGACGATCAGCCAAGTGTTCGAGGGGTTTGCCGTGCAGACAGCAGGCAATCTGATTTTTACCGCTAAGGGATTGGTTCACCCTCCCGACCGGGTGGTCGCCTACTTACGGTACCTTCCCGATCCTCAGGGCGATCGGGAGCGGGACGGCGTGCGCTACCGGCGGGTGTACCAGTTTGAGGAGCAGCAGGAAATCCTCCAGGCGCGTTACCCGGACTATCTGAGACACGACCCGGTCTTTGGGATCCGCCTGCAGAGCGTGCCCCGGCGGCTCATCCGCACCGTCTACGATCCCCGTGACTGCCTGGCGACACTCTACAAACGAGGCCCTGCTGACCTGGTGGAGGAACACGCGCTGGGACTGGCGGGCCTGCTGCAGGAGTCGGCGGAGGTGCCTTGGGACAACCTGGGGGTCTCTGGATCGGTGCTGGTCGGGATGCACAGGGAGGATTCGGATATCGACCTTATCACCTACGGCGATGCGACGGGGCGGGCTATCCATCGGGCGCTTCGCTGCCTGCTGGACGACCCAGCGGGTCCCGTGCGCCGCCCCAACCAGGAGGAACTGGCAGCGCTTCACGCCACGCATCGCCCGGACACTCCTCTCTCTTGCGCTGATTTCGCCCGCCTCCAGGCCCGTAAAGTCAACGAGGGCCGTTTTCGAGGCCGGCAATATTTCATCCGTTTCGTGAAGCGGCCCGCGGAGGTGGGGGAACGGTATGGAGATCGCAGGTTCGAGACATTGGGACCGGCCACAATCCGGGCGAGGGTGACGGACGACCGCGACGCCATTTTCACCCCTTGCTACTACGCCGTTGCGGACGTGACGTTCCTGGACGGCCCACCCGTGGCCGACCTGAGGGGGGTGGTCTCCTTCCGGGGGCGGTTCAGCGAACAGGCGCGGGCTGGGGAGTGGGCCATCGCGCGGGGGAGCCTGGAGCGAGTCGTTCCCCGGGCTGATCCGGCTTTTCACCGGCTGGTCGTCGGTGGACGGGCGGGGGACTATCTGCTGGCTCAGTTCTCCCCGAAGTCGAGATAGATACTACTGGGGCTGGTAAAGGATGACAGGGCTGGACGAGAAACTGGCGGCGCTGAGGGAGATTCTGACTGGGACGGAGAGCGCGCTGGTTGCCTACTCCGGAGGTGTGGACAGCGCGTTCCTGCTTTGGGCCGCGCTGGACACACTGGGACCGGAACGGGTGCTGGCCGCGACCGGTTCCTCGCCTATCTTCTCCCGGCGGGAACTGAAAGCGGCGCAGGAGATCGCCCGCCGGATGAACGCTCCTCACCGGTTCGTCCCCACCAGGCAACTGAAAAACGAACAGTTCGTCCTGAATCCCCCGCAGCGGTGTTATCTCTGCAAGCGAGAGATGTTCTCCCGGCTGGTGGAGGTGGCCCAGGAGGAGGGCCTGGCCTGGGTGGTCGAGGGGTCCAACCTGGACGACCGGGACGAGTACCGGCCTGGCATCCAGGCAGCGCGGGAAGTGGGTGTGCGCAGCCCGCTGGAGGAGGCCGGGCTCACCAAGGCGGAGATACGTTCCCTCTCCCGGCGCGCAGGACTACCGACGTGGGACAAGCCAGCGCAGACCTGTCTGGTCACGCGCTTCCCTTACGGCACCCCTATCACCTCCGAGGGGCTGGGGCGGGTGGAGGCTGCGGAGGCGATGCTGAGAGAAGTGGGGTTCGCCGAACTGCGGGTGCGGGATCACAGCCCCATCGCCCGCATCGAGGTGGCGATCGAGGAGGTGGCCCAACTGGCGCAGCCGGAAGTGGCAGCGCGGGTAGTGGCCGGGTTAAAAGACCTGGGTTACCTCTATGTCACGCTGGACTTAGAGGGATACCGGCGAGGAAGTCTGGACACTGTGGGATAAGTTGGCAACTTGTCCCAAGTCTGGACACCGTGGGATAAGTTGGCAACTTGTCCCATGACGTGGATGGAGAATGATGATATGGAAGCACAATGGCTACGTGACCTGCTGGAAAACGTGCAAGAGAAGCAGATAACTGTAGAGGACGCACTGGCTCGCTTACGAGGGTTTCCTTACGAGGACCTGGGGTTCGCTCGTCTGGACAGCCATCGCACCCTGCGCAAGGGTTTCCCCGAGGTTATATTCTGCCCGGGCAAAACTATGGAGCAGATCGTGCGCATCGTGGAGCGGACCCGGTCGCGGGAGGGGCGGGTGCTGGCCGCCCGGGCTGACCGAGAGGTGGCGGAGGCGGTGCGGCGAGAGTTCCCCGACGCCACCTACCACGCCGCTGCGCGGATGATCGTCGTTGGCGGGGCGGCTCCCCAGAGCGGACGAGGAACTGTCCTGGTGGTCAGCGCAGGCACGGCGGACATCCCGGTGGCTGACGAGGCCGCCGTGACCGCCGAGACGATGGGAAGCCCTGTGGAGCGGCTTTACGACGTCGGCGTGGCTGGCATCCATCGCCTTTTCGACAACCGCGAGCAGTTGTTCGCTGCCAATGTGCTCGTCGTGGTGGCCGGGATGGAGGGGGCGCTAGCCAGCGTCGTGGCTGGGCTGGTGGACCGCCCCGTCATCGCCGTCCCTACCAGCATCGGCTACGGGGCTAGCTTTGGCGGGCTGTCTGCGTTGCTGACCATGCTGAATAGCTGTTCCCCTGGCATGTCCGTGGTCAACATTGACAACGGCTTCGGGGCAGGCTACGTGGCTCACCTGATCAATCAGTGAAAGGAGGAGGACCGATGAAGATCGCCCATTTCGATTGTTTCTCGGGTGTCAGCGGCGACATGATCCTGGGTGCGCTGGTGGACGCCGGGTTGGAGGTGGAGCGGCTGAAGGCAGAACTGGCCCGTCTGCCCCTCTTCGGCTATACGCTGAGCGCCCACACAGTACAGCGACGGGGGTTGCGTGGCACCCACGTCGAGGTCGAAGTGTCAGAGAAGGGAATGGAGCGGCATCTGCACGAGATCGAAGAGATCATCAAGAGCAGCGATCTGCCGGATGAGGTCAAGGCTCGCAGCCTTACAATCTTCCGACGCCTGGCTGAAGCCGAGGCACGGGTGCACGGCATCTCGATAGAGAGAGTCCACTTCCACGAAGTGGGGGCGATGGACGCTATCATAGATGTGGTGGGGGCGGTGGTTGGGCTGTGGCTGCTGGGGGTAGAGCGCGTCTACGCCTCGCCGGTGCACGTGGGACGCGGCACAGTGAGGTGCGCTCACGGTACGCTGCCGGTTCCCGCCCCAGCGACGCAGGAACTGCTGCGCGAGGTGCCCATCTACGGGCGGGACGTGGAGGCGGAACTGGTCACTCCCACCGGGGCAGCCATCCTCACCACCCTGGTCAAGGAATTCGGGAAGGAATTCGGGAGCGCGCCTCCGATGCAAGTGGAGCAGGTGGGGTACGGCGCGGGGAGCCGCGACCTGCCGCTCCCCAACCTGCTGCGCGTCTCTATCGGAGAGACGACGGAGGAGGTGAGGGGATATGAAGAAGACCTGGTCACGCTCATCGAGGCTAACATAGATGACATGAACCCCCAGTGGTACGAGCACGTGACGGCCCGATTGTTCGATGCAGGGGCGCTGGACGTCTTTTTGACACCGATCCAGATGAAACGGGGACGGCCTGCTGTCCAGTTGAGCGCGCTCGTGGCAGAGCAGCATGTGGCGGACGTGCTGGACATCCTGTTTGCCGAGACGACGACCATTGGGGTGCGAGCGTGTCCGATGCGGCGCTGGAAACTGAGACGGGAGCGCGTGGTCGTGGAGACGCGCTATGGACCGATAGGGGCGAAGGTGGCCCGGCGAGGTGAAGCGGTGATGAACGTCGCGCCCGAGTATCGGGAATGTCAGCGTGTCGCCGAGGAGCAGGGAGTGCCTCTCAAGGAAGTGTTCCAGTTGGCGCAGGAAGCGGCCCTCGCCCAGATTGGGCAGGAGAAAGGGTAAACAGTGACACTCCGGCAGGAAGAGCGCAAACCCAAAGACCGGGACTTCCTTCGGACGCGGGAGGGGATGTTCTTCTGCGTGACCGGCTACCTCCACCCACCGGACCGCTACACCGCTTACCTCAAGTATTCCCCTGCTCCGTCGGGGAAGTGGCGTGATGGGGAGACAGCCTACCAACGGGAGTTGCCCTACTACCACGTCCGCAGCGTGGGAAAGACGATCCGCTATCTGGAGCAGCGTTATCCGCAGTACGTCCACGATTGCCCGGTGCGAAACATCCGCTTTTCGATGGTGCCTCGGGAGCACGTCACTCGTTACTACGACCCGCAGAAGCGGCTGAAGGAGATCCTGGATGCTCCCAGCGATCCGCTGGAGGGAGAAGTGCGTGGCCTGGCGATGGAAATCGCCGCACACACCGGCGTCAGCCCGGACGATCTGGGGGTCACTGGCTCGATTCTGATCGGGCTGCATAATCCGGCCTTTTCGGACATTGACCTCCTGGTATATGGGCGGCAGAACGCGCGGCAGGTGCGCCAGGCGCTACGTGAGGGCAGGAGTGCCCAAATCCTGGGGGGCTGGATAGGGAGTTTGTTGCTCAGTGGAGCCGGAGGGTCGCGGAGCGGTTTCCCCTGACCCTGGAGGAGGCGCTATATCTCGCCAACCGGCGCTGGAACTACGGCTTCTACCGCCAACGCTACTTCTCCATCCACTCTGTCCGGACGGACGCGGAGATCACCGAGCAGTACGGGGATCACATCTACCGCAGCCGAGGAGCCGCGCGCATCCGGGCCACGCTCATCGAGGCAGGAGACGCGCTCTTCATGCCTGCCAGGTACCGGGTGGAGGGGGTGCAGGTTCTGGAGGGAGACCCGGAGGCGGTTGAGGTGCACGAGGTTGTCTCCTACGAAGGGCTCTACTGCGACGTGGCTGATGCGGGTCAGGAGATCGAAGCGCGAGGGAAACTGGAGAGGGTGGACGGCAAGCCCTGGCGACTGGTTATTGGCACAACCCAACTGGAGGGCGCGGGTTACATCAAGCCATTGGAGATGGTGTCGCCTTGTGGACACTGACCGGGGATACATGAAACCCGCCGTCGGAGATAGGGCTAAGGGATAGATGAGGGAAGCAATCCTTCTGATATATATCGCCGCAGTTATGGCGATAGGCATGAAGGCTAAAGCGACGACTCTAGAGAAGTTCATTCTTGGGGACGTGCTGGGCACGAGGGCGATGGTCGCCACAATAGTCTCCACATTCTACGGAGCATCGGCCATACTTGGAGGGGTAAGCCTGACATACCAAATGGGGCTGGGTGTTATCTGGTATATGGTGCCCTTCTACCTGGGGAGCGTGGCTGTCGTCTTCTTGCTCAAAAGGATAACAGGCTCGGAGAGATATACGCTGCCAGACTTCCTGGAGAATTTCTACGGCAAGGAGTTCGCTGTAGCAAGCTCGATACTACTGGCAACTCTATGCCTCATTCCGGAGGAAATCATAGCGGGAGGAAAGATTCTGTCCACATTCTTCACGTCAATGCCCGTGGAAGTGGCGATGAGCATTATGGCTCTTGTGTTGGTGGTGCCTGTTGTGATTGGCGGGATGAAAGCGGACGTGATGACGGACATAGTCCAGTTCATTTTGGTGCTCTTCATGCTTGGGATGATGGTGCCGTTCATACTCAGCCTGCGGCTGAACCTGACTTCAGGTATCCCGAGAAGATATCTCAACCCCTTCTCATTCATATCGGTCCAGGAAATAGCCGTGTTTTGCATATTACTCTTCTTCCTACCAATAATCTCGGCACCTTTGTACCAAAGGCTCTTTGCTTCAGAATCAGAAACCTGCTCCAGAAAGTCAGTACTGTATTCCATCGCACTATGGATGGCTATAGACTCGATTATCGTGCTGTGCGGGTTTGCCGCTCTGCGGATGTTTCCGGACCTGGAGGACCCGGATATGTCCCTCATCATGCTCGGGACGGCACTGCCTGCCGTGGGAAGAAATATCTTCTTCGTGGGTTTGTTAGCGGCGATAATGAGCACCGTGAACTCTTTTCTGCAGTCAGGGGCTTCAAGCCTGGCACACGACGTATTCAGGCATTTCAGGCCTGCGGCCAGCGAGGGACAATTGCTGGCGCTTTCCAGATTATTCGTGATTGTGCTGGGCTTGCTGAGCCTGATCCTGGCTCTATGGTTCCGGATGGTTGTGCCGGCACTGCTGTTCACGTTAAGTATGTGGACGGCGGGTATGCTGGTTCCCACTCTAGCAGCACTAATGGGGAGGAAGTTAAAGAAGGGTACGGCACTGTACAGCTTGCTGGGAGGGACCTTATCCTCCCTGGCCTGGAAGATCTTGCAGCCTCTTGATATAGATGCGCTGTTTGTCGGACTAGGATTCTCTCTGCTCGTGACGGTGGCCTCGGAAGTTCTTCATACTAAGGGGAAAACGCATGGCGACTGTTCAATACGTCCCCGGTGAGTGTCTTTTCAATAGATCGGGGTAGAGGCAGGCCTTGTACGTGCCCAAGAGGGCGACCACGAGGGTTCGCCCCTACATACCAAGGCGGTGCGGGTCAAAGCCGGCATCGTGTCCCATTCAGAGGTCAAGGGTTCAAAGCCCGCGCCAGTACCTGAGCCAGTTGCTCCAGGCTTGGAGGCTTGAGCAGCCAATCGCTCATCCCCTGCGCTCGCAGTTCCTCAAGCTCCTTCTCCAGGGGATGGCCGGTTAGCATCACCACCCTCACCGCCAATCCCCTCTGCCTCAAGGCGTGGAATAACGCCAGGCCGCCCATCCCCGGCATCACCACGTCGCTCAGCACCAGCGCGATACCCTGCCCTGAGCGTTGTCCTGAGCCTGCCGAAGGGCCTGTCGAAGGATCGTCGCCACGCTGCTCCAGGATCGCCAGCGCCTCCCGGCCATTGGCCGCTTCCAGCGTCCGGTAGTTCAACAGTTCCAGGCTGTCCACCAGCGCCTTCCTCGTGGACGTATTGTCCTCCACCACCAGGATGGTCTCTCCATGTCCTTCGGCCAGGGCCGGCAGTTCCAGGGTGACCGCCTCCGGCGCATGCACCGGTAGAGCCGGCAGGTAGATGGTAAAGGTCGTCCCCTGGCCCACCTGGCTCTGCATGTCAACCTCACCCCCGTGCTGCTTCACAATACCGTGCACCTGCGCCAACCCCAACCCGCTGCCTTCTCCGGGCGCTTTGGTGGTGAAGAAGGGATCGAAGATGTGTGGCAGCACGTCGGGCGGCACTCCCGTCCCGGTGTCCGAAACCGTCAACTGCACCCATTCGCCCGATTCCATCCCCGGCAGAGGTGGCGACTCACCGGGCTTAACCTGTATCCGCTCCAGTCCGAAGCGCAAGTTTCCTCCCTCCGGCATCGCGTCCCGCGCGTTCAGCGCCAGGTTCATCATCACCTGCTGCATGCGCGTCGGATCGGCGTTGACCGTGTACTCGTCCGGCCCGTAGGCCAGGGTTACCTGGATGCTCTCCGGCAGGGTGCGCTCCAGTAACTTAACCTGCTCTTTCAAGAGCGGCGACAGGTCTAGCGGTTGCCGTTCGAGCACCGCGCGCCGGCTGAAGTCCAGAATCTGCTGGATCAGGTCGGTCGCGTGCAGCGCCTGCTGATTGATCGTGACCAGCCGCTCACGGTCCCGAGGGAACAGGTCTTTCTTCCGCAACAGCATGTGGGCGTACAGGACGATCGTCGCCATGATGTTGTTGAAGTCGTGGGCGATGCCGGCTGCCAGTTGGCCCACGGTGGCCAACCTCTCTTGTTGCTGGCTATAGCGTTGGATCTCGCGCTCCCGGGTCACGTCCCGGATGACCAGCACCCATCCTTCGGCAGGCTCAGGGCAGGCTCCGCCGGGCGTGAGGCCGGTTTCCAATGGCCGGGCGATGATCTCGAATCTGCGGCTGTCCGTCGCTACTTCGTGCCACAGCCCCTTGGGGGGCGAGGTCAAGAGTTCTGCCAGCGGACGATCTCCCAGGCGGGTGAGCGTGTCCCCCACGTGAGCACCGGCCAGAACGACCAGGTCTCCCTGTGCCACCGGGTTGGCCAGGATGGCTTGTCGATCGGCATCCAGCAAGAGCATCCCTTCCGGCACCGTGTCTACGATCTGCTGCACCTGTTGGGCCTGCTCCTGGATTTGCGCCAGCAACCGCGCCCGTTCTTCCTCCGCTCGCCTGCGCTCGGTGATGTCCTGTCCCTGGGCAATGGTAGCGATCAGTGTTGCGCCATCCTCGCCATAGACATTTGCCGAATTCCACAACGCAATGCGTATCTCACCATCCCGGCGTAGAATCGGGATCTCCACGGTTTCCCAGTATTCTCCCCTTGAAGCACTTTCGATCTTGTGCAAGCAATCAGGACGACTTCCCTCGGGGAACAGCACGTCCAGCGGCTGGCCCATCATTTCCGCCTCGGTCCAGCCGGTCATCTTCTGAAAAGCCGCGTTGAAAATCGTGACCTGCCTGTCCGGGTTCCAGATAACAATGGGCGCATTGGCATACTGGATCAGGTTGGTTAGATAGTCGCTGGTTTCTCTCAGTTCCTTCGTCCGCCTGGCTACCTCCCGCTCCAAAGAACGCGACCAGCGATGAGAGGTTATGAATAGGGGAAGCCCGCCTGTCATCAGCGTCAGGATTACAAAGGCCAATGTATACCGTTCAGAACGTTCGGTCATCTGGACAATTTCTTCCACCTCACTAACCGGAGCACATACAGCCACGGACCAGACGTGGTCGTCAATATGCACGGGTGTGTAGGCGACCAGTTTTTCGCTCTCCCCCCTCTGTCCCCGGTGCCAGCCAGAAACGTAACGCCCTACCCCTTCCTCTCCTGCCATCATCCGGCGCTGGATCTGCTCAATGGCTTCGTAGGAGATGTCGGGGTTCCTCTCCGCCCGCACCTCGAATCCGTTCCGGCCGGCAAATCCCTCCTCGTGATGCATCAGAAAGATGCCCTCTTCGTTCAACAGCCAGGCGTAGCCGGTCTCGCCCGATACGATGGGAGAGATAAAGTCCCGAGCAATAACCTGCGGCTCAAATGAGCCTACCAGTACTCCCTGAAATCTGCCCAATTCTGGTTTGTCCGGGTCAATGGGCCTGACAATAGTACCACTCTCATCCCCGATTTTCACGGTCTCCGTCTTATGTGTCAGATAGACCGGAACGGCAATCCTGATCCGGGCATCACCCTGTTCGTTGATAATCAACCCAGAGACGCCGAAACGCCCGGTTTCCCTGGCCTCTCGAAAGTATGCCTCTTCGCTGTAGTCCCGGCCAATCAGTTCTCCGCGCCAGCCCTCGAAGGGGTAGATGAAGCGCAGGAGACCATCACTGTCCAACAGCCGGATTGAGGTTCTCGGCGGGAAGCCCCAATATATGTGCTGCATACACGTCAAACATTCAGGGGCCATCTGTTGAATGTTGGGCAGTTTCGCCAGCGACGACAGTGCGTCGCTTAATTCCTTGTAGTAGACCTCGATGCCGGTGGCGGCCGAGCGGGCCAATGCCAACTGCTGCTGGTTGAACTGCTCTGTAGCCATGTCCCTCGTCTCACGATAGGTCTGGCGACCGAGCAAGATCGCCCCCGCGACCGCGCTGAGTGTGATGGCGACAATGAGAGCCTGCTGCCATAGCGGGGGACGTTTCCCGTCTTTGGAAGAGTTTTTCAAAGGCATGACTAACCCCTTAGCGCATCTTCTCTTCTTACACGCAGTTTGACCTTCTCGCTAAAAATGATAGAATTCATAAGCCAGGAGGCAAACAAAGTGGAACAAGCGATCTCAGGATTTGAACGGTACATTCAATCACGGTATCCCCATAGCACCACGGC
>Ga0208279_1000198_pt1 | contig 56550 bp, 52 predicted proteins | sample AntAceMetag02UKM_FD_184766 | JGI IMG/M metagenome (GOLD analysis project Ga0208279, IMG submission 184766) | Saline lake microbial communities from Ace Lake, Antarctica - Antarctic Ace Lake Metagenome 02UKM (SPAdes) (version 2) | ecosystem: Environmental > Aquatic > Non-marine Saline and... | reverse complement strand
CATCTTTTCATTGTTGGACATCATTTCCTCCAGTGTGATTATCATTTGAGGGAATGATACCACATTAGTGCGATTTTCATTTGAGGGAACGAACTGCCTTCGGTGCGATTATACTTGAGGGAATACGTCCAGTTGCACTTCTTACCCATCGTGTGGTATACTATACGTGAAGCGTGAAACGCGAAACGTGTTGCGTGCGCCTGGTGTAGGAGTGTGCGCCTGGCTGTGGTGTCCTGGAGAGGTAGGCAAGGCATGGCGGGTAAGATTGAGGTGATGATTGTGGATGACCATCCGGTCTTCCGCCAGGGGTTGGTGAACGTCTTGGCTGTGCACGAGGACCTCTGTATCGTCGGTGAGGCGGCCGATGGCCACGAGGCGATTGAGCGAGCGCAGGAATTGCTTCCGGACGTGGTGGTGATGGACATCAATCTGCCGATCCTCAATGGCTTGCAGGCCACGCGCAGACTCAAGGTGCTCTGTCCCAAGGTCAACGTTGTCATGCTCACCGCCTACGATGACGAAGAGCAGATCTACCACGCTATCCAGGCTGGGGCGTCGGCTTACTGCGCCAAGGATGTCAGCCCCGAACTGCTGGTGGGTGTCATCCGGCACGTGAGTCAAGGTCAGTACGTGATCGGTGGTACAGTTATGGATGAGGATGAGATTGGCGACTGGCTCCTGAAAGAGTTTCGGCGCTTCGGGGGGAAATTGTTCTATGACGACGAACAATTCCTTTCCCCACTGTCTCCCCGCGAGATGGAGATTCTGGAGTTGGTCACCCGGGGCATGAGTAACAAGGAAATCGCCTACCATCTGGGGATCAGTCACCAGACGGTCAAGAATCACATGACCGCTATCTTGAGCAAGTTGGGGGTGGCGGACCGGACGCAGGCGGCGGTCTACGCTCTTCGACACGGCTGGGTGCCTCTACACGAACGGAAGAGACCCGCCCGACACATCTTGCCCGGTAGTATGGACAACCCATAGCGCGGCAAAGCCGCAAATCAGCAAATCTGCAAATCAGCAAATCTGCAAATCAGCAAATCTGCAAACGCGTAAACCAGCGCACCATTATTCTCGCGGACAATGCAAGTGTTGTAGGGTAATTCTTTAGGAGTAAATAGAATGGCTGTCTCAACCGAAACTGGTGTTACGTCGTTTGAGCAATTTCTGGAAGAGTGCAGTAAAGAGTACGATCAGGCTCAACGTGAACTCAAAGAGGTTGATCTGCTGATTCAACAGACGACTGCTGAGGTGGAACGTCTGGCACAGCGCAACACGCAGGCGACCAACCGGCTGCGGCATGTCGAAGCGGCACTGGATACTGTGCCGCGAGAGGACATCCGGGAGGCATATACGACTGTCCAGGATACGCAGCAGCGACTCTTTACCATGCGGGGGCAGTTGGAAAAGTTACAGAGCGACCAGCGTAACATGGCACGCTATCTTGATCTGCTCCGCAGTATGCTCGAGCTCTCCGACCACGCGGAGTATGAGCCTCGGGTCTTGGAGGAGGGAGAGCCTGCGAAACCACTCGTTGTTCGCATCATCGAGGCCCAGGAACGGGAGCGACAGCGGCTCAGCCAGCAGATGCACGATGGCCCGGCTCAATCTCTGACCAATCTCATCCTCCAGGCCGAGATTTGTGAACGGCTTTTCGATGCCGACGCCGAGCGGGCGCGGGCAGAATTGGTCAACCTGAAAAACACTGTGGCGGCGACCTTTCAGGGAGTCAAAGCCCTCATTCTCAACCTGCGCCCGATGATGCTCGATGATCTGGGGGTGGTTCCTACCCTCAGGCGCTACGTAGACAGTTTCTCCGACAATAGCGGGGTTCTCACCTCCTTGGTGGTCACTGGCAAGGAGCGGCGACTGGTATCGCACAAGGAAGTGACGATTTTCCGACTCGTCCAGGAACTACTTAACAATGCGGTCAGGTACAGTCGCGCCAGCAGTGTGCAAATCAGCCTGGATGTGGGGGATGAACTTGTCCGTGTGGCGGTCGAGGACAACGGCAGCGGTTTTGAACTCACTGACGGCACGTTCGCCTCGCCGGATGCGGACCAGTTGGGCCTGGCGACGATGCGCGAGCGAGTGGAGATGCTGGGGGGGCAGATCAACTTCGATAGTGGCCTGGGACGGGGGACAAAGGTCAGTTTCGAGTTGCCTGTCTCTTGACAAGAGGCACGTTACCCCGGTGATATCTGCAATGAAGGCTATGATCATCGTTTGGGCCAACTGCTCAAGCGGCAGCTCTAGTTTAGCCTCAGATGTGGCGGTTAGACGCAGATCGATCCGTTCATTCTGAAAATCCTGCTCTTGGTGGCCGAAACGATGACCAACGCTGCAATGAACGACCGGGGTCGTCACTACAGTCCTCTCAGACCTCTTCTAAGATTCGTATCATCTCAATATTCTGGGGCCAACGTGGGGCAAATTGGCAATTTGCCCCACTCCCCCCAACTTATTGAGAGGATACTAAGATTCCTTGACCTGTTGGACACTTTCTTGTTACCTTCACCGTGTATAATAATAGCGGGCGCTGTCCGCGTGGTGTAATCGACAGGTCACCTTCGCATAGTCCAGACCTCAGGACGTAAAATTGGTACAAAGTTCCTATTGTCATGCCGACGCAAATACGGTATAATGAGATCAGGTGAAAGAACTCAGTTTTCCAACATATTTTATTTGAAGGGAGGTGAGAGAAATGCTGTTTTTGCCGCGCGAGGAAGGGCAGGGGCTGGTCGAATATGCGTTGATCCTAGTTCTGGTGGCCATTGTGGTGATCGTGATTCTGGCATTGCTGGGTCCAGCCATCGGCAACATCTTCAGCAACATCGTGAGCAATATCTAGTCGAACAATCGCCGCAGCAACGCAAGTGGACTACACTGCCGGACAGAGCCTCGCACACGCGGGGCTCTGTTCATACAGGGTAATGCCAATTGCGCTATAGTACTAAGGTATACTTGCGGAGACGGGGTCATTTGAGGTATAATGTAAGGTAGCACATTACTACTCAGGCATAACCAGGAACACAGAGATGCGCAGAGGATGCACAGAGTTTCACGGAGAGAAAAAGAAAAAGACCAAGTCTGCCCGTAATACCACGTTTCAGCAAAGAACACAGCGTTTGCATACGGGCTATTTCCCTATCTCTGTGGTTCTCTGTGTCTTCTCCGTGTAACTCTGTGTAACGACTGCTGGGCTGGGTAGTTACGGTAGCACTTATCCCTGTGTCGTTGGATCATTGAGTTCTGGCGCTTGCGCACGCGGTCAAGGAGGGCGATGATGAAAAGGCGAAGAGGGCAGGGACTGGTCGAGTTCGCCCTGATTCTGCCAATTCTGTTGCTTATTATCCTGGGCATCATTGAGGCTGCACTGGTGATTCAGGGCTATTTGGCTGTGCAGCACGCAGCCAGAGAGGCCGCGCGTTTCGCGATCACCAATCAGCCGTTCCAAGGAGCCTGTTTAGATCTTGACAGAGATGGATTGATCGCTGATGGCGTCGGCGCCGACGATGACCCGGATGACCTGGCTCCGTATCCCTCCTGCCCGCAGGACTACGCGGGTTATGCAGCGGAGTCGGATGACGACTACCACGTACGGCGCGTATTGCTAATCAAGCAGGCCGCCCGCCATGCCGCGGTTGGATTGCGCATCAATGATGACCACCTTGGCTTTAACTGGAGTGCCTTTCAGCTATATATGGGTGAACCGGCCTTCTTCGGCGTACGCGTGTGGGGCTACCCCTCGTTTCAGACAGACTGCAACGCCACCTACGACCCCGATAATCCGGAGAGCGATCCGTGCTTCGATCACCCCGGATTACAGGGATTGCCGGTGCGGGTTGTCGTCAGACACAACGTCGAAATCGTGGATCCACTCTATCGTGTTATCGCTGAGCACGTCACGGTGCGGGCCGAGGCACAGATGATCAATGAGGGCGTCCAGGTCGGGTTCGGCGACGTGCCCCCGCCCGACTTCCACACCAACCCCGACATTGAGGAGCCCCCGGTTGATCCCCCCACGGAGGAGCCCACGGAGGAACCCACAGAGGAACCCACGGAGGAGCCGGACCCGCTCACTTATGACATCGCCTTGGCCCCGGAGCAGGCAACTAATAACATGCCCGCGGATCGTTCCCACGAGTTCGTCGCGACGGTGACCGATAGCGAGGGCCAGGCGGTGCAGGGAGCGGCGGTCAGTTTCTCCACGGACGAAGGTGGGTTCAGTTACTCCGGCGTTGACCCCACATACATCGAGGAAACGACCGACGCACAGGGACATGCCTCGGTGTCGCTCTTTGGAACCCGGCCGGGGACGGCAGCCATCCGCGCCTGGCTGGATTATGACGGCGACGACGTCTGGGATGCCAACGAGACCTCCGCCACAGCGACCAAGACGTGGGTTTTCTTCGGGCCGTACATCACCGTTTCGAGCCACCAGGTCTATCCTTTGGATACGATTGAGATCTACGTTGTGGATCACAACCCATCCAGCAACCCCTATCGTCTGCTGTGGTGCGTCGTCTCCGGCACCACCCCATCGGGCGTCGTGATGGACCCCCTCAATGTGGACGGCGATGGAGATGCGATCGTCTCCTTCGACGTCCCTGATGACAGCGAGGGGAGCCTGTACCGGCTGGAAACCCACTCCGGCAGCGGCAATTGTGGCGCTGAGGGTGACCTGGTTGCCTTCTCAGCAGACGTCCACGTGGTAGAGGTTCCTCCCGATCTCACTATCGCCTCCTTCGACGTGCCGGACTTGATCTGCCCGGAGACTGTCTTCACCATGTCGGCCGTTATCCAAAACCTCACCCAGGGCAGCACTGACGAGACCTTCGACGTGGACTTCTACGTGGACCCCGAGTACACGCCGCCGCAGAGCATCATAGGAGTGACCAAGCAGTGGGTCTCCGGCATTGATCGTGAAGAGACCGTGGTGGTGAACACGTTGATGTGGCTGGACTCCCCCGGCGAGCACGTGATCTGGGCGCGGGTGGACACCAGCGACTACGTTGACGAGGGGGATGGGAACGAGGAAAACAATATAGATGTGATCACCGTCACCGTTAGTTCTGGCGCTGACTTGGAGGAGGCCACCGGCTGGCACAGCCCGGCAGCCAACGCGTCCAGCAGCGGTGGCGACGGGGATGGATTTGAACGCGATCCGGGGAATGCCTATGCTGACGGTGGCGGCTACGCCGAGAGCCGTGACAATGGGGAGCCTGGCAGCGGCTGGGTCCCAGCGGACCCTACCGATCGGCATCGGTACTACGACTTCAACTTTAACATCCCCTCGGACGTCACCATCCAGGGCATCGAGGTGCGATTGGACTGGTGGCTGTATAATAGCATCAGTGGCAGCAACAGCATGGACGTTGAACTTTCGTGGGACGGTGGAACACACTGGACGTCGGCCCAGACCGACAGCCAGGAGACCACGTCCGAACACACGGTCGTCCTCGGTGGATCTGAGGACGACTGGGGTAAGGCGACGCCGTGGACACCGGCCCATTTCTCCAACGGCAACTTTCGCGTCCGGTTGAGTACCACCTCGTCGAGCGAGGACAGGGCTTTCCGCCTGGACTGGGTGGCGGTGCAGGTGACGTACATGGGGTCGGGCGAGTGTCCGGGGACACACGAGGACCCTCCCTGGGAGGAGTATGACCCACATGTGCCTGGTCTAGTTGAGTGCGAGCAGTTGCTCAGCGCAGGGGGTTTTGAGGGCAATACCGACCGGGTCTTCTCCTACTGGCACGCTGGCGGGCCGGGCGGGTATCAGCATCAGTCGCGCTACTTCTCCCAGGGCAGCATGTCCATGCGGCTGCACGCCACGTTGGGCTCCTATCCTTATTGCAATCCTGTTCCTGATCCATATCTCTACCAGACGGTGGTGCTCCCGACCGAGGTTTACACCATATCGACTGTGCATGTGCGGGGGCAGCGGCTGGTGGCGGAAAGCGAATCGCAGTGTTGCTCTGCCACCACCGACCCCGATGACGTGTTGTACGTGCAGATGAGGGACGTGGGCACCGAAGAATCGTTTACGGTCGTTGACGGGGGTGTGGTGACCCAGACGTGGGGGGCCTTTGAGGTGGAGGTGACAGACGCGGTCAACCCCTATGATCACCCTGGCGAAGAGGTGCGGGTCTATTTCTACGCTATGCAGGATGCGTCGGATTATGATTGCACGTTCTTCTACCTGGATGCACTCGAGTGCGAGGCGTGCACCGAATGGCCCATCCCTGATGACGAAGCCGGCACTGCCTCTATCGGTGGAGTGGTAAAAGTGCTGGAGGGGGGCTACTACCGGGCGCGCCAGGGCGTGGACGTGTGGGCCTACAGCGCGGGTGGAGAGGTCTATCACACCTACACCATTCAGGAGGGGGCCTACCATTTCTACAATGTCCCGCCGGGCTCCTATATCATCTACTCGGAAGATTGGATCGAGGGTGGGCTGAAGTTCGATCAGGCGACGGTGACGGTGGTGGCAAATGAGCGGAACGACAGCGTGAATTTACGGTTGGATTAGGTGCTATGGGGGTGGTGATGTTGGCGAGATGGAGGGGGCGCAAGCGGGGCGCGGTGATCGTGGTGGCGGCCGGACTGGCGGCGGTGCTGGTGGCTACGGCAATGGCCGCTTCGCTGGGCTTCCCCCATATTCGCTCCAATCTCTCACAGACGGAGACCGGCGTCTCGGCCCGCCCCGGCTTGGCGGTCAGCTCCGACGGTGACCGGGTGGTCGTGGTCTGGACGGAGGAATACAGGGATGGCAGCGGCAGTAAGGGCCACGTCTACCTGCGTGCTGCCTCGGAGGCGGGCGGCGGCTGGGGGAGCAAGATCACCGTCTTCTCCGGCAGCGATTCCGCGTGCGCCTACAAGGCTGCCGTGGCGGTCACGGGCGCTACGGCCCACGTGGCCTACGTCGTTTTTAGTGACTCGTGTGGCGTCCCCACTCAGATGCAGGTGCGCTACAAGACGTGCGACCTGAGTGGCGGGACATGCGATGGCGGGGAAGAGACAGTGGCTTCCGTTGGCACGTTGTTCTACACGATTAGCTGGGTGGACCTCACCTTAGACACGGGGGGGAATCCTCACCTGGTGTGGGTGAGGAAAGATCAAGAGGGGAACTACGGCGATATCCGTTATCGATCCCATAACGGCACCGGTTGGGCTGCCCCAGAGGGCGTGGAGACAAGTTGGAGCAACGACATGCCTGCCATTGCCTGGGCCGACGGCTATGCCCACGTGGTGTGGGAGGAGGAAGCGGGTTACGTCCGGTACCGGCGGCGTGACACGACGATAGAGGAAGAGGCTGAGGCATGGGGTAGCATTCTCTCCCTCAGCGGCCCAAGCCCGCAGGCCCAATACCCGCCGGGTAACCCGGACGTGGCAGCCGGGACGGGCCGTGTGTTTGTCGTTTGGAATTGGTGTTCCGACGGGCAGGCCCCCTGTGGGAAGTATAAGATGGTCTACCGACGCTCGAACGACAGCGGCTCTAACTCTAGTTGGGGGACCGGCGACTACGGCAATACTCGTGAGGTGGGCACCGAAAAATCGATTGCTAACTGGCCGGATATGGAAGATTACGATTCGGCGGACGAGGATGGTGGACGAGACTGTTTTCTGCAGTATCTCCAACCATGCATCGCGTTGAACGGCGATGGCTGGCCGGCCGTTGCCTGGCACGCGGACCGCAGCGGAGGTGCGGGTACGGACTATACGATCTACTACAGTTATGCCACATCGGGCTCATCCACCCACGTGGGTTGGATTCCCCCCGCAACGCTGGACTGGGACCAGCCGGCGCTGCTGGGTTCTGCGGGTGTCGGCGTGAGGGAACCAGATCCCGGCGGCGAGCAGTACCTGCACTTCGCGTATATGCAGCAACCGAGCGAAGACGTCTGGGAAGTCTACTACGACACCAACGAGGAGCCGGAGCCCTCCCCGGACACACCCTATGCGCACATCAGTGTTGCCGGAGTGGTGCTGGTAGGCAGTACCGTCACGCTGGACGGGAGCGGGAGTTACGATCCACAAGGCCTGGATTTGACCTACGCCTGGTCGCTGACCGTCAGGCCGGCCGGCAGCGGGGCCACCCTGTCCAACCCGTCTGCTGTGTCGCCTGTCTTCACCGCCGACGTAGTCGGCAACTACGTGGTGACGCTGCAGGTGGACAATGGAGCCAAGACCAGTTCATTGAAGACTCGGACAATCGTGTGTGCTAGCGAGGACGAGGTGGAGCCCCCCCAGGCAGACATTTCTGCTGCCGGGATGGTGGAGCAAGGCAGCACCGTCACGCTGGATGGGAGCGGCAGTTACGATCCACAAGGCCTGGATTTGACCTACGCCTGGTCGCTGACCGGCCGGCCGGCCGGCAGCGGGGCCACCCTGTCCGACCCGACTGCCGTGTTGCCTGTCTTCACCGCCGACGTAGTCGGCAACTACGTGGTGACGCTGCAAGTGCACAATGGAGCCAAGACCAGTTTGTTGGAGACTCGGACAATCATTGCGTGTGATGTGGTATACGATGTCAATTTGCCGTTGGTCATGAGATGATTATCGGTAAGCGTTCAGTGGGGGGGGTAAAATGGAACACAGATTTAACGGATCGAACGGATTTTCACGGATAAAAAAGAAAAAATCCGTGCGAATCCGTAAAATCCGTCTGATCCGCGTTCTATTTCGTCATGGCCTGAACGGTTACGACTGTCGTTGACAGCCTCGGTCAGGAGACCTTCGGCGAACGATGTGGCGGAGACCTTCAAAAGTCTCTGCGCCTTTGCGTCTCTGCGTTAAAAATCGCCCTTTTTGCTAGACGGTCAACTAGAGGCTTGATGGAGGGATCGAGCGTGATGGCTGAGAGTTCGGGGGTGCGTTGGCTGCTGTTGTTGGGCCTGGGCCTGATCCTGCTGGTTGTAGTGGGAGTGGTGGTCTACGGGCGGCTGGCCGGCCAGGCCGCCCCGCCTGCGGCGGCGGGCCTGGCCGGTGATCGGGTCACTGCCCGCCAGGCGTTCGCTCCCGCGGCCGAATTGGCCGCCCAGTGGCAAGAGGACGCGCGTCTGGCTGCGGTCTCCGGTCGTTGGCCAGAGATGGGGATGCAGCCGGGGGGCGAGATCGTGTGGGCCTTCCAGTTTTTCTCCCCCTCCACCCAGCGATTGGCGCTCATCGTGGTGGCTGGCGAGGCAGCGCGATTGGTGCGCGAGAGCCTGAGTCCCTACACTGTCCCTACGTTCTCCGCCGATCAGTGGCGCGTGGATAGCGACCAGGCGTTGCAGGCGTGGTTGGACAGGGGGGGGAGCACCGTCGTGGAGCGTCGCCCGGATACAGACCTGGCGATGAAGTTGCGCGTGAGGGATGAGGGGGGTGAGTACCCGGCCTGGACCATAGTTGGATCGGTGGCTGGCGCGGAGAACACCTTCATCGTCGTGGTAGATGGGTCCAGTGGCGCATTGCTGGAATAGGGGGAGTTGAATGGGCGAGCGGAGAACGGAGCGTGGTCAGGGAGTCCTGGAACTGGTCGTCATGTTGCCCGTGCTCCTGGTTCTGTTGTTCGGCGTCGTGGAGATGGGATATGCGCTGCGGAACTACCTGGTCGTCGTCAACGCCGACCGCGAGGGCTGCCGTTTTGCGGCCCGGGGCCGCTTCAGCGATGAACTCGCGGGCGCGCGGGTGGTCAGCGCTGGCGGGGTTGTCAGCCTGGGCGATCCGCCTACGAACGTGCCGTTCCTGCGCACGGATATAGATAGCACAGACCCCAACACGGGCATCATCGTCACCCAAATCGTGCTGGACGATTCTGGAGCCGTGATTTCGTACACTAAATGGTACTCTGGCGTGGTTCCGAACGGGGCCGGAGGCGTGCAAGGAATTGTTGAAGGTGATTCGAGGGTTACACAGGCTCAGATCGAGGCCCGCCATACCACTGTCACAAATGACATCAATGGAACGCGTGCCGCGCTCGGGTATGAGCGGATGGACAATCACATTGTGGTGGTGGAGATATTCTTTATGCACCATCCGCTGTGGAACAGCCCCTTCGTCCCGCTGCCCGATCCCTGGATGATGTATGCACAGACGGAGATGCGCGTGATCACCGAGCGCGGGGGGTGACAGGCGGTGTGTCATCGCCGGCCCGAACAAGACTTCGGCGAGCTCAGTCGAGCCGTCCGGGACTCCGAAGGATGGCGCTCTGAAGGTGAGAGTGGAGGTGTGAGATGAGTGAGGTAATCAGTCATTGGCTGGGGATGTTGCGGTCGAGGTGGGAGTCGAGACGGGAAGGGACTGTCACCGTACTTCCCACTGGGTGGAGAGCGCTGCGCGGGCGACAGCAGGGACAGACGCTGGTGATCGTCATCTTTGCTTTCATCGGCATCCTGGCTTTCGTTGGCCTGGGCGTAGACCTGGGCCTGGTCTACGTCGAGCGCGTGCGGGTGGCGCGGGCGGCCGACGCGGCCGCGTTGGCGGGGGCGTCTGAACTGCCGCTGGAGGGGACGGCGCAAGAACGGGCGAAGGTCTACCTGCAGGGGAACGGATATGACCACACCAACACGAGCGAAGTGCGGTTGGTGATTGATGGCAACCATGTATCTGGTCCACCGGAGGACGATGCCTCGACCGTTATTTGGATTGACACCCTCTATTCGCGGGACACCAGTGTGCCGCCGGCCCAGCAAGCGAGCACAGCGAACCGCATCCGCGTGCGGGTTCAGCAGCAGGTCTTTATGACCTTCATGCAGTTCATCGGCTTCCACCACTTCCCGGTCGAGGCCTTGGCCGAGGCGGAGAGCATCAACAACCTGGACGTCGTCATCGTCTACGATAAGTCCGGTTCGATGGAGTACGACACGCTGTGCTACGGTTGCTGGGAACCTGATGCGGATGAGATGTACCCCAACGGCGACATCTATCCGCTGCACTGGTCCGACTCGACGATGGCTTCCGCAGACCACTGCGCGAACGCCTGCGGCGACCATGGAGACGGCGATTACGACTCCTACAACGCCTATTACGAGGTCAATGATTGCAACTATCATCGCTATGGGACCAACAACTACTACATTGTCATCGAGGCCGAGGAGTACTCGTCTCTCGAGGAGAGCGCAGACTACCACACGTGGGGCTTCACGCCTTACAAGACCTTCTGGGTCGTGCAGCGCAACGAGTATAATTACTATCACAGTCGCAACGTTGGTGCGATGGGGCGGGACTCTCGCGGCGCTTACCTCTCGCACCACCCGTACGCCGAGCATGGCAGCACCTCCGGCCTGGGCGTGGCGTGCACGTGGGATGACCTCACCAACGGGGAACTCTGCCGGAGCGGGGTGCCGGGCGGGCCCTTCCCCGCCCCTCGGGCCGACTACGAATTCGTCGCGCCGCGTGACGACGACTACTACATCTGGATTCAGGGACAGGGTGGCAGTGATAACGGGAATCAGCACATTTTCTGGGGCATAGATAGCGCTCCACGTGGGCAAGATAGCGGTTTTGACAACGGCGCCCAATACGACGGCGCTCGGGACTACAGCTGGGATTGGCGCTATCTCGGCCGGGTTGACAATCTGGTTAGGGGCAGTACCCACACGCTGAACCTGTGGGCCGGTGGGGCCGGTTTCGACGTGGACCGCATCGTCATCACGACAGACAACAGCAGTCCTCTGCCATCCACCATGACAAGCGGAGGCACGCCCCCGAACAACGGGCGCACCGACTGGGCCTGTCACGAGTGCGACCCGCGCTTCGCCGGGCGGCCCGGCGGACATGAACCGACGGTGGACGAACCCTACTACCGCCCCGACTGCGACTTTGGCGCTAACCCGGACCAACGGCGCGATGCCATCTACGACGACGAGCAGCCGATCCGTGGCGCGTTGGAGGCGGCCAATCACTTCGTCGCCCGGCTGGACCCCGGCCTGGACCAGATTGGGTACGTGCGATATAACGATGAAGTTGTTTATTACGACGAGCCTCATAGAGAAGACGATGATGTCGTGGAGTTGCAATGCGTGCGGCGCTTGGGCGCAGGCTGCACCGCGCAGGTGATCACCGACACGGTGCTTGCCGAATTGGACAGCACCCGCGCCGGCGGCGCGACGAACATTGCCGAGGGGATGGAGTTCGGCATAGACGTCCTGAGCACGGGTGATTGTGTTGCTGACGGTCACTGCGGGCGGCCGGGCGCAGCCCACATTATGGTGCTGATGACCGACGGGCAGGCCAATACGTATCCAGATTGTTACCAAATGTGGGGGGCCTGCAGGACTGAATGTGATTGTATTGGGGAGGAGGATTGCTGTTGTGAGGAGGATTTGTGGGATGGCGGCCCCGGCGAGGGGTACCCTTGTGCCAACGACTGCGTGATGTACTACGCCCAGGAGGCGCGCGACAACGCCATTGCCATCTACACGATCAGCCTGGGCTACTCGGCGGACCGGGAACTGATGGAGGAGGTGGCCAATCTCACCGGTGGGTACCACCGCTGGGCTCCCACGCGCGACAAACTGGATGACATCTTCGACGAGTTGTACGAGAGCATATTCCTGCGGTTGATCCAGTAGGTGCGCCGGGCTGCTAAGGTGCGACAAGGTGCGACGCACTTCACAAGTGCGTCGCACCTGGGCTATGTCATGAAACGTTTAGTCAAGATCGCGGAAAAATATAGCGCCTTCGTCGAGGACTCGAACGTTCCGCTTGGGTACTACATCCTGACCTTTCTGGTTTTTGTCGCCTCGAGGAATTTTCTGGAGGTTTTTTCCGATAGGTCCGCAGTCGCGATTATTTCATTCGAGGTGCACTTTCATTTTTACCTGTTTTACGTTTGTGCGGCGTTGACTATGATGTTGCTGTTTTCCGCGGCGACCGGAGAGAAGATAGCCCGGACTGCCCGGCTGATCATGTTTTCGTTCTGTTTCGTATTGTTGGCTCCTATTCTGGACCTGGTTATCAGCGGGGGCCAGGGGTATGACATGACCTATCTCTCGCCCCGCGCGCATGGCGATCTGCTGCTGCGGTATCTGACGGGAGGTGGTTCGTTTGATGGATGCGGAATTACCATTGGTCTGAGGATTGAGGTGGCCCTGGTGCTGATCGCCTCCTTCTTTTACTTCAAGGCCAAGAAAGTACCCGCGCTGAAAAGCCTGTTGTTTGTACTGCTCATGTACACGGTGATATTCATCTATGCCATCGTGCCTTTTATCGTCAAAGCCATATTGGATATCGTGGATCTTTTCAGGACTTTCGACAACATGCTGTACGCAAAGTTCTATCTGCTTGTGGTATTCGTCCTTTTGCTGGCCCTGGCGTGGAGGTGGAACAAGCGGTATTTCGTCAGTATGCTCAAGGATATGCGCCCCTTCAGGCAAGTCCACGCTGTGCTGATGTTTGCCTTTGGGATCGTGTTAGGCCCATCTCTTGCCTGGAGTCAGGACATGGTCTTCGACCTGGTATTGGTTGTGATCTCCATTATGTGGGGCTGCCTGTTTGTTATCACGACCAACAATTTGGAGGACCAGGAGATTGACCGGCTGGTCAACAGGGCGCGGCCCCTGGTCAGCGGAGCCATCCCGCGCAGCGATTATCAGAAAATAGCCGTGGTCGCTGGCATGCTTGCCTTGGTATATGCAGGGGTGGTGAGTTATTACACTCTCTTCACGATCTTCCTCTGGTTGGGGCTCTACTGCCTGTATTCCATGCCGCCGGTCAGGCTAAAAAGGGTGCCCTTTTTATCCAAGGGGGTCATAGCGCTCGGTTCGTTGGCTGTTGTCATCATGGGGTACGTCTTCGCCGGCGGGGAGGCGGTCGAGTTTCCGCCGCCGATCATCCTGTGGTTCCTGGTATTCTTCACCGCCGCCATGAATGTCATTGACATTAAGGATTACGAGGGGGACAGACAGGTGGGTATCAAGACCTTGCCGGTACTGTGGGGCCGCGAGAGGAGCCAACGCATCATCGGCCTGTTTCTCCTGCTCGCTTACCTCGTCGCTCCCTTTGCAGTCAGGCAGATAGTGCTGGTGCTGCCGGCCATCGGCGCGGGAGTTGTGCAGTACTGGCTGGTGAATAGGAAAGAATATCAAGAGAAATGGGTCTTTTCTCTGTACCTGGGGAGTTTTGTCATCCTGCTGGTTGTTCTCGTCACCTTTGTCGAGCGTTTAACGGTGTGAGGAGATAACTTGACATTCTGGTCGTAAACCAGTATTATTGAGCCAGACGCAATCGGAAAAAGGAGGTAACATGGGCAGCGGTCGAGTGCTGGTCATCATTGGGGTCATCGTGCTGGTAGGGGCTGTGGTGGTGGGCGTCGTTCTGTGGAGGCGCACACAACAGCCTGAGCCTACGCTAGTGCCTATCGGGGAGGGCACGGTTGTGCCTTACACGCCGCCAGCCGAGGGTGTGAATGAGATCGTCGTGGCAGCGCAGAACATCCCGCGAGGCACGCGCATCACCGCCGAGAACGGTGCGGCAAAGATGGAACCCTGGCCGGAAACGGCCATGCCTGAGGGCGTTTTGATTGACCTTGAAGATGCGTATGGTCTCATCACCCGCGTGGACGTTATGATGGGCATGCCGATCACGGAAGGCATGCTCACCGAGCAGCCGGGTGACCTGGGTGGTATCGGTTCGGACACGGCGTTGCAGATCCCTGAGGGAAAGGTGGCTTATGCCTTACCGGTGGCGCGCTACTCCAGCGTGGCCTGGGCCATCCAGCCTGGTGACCACGTGGACGTGATCGTCTCATTGTTGATCGTGGACCTCGATGAGGAGTTCCAGACTATCCTGCCCAACAATGCTTCTTGCGTATCACCTCTAGGGGAGGAGGGGGGGGGCTGCACGAGTATGTCAGTGTTGGGGCGGATGGAGGCCTTGCCCAACGGCTGGGTAGTCAACGTGATGCCGAGTGAGGGTCAGCGGCCGCGCCTGGTGACCCAACTGACGGTTCAGGACGCGATTGTGCTCCGCGTCGGTGAGTGGCCAGGCGAGGAGGAACCGCCGCCCAGCGAAGAGCAGCAGGCAGAAGGGGAGGGGGCGGAACAGCCTGCACCACCACCATCGCGCGCGGCGGTCGAACCGTTGACGCTGATCGTCACGCCGCAGGACGCTATGGTGCTCAAGTACGCCGAGGAAAGCGGTGCCAGTATTGACCTGGTGCTGCGATCAGCGGGTGATGCGGACAAGTTGATCGCCACCGAGTCGGTCACGCTACAGTATATCTTCGATCGCTTCAACGTCGAGTTGCCGCCCAAGTTGCCCTACGGCGTCGCGCCGGCGGTCCAATCGCTACAGCGGCGTACAGTTGGTGGTGTAGGAGGTGGAGGCGGGGTCGAGCGCGTGGAGGAGTAGTGTCCGGCGTGAGACGGAAGGACTGAGCAGGGTGGAACGGCAAGAGCGCATCCGGCTGCTGATCGTTGACGACATCGCCGAAACGAGGGAGAACCTGCGCAAGTTGCTCTCCTTCGACGTCGACATTGAAGTCATCGGTGCGGCAGGCTCCGGTCCAGAAGGGATCGAACTGGCCAAGCAGTTTCAGCCACACGTCGTTCTGATGGACATCAACATGCCGGGCATGGATGGCATCAGTGCTACGGAGGCGATCCTGCGGGAGGTGCCTGCGGCCCAGGTGGTGATGCTCTCCGTGCAGGGCGAGACCGACTACCTGCGCCGGGCGATGCTGGCTGGTGCGCGGGATTTTCTCACCAAGCCGCCCAGTGGTGATGAACTGATGAGCACCATCCGCCGGGTCTACGAGATGGGGAAGACTCGCGCGGTGATGATGCCTGGGCAGCCGGCAGTTCCTACGACTGGCCTGGGCGAGGAACGTCGTATTCGGCGCGAGGGGAACGTCGTAGCCGTCTTCAGTCCCAAGGGTGGCGTGGGGTGTACGACCATAGCGGTCAACCTGGCGGTTGCATTGCAGCAGATGGTCGGCAGCGAGCAAAAAGTCGCGCTGGTGGACGCCAATCTTCAGTTTGGAGACGTGGGTGTGATGCTGAACTTGCAGGCGAGTCGAAGCATCGCAGACCTGGTGTCCCAGATTGAGGACCTGGATAGTGATATGTTGAGCAGTGTGCTGACACCTCACGGCTCGGGGCTCAAGGTATTGTTGGCCCCACCGCATCCGGAAGCGGCGGATGGTCTTTGGGGTATGTCGCCGGACGAGGGAACGGGAGGCATTTCGACGTTCAAAACGATCTTAGGGCTGATGCGCGAGGAGTTCGATGTCATCGTCGTGGATGTGTGGAGTTGGGTAGATGAAGTCGCACTGACCATATTTGATGCTGCGGTGCTGATCGTGCTCGTCGTGATGCCGAACATTCCGGCTGTCAAGAGCGCCCGTCTGTTCCTTGAGGTGGCGACGAGCCTTAAATACCCGATGGAGAAGACTGTGTTGGTGGTCAACGGTGTGGATCGGCACGTGGGTGTCCGGGTGGAGCAGATTGAGCAGGCGATAACATCTGTGGAGATTCAGATCCCGCTGGATCAGCGCGCTGCGATGGCATCGGCCAACCGTGGCGTGCCGTTCATCATGCGCGATCGGAGCCGGCCTATTTCCCAGAGCATCCTGCAACTCGCCGAATACGTGCAAAACAGGTTGATGCAGGTGCAAGAGATAGAGGAAGAGGAAGAGGAAATCGTGGCTACAGGGGTGGGCCGTCTTCGACTGGGACGTGTCTTCGGGTAGCGATGACATCCGATTCTCTCGGGTCAACGCGGATTCGTGGGGTAAACTCGCTCAAAGGAGGCGTGCCACCCCCGTCGGTGGGGCTAAGGCACTGCATCGCCCCAGATGTGAAACGCGGGTGACACACCCGCTTGGAGCACCCCGCGAACCCGCGTAGAGCCATTCTCTCCTGATGGTGGGTATGTAGGAGCACGTTACTGGGGGTAGACCATGTCATTGTTGAAGCGGATTGAGAGGGAAAGCCGGGCGACCACACAGGGACCTTCGCAGATGGCTGAGTTGCGGGTGCGGCGACGGCCAGCATCTCCTGCCCGTGATGCCTATCTGGACCTTAAAACGCGCATTCAAAACAGGTTGATCGCGGATCTAGATCCGACGATGGATGTCACCAAGACAGATGATGTGCGTCGCACGATTGAGGAGATGTACCAGAACATCCTGGCTGAAGAGCATATTGTCCTTAGTCGGGCGGAGCGTCAGCGGCTGTTTGATCAGATTGTCGCGGAGATACTGGGCCTGGGACCGCTGGAACCGTTTCTGGCCGACCCCACGATCACCGAGATCATGGTGAACGGGGCCAAGAATATCTACATTGAGCGCGATGGAAGAGTTCTGCGCACGAATGCCGTCTTCGAATCAGACGAGCATCTGATGCGCATAATTGAGCGTATCGTCGCTCCCCTGGGGCGGCGCATTGACGAGAGTTCCCCCTACGTGAACGCTCGCTTGCCGGACGGTTCCCGGGTGCACGCGGTGATTCCACCGATCTCTCTGGTTGGACCAGTGTTGACGATTCGTAAGTTTTTCAAGATTCCACTTACGGTCGAACGGTTGATCGAGTTGGGCACTGTGACGGCGGGAGCCATGGAGTTGCTCAAGGCTTGCGTGGTGGCGAAACTGAACACCTTGATTTCAGGAGGTACCGGTTCCGGTAAGACCACGTTGTTGAACGTCCTTTCCGGCTATATCCCCAATGACGAGCGCATTCTCACCATTGAGAATGCCGCCGAGCTGCAACTGCGCCAGGAGCACGTCGTGACACTGGAGTCGCGCCCGCCCAATATTGAGGGTCGGGGCGAGATAACTATGCGGGACCTGGTGATCAATAGTTTGCGGATGCGCCCAGACCGCATTATCGTGGGCGAGTGCCGGGGTCCTGAGGCTTTTGACATGCTCCAGGCGATGAACACCGGCCACGAGGGGAGTATGACCACAGTCCACGCCAACACTCCTCGCGATGCGCTGGCCCGCCTGGAGAACATGATTCTGATGGCAGGGATGGACCTGCCTCACCGGGCTATCCGTGAGCAGATTGCTTCTGCGCTGGATGCGGTGATCCAATTGGAGCGCCAGCGAGACGGAACCCGTAAGATCGTCTCCATCACTGAGGTGCAGGGGATGGAGGGGGATGTGATCACTATGTCCGACATCTTCAAGTTCGAGTTGGCCGGGTACGAGGACGGTCGGGTGATCGGTGTGTTACGGTCCACAGGTTTGCGTCCTAAGTTCGTGGAGAAGATTGAATCCTTCGACATTCACCTGCCTCCCAGCATTTTTGGCGTCGAGGGGCGGAGGCGGTACTAGGTTCATCGGGGATCCCCGGTGGAGGTAGGGGGAGTGGTCATGCCCGTCGGGCGTGACAGACGGTGTCAACAGGGCTGGCTCAGGCGTGAGGCTTCCCCATCTGGCGGTGGGTGCCTCGATTTGAGTGGGTAGAGGGTGAGTATGATCTGGTTAGCGGCAGCACTTGTGGTGATCGGTTTGGGCGCTTTAGTAAGCGGGATTATCGTTTCCCGCCGCAGCAGTGCTCTTATTGAGGAGCGGTTGGGCCTCGCCGCGGAGGAGGCGCCCACGCAGGTCTTTGGGGCACGCAGGTCTCCTTTAGGGGATGCGCTGAATCGTGCGCTGACTAGCCGGGGAGTGGGCGCCGACCTGGCAACACAACTGGCGCGGGCAGACCTGAAGTTCACGGTCGGGGAGTTTATGGCGGCTACCGTCATCCTTGTCGTGGTGGCCACGGGGCTGACGTACCTCCTGAGCGGGGATGTAGTAACCACCGCTGTGGTATGTCTGCTATGTTTTTTCGCCCCGCGCTGGTATATTTCGTTCGTGCGTAGCCGACGATTGCGGGCGTTCAGTGATCAATTGGGCGACACGATCAATCTTATGGTGAACTCCATCCGTTCGGGCTATAGCATCCTGCAAGCGATGGAGGCGGTGTCGCGGGAGATGGGCCCGCCGATGTCCGTCGAGTTTGGTCGGGTAGTGCAGGAGGTGCAACTCGGCCTGACGCTGGAGCAGGCGTTGAACAATTTGTTACGCCGTATCACCAGCGACGACCTGGACCTGATGATCACGGCCATCAATGTGCAGCGAGAGGTGGGCGGCAACCTGGCCGAGGTGCTGGACACGATCAGTCATACCATCCGGGAGCGTGTCCGGATTAAGGGTGATATCCGTGTCCTCACGGCATACGGTCGTGGCGCGGGCACTCTGATCAGCCTCGTCCCGATCATTCTGTCGGCGGTCGTTTACCTCATCAGTCGTGAGTTCATGTCGCTGTTGTTCACCCATCGCTGTGGGTGGGTCATGATTGGCGTGGCTGTCCTGGGGATCGTGTCGGGCTATCTGATCATCCACAAGATTGTGGATATTGAGGTGTAGAGGGTTATGCGATTCCTGGATTGGGGGAGGCTGGTATGGGGACGATAATGTTGGTTGCGATTGGCTTGTTTGTGCTGCTGGGCTTGGTTCTGGTTGTCATTGGCCTGGCTCGGCCACGGCAGCCTGGCGTCGTCGAAGACCGTCTGGCCAGGTTTGGCGCGATGGAGCGTCCGCCCACGCTGGAAGAAATTGAACTGGCGCAGCCTTTCAGTGAGCGCATATTGATGCCCTTGCTGGGAAACCTGGCGCAGTTCGTGACGCGCTTCACGCCACGGAGGAGTGTGGAGGCGGTTCAACACCAACTCGACCTGGCTGGCAATCCCTACGACTGGGGTCCCAGCGAGCTCCTGGGCATGCGCCTGCTGTTGGCGCTTCTGTTAGGTGGGCTGGCGTTCGCCATTGTGTTCATGGGGAAAAACATGGACGTGATGCGGCGCGTCCTGGTGCTTGCGCTGATGATTGGGGCAGGCTATTTTTTCCCGACGCTGTGGCTGAGGATGAAGATTAAGAGACGGCAGCAGGACATCGTCAAAGCGTTGCCCGACGCGCTTGATCTACTGACAATCTGCGTAGAGGCAGGTTTGGGCTTCGATGCCGCTATATCCAAGGTCGCCGAGAAGTGGGACAATAACTTGAGTCTGGCGTTTACGCGAGGGCTTCAGGAGATGCAGTTGGGCAAACTGCGCCGTGAGGCGCTGCGTGAGATGTCGGATCGCATGGAGGTCCCAGACGTGTCGAGTTTCGTCGCGGCTATTGTCCAGGCAGACCAACTGGGGGTCAGTATTGCTAAGGTGCTGCGCATTCAGTCGGACCAGATGCGCTTGCGACGGCGACAGCGGGCTGAGGAATTGGCCCGTGCAGCGCAGATTAAGATACTGCCCCCGGTCGCTTTTCTGATCTTTCCTGCTATTTTCATCGTTCTGCTGGGACCGGCTGTAATCAAAATAATGACGATGGAAATTAACCTCTTTGGGTTCTAGTGAACAGGCTGTCGCAGGGGTTGATATTAGAGATGGGTTCCTTTGCCTGTGTCGGTCATTGAGACGATTGGTCTTCGTTGGCGCGGCCTTCGCAGCCAGTTTCTCGACCTTCTGTTTCCCCCACGTTGTATTGGTTGTCGCCGAGGAGGGGCGTGGTTGTGTGCTGAGTGCCTGGACCAGGTCCCTCGTGTCGAGCCCCCTTTTTGCGTCTGCTGCGGGGATGTGGTTGCAGCCGATGGGCTCTGCGTGCGTTGCCGAACTGCCCCGTTGCAGATCGAGTGTATACGCTCGGTGGTTTGCTTTGAAGGGTTGCTCCGTAAGGCGGTGCACCGGCTCAAATACTCCGGCCTTACTGCACTGGCCAGCCCCCTGGGTGGCCTGATGGCAGAATACTGGATGCAGCATCCAATGCCTGCTGACATAGTAGTACCTGTTCCGCTGCACGTCGCCCGTCTACGCGAGCGTGGGTATAATCAGGCGGCCTTGCTGGCTCGTGAGATGGCCCGCTGGGTTGGGCTGGTGGTGGATGAGCAGGTGCTGGTGCGACAGCGTGCGACGGCCCTGCAAGTCGAACTCAACGCCAGGGAGCGGAGGAGGAACGTGCGCGACGCTTTTCGTTGTGCCAGCAACGGGCTGATCGGTAAGCAAGTGCTGTTGATTGACGACGTGTGTACCACGGGCGCCACGCTGGAAGCCTGCGCTGTGGCCCTACGGGAAGGAGGAGCGGGTGGTGTGCGTGCCTTGACGTTAGCCCGTCCACGCCAACACCCTGTATTCGATACTGAGAGCCTATCTGAAGAATCCGCTTGTCACCAATAGATCCGTCGCAAGGAGGAAACTCTATGGAAATCTCGATCTTCGCTCGAAACATGGAAGTGACTCCACATCTGAGCGAGTATGTGGAGCGAAAAGTTGAGAAACTGGATCGCTATTTGCCCTCGATTGATGAGGCGCGGGTTGACTTGACGGTAGAGAATACGCGCAGTGCTTCTCATCGTCAGGTAGCGCAGTTAACGGTGCGAGTGCGAGGTACGATCTTGCGGGCTGAAGAGCGTACCGGCGATATGTTTGCTTCGATTGACGCGGTGTTGGATAAGATGTACCGGCAGATCACACGTTACAAGGGCAGGCGTCGGAACCGACGGCAAGCGACTGCTGAGGAACTCCCTATCGAAGAGCCGGTGGAGGAGACCGAATGGGAGATTGTGCGCGTCAAGCGCTTCGAAGTCCGGCCGATGACGCCAGAGGAGGCGATTGAGCAGATGGAGTTGCTGGGTCATCGCTTCTATATCTTCCTGAATGCGGACGAGGGTGCCATCAACCTGGTGTACAGGCGGGATGATGGTAACTACGGTTTGCTGCAGCCGGAACTCATCTAAGGCCGTGAGCACGCAGGAGGTGATTTTGCTCCTTCTGGTCGGTGGGAGGGGGCAGAGCGAGGTAGAACGAGCACTGAGTGGAGCACACCGGGCCGCTGCGCGCGATTTGCTGGAACGGTTGCTGCGCACAGGGATGATCGGCCAGGCCGTGGTCGCTACCGATGACCCTGCCTGGGGCGATACGCTGGCCGACCTGCCGGTTGAGGTGGACCTCGACCTGTCAGGGGAGCCTTTTCATTTCGGGCGACGGCTGGCTGGGCTGATTGAACGGTATGAGGCGCGCCGTGTGCTCTATAGCGGCGGTGCCTCGGCCCCGCTGCTGAGTAGCGACCGCTGGACCGAGGTACTGGCACGGTTGAGGGGGGCGGACCGCCTGGTGGTTACCAACAATCTACATTCCTGTGATTGGGTGGGGTTCGTTCCCGCAGTTGGGATGGCACAACTGGTTGTTCAACAGGCGAACGACAACGCAGTGGCCTGGGCGCTGGCTCACGAGGGTGGCCTGCCGGTCGAGAGTCTGCCCGCGTCGGCCGCTACGCGCTTCGATCTGGACACGCCAGCGGACCTGCTGATCGCGCAACGTCATCCGGGTATTGGGCCGCGTCTGCGCTGTTTCCTGGACGGACTGGGCTGGGAGGCACCGTGGTTGGATGGAGTGCTGGCCGCGATGGCCCACGAGGGCGGGAGCCTGGCGGTCGTAGGCCGGGCGTCGGCGGCGGCTTGGGCTGCACTGGAGCGGGCGACCCGTTGTTGGGTGCGGGTCTTCGCCGAAGAGCGGGGGATGCGGGCCAGTGGCCGGCAGAAGCGGAGCGAAGTGCGCTCGCTGCTGGCGGATTATCTGGAGTTGGTCGGTGTAGAGGGCTTCTTTGACGAGTTAGCGGAACTGGTTGATGGGGTGCTGCTCGATAGTCGCGTGATTCTGGCGGCGCGGGGGCTGTGGCCCCCGGCGCTTGATCGCTTCAACTCCGATCTGTATCGCTGGGAGAGGGTGGAGGAACCGTTCTTACGCCGTTTCACCCGGGCAGCGGCGGAGGCGCGGGTGCCAGTGGTGTTGGGTGGACACCCTGTGGTGGCTGGGGGGCTGATGGCACTGGTCGAATCGTTCGAGGCTGGCCGCAGGGAGGCGTGATGCTGGCGGTACTTTTTGTTTGCACGGGGAATCTATGCCGCTCTCCAATGGCAGAGGTATTGTTGCGGGCACGTTTTGCCCGCGACGAGGCGCGACAGGACTGGCAGGTGGGATCGGTTGGTGTCTGGGCGGCCGAAGGACAGCCGGCAAGCGCTTATGCCATCGAGGAAATGGCCCAGCGCGGGATAGACCTGCGTGGTCATCGCTCGCGCAACGTCACCCGCGAACTGATGGCCGAGGCCGATTTAGTGCTGGCGCTGACACGCCACCACGCTGAGGCGTTGAGGTCAGATTTCCCTGAGCACGCCGGCAAGGTGTGCCTGTTCAGCGAGATGGTCGGGCAGGTGTACGACATCTACGATCCGTATGGGGGTACGCGGATGGAGTATGCCTACATTGCCGGTGAGTTGGAGCAGTTGGTCGAGGCTGGCTACAAACGCATCGTGACGCTGGTCGAAGAGGCAGAGGACGGCTGAAAACAGGGTGCATTTCAGTTTTGGGGCGAATTATGGCATAATAGGCCCAACTTGATACCTGGAGGGCAAAGATGAAACGCACCCGTGACCAATTGAAGGCAGAGTTGATGGTTGAGGCTGAGGAAGTAATTGACGGGCTTCTCGACTGGCACGAGAGCACAGGATCACCCACGCTCACCGAGATAGAAGATGTGGTACTGACTCTTCGCAGACGATTGGGGGAGCGTATGGCAGGGGTAGTGATAGGCGATCAAGAGGCAGTTCGTCCTGTACCAGGACCAGGGTGTCTGACTTGTGGGCAGGAGATGCACTACAAAGACATGAAGACGGTGACGGTGGCAGGGCGGACAGGGGTAATAGAGTTAGAGCGAGCATATTACTACTGCGACTGCTGTCGAAGCGGTCTTTTTCCCCCTGGATCAGCAATTGAGACTGAGGGCGAAGCACTGGAGTGAAGGTGTTCTGAAGCTAATGGTGTGGCTAAGTGGGATTGTAGACTATGAGACTGTCGAGGAGATTCTGGAGAAGGTGGGGCAGGTCAATGTATCGGACAGCAGCGCCTGGCGACAAGCGCAGGATTGGGGTCAGGAATTTCAAGCCATAGCCGAAGCAGAGCGAATTCGAAGCAATCTGCTACCTGGGAGATGGGGGGCACCGTGCAAACGGGCTGAACCAAAGGGCCGCATGGGTGTGGCGATGGACGGAGGCATGATTAACATTCGCAACGAGGGGTGGAAAGAGTTGAAAGTGGGGAGCTTGTTCGATGTCGAGGTGCGCCCGACGCGTGATGCGGAGACAGGAGATTGGATTGAATTGGCCCACGCAGTGAACAACAGCTATGTGGCTCACTTGGGTGGGCCAGAGATCTTTGGTCAGATGGTGTGGGCAGAGGCCGCACGGCGTGACTGGGAGCAAGCGGCGGACACGGAAGTCGTCGGAGATGGTGCACCTTGGATTTGGAATCTGGCATTAGATCACTTCTATGACAGTCGGCAGGTTGTGGACTGGTATCACGCCACAGAACACCTGGCCGAGGTGGCTCGACTACTGAGAGACGAAGGGAGCTTGGCGGAGAAACGATGGTATAACGCGCGGGAAACCACGCTGTTTGAGGGACACGCAGCTTTGATCGCTCAAGAGTTGGAAGCAGCAGCGCAGACCCAACCATCTGTCGCCAAGAAATTGGAGAAAGAGGCCGGATACTTCCACAAGAACCAGCGCCGGATGAACTATCAAGAAATGCGGGAAGAAGGATGGGCGATTGGGAGTGGGATGGTGGAAAGCGCTGCCAAGCAGTTCAAGGCTCGCTTTGCAGGACCAGGAATGCACTGGAGCCGCCTTGGTGCAGAGAGACTCATCCCCGTGCGCGCAGCGATTATGGGCGGACGTTTCGATGAGTTGTGGCACACGGCCTACAACTCGCCCCTAAATTGAAATGCACCCCTGAAAACATCGGCAGTTGCCAGCCTTAGCGAGTTGTGTTATAATATATCAAATTGTTATAACGAAACATACATAACAGGACGCTATGGCTAGAGCCGTGAGTATTCGTCACTTAATCCTGGGCTTGCTGACCCAGCAGCCAATGTCCGGCTATGACATCAAGCGTTTTCTCAAGAGTCTGAGTTGGCTGATTGATAGCCCTAGTTTCGGCACTATCTACCCTGCCTTGCGCGCATTGCAGGAAGGTGGTCTGGTGACCGTGGAGATGGCCCCCCGCCAGGGTAAGCCGCCCAGGAGGATCCACACCATCACGGAGGCTGGCAGACAAGCGTTGCGGGAGTGGATGGACCAGCCGGTCGCGCCGGGGGCTTCTTTGAGGACTTTCGTGATGCGCTTGATCCTGGCCAGCAATTTCTCGCACACCGGGTTGATCTCTCATCTGCAGCAACGACGCTCACAGGTTGCAGTCCATTATGCCACCCTGAAGCAGATTGCCGAGGCGCTGGACGGGACGATAGTTTCCAGGCAACGTCTGGCATTTGGCTATGGGTTGGCTCTGGCCGCCGCAGAGTTAACCTGGCTGGATAGCATACTGGAACAGTTATCTCAATAGCCACTACCCGTGGAGGTCGTAAAGGGCGACAGCGTTACCTCGACTGTCTGAGGCACGCGCCCAGCGGATCATTTTTAGATTCCGTCTGGTTTTGTCTGCGATTTTCCATAATTTGGATCCAGGACTCACTGTGGGCCTGGTTTGTGCCAAGACCGATGGTAGGGGTTGCGGCTAGCCAGGTCTATTTTATTGACAGAGGAGCGGACTGTGGGGGATGAAGCAGCAATCCTGCAACGCGAACTGGACGAACTGCGGAATCAGATCACTGCACTGGAGAGCACCCGCGAAGAAAAGCCCGATTATGGGCTTGGCAAGGGGGCTCCTGCGATCACGCAATGGGAGTTTGATCAGACCCTGTTGCGGCAGTTCAAGGAACAAGCGGCAAACATCGAGCGCATGTTATCACAGATGGTCGAAGGTACGCATGGAATTTGTGAGCAATGTGGAAGGCCAATCCACCCCGATCGCTTGGCGGTTTTGCCGGGTACCAGGATATGCATCCATTCAAGGTTACCGGCAAGCGAAAGTTACGGCGGTTGAAAAACCGGCGCAGCCACCGGCGACGCACGAAATCAAAGCGGGTTCTGCGCTCTCTTGACAAGGACTTGCCGGTAGCAAAGGCAGATCGCAAACGAGTGCGACGTCTTCTAGGACTACGACAAAGTAAGTGAGTATTGTCTGCGCAAGGCGCTCCCGCCACACTCGCTTGTGACGGGTGTTGCACACCGCAATCGTATTATACGCCATATCACTGGTTAGGCTGGAGGCAGGAGGGGATGCTCGAGTCTGGATACTCGATGAACACTGAATATAGGAGGTAACGATGCAAATTCTTCAAACGTTCTGGGAACAGATTGTCCAGTTGGTTGGGGCCTACGTCCCCAACTTCATCGGGGGCCTGGCTATCCTGATCATCGGTTGGCTGGTCGCCCTGGTAGTGTCTGCCATCGTGCGCAAAGCGCTTCGTCGCACGACCCTGGACGACCGACTAGCTCGCTGGATCTTCGGGGAAGAGAAGGCCAGAGCCATCGAAGCGGAGCGATGGGTCGCCAAGGGAGTGTACTATCTGATCATGCTCTTCGTGCTGATCGCCTTCTTTCAGGCCCTGGGCCTCACGCTCATCACCGAGCCGCTTAATCAACTTCTGATCCAGGTGTTCCAGTACGCCCCACGGCTGCTCGGTGCGGGGCTCTTGCTGCTGCTGGCCTGGATCGTGGCCAGCGTGCTGAAACTCATTGTCTCGCGGGTGCTGAGCGCCGCCAAGATTGACGAGCGCCTCGGCAGCCAGGTCGGTCTCGAGGAAGAGCAGCGCGTCCCCCTGACTCAAACGCTCGCCAATGCCGTGTACTGGCTGGTTTTCCTGCTCTTTCTGCCAGCCACGTTGGATGCCCTGGCCGTGGAAGGGCTCCTCAGACCAGTCCAGGGGATGGTCAACAAGGTCCTCGGCTATCTGCCCAACATTTTCGCCGCCGGCCTGATCCTGGTGATCGGCTGGTTTGTCGCCCGGATCGTGCAGCGGATCGTGACCAACCTGTTGGCCGCGGTCGGCGCCGACCGGCTGAGTGAGCGGGTGGGACTGGCTCCGGTGCTGGGGAAGCAGCGGCTATCCGGACTACTGGGCCTGGTGCTCTACGTCCTGATCCTCGTCCCGGTGCTGATTGCCGCCCTGGACGCCCTGGCGCTGGAAGCCATCACCCAACCGGCCACCAACATGCTGAACTCGATCCTCGGTGCGTTCCCGGCCATTTTTGCAGCCGCTCTGGTCGTGACGATTGCCTACGTGGTGGGGCGCGTGGTGGCTGGGTTGATCGCCAACCTGCTGACGGGCGCCGGCTTCAACGCCATCCTGGCCCGACTGGGCCTGGGCAAGGAGCCCGCCGAAGGGGAGCGGACGCCTGCAGAGATTGTGGGATACCTGGTCCTGGTGACGATCATGCTCTTCGCCAGTATCGAGGCGCTCCAATTGCTGGGCTTTGGGTCAGTGGCGGATCTGGTGACCCGGTTCACGGCATTTGCCGGTCAGGTGATCCTGGGGCTGATCATCTTCGGCATCGGCCTCTACCTGTCCAATCTGGCCGCAAAGACTGTGCAGGCCAGCGGGGCAGCGCAGGCCGGGCTGCTGGCCCTGGCCGCGCGGGTCTCTATCCTGGTGCTGGCTGGCGCCATGGCCCTGCGGGAGATGAGCCTGGCTAACGAGATCATCAATATGACCTTTGGTCTGCTGCTGGGCGCTATCGCCGTGGCAGTAGCCCTGGCCTTCGGCCTGGGCGGACGGGAAATCGTTGCGCGCGAGTTAGAGGGTTGGCTACGGTCAATAAAGTCTAAAGAAGCCTGAAGACAAGGGGCTCGAGCATCCCCTTCTGCCCCCATCTACAAAAAGATAGAGCGTATAAGCAGACCACCAAGCGATAGGGTAAAGTGAAAGGCAAATGCGTGTCATAATGATCAACCGCCCCTCCGCTCTCTCAATATATGGCGGTGACACTACTCAGATGCTAAAAACAAAAGAATACCTGCAGCGTGTGGGGGTGGAGGTTGATATATGTCTAGAGTATCCTCCCTCTCTGTCAGGTGAGAGATATGACCTCGTTCATGTCTTTAACCTCCAAACTGCGAGTTATACGCTAGATCAGGTGAAATGGGCCAAGAGATATGAGTATCCTGTCGTGTTGTCACCTATCTTTTGGAAGTTTGAAGAACGCGGGTGGCGAGAAGATACACTGCGTTATGATCGCAGGTTTCATCTTATCAGCCAGGAACTCGGCTCCTCGCGCGCGAGGTTCTATTTAGAACACGAGCTTCTACGCGATCGAAGGGCACAACTGCGTATACTGAACCTTGTGGACTGGATCTTACCGAACGCCCGGAGCGAGCTTCACATTCTTGAAGATACATTTCATTTAGAACTTGAACAGAAGATGACAATAGTCCCCAATGGAGTTGATGCCTCTGTTTTTCACCCCGACCGCGCATCGCCTGACGAGGCTGTTGGGGAACTGGGAATGTGCAATTACATTCTCGAATGCGCGCGTATCGAGCCTTGTAAAGGGCAACTGGCCCTTCTTGAGGCCCTAGGCGAGACCATATGGCCAGTTGTCTTCGTAGGTGGCATCGGAAATCGCCGCTACTATCAAGAGTGTCAAGATTATGCACGTAATCGGGGAAACGTCTTTTTCCTAGGTGCTGTGCCACACAAGGATTTGCCCCAATTCTACGCGGCAGCCAAAGCACACACGCTGCCGAGTTATCGCGAGACGCCTGGGTTGGCAAGTCTGGAGGCTGGAGCGATGGGATGCAATATTGTCACAACTATGGTTGGTTCGGCCCATGAGTACTTTGGGGATGACGCCTGGTACTGCGATCCTGAAGACATTGGCTCCATAAAATCCGCGCTATGTGCAGCCCATAGTGCGCCTAAAAGCGATAATTTGCAAAAAAGGATTCTCAAGCGGTATACTTGGGAAGAAGCGGCCCGTCAGACCAGACGTGCCTACGAGGAGGCCCTGTCGCGTACGTGAACGTTTTGCTAATCTTTGGCACTCGGCCCGAGGCGATTAAGCTTGCCCCAGTAATCCAGGAACTACGGACCCATGCGGGGATAAAGCCAGTCGTATGTGTCACCGGTCAGCATCGCGAGATGCTGGACCAGGTCCTTTCCCTGTTCAAGATCCAGCCTGACTACGACCTCAATATTATGCGGGCCAATCAGAGCTTATTCGACATAACGAGGCAAGCGCTCTCCAAGATGGAAATGGTGCTAAAAGACGAAAGACCAGATCTCGTGCTAGTGCAGGGTGACACTACCACAGCCTTCGTCGGCGCACTGGCTTCCTTTTACCAGAAGATCCCAGTCGGGCATGTGGAGGCTGGTCTACGCACCTATAACAAGTACAGTCCCTTTCCTGAGGAGATGGACCGTGTGCTGATTGACCATCTCGCCGACCTTTGCTTTGTGCCAACAAAGAGGGCCCAACAGAATCTATTGAGAGAAGGGGTGGCAAAAGAGGGGATCTTTGTGACTGGCAATACTGTGATTGATGCCTTGTTGTGGGTTATGCAGCGCTTGCCATCCTCTATTCCCCAAGAGCTGGAGCCTTTATTGGGCAGTGGTTCACAGTTATCCCGTCGCAGGCTGATCCTCGTCACTGGACACCGCCGTGAGAACTTTAGACAGGGATTGGAGAACATCTGTCGAGCGCTATGCGAGATCGTCAAGAGGAACAACGATGTGGAGATAGTTTACTCGGTGCATCTCAATCCCAATATCCGTGAACCGGTCTTCAGAATCTTGAGGAACGTGCCACGGATTCATCTTATTGAGCCATTGGGGTATCTGCCATTTGTACAACTGATGAGGCTTGCCTATCTCATCCTGACTGATTCCGGTGGAATACAAGAAGAGGCGCCAACACTTGGAAAACCTGTGTTGGTAATGCGCAACGTTACGGAACGTCCTGAGGGGATTAAGGCAGGGGCAGCCAGGCTTGTGGGAACTAACGTCACGGCCATCGTTGAGGCAACGCAGCAGTTGCTTGATGATGAACAAGAATATGAGCAAATGGCGAAGGCAGTCAATCCCTACGGGGATGGTAAGACGGCAAAGCGCATCGTTGATATACTGTGGAATGGATGCGATGATGTTACTCGAAGCTCATAGGTTGTAAGGGAACTCCTGCCTAGAAGCCAGTCATCGGTTGGAGTGGTCGAATGAGATAGTCGCGAGGAGGACGATGATGAACAACTCACCCTTTGCGTCGCTTGTGATAGTGAATTGGAATGGCCGTCTTTATTTGGAAGACTGCCTGAAATCGCTCTTGACATCGAATTACCCTCGTTACGAGATCCTGCTCGTGGATAATGACTCCAGCGATGATTCGGTCGCTTTTGTTCAGAGTACCTTTCCTCAGGTCAAGGTGCATCGCACCCACTGCAACCTGGGTTTCGCGGCGGGAAGTAATGCCGGCATTCACCGCTCCAAGGGTGAACTCATCGTGCTGCTGAATCCTGACGTCATCGTGCGGCCGGACTGGTTGCACAACTTGGCTGAGGGTATGTTTGCCGGTGAAACCGTGGGGATTGGAGGCGGCAAAGCCTATTTTCCCGATGGGCGCACACTGCAACATGCAGGCGGATTTATGCAGGCCCCCTTGGCGATCGGGGATCAATATGGCAGAGGGGAGATAGATAGAGGGCAATACGATAGGCAACGCGAAGTTGACTATGTGATGGGCGCCGCCTTGGGCATCAAGCGCTCGGTGCTGGGCCACATTGGTTTACTTGATGAAGGTCATTTCTTGTACTACGAGGACACCGATCTCTGCTTCCGTGCCCGTCGGGCGGGCTACAGAGTGCTTTGCATCCCGGATGCCGTTCTGATCCACGTAGAGGGAGGTACCAGCAGTCAAGGCGATTACGCCCAGTTTAGTGCTTCTCACACCAGCCGCTGGCGCTTCGTTTTGAAGCATTACAGTGTTTCGCAGATTGTTAGCGAGTTGCCGGGCGAGCACGAGTATTTGGCCTCGGGTCTCTGTGATGATGAAAGACGGGGGCTGAGCACAGCCTACGAGACCACACTGCGCACCTGGCCGGAAATTCTGGCGGCGAGGGTCAGGGATGGTGCCGACCCGATAAGTGGTGAGGACCAGGAAGAGATTGTGAGGGCATTGTCGGTTCTGCGTCGCGGAGTTGTGGCGGATGGCAGGCTTACGATCCAGGCCAGCCGGGGGGAGGAGGTAGAATGAGAAGCGCACCGACAGCAGGCAGAACGCCGCAGGATCCTGGTCTGGAAGAAAGCCTGCGCCATCGCTTCGAGGCGTTGCAAGCCGATTTCTTCTCCAACCGCGCGCTGATTATCGCCGCAAACCGAGGACCGGTGACCTTTGAGACAACTGAAGACAGCAGTCCGCGGTTCCAGCGTGGAGAGGGCGGGCTGGTCACTGCGCTCATCGGTCTGTGCCGGCACACTGACGCCACCTGGATCGCTTGCGCACGGACGGAGGCCGACTCCGCCTGGCGGGAAGGAAGCGTAGCGCTGGCGGACGGCTGCGAGATTCGGGTGCAGTTCCTCTCACCAGAAACGTCGGCTTACGAAGGCTACTATAACGTCATCGCCAACCCACTGCTGTGGTTCCTCCAGCACTCCATGTGGGATGTGCCGCGGGCACCGGTGATTGACCGCGCCACCTGGCAAGCCTGGGAACATGGCTATGTAGCCGTCAATCGCCTGTTTGCCGACGCCATCGCCGAGCAGGTCCTTGCTACGTCCGGCCCCACGCTGGTGATGCTGCAGGACTATCATCTGTACATGGTAGCGCGGTTTCTGCGCGATGGATTGCAGCCGCGCGAGCGACCAACGGTATTGCATTTTATCCACATCCCCTGGCCGGGCCCGGAGTATTGGCGCATTCTGCCACCTGCCATGCGACGGACCATCCTGGACGGGCTATGCGCGGTGGACCTGCTGGGCTTTCAGACACGCGAGGATGGACTGAACTTCATTCGTGCCTGCGAGTCGCACCTGCCTCGCGCGCGCGTGAGCTTCAAGCGTAGCCGAGTGTGGTATCGGAACCACGCCACGCACGTGCGCGATTTCCCAATCTCCATTGATGTGGAGGCGCTGAGACAACTGGCGGAGTCGCAAGAGGTGGCCGGGTATCGGTCCGAAGTCCAGGAATTCATGGGTGACCGACAACTGATCGTGCGCATTGACCGCACAGAGCCGAGCAAGAATATCATACGCGGCTTCCAGGCCTTTGAGGAAATGCTGGAACTCCACCCCGAACACCGCGAGCAAGTGACGTTTCTGGCGTTGCTGGTGCCGTCGCGCATGGAGGTGGATGAGTACCGGGGCTACCTGGACGAACTCATGGCCGCCGCCAGGCGCGTCAACGCCAGGTATGGCACCAGTGAGTGGGAACCGGTACGGGTGCTCGTGGGCGAGAACTATCCACGGGCCGTGGCGGCCCTGCAACTGTACGATGTCTTACTGGTGAACGCCATCGCTGATGGAATGAACCTTGTCGCCAAAGAGGGGCCGATCGTGAACCAACGCGACGGAGTGCTCATCCTTTCCGAACGGACAGGGGCTCGCCAGCAGCTAGAGCCGGGAGCGATCGTCATCTCGCCGTGCGACGTGTATGCCACAGCCGAGGCGCTCCATCAGGCGCTCGTTATGCCGCCTGAGGAGCGCCGGGAACGCGCCGAGCTGCTGCGCTGGCTGATCGAGCGCGAGGACATCACCGCCTGGCTGGGCCGCCAACTGGAGACCGTTGCCGAGTTGAATCTGTAGGGAGGGTCACGAACGACGTATGAAACGACCAGAGACGGCTCGACTGAGCTCGCCGAAGTTTGCTATCGTGCACTACACCGCTCTCCCTGTCGTCGGTGGGGTAGAGACCGTGATCCAGGCTCACGCGCAAGCGTTTGTCGAGTCTGGATACCTGGTCACCGTCGTCGCTGGCTGGGGCGAGCGGACAGCACTTCCATCCGGTGTAGGATTTGCCCGCATCCCGGAGATGGATTCACGCTACCAGGAGGTGGCACACGTGAGCGCAGCATTGGAGCAGGGCCAGGTGCCGGCCGGGTTCGATGGTCTGCTCAATCGCTTGATCGAGGTCCTGACAGCGACTTTGAGCCGATTTGACACCGTGATCGTCCACAACGTGCTCACCAAGCACTTCAACCTGCCCCTTACAGTAGCGCTCCACCGCTTACTTGATGCAGGCACCATCCGCCGTTGCATTGCCTGGTGCCACGACTTCACCTGGACGAGTCCCCACTCTCATTTCAAGGTTCATCCAGGCTATCCCTGGGACCTGCTGCGTACCTATCGCCCAGATGTGACTTACGTTGTCGGGTCGCAGCGCAGACAGCGCGCGTTGGCAGCGCTCCTTGGCTGCCCGCCGGAGCAGATTCACGTGATCTATAACGGGGTGGACCCAAGAGTGTTGCTAGGCCTATCCGACGAAGGTTATGCGTTGGTAACCCGGTTGGGCCTGCTGGAATGTGACCTGGTCTTGCTGATGCCGGTGCGCATCACCCAGGCCAAGAACATCGAACATGCGCTGCACGTGGTGGCGGCGTTGAAGGCGCGCGGCTGCCGCCCAAAACTGGTCCTGACCGGCCCGCCCGACCCGCACGATGGGCAGAGCATGGCCTATTTCGGGTCGTTGCAGGCCTTGCGTCGGCAATTGGACGTCGAAGAGGAAGTGCGCTTCGTCTTTGAGTCCGGCCCACAGCCCGGCCAGCCCTTCACCATTGACGCACAAGTGGTGGGAGACCTGTTCCGCGTGAGCGACGTGGTGTTCATGCCCAGCCACCGGGAAGGCTTCGGCATGCCGGTGTTGGAAGCGGGGCTGGCCGGCGTGCCGATTGTGTGCACAGGCGTGCCAGCAGCCGAGGAAATCGGCGGGGGGGACGTGACCCTGTTCGACGCTGCCGAAGATTCCGCCCACGTAGCCGCCAAGATCCTGGCCTGGGCCGAGCAGAACCCAGTGCACCGCCTGCGCCGCCGGGTGCGGCAAAACTACACCTGGCGCGCGATCTTTCACCGGGATATCAAGCCTCTGCTTGGAAGCGAAGAGGGTGTGTGATGTTGTGCACCCCTAAGCAGATCAACGAACGTCTGGCCCAAGCCGAGCGTCTGTGGCTGCTCCTGGACTACGACGGCACGCTGGCCGACTTCGCGCCCACGCCGGACCACGTCAACCTCGACCTGGAGATCGTAGATCTGCTTACCAGACTAGCGCGGCATCCTCTCATCCGGGTGGCCGTGATCAGTGGGCGGCGGTTGGACCACGTGGCAGCGCTCGTGCCGGTACCGGGCATTCTGCTGGCAGGCACCTATGGCGTCGAGTTGCAGACGCCGGAAGGGGAGCGGATCAATAGGGTGGAGTACAATGTCGTTCGTCCCGTACTGGATGCGATCAAACCTCGCTGGCTACATTTGATCGGAGAGCGTCGTGGCTTCTTCCTGGAAGACAAGGGGTGGGCGCTGGCGCTCCACGCTCGTTTTGCCGACGATGCCGAGGCGGAAGAAGTACTGGACACTGCGTATCGTATGGCGACTGAGGTGGCACCTTCGAGACAACTGTTCCGTCTGCTAGGTGGGCACAAGTTCCTGGAGGTTGGTCCCAGGCTGGCGCATAAGGGACAGACGGTAGACTACCTGCTGAATCGTTACGGCAGGCCTGGCGCTTTGCCCCTCTACCTGGGTGATGACGATAAGGACGAAGAGGCGTTTGGCGCGATCAAGGCACGAGGAGGCATCGCTATTATGGTTGCTGCGGAACCGCGCAAGACGAGGGCCGATTGTCGCCTGGAATCGCCGCAAGCCGTGCGCCACTGGCTGGAGATGCTGCTCGCATACCTAGGCGAACGGCACCTTCAAACCAACAGCCGCTCCCTGGCCAAGCAGCAATTGATAGCTTCGCCATAGCCGGGGGGAGATGAACAGAGGGCAATTCGATAGGCAGCACGAAGTTGACTACGCGATGGTTGGTACGTTCGGATCCCACCCGCATCATCCAGGTGGTGATCACCGGCGTGAGCTTTCTGGGAGCGGGGACCATTCCCAGCCGTAGTGCCACGCGCCAAGCGGGGGGGGGCTCATCACTGCCGCCGTGGGAGTCTACGTGGCGTTCTCGCAGTTTGGTGCTGGCGGTGGGCATGACTGCGTTGGTGTTAGTCACGCTGCGCGGTTTGGGTTTTGTGGAGCATTGGCCGGGACAGCGAGAGAACGATTAGAGGTTGACCACTGAAGGTTGTCACAATGGCACAGGCAAAACCTGGCGATACCGTTAAGGTGCACTACGTGGGCACATTGGAGGATGGCACAGTATTTGTTACCTCCCGTAACCGCGGCCCTCTGCAATTCACAATTGGCAAGGGTAATGTAATCCCCTTTGAGCGAGCCGTAGTTGGGATGAATCCAGGCGAGTCGAAAACCATCCACGTCCCGCTTGATCGAGCGTATGGCCCACACCGTAAAGAATTGGTAATGGTGGTAGACCGAAAACAATTTCCGGCCGACTTGAATCCAAGGGTCGGTCAACGGTTGCAACTCCATCAAGCAGATGGTCGAACAATCGGAGTCACGGTAACCGATGTCTCTGGAGCGAGTGTGTCGTTAGATGCCAACCATCCTCTAGCTGGCAAAGACCTGACTTTCGTTATCCAGCTCGTGGATATCGTTTGAGCGTTTGGTTTATGTTTTTCCATTTATGTTGACTTGCTATCGAAGAGAACGGAGAGAAAAATGGGTGGCATCGTATGTGCTATTCGAGGCGGACCGGACTGCCAGTGTACGGTTGCCCAGGCCATCACCCTGGCACAAGAAACCAACCTTCCGCTACACTTTCTGTACGTTGTCAACCTTGACTTCCTGTCGTGCGCAAGCAGCAGTCACGTTCATACGATCTCGGAGAAGATGCACCAGATGGGCAAAGCTGTCTTGCTTGCAGTGCAGGCCAAAGCGGCTGCGCTGGACGTCGCTGCAGGGGCGGTGGTGCGCGAGGGCAACGTTGGAAACGAGATCATTGGCCTGTGCCGTGATCTTAGCGCCGATTACGTGATCCCCGGCTGTCCCGGGGTCCATCGAGAAGAGAGTATCTTCACCAAGAATTTGCTCAAGAAACTCAGCAAACGCATTGAAGGAAAGACTGGAGCCCAAGTCGTTTTGATAGAAAGTCGTGGCGCGTGAATGGACGGCACAGCCCGATGATCAGCAATATCAAGAAGTGCGGTATCTCAGATGAACACCACAAGGAACACCCCGACAAATGACACTGTGGGAATGTACCTGCGCGAGATCGCCCAGGTGCCGCTCCTGGCTCCGTACCAGGAAGTCTGGCTCTCGATTCAGCAAGAGGCGACTCCCTGCCTCAACGCTGTACGAGATCAGTTGCACGAGCAAGAAGGTCGGCCACCCACTGCGAATGAAATCCTGGACGCAGTACTGAATTCACTTCGCATAGGGTGGTCAGAAGTATTTCAGAGTTGCAAGCGTCTGAACGTGCCATTACCCGATCCAGCCATGTTGGTGGATGAAGCCAGAGCAATGCACCACGCACCGATACCGGAAACCACGCCATATCTCTACGACTTTCTGGATCAATCAGGGTGGTCGGAATCACAACAGGATGAAGAAGATCAGGATTGGACAGCGCTTACCGGCAATCTCTTCGACGTCGTGTTATTGCTCTACCTGCTGCCTGAGTCTGCGCTGGCTTCGCTCTCCGAGGAGTGGAGTGAATCAAGGACTCGGAACATGACACGGACTTTCGCGGATACACACGGATTCTTAACCGTTCTTGGTCAGGTGTGTGAGAATCTGTGTGAATCCATGTTTCGATTCTCAGTCCGTGCCAGAAATAGGACCAAACAGAGTGGGAGGCCGAGTGAAGAGGAGTTGTCGGCGTTGTGGGATGGCCTGGAAGAGCGCGCGCACCGGGCTACACAGCGTCTAGTTCAGGCTAACCTGCGCCTGGTGGTCAGCATCGCCAAGGAATACGTAGGGCGTGGTCTTACGTTCCTGGACCTGATCCAGGAGGGGAACATAGGATTGATGCGGGCAGCCGGGAAATACGATCATACTCTGGGATTCAGGTTTTCTACCTATGCCACGTGGTGGATTCGCCAGGCGATCGGCCGGGCCATCTCAGACCATGGACGTACCATCCGCATCCCTATCTACGTGGGGGATCGCATCAATCAACTACGGGGCCTGCGGCGCGAGATGATACAGAAAAAAGAACGAGAGCCTACCATTGAGGAACTGGTGATGGCATCAGACCTGCTAAGACCGGAAGATAAGACGGCCATCCAGTGCGCACAAGCGGCAGGAGAGCCACTGCCACCTCCTCAAAGAGAGCAGTTGCGTCGGGCAATCAACAAGGCGGAAAACCTCGTGCGCCTTTCGCACCAGACACTGTCGTTAGATACGCCAGTGTCTGGTGATACGTCGGATAGCGGGGCCAGTCTAGGGGACTTCATCGAGGACAGAAGCACACCAAGGCCAGCCGACACGGCCTACAGGCGACTTCTCAGTGAAGAGGTGCAGTCCGTTCTGGACTCGCTTAGCGAGCGACGGTGCCTGGTGCTGGAAATGCACTACGGACTAAATGGCCAGGACAAGCACACGCTGGCAGAGATTGGGCAACATCTTGGTATAACGCGCGAGCGTGTACGCCAGATTGAGATAAAGGCGTTCCGTGTTCTGAGGACTCCAAGGAACTGGCGTAGACTACGCGATTTCATCAGCTAGGAGGCTGGTCGCTAACCGCAATTTGATGTTGAGAGGCGCAAATACCTGGGAAGTTGTTGGATGAAATCGGCAGTCTGCTCTGCTTTCGTGGCTTATCTGACGACTCACACGGGGCGACAGCAATGGGATGCGAGCCAGCGCTTCCTAACAGATACTGTATGAGGAGCAGGCAAATGAAAGGACGAGAGATCATCAGGAAATACAAAGCAGGAAAGCGTGACTTCTCCAGGATCAAACTGCGCAGAGCCGAACTGGAAGGAACCGACCTGCGCAATATCAACCTGAGCTTGGCTTACCTGGGAGAGGCCAACCTGTGCGGTGCTAATCTGGCCGGGGCCAACCTAAAGGGGTGTAACATGGTCGAGGCCAACCTGCGCGATGCCAACCTGAACAATGCTGACCTGCGCTGGGCCAATCTGTACGAGGCCGACGTGACCAGCGCGCAACTCGCCCAGGCCAGGTCACTCAAAGGTGCGATCATGCCCAGGGGTGGGAGACACGAGTAACGCGCTTAGAAACGACGATTGGAGGCTGATTTGAAGAGTGGTGAACGATAGAATAGGCAGCCGTGTGCTGCACCTAAAGGAGAAAGGAATGAACAAGAAACTATATGTAGGTAACCTGAGTTATCAGACAACCGATGTCACCCTGTCCGACCTGTTCGGAGCGGTAGGAGAGGTTGTCTCCGTGAGTCTCATCACGGACCGTATGACGGGCCGCTCCCGGGGTTTCGCTTTCGTCGAGATGGCGGAGCGGAGTGCTGCCCAGCAGGCCATTGACCAACTCAACGGCAAGACCGTGGATGGGCAGGACATCAAGGTGGCAGAGGCGCACCCGCGACGACCCCGCGAGTAGCAAGGCTCCTGGGGTGGGAGAGGCCATAGGCGCTATTAGGGCCAACCCGCCCTGGTCACGACAAACAATGGCTATGAGCGCATCGTGGCGCTGGTCGAAGGGGCAGGCGACTGAAAACTGCCCAGCGCCCGACGCACCTCTTCCACCAGGCTTTCCGGCGTGACCACGCGTCGCTCCTCCGCCCAACGCATCTTCAGTTCGACACCGCCCGCCTTCAGACTGCGCCGGCTCACCGTCACCCGTACCGGGCAGCCGATCAGGTCTGCGTCGGCGAACTTGACCCCCGCGCTCTCCTCCCGGTCGTCGTATAGCACCTCCAGGCCAGACCTGACAGGTTTTCCGAAACCTGTCAGGTCTGCGTAGATTTCCTCCCCCTGGGCGTGCACCGTTTCGTCGGTGCCTAGCGTCAGCAGGTGGACGTCGAACGGGGCCAGGGCGGGCGGCCATACGATGCCGTGTTCGTCGTGGTGGGTCTCAATGACCGCTGCCATCAAGCGTCCCACGCCGATGCCGTAGGAGCCCATCACGACCGGGCGTTCATGCCCTTCTGGGTCCAGGTAGGTCGCGCCCACGGCCTCTGAGTAGCGTGTGCCCAGTTTGAAGCAGTGGCCCAGTTCGATGGCCGATCCCGCCGCGAGCACGCCGTTGCAGTGGGGGCAGAGGTGCCCGGCCTGTGCCTGCGCGACGTCGGCCAGGAGCGTGACGCCAAAGTCACGGGGGTAGTTGGCGCCGGTGAGGTGATAGCCGGGCCGGTTCGCCCCGGCGACGAAGTTACTCCCCACCTCGATGGAGTGGTCGGCCACGACGAGCAGGCCTGGCCCAGCGCGGGTTTCCCGCACGCGCAGCCCAACCGGGGAGGCGTACCCCGGCTCGGCTCCGGCGACGCGAATCTCCTCGTCGGTTGCGGGCCTCAACTCCCCGCCGCCCAGCAGGTTCCGCAACTTCGTCTCGTTGACCTCCAGGTCTCCGCGGATGACGAGGAATACCAGTTCTGCATCATCTCTGGTGTAAAACACTGCCTTCAGCGTCTGGCTCGTTGGCACGCCGACGAAGGCAGCCACGTCCGCAATTGTCTCGCAATCGGGGGTGGCGATGGGGCGCGCTTCCTCCAGCGGTTGGGGCTCAACCGGAGGCAGCCGAAACTCGGCCCGCTCGGCGTTGGCGGCATAGCCGCAGGCCGCGCAGCGGATCAGGGTGTCCTCGCCGGCGGGGTGGGGCAGCATAAACTCATGGGAGTCAGCGCCGCCCATCATCCCCGTGTCGGCCTCGACGGGGATAGGGTGGAGATCGCAGCGGGCGAAGATGCGCTGGTAGGCTGCGAGCATGCGGGAGTAGAAGGCGTCCAGGCCAGCGGCATCGGCGTCGAGGCTGTAGGCGTCCTTCATACGGAACTCGCGCACACGCAAAAGTCCCCCGCGCGGGCGGGGCTCGTCTCGTACTTTGGTCTGGATATGGTAGACAACGCGGGGTAGGTCACGGTAGGATTGCACCTCTCGCCGCGTCAGTTCAGCGACTACCTCTTCGTGGGTCATCGCCAGTGCGTAGTCGCGGCCGGCCCGGTCCCGCACCCGCATCAGTGCTGGCCCTACACTATCCCACCGGCCCGTCGCCCGCCAGAGTTCAGCCGGGTGCAGGACGGGCATCAGCATCTCCTGGGCGTCGATCCCGTCCATCTCCTCGCGTAGGATGGCCTCAATTTTGCGCACTATGCGGTAGCCCAGCGGCAGGTAACTGTATAGGCCAGCGCCCAGGAAGCGCACCAGCCCGGCGCGGAGCGCCAGTTGGTGGCTGGTCAATTTGGCGTCGGCGGGGGGCTCCCGCAGAGTGTGTCCAAAGAGCCGTGACATTCTCAATCTCGTTCTCATGGTTCACCTCCTCAAAAAAAGAACCAGCCTCCGGGGAGCGGAAGGCTGGTAACTAGCAAAGCAGACCAGTGTATCACGCCCTCAAATCGCGGGCCGCGGGAAGGCCGCCCAATGAATCCGCCTGTTGCACTGCCTGCACCACAGCCTGCGCTAGCACCTCGGCGGCAGTCGCACCCACCACGCTGGGATCGGCTCCGCTGCCCTTCTTCGGTGGCTTGCCGGTGGCCAGAGCGAAGATGGTGTCGCCATCGAACATAGTATGCACCGGCCGGATGCTGCGTGCCAGGCCGTCGTGGGCCATCTGGGCTACCTTGTTCGCCGCCTCTTTCGTCAGATAACCGTTGGTGGCGACGACAGCCAGTGTGGTATTGGCAAAGCCGAGGATCGTCTGGCCCAGGTCGCCCTGCATCCGCTTCATGGTGTTCACGAACCCGCCGACTACTGGCTTGCGCGTGCCGGCAAGGATCGCGCCGGTGTCCGGATCTACCACGTCGCCGAAACCGTTGACGGCGACGATGGCCCCCACGACAAGGCCCTTGCCGATCTTGACGCTGGCTGTGCCCAGGCCGCTCTTGGTGGCAAATTTAGGCCCTAGCAACTTGCCCACCGTAGCCCCCGTCCCCGCGCCGATGCTCCCTTCGGCCACCGGGCCGTCGGTTGCTGACTGGCAAGCCTGGTAGCCTGCCTTGGCGTCGGGACGGGCCTTGGGGTCGCCGATGGCCAGATCGAACAGCACCGCCGCTGGAACGATGGGCACCACCCCCACGCCGACGTCAAAGCCAATGCCGCGCTCCTCCAGCCAACGCATGACGCCGCTCGCTGCGTCCAGGCCGTAGGCGCTGCCACCGGTGAGCAGTATGGCGTGGACCTCTTGCACCAGGTTCACCGGGCGCATCAGGTCGGTCTCGCGGGTGCCAGGCGCAGAACCGCGCACGTCCACGCCGCCCACGGCTCCACCTTCGCAGAGCACCACTGTACAGCCGGTGATACCCTCCTGGTCGGTGTAGTGACCTACCTTGATACCTTCTACATCGGTGATACTGTTGTGCATTGCTCTTCTCTACAGGATGACTGGTTCCACAATTTTCCTCTGACACGTTGACAGGTTGGATTTGTTGTGCTATGATGATATTGTCGAGTGTCTACATTATACCATCGGCAGGGCCGACCGTCAACTCCACCTTAAGATTCTCCAGTCTTCGCCATCACTTCAGGCGGAGTAGAGCGAATGAGCACACAGGTTTTCAAACAGGTCCCCCACAAGTCACTGCGGGAGGCGGCTTTTTCGTATCTTCACAGACCTGACCAGTACGCTTTATCTGCCAGCCGGTGAGGTTGTGCGCCTCCACACCGAGGTTATCGGACACATCCAGAACGGGCGTGCCGAGGAGGCCGGACAGTCGCTGGCGTGCCACATTCTCAAGATGGACGAGCGCATCCGCCAGGAACAGGATAAGGAGCAGCGCCAGTAGGAGGAGTGAAAACGTGACAAACGAAGAAATCATCGCTCTGAATCGCGAGTATGTGTTCTTTACGTGGGCCGTTCAGAGCCAGGTCAATCCTATCCCGGCCGCTCGTAGTGAGGGGGTGTACTTCTGGGACGCGGACGGCAAGCGGTACCTGGACTTTTCATCGCAACTTATGAATGTGAACATCGGCCACGGCAACCAGAGGGTCATCCGAGCCATACAGGAGCAGGTGGAGAAGATGGCCTTTGTCTACCCTGGCATTGCCACCGAGCCAAGGGGGCGCCTGGGCGAACTGCTGGCCGAGATTGCACCGGGTGACCTGTGCAAGACCTTGTTCACGCTGAGCGGGGCCGAGGCGAACGAGAACGGTATCAAGTTTGCGCGTCTCTACACCGGGCGGCACAAGATCATCACTCGCTACCGTTCTTACCACGGGGCGACGGCCGGCGCCATGGCCCTTTCCGGTGATCCCCGTCGCTTGCCGGTGGAGCCGCTGATCCCTGGTGTGGTGCACGTGATGGATCCCTATTGCTACCGTTGTCCCTTCGGCTGGACGGTGGAGACCTGCCACCGGGAGTGCATTGCTCACGTAGAGCAAGTCATCCGCTTCGAGGGACCGGAGCGTGTGGCGGCGCTCATGCTGGAGGGGGTCACCGGCACCAGTGGCCTGATCATCCCCCCCGACGACTATTGGCCACGGATGCGCGAGATCTGTGATAAGTATGACATCCTGCTCATTGACGACGAGGTAATGAGTGGCTTTGGGCGCACCGGCGAGTGGTTCGGCGTGAATCACTGGGATGTGATACCGGATATCATGACGGTGGCCAAGGGCATCACCGCTGGCTACGTGCCGCTGGGTGCCGTGGTCGTTTCCAGGGCCATCGCCGATTACTTTGCCGACAGGCCGCTACCTATGGGTCTCACCTACTCCGGTCACCCGGTAAGCACGGCCGCCGGCGTCGCCACCATCGAGGTCTACAAGGAAGAGAATCTGGTGGAGAACGCCAAGACGATGGGGGTGATCCTCAAAGAGGGGTTGGAAGGACTGAAGGCCAAACATCCCAGTGTAGGGGATGTGCGCAGCATTGGGTTGTTCTCCGTCATTGAGTTGGTGAAAGACAAGGAGACGAAAGAGCCACTGGCCCCGTGGAACGCCAAGCCGCACGAAATGGGCGTCATGGCCCAGGTCCCAGGTGCGCTGCGGGCGCGGGGAATGTACACCTTCTCCAAATGGAATTGGATCTTTGTCGTCCCGCCGCTGAGTATCAACGAGACGGAACTGCGCGACGGCCTGCGCATTCTCGATGAGGTGTTGGACATTACCGACACGGGGACTCGATAAGAACCAGAAGAATGTGCCGCTATGGACAATCCCCTGGCGATACTCGGCTTTCTGTCCATCTTTCACGTCATCGGTGCGGTGGCCCTGGCTAACGGTCTGCGCGGAGTGTGGAGCGGACTACGCGACAAGAGGCGAGGGGGCTGCAGGGCACTTTTTTTCGTGGTGTGGGGGGCGATGTTCGGTTGCCTGCCCTTTGGCTTTGGCCTGGAACTGGCGACTGAGGAGGGGGGGACATCCCTTGTCCTGCTCGGCGAGGCACTCATCTGGGGGAGCGTGTTTCTGGTAGCCTTGCTGGCCCAAGACGCAGTGCTGGAGTGGCTGCGCCCTTTCCTCCACAGAGATATGGGACTCATGGCCTTTGGAGGATCGTTCATGGTGGTCGGCACGTTGGTAGGTAGTTCGATGGCCAGGGATGATCAGATGTTCGAGTTGCTGCTTGGCGGCGTCTTTGCGCTGGTTGGCGGTGTCATCTTTGCTATCGGTGTCTGGAATTACCTCAAGGCGATGCGCTAGACCACATAGAGATGACACAGATGTTACAGACTGCCGTCGAGGCGGCCCGGCGGGCCGGTCAGGTGCTCTTGGAGCGTTACCCAGCCGGGCGCACGCTCATTGTCAAGGGCTACCGCGATATCGTCACCGATGCCGACACCGCTGCTGAAGCGATTATTCTTGGCAGGATCCGCGCCCGTTTTCCCGATCACACCATCATCTCCGAGGAGGCGGGGGGCAACGAGATCGGCAGCGGCTACACGTGGATCGTGGACCCGCTGGATGGGACGACCAACTACGCGCACCGCGTCCCCATTTTCGCCGTCTCCATCGGCGTGCTGGAGCAGGGCGAGCTGCTCCTCGGCGTGATCTACGACCCGTTGCGCGATCAGATGTTTGTGGCCGAGCGGGGGGGCGGAGCCAGGCTTAACGGCGCGCCGATGCACGTCAGCCGTGTGGCGAGTCTGGGCCATGCGGGAGTGGGTCTGGACTGGGGGCACAGCGACGCGTTACGCGAGCGGGTGCTGGCATATCTACATCAGGTTGCCCCGCGCTGTGGCACGCTGCGCGTGTTGGGATCAGCGACGTTGGCGCAGGCCTACGTAGCGACGGGATGGTTGGACGCCTATTTCAGCCTGGGGCTGAAGTCTTGGGATGCTGCTGCTGGGACGCTCCTCGTTGTCGAGGCAGGTGGGCGATGCAGCACGCCGGAAGGGGAACCGTACCATGTGGATTTGCCGGGCTGCCTGGCGACGAATGATCTTATCCACGACGAGTTGCTGGCCGCAATGAATGTCGCTGACGCTCGCGTGTAGAGAGGCCTGTTTCGCTACGCCCTTCCCGCGAAATCTGGAAGACCCAAGAACGAAAGGCCCTTGCGTATGGCAAGGGCCTTTTCTGGCGGAGGGAGTGGGATTTGAACCCACGGAGCTCGAAAGCTCACCGCATTTCGAGTGCGGCGCCATAAGCCGGACTAGGCGATCCCTCCATTGTTGCTTTTTCCCGCAGGCTGGCGAAGAATCGTTCCATCAGAGCGAGGGCCTCCTCTGCCAGTACGCCACGGGTAATGGCCACCTGGTGGTTGAAGCGCGAGTCGCGCAGAAGTTCAACCACTGATCCTGCGGCGCCTGCCTTAGGATCGTCGGCCCCGTACACTAGCCGAGACAACCGGGCTGCCACCATCGCGCCAGCGCACATCGGGCAGGGCTCCAGCGTGCAGTAGAGCGTCACGCTCACCAGCCGCCAGCCGCCCAGCGTGCGGGCTGCTGCCCGGAGCGCAATCACCTCCGCGTGAGCGGTCGGGTCGGCATCGACTTCTTTGCGGTTGTGCCCCTGCCCGACAATGATCCCTCCGTGCACGGCCACTGCACCGACGGGCACATCGCCGTGGGCCAGGGCTTGCTCCGCCTCGGTCAGCGCCTTGCGCATCCAGGCTGCGTCGTCCACGGTGATATTATAACACAAGCCGGATGAGGCGACAACGCTGCCTGCCGTGCCTAGCGGCGAGCGGGTGGCTTTTGTGCCAGCAGGCGGCGGAGTGTGGGCAGTGCCGTTTCGACAGCCCGGGCGCGGTGGCTGATACGGTTCTTCTCCGTCTGTGGTAGTTGGGCCATCGTGCAGCGGTACTCGGGCAAGTAAAAGACCGGATCGTAACCAAAGCCGCCCTGTCCTGTCGGCTCGAAGGCGATCAGACCCTCGCATACTCCCTCGGTGCTGTAGAGTTCCCTCGCCGGCGTAGCAATAGCAACTACGCAGCGAAACCGGGCCGTGCGTTGTTCCCAGGCCACGCGGCGTATGCGTGCCAGGAGCGCTGCTACCCGATCAATGTCGTGTCCCGGAGCATAGCGGGCAGAGTGAATGCCAGGAGCGCCGTCTATGGCATCTACCTCGAGCCCCGAATCGTCGGCCAACGTGAGCAGGCCAGAGGCGTGCGCGTAGGCCAGGGCTTTTTGGCTGGCGTTGTCCGCGTAAGCGGTGCCGTCCTCAGGCACCTCTATCTGTAGGCCAAGTTCGGATGGGAAGCGGAGATTTGTTTTCAGAGATGCGAGCAGGATTCGGAATTCGCGTGCTTTGCCTGGATTCTGGGTGGCGATGAGGAGTTCCATAGCAGAGTGTTTCTCCTACCTATGTAACCTTAGCATAGAATGTCTGTTTTGGCAACCACTGATGACCGCGTGCGGTTTTCCCAATTTGTTCCAGACGATTTTATGTATACTAAAAGCCAAAAATCTTGACTCCAGGGGACGATTGTGTTATAATATGTACAGTGCGTGAACCGCTGCCAGCCTTTCCAGGTCGGCCACAAGGGATGAGTAACCGAAAAGTGGCCGTAGGGTGCTTCTTAAGTCGCTTTTTGTGTCGCTTCTTAAGCCCATGATTTGCTTCGATGTTTCTTCTCTCGTTGAGGCCCGGCTTGGTGCATCGCTTACGCTAAACCTGGATACGGGGCCGCAGAGCCTGGTCGATCTGGAGGTGGGTTTTCTTCGCGGAACCATCCAGGCGATTCGTGTTCATGGTGGTCTGCTGATTCAAGGCACTGTGGAATCACAGATGGAGCTGGAATGTGTCCGTTGCCTGGAATCCTTCGTTCTTCCTATTACCCTGGAGTTGGAGGAGACGTTTCGGCTACTAGGGGCAAGCCTGAGGCCAGATGTATCCTATGTGGTGGGCAGTGATGGCTGGCTTGAGCTGACCCCTCTGTTGCGCGAGCAGGCCTGGGTGGCTATCCCGATGAAACCCCTATGTCGGCCTGATTGTCGTGGACTATGTCTACAGTGTGGCGCGAATCTGAATCTGGGGTCGTGCACGTGTGAGCGCGTGAAAATTGATCCACGCCTGGCATTGTTGAAGGATTTGTTGTGAAGGGCTTGTTGCAACCGAGAGAGTGAATTAGGGGGCCCATGGACGTAGTTGGAGAATTGTTAGAGAAAGCGGCGGCCCAGGGATACCTGATCACGGATGACATTCTAGACCTATTGCCGGAGGCTGAGGAGACCCTGGAACAACTTGAAGAGATCTTCATCTCGTTGCACGAAGCAGGGATCGAAGTATATGACGAGCATGTAGATGCTGAGGGAGAGCAGGCCCTGGGTGTTACAGGCACTGGATGTAATACGGACGATGGAATGTACGACCTGAGCAATATCTCCAGTGATGATACGGTGGGTTTATACCTCAGGGAGATGGCCCGTGTGCCTCTGCTGACGATCGAAGAGGAGGTCCGGCTGGCCAAGGCCCTCGAAGCAGCGCGCAGGGCCCAAGAGATTTTGAGTAACGATGGGTCTGACCCGGTAGAGCGCGAGGTGCTCAAGCGGCGGATTGAGGATGGGCTGGCTGCTCGCGAGCATCTGATCAAGGCCAACACCCGTCTGGTGGTCAGCATCGCCAAGAAGTACGTAGGACGAGGTGTGCCATTCTTGGATCTGATCCAGGAGGGCAACCTGGGACTGATGAAGGCTGTGGAGAAGTTTGACTACAGCCGTGGGTATCGCTTCAGCACTTATGCCACGTGGTGGATCCGCCAGACGATCACACGGGCGATTGCCGACCAGGGGCGGACGATCCGCGTGCCCGTGCATATGTCGGATCGTATCCGGCGGCTCTACAATACGGCCCGACAACTAGAGCAAGAGTATGGACGCCGGCCAACGCCGGAGGAAATCGCGGTTGAGATGGACATGGAGCCACGCAAGGTGCAGTGGATGCTCAAAGTTTCGTGGCGGCCGCTGAGCCTGGAGCGTCCGGTCGGCGAGGATGGGGACAGCGAACTGGGAAGTTTTATTGAGGACGAGACATCTCCCACGCCGACGCAGAGTGCCTATCGGTGCCTGCTCGGTGAGAAGGTCAAGGAGATGCTAGCTACGCTGGGCCCGCGCGAGGCGCGTATCCTGCGGCTTCGCTTCGGGCTTATAAACGGGCGCAGTTACACGCTTGAGGAGGTCGGCCAGAAGTTCGGGCTCACGCGGGAGCGAATCCGGCAGATTGAGGGCAAGGCTTTGCGTCGTCTGCGCCATCCTCGTCGCAGCCGACAGTTGCGGGATTATCTGGGCTAGTGTGATGGACGTGACACTCTATCGCTGCGCTATGATGATGTGCGGCCTGCCGTGGCGGGCGGGGGAGGAGGCTCCCTGCCCGCGATAGGCCGGTGCGTTCTCCCGGCCTCGCGGCAGCACACCGCCAGCCTCGCTGGCGGTTTTTGTTTATCATACTCTGTGCTAAAATACGTATCATGCATTACATAAAGGAGGAACACCGATGTCCGAACACATTCTTATCGCTATCGCCTGGCCTTATGCCAGCGCCAAGATCCACGCCGGCAACGTCACTGGCTCTCATCTGCCCGGTGACATCTGTGCCCGCTACCACCGCCTCGCCGGAGACCACGTGCTGATGGTGTCCGGCTCCGATTCGCACGGCACCCCCGTTACCGTGCGTGCCGATCAGGAGGAGAAATCGCCCCGCGAGGTCTTCGAACGCTTCCATTGCGGCTTCCTGGAACTGTTCCAGCGGTTGGGCATCAGTTACGACCTCTTCACCCATACTGATACAGAGAACCACCACAGCGTCTCTCGAGACTTCTTCCTTGTGCTGCTGGAGAAAGGCTATCTCTACAAGCAGGTGCAGGAACAGATGTACTCCGAGGCGCAAGAACGCTTCCTGCCCGACCGCTACGTCGAGGGTACCTGTCCGGTCTGCGGCTACGAATCGGCCCGGGGTGACCAGTGCGACCACTGTAATACGCTGTTGGATCCGAAGGACCTGATCGATCCGCGCAGCAAGATTGACGGTAGTACGCCAGTGATTCGCGAGACGGAGCACTTCTTCCTCGACCTGCCCAAACTGGCCCGGGCCGGGCTGGCCGAGTGGCTCCGGCAGGGTAAGGAACTCTGGCGGCCCAACGTGATCAACTTTGCTCGCCGCTACGTGGGCGAGGGGTTGCGGGGCAGGCCCATCACCCGCGACCTGAAATGGGGTATTCCGGTGCCCGTGCTGGAATGGGAGAGCAAATGCATCTACGTCTGGTTCGAGGCAGTCATCGGGTATTTCTCTGCCAGCGCCGAGTGGGCGCACAACCGGGGGGAGCCAGAGGCGTGGAAGGATTGGTGGTACGATCCAGCAGCCAAGACGCTCTACTTTATCGGCAAGGATAACATCCCATTCCACGCTGTCATCTGGCCGGCGGAACTGATGGGGGTGGGGCGGCTCTATGAGGATGACTCGTCCAGGAAACTGAACTTGCCCTATGATGTGCCGGCCAACGAGTTCATGAATCTGGAGGGGCGGAAAATCTCCGGTAGCCGCAACTGGGCGGTGTGGATGGATGAGGCGCTTGACCGGTACGATCCTGATGCACTACGCTACTATCTTACGGTGACGATGCCGGAGACGCGGGACACCGACTGGCTGTGGGACGGGTTCGTGCGCCGCAACAACGATGAACTGGTGGCTACCTGGGGCAATCTGGTCAACCGCGCACTGACGTTTGCCTACAAGCGCTTTGATGGACGGGTGCCCACGCCGGGGCCGTTAGCGGACGTGGACACGCGGCTTCTGGCCCAGGTAGAGGGTGGATTCGAGTCCGTTGGTCAGTTGGTTGCCGGGTGCAAGTTCCGCAGTGCGCTGAGCAAAGCAATGGCGCTGGCCCGTGAGGCGAACCGCTACCTGGAAGAGAAAGGCCCCTGGTTCCAGATCAAGGAGAGCCGCGAGGCAGCCGGTACGACCATCTACGTGGCGCTCAAGGCGATTGATTCGCTCAAGACCCTATTTGCGCCTTTCCTGCCCTTCTCGTCCGAGCGACTGCACCAGTATCTGGGCTACGAAGGTTCGCTGTTCGGGCGATCTTACGTGGCCACTTTCGAGGAGGAAACGGGTCGAGTCCACGAGGCGTTATGCTACGATAGCAGCGGTGCGACGGGCGAGTGGAAGGCTGGCCTGCTTCCGGTGGGTCAGGCGTTGCGCCAACCTGAACCGCTGTTTAAGAAACTGGACGAGAGCGTGGTCGAGGAAGAGCGGGCCCGCATTGAGACCGGAGAGTTTTCTGCCTGATGGGTCTGGTTGTAGTTGGATGGGGGAAGTGGCTCTGTTTTGATGAGAGAGTCGCTTTCCCCTACGAGGATGTAGTTGCGACCTGAGGTGATTTGTGGTATCCTTCATGCTGGATATTGGCTACTCGACACTCGATGTCAATGTCCAATATCCAATACCCAATATCCAGCAATCAGCATCAAGAAAGGGACAGTATGGCACGCCTACATGAATATCGAGGTAAGACGCTTCTAGCGCAGAGGGGCGTTTCTATTCCCCGAGGCCGGGCGGCCAGTACGCCCGACCAGGCCCGCGAGATCGCGGCTGAGATTGGTGGACCAGTCGTGGTGAAGATCCAGGCCTGGGTGACGGGCCGGGCTGGCCTGGGCGGCATTCACTTTGCTGAGATGCCCGATGAGGCGGCGCAGGCAGCCGCCGATATGCTGGGAATGCAGGTGGGTGGCTTCACTGTTGAGAAGGTGATGGTGGAGGAGAAACTTCCCATTGAGCAGGAGTTCTATGCCGGTGTCATCGTCAGTGATCGTGAGCGGGCAGCGGTGGTGATGTTCTCCAGCGTCGGGGGCACCGGCATCGAGGAGATCGCCCGCCAGCACCCGGACAGTGTCGCCAGTGCAGTGGTGGACATTGAGCATGGACTGCGGGATTACCAGGCTCGCAACCTGGTGCGGCGCACAGGTATCCACGGCCGGCTGCAGCGAAACCTGGCCGGGCTGCTTGTGAAACTGTACGGCGTGACCCGCGCCTGGGAGGCCCGCACCGCCGAGATCAACCCGCTGGTGCTGACGACCGATGGCAAACTGGTGGCCGCCGACTGCCGCGTCACGGTGGACGACTATGCCGTCTTTCGCCACAAGGATCTGGAGGTGACCTTCGCCCGCGAGTTGGACCGCCCGCCGACACCGCTGGAGCGCATCGCCTATGCCGTCGAAGAAGGGGACTACCGGGGCACCTTCTACTTCATTCAGATGACAGAGGACTTCCAGAAGGGAGAGGGGGTTATCGGCTTCCACGGTGCAGGTGGTGGCGGCTCGATGATGAGCATGGACGCGGTGATCAACGAGGGATTCCGCATCGCCAACTTTGTGGATACTTCGGGCAACCCCCCGGCCAGCAAAGTCTACCGGGCCGCTCGCATCATCCTCAACCAGGGGCCGATTGACGGCTACTTTGGCTCCGGTTCGGGGGTGGCCAGCCAGGAGCAGTTCCACTCCGCCCGAGGGTTGGTGAAGGCGTTTCTGGAAGAGCCGCTGATGGTGCCGGCGGTCATCCGGCTGGGCGGCAACGCCGAGGATAGGGCGGTAGAGATACTAGAACGGGTCAACGGCCACGTCCCCGCGCCGGTGGAGGGGTACAAAAAGGACGACACCCCCCAGTTCTGTGCGCAGCGGCTCAGAGTGTTGGTGGAGGGCTATACCCCGCCGGCCGAAAAGCCCGAGGGGCGCAAGAAGCCGGTCGCGCAGCGGCCCTATACCTTCGAGACGGTGACTGGCGGCGCGGTGACTTTGGACCACGCCGTCTGTGCTATCTGTGAGAGCAAGGTCTGCGTGAAGGAATGTGTGCCACAGATTCTCACGCTAAACGAGGAGGGCTGCCCGGTGCTGAACATCACGCTGGAGGAGGCGCAGAAAGGGCGTTGTATCGAGTGCCTGGCCTGCGATGTAGCGTGTTATCTCTATGGTGCAGGTGGGGGGTATATGGAATTGCCCATTCCAGGGTTGGTGGAGTAACAGGAAATGTCCATTCTCATTGACGAAACCAAACGAGTGATCGTGCAAGGCATCACGGGTCGCGAGGGACGCGCTCGCGCCAGGTTGATGAAGGGGTACGGCACCAATATCGTCGGCGGGGTGACGCCGGGCCGTGGTGGCCAGGAGGTGGAGGGCTTGCCCGTTTTCGACACCGTCGAAGAGGCGTGGGAGAATCTGGGGCCAATTGACGTCAGCGTGCTCTTTATCCCTGCGCCGTTGGTGCGCAGTGCGGCGCTGGAGGCGATTGACGCGGGGGTCAAACTGCTGGTCATCGTGCCCGACCGCGTCCCGATCTATGACGTGTTGGAGATTGTCAAGGCGGCCGACAGCGCCGGGGCGAAGTTCGTCGGCCCCAACACACTGGGAGTGCTCAGCCCTGGGAAAGGGGTGCTGGGGATGATCGGCGGGCGGGCTGTGTCGGCACGCGCCTGGTTCTTCCCCGGCCCGGTGGGGGTCTGCTCCCGCTCCGGCGGTATCACCTCCTCGATGGCCTACTACCTGGCGCAGGAGGGCATCGGCGCGACCACGCTGGTCCACGTGGGCGGTGACGCCATCGTCGGGCTGCCACTGCCGGAGGTGGTGCGTCTCTTCCAGGCCGATCCGGAGACGAAGGGTATCGTGATGTTCGGCGAGATCGGCACCAGTCAGGAGGAGCAGGTGGCCGACTTGATTGAGCAAGGGGAGGTGACGAAACCACTGATCACCTACATCGGCGGGAAAGGGGCCAAGAGCGGCACTCGCTTCTCTCACGCCGGGGCGATCATCGAGGGTTGGCGGGGCACCCGCGAGGGGAAGGTGACGCGGCTGCAAGAGGTAGGCGCGCACGTGGTGGAGAACTTCGGGGACATCCCTGCTGTGACCAAGGAGGTGCTAAAGGGGATAGGGGTGTTATAGGCCGGCAAGGGATAGAGACCTTGTCAATGGAGGGATGATGGCTGATTTACATTGGACCACCGCTATTACCTCCGTTCAGCCCAACGAACTGCGGCTGCGGGGGTACTGCATAGACGAACTGATGGGCCGCGTGACCTTCGGACAGACGGTTTACCTGGCGCTGAAGGGGGAACTGCCCTCGCCGGAGGTTGGCCGGCTGATGGATGTCATGTTGGTCTCCTCAATTGACCACGGCGCGACGCCTCCTTCGGCGCTGGCGGCCCGCACGGCCGCCTCCACTGGCGCGACGCTGAGCGGTAGCATCGCCGCAGGGGTGCTGTCCATCAACCGTCACCACGGCGGGGCCATCGAGGGCTGTATGCAGCTCCTCCTGGAGGCCATCGGCCGGCTCGACGGAGGCCACGCTCCGGCGGAAGTGGCATCCGAAATGCTGGCCGAACTGAAGGCTCAGAAGAAGCGCGCCCCCGGCTTCGGCCACCGCATCCACACCGACGACCCGCGCACAAAACGACTGTTGGCCCTGGCGGGCGAACTTGGGGTGAGCGGCAATGGGGTGGTGATGGCGCGCGCCTTTGAGCAGGCGCTGGAGGAAAGGCTGGGGCGGCGGCTCCCTCTCAACGTGGATGGGGCTTTGGCGGCGCTGTTGGTGGACCTGGACTTCCCCCCGGAACTGGGCAATGCGTTCTTCATCATCGCTCGTGTCACCGGTCTGGCGGCTCACGTCCACGAGGAGATGACCCGCCAGCGGCCGATGCGACGCATTCACCCCACCGACCACGAGTACGACGGACCCGCGCCACGGGAACTGTAACAGGAATTCACAAGGAGGGTGAGAAATGGACAAGGAACTGATTCAGACGATTTTTGCCCGGCGCAGCATCCGCAGGTACACGGCTGAGCCGGTCAGCGAGACGGACGTCAAGACGTTGCTGGAAGCGGCGATGGCGGCTCCTTCGGCCTCAAACCGCAAGCCGTGGCACTTCGTCGTCGTGACTGAGCGGCAGACGCTGGACGATTTGGCCGAGGCCCACCCGCACGGCAAGATGCTCTTCGAGGCGTCGTTGTGTATCGCTGTGTGCGGCGACCCGGCCATTTCCCGTTTCTGGGTGCAGGATTGCTCCGCTGCCACCGAGAATCTGCTCCTGGCGGTCGCCGCGCTGGGCCTCGGCGCGGTCTGGCTAGGCGTCCATTTCAGAGAAGAGCGTATTGCTACCGTCCGCCAGGTGTTGGGCATTCCGGATACGATTGTGCCACTGAACCTGATCTCCATTGGGCATCCGGCGGAGGAGAAGGAGCCCCGCACGCAGTACGATGGGACCCGCGTGCATCGCGAAGGGTGGTAGAACGGCGGATTGCAGGACGACAACGGATGGATCTGCGAAGTTTTATCTCGTGGGCGCGAGAGACAGGTGTACTGATCGAGGTCGAACGCGCCGTTGACCCACACCTGGAATTGGCGCGAGTGATGTGTGCGCTCGACGGGCAGCCGGTGCTGTTCCACGCGCTGGCTGGCTTTCTTGGCTGGCGAACCGTCTCCGGGGTATGTGCGCAGAGGCGACACTTCGCGGCGGCGCTGGGCTGCACGGCGCCCGACTTGGTCCACCGGATGGCCGGCGCGCTGGCCCACCCGGTCCTACCGCCGGTGCTCGATTCCGGCCCTTGCCAGGAACTCGTAGAGGCGAGGGTGGACCTGACCCGCCTGCCTGTCCCCCGCTATCACCCGGACGATGGCGGGCGCTACGTCACGGCGGGCGTGGCGGTCATCAATGACCCTGGTCTCGGGCGCAACATCTCGTTCCACCGGTTGATGCTGCTGGACGAGCGACGTTTTGCCGTCCGTCTCATTGAGGGGCGAGGCACGCACACCGCTGTGGGCAGAGCCACGGCTGATCTCCCTATCGCTATCGCCATCGGCTGTCCCATTCAGGTGCTGCTGGCGGCGGCGATGAGTCCCCCCAAGGGGGTGGACGAGTTGAGCATCGCCCACGCTCTGGTCCCGACGCCACTGGTGCGGTGCCAAACTGTGGGCCTGGAGGTGCCGGCCGAGGCGGAGTTGATCCTTGAGGGTCGCATCACCCGCACGCTGGCCAACGAGGGGCCCTTTCCCGACCTGACGGAGACGATGGACAGCGTGCGTCGTCAGCCGGTGATCGAGATTGACCGCGTCACCCATCGTCGAGAGCCTGTCTTTCACTCCCTTCTCCCCGGTGGCATGGAGCATAAGAACCTGATGGGCATGCCCCGCGAGCCGACCATCTTCGCCGCCGTCAACGAGGTTTGTCGTTGCACTGGAGTCTACATCACGCCGGGAGGTGCCTCCTGGCTACACGCGGTGGTACAGATCGAAAAGCAGCACAGGGAAGATGGGCGCAGGGCGATCTGGGCTGCTTTTCGGGGGCACACCTCGCTCAAGCACGTCGTCGTGGTCGATACGGACGTGGACATCCGTGACAGCGATGACGTGGAGTGGGCGATTGCCACCCGCTTCCAGGCCAACCGGAACCTGGTGATCCTCACCGATCAGCCAGGCAGCAGCCTTGATCCCTCAGCCGCGCATACGCTGGGGCAGAAGGCGCGGACAGCCAAGATGGGGCTGGACGCGACCGCCCCGCTGGGCGAGGCGCGGCGGGGATACGAGAGGGTGCGGTATGGCGGGGTTGATCTGGCGTAGTATGGTGTGAGGCGTATAGTGTGGGGTGTTAAGACTGCTTGTGCAACGGTCTGTTTTGGTGTATTATAGCGTTGAACCGCACCAATGAAACTCAGTCGGGTCAGGGTGGATGTTGATTGAAGGGCCGAGGAAGCGCAAGGAGGAGGACAATGGACATCATCAAGGTCGCGGCCACTTCTCGCTCGACGGCGGTGGCAGGTGCCATCGCGGGGGTTCTTCGAGAGCAGGAGCAGGTGGATGTGCAAGCCATAGGTGCAGGCGCGGTCAATCAGGCAGTCAAGGCGGTGGCCATCGCCCGCAATTACCTGGAACTGGACGGGATTGACATCGTGTGTGTCCCCTCGTTCGTCGAGGTGATGATTGACGGTCAGGAGAGAACGGCGGTGCGGTTGAGTATTGAAAAACGATGAGCCAGCGCCAAAACCGGGTAGACCTGCATCTCCATAGCACAGCCTCCGATGGCCTGTTCACACCGTCGGAGGTTGTTCGTTTGGCGCTGGAGCGTGGGTTGAGCGTGATCGCGCTCACGGACCACGATACACTGGATGGGGTGGCAGAGGCCCGGCAGGCAGCAGTTGGCACCGGGCTGGAGGTCATTGCTGGCGTGGAGGTCAATTCCGAGGGCGACTGGGGCGACCTGCATTTCCTGGGCTACTACGTAGACCCGGAGAACGGCCCGCTGCGGGAGCGGTTGCAGGCTATGCGGGATGCGCGGGTAGGCCGGGCTCGCCAGATGGTCGAGCGGCTGCGCGAGATGGGCATGCCAATGGAGTGGGAGGAGGTGCGGGCGCTGGCTGGCGGCGGCAGCGTCGGGCGCCCGCACGTGGGACGGGCTTTGCTCAATCGGGGCTACGTGAAAACGCTTCAGGAAGCGTTCGACTGCTTCATCGGCAACGACGGTCCGGCCTACGTCCCTCGACTGCGGCTGACCCCGCCGGAGGTGATCCAGACGATCATTGGGGCCGGGGGCGTGCCGGTGATCGCCCACCCGATCCACTCCGGACTGGCGGCGGTGGAGCGTTTACCGGAGTTCGTGGGCTATGGGCTGCGTGGGGTGGAAGTATACTACCCCCACCACTCGCCTGAGGAGATCGAAATGTTGCTGGGATTATGCCGGGAGTACGGACTGCTGTGCACCGGCGGTTCCGATTTTCACGGCCCGGGCATCAAGGAGGGAGCGTCGCTGGGCTCGGTCCACGTGCCCTGGGAGTGCGTGGAGCGGTTGCGACTGGAGGTGAACTATAGTTTTATGGGGGTGATTCAAGAACTCAAAATGGAACACGGATAGTCACAGATCAGACGGATTCTCACTGATTTTTCCGTGTCCCATTCGGCGGGGTGCTCTAAGCGGGTGTGCCACCCGCGTTCCACATCCAGGGGCAATGGTTTGCATCCAATACAGAGCAGAATTAGAACAGGATTAACAGAATTAGCGGATAAATGCGCTATCGAGACAGAGCAGGATCAGCAATTCCCGTTTTAGGGATAAACTGAGGAGTGAGGCATCCTCAGATGCCGGTTTAGGTCTTGCAGGCGCTGTTC
>Ga0208279_1000196_pt1 | contig 56971 bp, 39 predicted proteins | sample AntAceMetag02UKM_FD_184766 | JGI IMG/M metagenome (GOLD analysis project Ga0208279, IMG submission 184766) | Saline lake microbial communities from Ace Lake, Antarctica - Antarctic Ace Lake Metagenome 02UKM (SPAdes) (version 2) | ecosystem: Environmental > Aquatic > Non-marine Saline and... | reverse complement strand
GTTCTGCCTGTGGTAGCTTTCTCTCTCCTTCTACCACTAAAAAAATCCTTCCTAATTCTCCTGCCACCCATCTCCTGTGTTGCTTCCGCCAATTGATTAAAGCAAATTGCTATTTTGCAGGAGCCTTATCACACTATAATAATAAGGATTAGAATTCCTTTGTCAATAAAAATTTTTAAAATTCCAGCCCGATCTATTCATGAACTTTAAAACTCAGTGCGCCACATACTGAATAACACCCCGGGCTGTAGGGGCTGGAATTGAGATGGTATGCCGTTTTGCTTATGGTAGGATAGGATGGCATTGAAAGGAGGATGACCTGTATCGGTAAGTTCGGGCTGCATACGGAACAAAGGGGTACCATGAAGCAGAGAGAGACGGTTGATCGGCCCGCCCCCATGGACCGCAGGACGTTTGTCAAGCTCCTGGGGCTCGGGTCCCTCCTGGCCACCAGCGCGGGACTCCTGGGTACCGCCCGGGGGAGCGAGCCCGCGTCGAAGAAGGCGCTTGTCTCTGTCGTAAAGGGGGACGATCCCTCCGGCATGGTCCGCAGGCTCCTCGAGCCGTTGGGGGGCATGGCCCGTTTCGTCAAAAAAGGGGCCAGGGTGGTTATCAAGCCCAACGCCGCATGGGAGAGGACGCCGCAGCAGGCCGCGAATACCAATCCGCGGTTAGTCGCCGAGGTAATACGGCTTTGCTACGAGGCAGGTGCGGGTAAGGTGCTGGTCGTCGAGAACCCATGCGACCGCTACGAGGGGGCGTTTAAAATCAGCGGAATAGAGGAGGCATCCCGAAAGGCGGGCGTAAGGATGAAACCCATGGTCGAGAAGGGTGATTTTATCGACGTCAAAATAGAAAAAGGAGTTGTCCTGAAGGAGGCGTCCGTCGGCAGGGTTATCCTCGATGCCGATGTCCTCATCAATATGCCCGTGGCCAAAACACACGGTTCCGCGGTCCTCACCATGGCCATGAAAAACCACATGGGAACGGTTTTCGACAGGTGGGCGATGCACAAGGCGGGACTGCACCAGGCCATCGCCGACCTGGCTTCATTTGTCCGCCCGACATTGAACATCATGGACGCGCTCCAGATCATGACCGATCGCGGCCCCAAGGGGCCCGGCCCCCTCCTGCGAAAAGATATTGTCGCCGCGAGCACGGACCAGGTCGCGCTGGACGCGTTCGGCGCGACTCTGTTCGGCATGACCTGGAAAGACATCCCCTACATTGTCAAAGCGCAGGAGCTGGGCGTCGGTGTGGCCGACCCGAAGCATATCGAGGTTATCGAGGAGCGGCTCGCGGCATAGGTGACCCACCATGACCCGCCGGAAGGTTCTGCAGGCAATATCCTTCTTGATATTTACGCTCCTGCTTTCAGGCGTTTTCTTCTGGGCCGTCCCGGTCACCGTCTCTGTGAGCCCGTTGGTGGGGCTGGCGAACCTTATAAAAGGCTATCCGTGGACCTGGAAGCTCCTCCTGGCGGTGCCCGTGATCGCTCTGGCCCTCTTTAAAGGGCACTACTTCTGCTTTTTCATCTGCCCGACAGGGACCATCCTGGAGAATATTCCCGTCGGCAGAAAAAAGAAGGTAGGTTCTTCCTCCCTTCCTTTTGCTCTTTTAATCGTTGTTCTGGTATCCTCTTTTTTCACGCTGGCGGTGGTTGGCCTCCTCGATCCGCTGGCTATATTCGCGGAGGCCGTTAATGTGTTCCAGTATTCCTTCAACCCGGTCGACCTGTGGCTTGTCCTTCCGATCCTCGTCCTAATCTCCCTGAATCTTTTAGGCAGGAGATACTGGTGTTTTCGTCTTTGTCCCCTTGGCGCGTTGCTCCGTCTCGTCGGAAGAGCAGGGGTTGCGATCACGGCGGGTGGGAAGAAAAGCCTTCCGCCCGGAGGTTTGTCGAGGCGCGTCTTTGTCTCGTCCCTCGCCGGGGGGCTGACGCTGGGCTGGGTGTGGTCCCGCTTGGCGGGCGGGCGCTCGCGCCGCCTGATCAGGCCTCCGGGGGCGCTCCCGGAGGAGATGTTCAACGGGAAGTGCTTGCGCTGCGGGAGCTGTATAAAGGCCTGCGTTACTGATGGGATCCAGCCCTGTTTTCTGGAGGCTGGATGGGACGGGATATTCACACCCCGGCTCGATCCCTCGGTGGGCTACTGCGATGAGTATTGCGTAGCGTGCACGTGGTCCTGCCCGACGGGAGCGCTGCGCCCGCTTACCCTGGCCGAAAAGCGGGAAGAGCGTATGGGGCTCGCCACGGTTGACAGAGAGAGGTGCATGGCATGGGCGGAGGATAAGTACTGCTTGGTCTGCCAGGAGCACTGCCCGTATAATGCAATAGAAATCCACCGGAAGAAGAACGGGGTCCCCTGTCCGGTTGTCAACCCGGCGCGGTGCCGGGGGTGCGGCCAGTGCGAGTTTCAGTGCAAGACAAATGTCAGTGCGGCCATACGGGTTTATACATTATAATGGCGGTAGTTATTTTACGCAGGACAGGTCAAAGCCTGTAGAGATGCTGTTTTAACGGCATAATGCATTGGATACCCGGAATTTATACCTCGAGTATCGAGTATCCGGAATCAGAAGAAGGAGGGGTTTATGAGAGAGCTTGTTTCTATTGTTATTGTAGGGGTTGTTCTGGCTGCTCCGGCATCCAGCAGTATCGCCAGTATCGAAAATCCCGCCCTCAACGAGTACTACCACCTCGGCCGGTATTACGCCGTCACGGGCCAGTACCGGAAGGCCATCGGCAATTACCGCTCCATGATAGGGAAGCATCCGAACACCCGGCAGGCCGAGGAGGGCTGGCTCAATATGGGAAACTGTTACTACCACCTTATGCTCGAGGCCGGGGCGGAACTGACGAGGGCCAAGGCGCGGATAGGGACGACGGCACGGGATATACAGCGGCTGGAGGCGAATGTCCTCACATGCATGAACGATGCGATTTCCTCGTATCAGAAGGTCATCGCTCAGTTTCCAAAATCGAAGGCTGAAGCCATTGTCAGAATAGGGAAGACGTATGCCGGCAGTGGCCCCGGGAAGCTGGCGGATGCGCGCCTCCAGTTCCGGAAGGTGGTTGAGGGCTGCCCGGAAGAAGCGGGCAGGGCGCAGCTTCTCCTGGGGGACACGTACGCGGATGCGGGGGACCCGGAGTCCGCGAAGCAGATGTACACGATAGCACGGTCGGGCTTCCCCGAGGTCGCCTCGCTGGCGTCCCTGAAGACGGCAGCGGGCTTTTTAAACAGCGGGGATTTCAGCCGCGCGGCGGACGGGTACGGGGAGATAATATCCTGCCTGGGAATCGACGGCGCCTACGATAGTTCCTATCATCCCGTTGGCAACATCATGAAAAAGGCTGTGGCCGGCGAGGGGGATGCGGAGGCGGCGCTGAATAATATCAAGAATGAAATCAGCGGCTACAGGGCTGTCATCGACCGTTTTCCCGGAACAGGCGTCTGCATGGAAACCGGGCTGGAGCTTGCAAGGGCGTATTGGTTCAACGACATGAAGGGGGACGCGGTCAAGGTCCTGGAGGGAATGGCGTCGGAGTATCCAAAGAGCGTCTGGAAGGTGAGGGCGCTTTTTCTTCTTGCGGAACTCCAGGATGCTTCCGAGGATGCCGTGTTGACTTACGGCAGGATCATCCGCTCCTTTCCGGAGAGCCGGTTCCGGGTGAAGGCGCAGATGGAGCTCGCTGAAACGTATCTCGGCCTTGCCGGAAAGGAGTCCGATCCCGTGGAAAAGAACAGGTTGAAGGGTAAGGCCCGCGAGGCCTGCAACGCCGTGAGGTCGTCCTATCCCTTCTCCCCGGCGGCGGACGAGGCCAAGGTCTTTTTAGAGAAGAACGGACTCTAGGCCCGGCCATTTCAAAATGCAAATTGCAAAATGTAAAAGTTAAATTGCATAGTGCGGAAGTTTTGCTATCTTTCGCGTTGGCTCTATCGAGGTTTGGTCTCACTGAGGGATGGTTGAGCTTTGGTCGATTAATCATACCAATAAGGTAATGCAGGTTCCTAATTTAGACGGCACGGTATCCAGAAGGCTGTTCTGGGGCATATTGGCGCTCGCCCTTTTGCTGAGGGTCCTTTATCTCCCCTCCATGCCCCTTCACCACGACGAGAGCCTGCACGCATTTTACTCGCACCAGATCGAGAGGGCGCTCTTCCACGACGGGAACTACGAGTACCGCTACGATCCGACTTACCACGGACCCGTCCTCTACTACCTCAATGCCCTTGTCTACGCAGTGCTGGGGACGAACGATTTCACGTCCCGCCTCGTCCCGATTCTTCTGGGTGTCCTGCTCCTCGTGCTCGTTTACGACCTCAGGCGCTATATCGGTGATACGGCGGCCCTCGTGGCGATGGGCCTCTTCGCCATATCGCCGACCTTCGTTTATTTCTCGCGTTTTCTGAGGATGGACATCTACAGCACCTTCTTCAACATAGCGATGGTCGTCTGCATTATGCGCTATATCACTAGCAGGAAGCCGCTCTGGATTGTTCTCTTCGCGGCGTCCCTCTCACTCTCCTTCTGCACGAAGGAGAACATATACCTTACGATCTTCATATTCGGCTCCTACGCCTGCCTGTGGGGAATTCTGAGGTCCGTCCTCGACAGCGAATTCCTCCCATCTTTCAGGCGGAAGCTCAAGGGAAAGAACCTGTCCGGCGCCGTGCTGGGGGCGATCCTGGGGGCGGTTCTCTTTTTCTGGATGGTAAAGCAGCTTATTCCCATAGTCGGGGGGACGTACGAGGGAATGGCGGGGCTTTTTTCTTCGGCTGCCGTGTCTCTCGTCGCGAAACTGGCCGCCGCCCTGTTCGGCGTCGTCCTGGGCTTCGTGGCCGGCGGCATGCTGGGTATATACAAACTGATAGCTTCTATCTCGGTCTTCTGCATAATATGGATCACGTTTTTCACCGCTCTCTACCAGCAGCCCGGGGATATCAACGCATTCGCCAGGGCCTGGGGATACTGGATAACCCAGCATAAAAGCGAACGTGTCGGCGGCCCCTGGAATTACTATCTTCCCTTTGCCTACCTTTACGAGCTGCTTGTATTCGTTCCGATAGCGATAGCGATCTTCCTGAACCGCAGGAAGCTGAGGGCGCCGCCTGTTCTCTTCCTCTGTCTTTTCGCCATGGTGATCATACGGTGGAACGTCCAGGGGGCCGGGAAGCTCGGAGCTTTAACTCTGCGGTGGTTTTTACTTTTCTTCCCGATATTCGCGATGCTGATGGCGGGCGCGTTCCTGGCCCTCTGGCTGTCTATCAAAAACAGGATAAAGCCGTTTACCGGATTTCTCGCTTACTGGGCCGTCTGGAGTATATTCCTTTACTCTTTTGCCGGGGAGAAGGTCCCCTGGCTCCTCACCCATATACTCGAGCCGTACATCCTGCTCTCAGCGATCGCCATAGCGGGATTTATCTCGCGGGGGCGGCGTTGCGTGGTGGCGATAATCTGCGTACTTGCGTTATTCACGCTTTACCTGACCGCTAATCTGAACTACCGCTTCAGCTCCCCCGACCCGGGGGAGTCCCCCGGAGAGGCCGAGAAGGGACGGCATGCCGAGCTGATGGTCTACGTGCAGTCCACGACGGATGTGAAGAGGATGCTGAGGCACATAGACGACCTGTCGAGGAGGACGGGCGCCGGCAAGAAGCTTAACATGGTGGTCTCCGGCACCGCCAACTGGCCGATGTCCTGGTACCTGCGCGATTACCCGGTTAATTATTCCGCTAAGGTGACACGGGGCGTGAACGCTCCGGTGGTAATAACCGATTGGGATGACTACCCCAAGCATTCGGCATGGATGAGCGAGAGTTACGATCCGGTCCGGTACCAGCTCCGCGGATGGTGGATACCGGACACGAGCCGCGTTCCTGTACTCGAGCCCCTGCAGAGCATCTTCGGCCTCGGCGACAGGGGGAAAGCCTGGAGCCGGCTGGGGCAGTCGCTGAGAAAGCTGCTCGCGTACTTCTTTACCAGGAGTGTTTTCAGCCCCATGGGATCTTCCGATGTCGTCTTCTGGGTGAATAAGGATGTCGCTGCCGGTCTGCCCCTCGAGCGGGTTCTTCCCGCGCCTAAGGGCCCGCCGTCCCTCGCGTATGAGGGCGCGTCGCGCAGGATAAAACCCATCTCGGTCTGGGGGGAAGCCGGCTCGGGGCCCGGGCAGTTTAAGGAACCCCGGGGTATAGCCGTGGACCGCGAGGGCTACATCTACGTGGCCGACACCCTGAATAACCGCGTGCAGAAGTTCACGGCCGAAGGCCGCTTCGTCGCCTCCTGGGGTAGTGCTGGGAACGGACCCGGCGAGTTCAACCAGCTTCAGGGTATAGCCGTGGACAGGGGCGGCAACGTCTATGTCGCGGATACCTGGAACAACAGGGTCCAAAAATTCTCGTCGGACGGGACCTTCCTTCTTCAGTGGGGGCGCGGCATAGGCTCGCAGCCCGGAGAGTTCTACGGCCCAAGGGGCATCGCCGTCGATGATGCAGGAGACGTGTATGTCGCCGATACGGGGAACAAGAGGGTGCAGAAGTTTTCGGGCCGGGGAAAACTGATCCTCTCGTGGGGGGAAGAGGGGTCCGCTGAAGGTGAGCTTATAGAGCCTGTCGGAATAGTGTGTTCGGGTAAGGAGGTCTGGGTGGCGGATACGGGCAACAGGCGGGTTCAGGCGTTTAGCCGGAAGGGAGTGTTCAAAAGGTCTTTCAGGGTGGCGGGATGGGAGGAGTTCTACACCGAGCCCTATATCTGTATCGGTGAGGAGGGGGTTCTGGCGGCAACCGACTCCCGCAATAACTGCGTGGCATTGTACGCCGCCGGCGGCGAATTGCAGGGCCGTTTCGGCTCGGGAGGCGATGGGCCGGGCCGGTTCAACTGGCCGATGGGAATCGCGTACGACGGCAAGAAACTGGTGTATGTGGTTGACTGCAAGAACGGCAGGGTTCAGTCCTTTCCCGCTAGGAAGGTGTTCGGGAAGTGATGTTCTTGCGTCCTTTTTTAAGAATCTAAAGCGCCTAAGATAACGAAGCCCCAGTCTGAAGAAGGAGTTACTAAAAGGTTTCTAAAGAGGTTACTAAACTCACTGTGTTCGCTGTTACCAATTCGCTTCGCTCACTGTTGGATTACTCCGCTGCTATTATTGTAATAGGAATGCGGCCGTAGTAACCGTTAGTAACAGCTCGAAGAGCTTAGTAACTATTAATAAACCTGATGAATGCAAGCGAATGAGTGTAGTAATAAACATCACTAAATCCTATTGAAGTATATGAAATGCCGTACAAAGGAAAAAGAATAGCCGTAGTCGTTCCCGCCCACAACGAGGAGAGATTCGTGGGGGGGGTTATCTCGTCAATTCCCGCTTTCGTGGACAGCATTGTCGTTGTGGACGACGGCTCGACGGATGAGACGCTCGCACGCGCGGGAGATAGCCCCGACTCCCGCGTCTCCATAATCGCCTTACCCTCACGCCGCGGGGTTGGCGCGGCGATCACTGCCGGCTATGAGAGGTCGCTGTCCCTGGGCTCGGACATATCGGCGGTCATGGCCGGTGACGGACAGATGGACCCTCGCGATCTCCCCGCCCTTCTCGACCCGCTTGTGGAGGGACGTGCGGATTACTCGAAAGGGAACCGGTTCCTCGATCCTGAGATAAGGAAAAAGATGCCCCTCATCAGGCAGGTGGGCAATGTCCTTCTCAGCGTGCTGACCAGGTGCATAACTGGGCTCCCCGTCTGGGATTCACAGTGCGGGTATACGGCTGTCACGGCCCAGATGCTGGGCCGGCTGCTCGGCATGCCGGCGTGCCGGGGATACGGATACCCGAACAAGATCCTCGCCAATCTCTCTATCCTGCGCGCGCGGGTGGTGGACATTCCCGTCCGGTGCATATACGGCCAGGAGATCTCGAATATTATTATCCCGCTCTACTTCTTAAGGCTCAGCTTTATTCTCGCCTGTTGTCTCCTGCGCAGGTTCTTCGGGCCCTTCATTCGGGGTCCTTCGCGAAAGCGCTCGCCTGGATTAACGAGGATTTGTCTTCTCACTTCGTCCTATCCCCGTTTTGACGGTGACATCGCCGGGAATTTTATCAGGGAGCTCTGCATCGAGCTTTCTGCAGGGGGGTTATCTTTTGATATCGTGGCCCCCGATGCGGCAGGGGCTGTTCCATTACGGGATGAGGGTATTGCCGTTCACCGGTTCACCTATTTCCTGCCCCGCCGTCTGCAAAGGCTTTGCTATGGCGACGGGATCGAGAGCAACCTCTCCGGGAACCCTCTCCTCTATTTCCAGGCGCCGCTCCTCTTCCTCTCCTTCCTTGTGAGCGCGTGGCGCTTTTCCCGGCGCTCCGACCTGATCTGGTCCCACTGGCTCATCCCCGCCGGGCTTGCCGGTGCCGTCATCAGCATGATCACCGGCAAGCCGCACGTCGCGACCATTCACTCGGGGGGCGTTTTCAGTTTAAAGAGGATGCCGCTGGGAGGCGCGGTTGCCAGGTTTATAGGGCGTCACAGCTCGGCCGTTACGGCCGTCGGCAGCTTCTCGCTGAGGCAGTTCGAGGAGCTCGCGGGCGGCAGCCGGGCGGCGGTTAAATCAGTTGTTATTCCAATGGGGGTGCGGGCGGCGGCTGCGGTCGGTCCGGCGGAAAGGGCCGGGCTGAGAGAGAAGTACGGATTCAACGGCAGCTGCGTTATCCTCTACATGGGACGCCTTATAAAGCTCAAGGGGCTGCACAATCTCCTCCGTGCCGCTGGCCGTGTCGAACACGCCAGGCTGGTTATCGCCGGGGAGGGTCCGGAGAAGGCGAGTTTAAAGCGGTTGGCGGAAGAGCTTGAAATTGATGCCGAGTTTCACGGTTTCCTGTCCGGTAGGCGAAAGCGTGAATTTCTCGCGGCGAGCGACGCGCTCGTATATCCCTCCCTGGCGGAACCTTCGGGGAGAACGGAGGGGATTCCGGTCGCTATACTGGAGTCTCTTGCCTCGGGGAGGCCGGTCGTCGCCAGCGCGGTGGGTGGGATCCCGGAGATTATTCGGGATGATTATAACGGCTACCTTGTCCCCTCCGGCGACGTTCGATCGCTTGCCGAAAAGCTGAGGGAGATTGCTGTCGACGGGGACCGGCTGGAACGCCTTTCCCGCGCGGCCTATGAGAGCGGCAGGGAGTACGGGCTTGAAAGAATAGCCCCGGCGTTTGAGATGATCTTTAAGGGGTGTGGCCGGGTTAGCCGGCCGGATTATTCATGAACTGCTGTTGGACCCTTATGCTTCCATAAGAACAGCATCATGATCGCTGCAAAGATTGCCCCGGAAATCCAGAAGTAAAAGCCGGCATTCCAGCCAAACCTCTCCACCAGGTAACCCGTCCCCACACCGGTCAGACTTGCTCCCAGGTATCCAATTGAATCTATAAAACCGGTCACTGAAGAAGCGGCTTTGCGCGAGCCTAAATCTGCGGGAATGGCGGCAACCAGTAATATGTGAGGGCCAAAAGTGAAGAATCCAATAAATAAAAGAAGAACCAAACTCAGAACCCAATTACTGCCGGGAATTATTCTGAATAAATGGCAGGAGACGGCCAATAAGATCAGCATGATAAAAGCAACGGGTGCTCTCCGGTGTTTGAAAATCCTGTCGGACGCCCAGCCGGCGAATATTGCGCCAAGCCCCCCGGCGAGAGGGAAAGCGATCGCCTTATAAGCGGCCAGTGAAATTGTCGCCCCTTGTTCCTCGAACATGTATGTGGGCGCCCAGGACATAAAACCATAGCGAACGATATTCAGGCCAAAAAGCCCGAATGCCGCGAACCAGATGTAAGGATTCAAGAGCGTAATTTTTAAAGTGCTCCGAAAACCTATGTGGTCATCTTTTCGAAAACCTCTATTCTCGATGCCCTTTTCCTGGTCCTCCAGGCTCGGCAGCCCGACTTCCTCCGGGGCATTTCGCGCGCGAATAAACCAATTGACCGCAATGAATGTACAGAACACGGCGGGAAGCCAAAAAGTGAAACGCCAGTCGAAGTACTTGATGATCGTGCCTGCCAGAAACCAGGAAATAGCTCCTCCTATAATGTAGCTTGTGCCAAGGCGTCCGGAAATCCTGCCCCTTATTTTCATCGGGAACCAGTTCGCCATCGCCTTGACGGTCGGCCCCCATCCCATCGCCTGAAAGTACCCGTTCAGGCCCCATAGCACCACCATGAGACCCAGTATTCCGCCGGAGAAGCCGAACATGAAGTTCAGCACCGCCGAGGCCAATAGACCCAGCGTGATTATCCGCCTTGAATTTAACTTGTCGCCGAGCTGGCCGTTTACAAACTGGCCGATTGCGTAGAATAGAAACAATCCGCTTAGCACCAACCCCATATCGGTTTTCGACAAGCTGAACTCTTTCATCATCTCGGGCATGGCAATGGAGATGTTTACCCGCAAAAGATAGAAAGAGGCATAGGTTGCCCACATGAGCCAGAACATTTTTTTCTGCCATGTGCTTATCAGGCCGGATACTGACGCGCTCAACTTATTTTCCAATTTTTCATCCCCTGTCATTTTAAGAGTGCGGTTAATGAAAATTTATTCCGTCCCGCGGCCTCTGCATTTCCCGTCCAAGTTCTGATCCCCGAATTCCATCCGCGCCTTTTCGAAATCCTGCACGGTATCTATCTCCCTCCATCCGCGCTCGATTATAACAGCGTGAATATCGACCCCCATATCCACCATGTCCTGAAGCAGGTCGGTCAGGTAGGCCTTTTCAAAGGTCCTGGCGCGCTGAAAGGGCTTTCCCCGGAAAAGCTTTTTCGCCCTGTGGAAATGCCTTTTGAATATCACCCCGCCCCTCGGGCTTAACTTTATCATCCCGATAAACTCGCCGTGCACGTCGTGCTTTTTAGTCAATATCTTCCCGATCTCCATGACGCGGTTGCTGGAATCGAGGATCACGTTTTCCGCTTCCTCGATGGGATGATCGGTCCTGCTCTCGTAATAACCTTTCCAGTCGATATCCACCACTATGCTGATATCCTCCATGGAACCCAACAGCCTTTCAACGACCTCTTTCTCATATAGAATGTCCGAGTATGAGAGGATCAAATCCCCGCTCATCTCTTTCTCCGCGTAAAAAAAGGAATTCAGGATGTTGTTCCTCCTGAAGTTACGGTTAATACAGTATTTTATGCCTTTATAGTTGATCTTCTCCTGCTTGTATCCCTTGACAACCACGATGTCGTGAACGCCGCAGCTTCTCAGGGCCGCAATCTGCGTCTGTAAAAGCGTTTTGCCTTTAAACTTGAGCATGCACTTCGGCAGATCCTCGGTGTAGTGTTTTAGCCTCTTGCCCATGCCGGCTGCTACGATAATTGCCTTCATGCCACTCTCCTTTTTTATTGGTTCGCTCAGCCTCTTTATCATGGAATCCGAGGCATGGAAATCCCTTGTTGCCCGCAAGAGCCCCACCGTGCTTTCATGTCTCCTGATTACCGGGGGAATGTCAGGCGGAATTCCGTCACCTGCTGTTTGCAAAGCAGCGAACATGGTAGCATCTTCCAATTGCGTGCAGAAGGTTTTTTGGTTTCACTTTCCTCATAAGCTTTATTATAATCTCGGGGGGTTCGGGATTAGCAAGAGAGAGGTGTGTTAAATGTGGAGGGAAATCGCGCGGGACTATCGGGATGGGATCACCGGCAAGGACAACTTCTGGATAAGGAGAGTCACACGGCCGTTTTCCGCGGTCGTTGTTTATTTCCTGAAAGATACGCGTATAACGCCCAACCAGATTTCATTTCTTTCCGTGGCTTGCGCGGTAGTGGGCGCGCTTGTTCTCATTTTCCGGCGCTCTTACCCCGGCTTGTTGACAGGAGTAGCTGTTTTCCAGATAGCCTTTATCCTGGATTGCGCCGATGGCCAGCTGGCGCGACTGCGCGGCGCCGATAACGACCTCGGGATGTACGTCGATTTCCTGACCGATGAGCTTCGCGCTTACATATTCTTCGGTTCGGTTGCCCTGCGTCTTTTCCTTCAAAGCGACCGGATTTATTTCTTGGTCATCGGTGTTACGGGCATGTTTCTGCTCGCAGCGGGAATTTCTCTAACCACTTTTATTCGCAGGCGGGAATACGGCGGTTCCGGCGGCCGGGAAGAAACCGCCGCGAAGGGCATTGCCGCTGTCGCTTACGGTGTAGGCAAGTTCGTCATCCACTATCCGAGTTACGTAGTTTACCTGGCTGTAATTAACAGAATAGATATCTATTTCTTTTTCTATACGGCAGCCTGCGCCGTTCATGTGTGTCACACCGGTCTCTCGGTGGTCCTCAAGGTCTGCCGCCTTCGGAAGAAAGGATAAGGAGAGGAGCACTCCGTATTCCGGGCAGTCCTCTCCCCGGTAAAAAGGGGCATGTTTTTTCAATGCCGGTAGATGCCAAGTGAAGAAGGCAAGGGATTACTACGACGGGTTCAGCCTCGGCTACGACAGGGGGAGGGACAGGGGTTATCACGCTCTCGTAGACGAGATTGAAGCGGGCCTCGTCGAGGAGCGCGGTAAGGGGGGGCGTGTCCTGGAGGCCGGGTGCGGGACCGGCCTGATACTCGGGCGCATTATAGGAAAATGCCCCGCGGCTATCGGCGCAGACCTGTCGATGGGGATGCTTCTTCGCGCGAGGGAGCGTGGACTCACCGTCATCCAGGCCGACGTGACGGCCCTTCCCTTCAAGGACGCCGCCTTCGATGTGACGTTTTCCTTCAAGGTCCTTTCCCATGTCGAGAGCACGGATGGGGCCCTCCGCGAGCTTGCGCGTGTCACGCGGCCCGGGGGATATGTTCTCGCGGAGTTTTACAACCGTTTTTCCCTGCGTTGTCTCGCCAGGGCGATGAAGGGGCCGAAAAAAATATCGTCAACGTCGACGGACAGGGAACTGTATACGAGATACGACAGGTGGAGTGAAATCATGGGAAGGGTTCCTCACGGCTGCCGGCTGGCCGGCGTTCGCGGCATCCGCATCTTCACCCTGCACCCCTCGATGCTTGTCCTTCCTCTCATTGGGCCGCTGTTGCGCTTCCTGGAGACCAGATGCTGTGATGGCCCCCTGAAGCGTTTTGCGGGCTTTGTCGTCCTCATCCTCCAGCGTCTGGATAAATAAAAAAATCCATCTCCGTTAGGGATAGCCTGCTGCCCGGATGGCACCGGAGCCGGGAGCGCGATGAGTTCTTCCCGGGCGAATTCGGATTTTTTTATCAGCTTCGCTTCATCGTCGCCTTTATGCGCGAGATATCCTCTTTCCCGATCTCCCCTATGAGGCGCAGGAAGCCAAGGTAGACGAGGGAGAGAGCAATCAGCTTGGCGATCAGGATGAGCCCTCTGCATGGAAATATGAGGGAGAGGGCGGCAACCGCTCCTCCTGCAGCCCCGACCCGCAGAAACGAGGCGAGCGGAAGGTAGGTCCCGAATCTCCTTTTTACGTAGATCGCTGAGACTACCAGCCCGAGGAACATTGCGGCCGTCGTCGAGGATGCCGCGCCCATCATGCCGAAACGGGGAATAAACGAATAGTTAAGAAGGATATCGACCACCCATGTTCCGAGAGCTATCAAGAAGGAGTGTGCCGGCCGGCCGCTTCCGGATATGATCGTCGCGTTGATATATAGGAGGCTGAAGAAGACTATGCCGAAGACGAGGAGGGAGAGGGCTGGTGCGCCGGCCTCGTAACCGGCGGGGAAGAGGATGCGGATCATTCCCTGCGAGTTGGCCGAGAAGAGAGCGGCGAGGCCCACGAGAATGATGAGCGAGTAGCGGAGTGCCTGGCGTATGTATTCCTTCAGGCGGATTTTATCGTCGATAAAGCTCAAGCGTGATACGTAAGGGAAGAGGACGAATGTTATAGCGATGATCGCCTGGTAGGGGATGAACGCTATTTTCTGTGCGGCGTAGTAATAGGCCGCGCGTATGTATGAGATATCGTGGGGCGATAGTCTCTTGAGAAGCCAGAGGTCCGTCTGCAGCAGCAGGTACATGATGAGGGCGAAGATCATGATGAACGCCTCGAAGTTGAAGAGGGCGCCTTTGCTGAAGCTGCCGTGCCCGGGTCTGCGGCCGATGACGAACATTGCGATTACGAGAAGTGAAAATGCCGCCAGGGCGAAGCCGCCGATGGCGCCGGCTACGCCGATTCCGGCCGCCACGAAACAGAGCATCAGGGTCATCTTGAGCGTTGAATATCCCATGTCCAGGCATGCCTGCAGGCCGAACTTCCTCCGCCCGTTGATGTAGCCCATGTAGATCGCGTAGAAGGCGTAGCAGATGACGATAAGGCCGGAGAGCCTGAAATAGGGTATTAGACCTTGATCCTTGAAAAAACGCGCAATGAGCGGCGCGGACAGATAGTAGAGGGCGAAAAGCCCTCCGCCCACCAGAACCTGGAGCTGCAGGGCCGATTTGAGCACGGCCCCGGATTTCTTCTCATCCTGCGACACAAACTTCGAGACCATCTGTATTGTTCCGGTGATAAGGACGGCGTTCAGGACGCCGACAACGGTGTTGATAATGCCGAAGAGACCGAAAAGCTCTTTGCCGAGGAGTCGTGCCAGGCCGAAGTGTATGGCGTAGCCGGCAATAATGAAGTAGGCCTTGGAGACCATAAGGAATATAACGCCTCTGCCGGCAACTGATGTCTTATTCACGAAGTATCCTCTCCTTTAATGCGCGATAGTAGCAGGAACAACTCGATTTCTCAATGGGCCGTTCACAAGGGGATGCCGCCGGACCCGGGTCGATCGGGATGTTCTGTATGGCTTGTCTTGAGAGGTGTGACAGTGCATAATGGCGTGCGGAGGTAATTGAGATGGATCATGATGTGATCGTTGTGGGCGGCGGCCTTGCGGGTCTCAGCGCCGCGCTCGAGCTTTCAAAGAGGGGCGTGAGCTTCCTTCTCGTGGAGTCGCGGGAGGAACTGGGGGGGCTCACCGCCGTCTACAGGATGGGCGGATATGCCATAGAGAGGTACTATCACCACGTCTTTAAGGGGGACGAGACGTTTTTCAGCGTTATCGACGAGCTGGGGATCCGGGACATGCTCGCCTGGCGCAAATCTTCGGTCGGCCATTACTCCGGCGGAAAGATACACAGGCTCGACACACCCTGGGACATACTGAGGTTTCCTGATCTCAGCCTGAAGGAAAAATTTCTCCTGGCGAAGGTCGTAAGGGCCGCCGGCAGGGCGGGCGACCCACGGGCGCTTGATAACGTCAGGGCCGAGGACTGGATAGTGGAGCATTGCGGGACCGGCGTTTACGAGGGGTTCTTCAAGCCCCTGCTGAGCGGCAAGTTCGGGGAGGCCCTGTCCGACATATCCGCCGCCTGGTTTGTCGCCCGGATTCAGCTTCGATCCAACAGGTCTATCAAGGGTGAAATGCTGTGCTACATGGACGGGAGCTTCTCGCAGTTGATCGACGCGCTGGAGGAGCGGGTATCAAGGGCCGGGACGGTTGTGAAGGGACGTGCCGTGGAGCGTATTATCGCCGGAGCAAGCGGTGTTTCAGGCGTGGTTGCCGGCGGCGAACTGATTAACTGCAGGCGTGTTATTTCCACTGTTTCCAACAGGTCGCTCAAGCCGTTGATAGTTTTTCCGGGGGAATACCAGTCGAAGCTCGATTCCATAAGGCTGCAGGCGACTATATGCATGCTTGTGGGGGTGGAACAGAGGGCCACGGATTGTTACTGGACGAACTTGAACGCGCCGCACCTTCCCTTCCGCCTCATGCTCGAGCACACGAATTTTTACGCCTCGCCGCAATACGACTGCAAGCTCATCTATCTCTGCACATATGTGCAGGATACCTCCGACCCCTTCTGGCATAAGACCGATGAAGAGATCGCCGGACTGTTCATCGCCGGCCTTGAGGAGATCGCCGGGAGAAAGATGAATGTGAAGTGGTGGAAAATTGCCAGGACGGACGAGAGCGGCCCGATATATTCCCTGGGGTACTACGACAGGATCCCGGATGTGAGGAGCCCCTATCCCGGCCTCTACGTGACGGGCATAGAGTTTAGCTACCCGGAGAGGTCGATCGACATGTCGCTTCGCATGGGTAGGGATATTGCGTCGGCATGCATGGGTAGGGATATTGCGTCGGCATGCATGGAGGACATGGGGAGTGATCGTTGAATGTTGGACGTGTAACGTGTAACAGGGCGAGTCCTAAGACACGTCACACGTTTAACGAACAGGCTTTATTGGTTAAAGAGTGTTGCTTCTGTTACTTGGCATAAGACTAGAGAGACATTTATTATGAAAAAGCACAACATTTCTCTTTTCTATCCGATGCACAACGAGGAGGGGAATATCAAGGAGGCTGTCCGCGCCGCCCTCGAGGTCCTCCCCGCCGTGGCGGAAAACTACGAGGTCATAGTCGTCGATGACGGCTCGAAGGACGGTACCGGGAAAATAGCCGACGAGCTCGCCTCGAAGGACGAGCATGTCAGGGCCGTGCACCATCCCGTGAACAGGGGGTACGGTGGCGCCCTGAAGACGGGCTTCAAGGAAGCGAGGTACGAGCTTGTATTTTTTGCCGACGGTGATAATCAGTTCGATCTCGGAGAGATGTCAAAGCTTCTGGAGCGGATCGATGACTGCGACATGGTCATCGGCAGGCGGGTCGACCGGAAGGACCCGTTTCACCGCAAGCTGAACGCGCACGCATGGAACATGCTGGTCAGAATTCTCTTCGGCCTGAAAGTAAAGGATATAGATTGTGCCTTCAAGCTGATCAGGAGGCGAGTCCTTGAAGGCATAGAGCTTGAGGCGACGGGAGCCCTGATCAGCACGGAGCTCCTGGTCAAGGCTCACAAGGCGGGCTTCAAAATGGAGCAGGTACCCGTCCACCACCGCGAACGCCTCTCCGGCGAGCAGTCCGGCGCCGATATCAGGGTGATCGCCAGGGCCTTCAAGGAGCTGTTCAAGATGTACTGCTCGTTGAAGCGGGGAACGGGAACTTAATGAGTCCAGGGAGCGTGCCTCGGCCTTTCCTGAGACGTGCCCGTTCTCGTGTATATGCGTGAGACCTCTTGGCTCACCTGGCCTACCCTGCCGCTGAGACTGTCGAGCTTCCTCTCTATATTAGTGAGCTTTGCTAAAATAACGTTCAGCGTGCCCTGGACCGACTGGTCGATTTGGGAGACAGAGGGAGCCGGCCGGAGGATGAACATCAGACCTGCCGCGAGGATCGCACCGATAGCCATATATAGAAGTGTTGTCTGAAACCTGTACATTTTTCACCTCCTTTCAGTTCTATCTAATATAATTATACGCTGAGGTGGTAGGGTTTGTCAATGTGCCGCGAGGAAAAAGAGGTGGACCTGTTGGAGGTGGAGCGTGCGATCGGCTATTCTTTTCACGAGGGCCTGCTCCTCCGGGAGGCGCTGACGCACAGGTCTCATAAGGCGGAAAACACTTCATCTCCGGCGGGCGACAACGGGAGGTTGAGCCATATCGGTGATGCCGTGATTTCCCTGATCGTGAGCGACCACCTCTTCGGCAAGTATCGGGATCTTCAGGCAGGGGGGATTTCCATAGCGAGGGCGGCCGTGGTCAGCGGGAGCTCGCTTGCCCTGGCCGCCGGGAGGCTGGGGCTCAGGCGGTACATGTACCTGGGAAGGGGCGAGATCTTATCCGGCGGGCGCGAGAAGGAGAGCATCCTTGCATCTATCTTCGAGGCTGTGACCGGCGCGATATACCTCGACGGGGGCCTGGATGCCGCACGGACATTTGTCCTGAACCAGCTGGAAGAGGATATTGATAAGGCAGTTTCTTTGCTATGAATAAAAAATTTCTTAAATTTATGGTATATGAATTTGTTATGTTTTCAAAGGTAGCCGCCCGCCGGCGGGCGCCCCGAAAGCATTCGGGACGGCTACCAACATGCTTCGACGCAGTCGGAGCCACATAAATTTGCGAGCGTAGCGAGCTAATTCATTTATAAAGGAGGTCAATTATGGTTCCGTTCAGCATCTTTTTCTTCTTCGTCCTGATGTCCCTGGCCGTGGCCACGGCGATGATCTTTTCCCTGAAGGCGGTGGATTACATGAGTGAAAGCCTGAAGCTTCTGAGGTCGATAGACTCGAAGCTGCGCGGTACGGAATAGAAAGGCCGTGACAGGGTAAACTGTTTTTTTACGGGTGGACTGGTGTCAAGATCGTTGACATCTTCAATTTTTTGGCTATAAGTTACTTTGCAAAGGGGACGATGGTCATGAAGCGGGGAGATGATAAAAGGAGAAAGAGCAAGGGGCCCGGCGGTCCACGGGCGCCGCGGGAGCACCCGGGAGCCCCGGAGACCGGGGAGCACGCGGAGATGGCCGCACGGCCCGACGACGAGCTCTCTGCCCTGAAGGATAAGGCAGGGAAGGCCGACGAGTATTATGAGAGCTTGTTGAGGCTTAAAGCCGAGTTCGAGAACTTCAGGAAACGGACCGGGAAGGAGATGGTGGAGTCGCGCCGGCTTGCCAACCAGGATCTCATCCTCGAGCTCCTGCCGGCCATCGACAGCTTCGAGCTCGGGCTTGAATCGGCGCAAAAGACCAGGGACTTCGATAAGCTTATCGAAGGCCTCGAGCTCGCTCTTAACAATTTTCTCCAGGTGCTGGGGAAGTTCGGCCTGAACAGGATCGAGGCCGAGGGCACAAAGTTCGACCCGAATTATCACGAGGCCGTCATGACGACGGAGTCGGATGAGCACGAGGATGACACGGTTGTTGACGAGATACGCAGGGGGTATCTTCTTCATGACAAGCTTCTAAGGCCGGCAATGGTAAGCGTTGCGCGGTCCATTAATCGCTCTTCCGGCGAGGCGGAGGAGTCCGGAGAGGCCGTCGAAAAAAAGGGCGGGGCACAAAGATAGCGGCATTCCTCTCTTCCGGCAGCCGGCAGCTCGGTGCGCTTGTCGCCCGATCCGGCAGGCTTCTCCGATTGCCCATCATGGTGCGGTGAACGTAAATTGACCAAGCGTGATTATTACGAAGTTCTCGGCGTGTCGCGCAACGCGAGCGGAGAGGAAATAAAGAAAGCCTACCGGCGGCTTGCGCTTAAGTACCACCCGGACCGGAACCCCGGGGACGCGGTAGCCGAGGAAAAGTTCAAGGTGGCCGCCGAGGCCTACGAGATCCTGAGCGATCCGCCCAAGAAAGCGACTTACGACCGGTACGGCCACGCCGGCCTGAAGACGGCGGGGTTTGAGGGGTTCGGCGCCTTCCACGATCCCTTCGATCTTTTTCGCAGCTTCATGGGAGGGTTTGGCTTCGAGGACCTTTTCGGCACGGGGCAGCGTCCCTCATCGATACGGGGGGACGATCTGAGATATGACCTCGAAATAACGTTCAAGGAGGCCGCTTTCGGGGCGAAGAGGGAAATCTCTTTCCCCAGGATGGATCGATGCGGGGAATGCGGGGGGAGCGGTGCGGCCCCCGGAACGGGCTTTAGTGATTGCCCTGCGTGCGGCGGTTCCGGGAGTGTCACCTCCTCCGTCCTCTTTTTCAAAATCACGAATATATGTGAGCAATGCTACGGCAGGGGGCGCGTGCTGGAGAAGCCCTGCGGCTCCTGCCGCGGGGAAGGCAGATTGCGGAAGAAGAGGAAGATAAGCCTGGAAATACCTCCGGTAATCGATACCGGCGCAAGGCTGAGGATCAGCGGCGAGGGCGATGCCGGATTCAGGGGCGGCTCCCCGGGCGACCTCTACGTGGTGGTCTTGGTCAAGAAGAGCGCGCTCTTCGAGCGCCGCGGAAAGGGCCTCTTTATCGAGGTGCCCGTCGGTTTCCCGCTTGCCGCGCTTGGCGGGAAGATAGATGTACCGACGATTGCCGGCATGGACAATCTCGAGATACCGCCGGGAACCCAGAGCGGGGAAGTCTTCGTTATGAGGGGCAAGGGCATGCCCGGCCTTGACGGCCGCGGCAGGGGTGACCAGCATGTCATGATTATCGTAGAGACGCCCCGGAAACTCGGGGAAAAACATGCGGAGCTTCTCCGGCAGCTTGCCTGTATCGAGGATGAATCGGCGCATCCCCGGAAACAATCATTCGCGAAAAAAACGAAGAAATTTTTCGGTGGAAGGTGGCGTTGAGACGCTTCAGCTTCTCCTCTAAAGACAGGTCGGGCGATAAGGCGGTGCTCACGGGAGGTGAGGCCCACCATTTCACGCGCGTCCTCCGGGCCAGGGCCGGTCAGAGGGTAATACTCTTCAACGAGAAAGGGGAGGAGTTTGTCGCGACGGTCGTCGGTATCGCGCCGCGCGCGGTCGAGCTTCGCATTGATGAAAAGATGGAGATTATGAGCTCCCCTGCGGAGGCCGTTCATCTCGCGCTGGCGCTTATAAAGGGAACTCGTCTCGATAGGTCTATCTCCGGCGCGACAGAACTGGGGGCGGGTAAGATAATCCTTGTGCGATGCGACAGGTCCGTCCCGCGCATACGCCGGCCCGATGTCGGCAAGAAGCTGGCCAGGTGGAAGAGAATCGCGCTCTCGGCGGCCAAGCAGAGCGGCCGTCCCGGCAAGCCGGCTATAGAATATTTTTCAACCTGGGATGAGCTGCTCCGGGGGATGGAGCATTACGACAGGGTCTTTATTGCTCTCGGGACGGGCAAAGCCGGGCCGACGTCAATCGGGCTGCGGGAAAAGGTCCTCGTAATAGTCGGGCCCGAGGGCGGGTTCACGGATGCGGAAAGGTCGGCGGCACTGGATGTGGGAGCTGTTCCCCTCGAACTCGGGCCTTTTACCCTGCGGAGCGATACGGCGGCTGTTGCCGCACTCTCTCTTGTAGTTAATGCTTTTTTCATTCAAAATCTTTCAGCCGCAAAAGATAAATGAGTTAAATGAGTTGGTGAGTTGATAGGTCGATTGGTTAAACTCATAAAACTCAAAAACTCATTAAACTTGTAGTACCTTAATCTTGGTGCCTGGTTGGCTAACTTAGATGGATAAATGTAAAGCTAAGCAGCATAAGCCACTGGAGAAAGCTTTTTACGGCAGGGATACTGTGAAGGTTGCACGGGAGCTCCTGGGAAAGCTTCTCGTGAGGATCTGTGACGGCAGGCTCCTTTCGGGAAGGATAGTCGAGACGGAGGCATACCTCGGCGAGGGAGATCCCGGGAGCCACGCGTTTCGCGGGCCCACTCCCCGGAGCTCCACGATGTACGGGGAACCGGGGCGGGCTTACGTTTACTTCGTCTATGGAAACCACTGTCTTTTAAACGTGGTTACCGAGCCCCGGGGGAAGCCGGGGGCCGTCCTGATACGGGCCCTGGAGCCGGTAGCGGGAATCGAAGTCATGCGGAGTCGGAGGAAGGCAAAGGGCTTGCTGAACGGCCCCGGGAAGCTCACGCAGGCTATGTCCATCGATATGTCGTTCAACGGCGCCGATATGATCAACGGCGACCTCTTCATCGCCGATGACGGGGTTCGTGTTCGCCGCGCCGGTGTGACTGGGAGAATCGGCCTGAGCGCTGGAGGGGACCTCCCCCTGCGCTTCTTTATTCCCTCCAACACGCATGTATCGAGGAAAGCAGTAGGAACCACTGAGTACACTGAAAACAATGAAGAGAGTCGAGTTGACGGTCCGGCACAGTCTTGAGGGCTCTAATGCACCGGACGACAGAAATCGGTTATGGGAAAACAGAAATGGGTAGGGAAAACGGAAAAGGGAAAGCAGGGGAAAAACAGATTTCATTTTTCAGATTTCACTACCGTTTTCAGTTCTCTGTTAACTCTTTTCCGTCTTCCTCGGCGAATTATTCGGCATACTTGTCCATCGATGTGTTAACAAAGTGTAAACATGGCTCGTAAGTAATACAGCCTACGGAGGGTCGTAATGAAGATAAAGGATATATATAAAAACGTTATTGATATCGGGATAAGGCACGACCCCCGGGGTGTCGGGGGCGTCAGGGAGTATCTGGAGCGGGTTAAGAACGCGTACGGGGCGATGCCGGAAAAGAAGAAGAAGAGGTTCGATATCGAGAGCCTGAAGAACCCCTACTCCGATACGCGGATCCTTTCCGGAGATCCCGGCAGTGAGGTTAAATGCATAATGGTGGGGGTTGACATCGGAGTGGGGGAGATTGTACTGGCCGACCGGCTCAAAGAGAGGGGCACTCCGATCGATCTCATCCTTGCGCATCACCCCGGCGGGAAGGCGTACGCCGCATTCCACGAGGTTATGCGGATGCAGGCGGATATCCATCACGGCTACGGGGTCCCTATCAATATAGCCGAGGCCCTTCTGGAGGAGAGGATGGGAGAGGTGGAGAGAAAAGTCATGTCCGTCAACCACCGGCGCCCCGTCGATGCCGCCGACCTTCTGGGCATCCCTCTTATGTGCGCCCACACCCCAGCCGACAACTGCGTCGTGGCTTATCTGGGAAATCTCCTGAAAAAAAATAAGCCGAAAACGCTGGGTGAGACGGTGGATGTGCTGTCGGAGGTTCCGGAATATGAGTGGTCGACCTCGGAGGGAGTTCCCGTCAGGGTGCTGGTAGGTTCGGATAATCGGCGTGTCGGCGAGATTTTTGTGGATATGACCGGGGGGACCGAGCCCCCGAAGAAGATACTGGAGAAGCTCGCCGCCGCCGGCGTGGGAACGATGGTCTGCATGCACCTGAGCAAGGATCACCTGGAGGAGGCGGAAAAGAACAAGATCAACGTCATCGTTGCCGGTCATATCGCGAGCGACAATATCGGCCTCAACCTCCTCCTCGACGGCCTGACGAAGAAGGAGAATCTGAAGATTGTCCCCGCCTCGGGTTTCTACCGCGTAAGCAGGAGGAAGTAACTTGGCCCGGATTTCCGACGAGATTATAGACAGGATACAGTCCGCCAACGATATCGTCGAGGTGGTCAGCAGCTATTTTCCCCTGAAGCGGGCCGGGAGGAGCTTCAAGGCCCTCTGTCCGTTCCACCGGGAGAAGACGCCGTCGTTTATCGTGAGCCCCGATAAGCAGATCTATCACTGTTTCGGCTGCGGCGAGGGGGGGAACGTTTTCGGTTTCCTGATGAAGCTTGAAAATATCGGCTTTCTCGACGCCGTGAAGATGCTCGCGGAGAGGGCGAGGATCGAGCTGAGGTTCGATGGGGAGCGTGGTGGCGAAGATAAGAAGGCCGGTCTCTACCGGATAAACGATATGGTCTCCAGAAGCTATCACAAGACGCTTGTGGCATCCGGGCGCGGGAAGGCCGCTCTGGCCTACCTGTCCTCGCGTTCCGTTACGGGTGATACGATAAAGGGCTTTATGCTTGGCTACGCGCCGGGGGGGTGGGACAACTTGGGCAAGTGGGCGCGGAAGAAGGAGATACCGGGCTCACAGTTGCGTGGATTGGGCCTCGTTATACCTGGCGAGAGGGGGGACTACGACAGGTTCAGGGACCGCATCATCTTCCCGATAAGGAACGTGTCAGGCAAGGTTGTGGGTTTCAGCGGCAGGGTTATGGGAGACGCCGAGCCGAAGTACGTTAATTCGCCCGACAGCAGCCTCTTCAGCAAGGGAAGGATCCTCTACGGGTTATACCTGGCTAAATCGGAGATCGTCTCCGCGGGGTACGCGATCGTTTGCGAGGGCCAGATAGACTGCATCATGCTTCACCAGGCGGGCTTCAGAAACACCGTGGCCACGCAGGGAACGGCCCTCACAGATAGCCACGCCCGGCTCCTCAAGCGCTATTGCAGGGATGTCGTTATGGCGTTCGACGCGGATGAGGCGGGAAAGAAGGCCGCCCTGAGGGGCCTCGACGTGCTTCTCGAGGCCGGACTGAGGGTGAGGATCGCCGTCTTTCCCCCCGGCCTTGACCCGGACGGCTTCGTTAGAAAGTACGGCGGAGAGAAGGTAGGGGAGTTGATGGATAGCGCGCCGTCCCTTCTCGACTTTCTTCTCCAGACACTGTTGAGAGAGTACGATGTTAATACCGAGCAGGGCAGGGTGGAAATATCAAGTCAGATGCTTTCGGCAATAGCCAGGCTGGAGAGCGCGGTGTTGAGGGACATGTACCTCAAGAAACTCGCCGGCAGGCTCGGTGCTTCGGTTTCCGCCCTGGCGGAGGACATGGCCCGCATCTCCCTGCATGGCGGCAGGGCGCCGCGCCCCCCGGCGAAGAGGGAGCCGGCGAAAGCCGTTCTCCCCGTGGAAAGGTACCTTGTACGGGAGATGTTGGCGTGCCCCGAGACCGTTTCCATGGTCAGGGAGATGCTCACCCGGGATGATTTCATCGATCCCGCCTGCCGGGAGGTTGTTGCTGTCGCGCTTTCAAGCGAGGCGGCAATAAAGCCGGAACAGATGATAAGCAGGACTGAGGACCCCGAGGCGAAAAAGCTTATCGCGGCTTCGATTGCGTCTCCGGAAGGAAAAAAGGAGGATCGGAAGAGGATCGAGGACGCGATAAAGAAGCTGAAACGGATGAGTATAGAGAGAAAGGTCGGGCTCCTTCAGAAACAGCTCGCCTCGCCGGGTATAACCCCGGAGGAGGTCGAGCGGATACAGAAGGAAATAAACCGGCAAGCCCTTGCAAAGAGTGATCTGGGTATGGTATAAAGCAGGACGTTTTTCGACAGGAGGATGGCCGTTCCGGTATGACTATGGATAGAAAAGACAAAGACCGTAAAATACAGCACCTTGTCAGGCTTGGCAACAAGCAGGGGCATCTCACCTACGACGACATCAACAAGGCACTGCCCGATGATGTTGTCAGCCCGACAGAGACCGACTCGATCATCATTATCATCAAGGGGATGGGCATAGAGATCCTGGACGAGCAGCAGCTTGAAAAGAGGCGAAAGAAGTGGCAGGCGCGGGATGCCAAGAGCCGCATGGCGGCGAAGATGGAGGTCCTCGATGATCCCGTAAGAATGTACCTGAAGCAGATGGGGCAGGTGTCGCTTCTTACCCGCGAGCAGGAAGTGGAGATCTCCAAGAAGATTGAGGCGGCGGAGGAAGTGGTAAGCAGGATAATATACAGCTGCGATTATACCCCGCGGGAGACGATCGTGCTCGCGAAGAGGATCGCCGCGGGGAAGGAGAGGTTCGACCGGGTTGTCATTGACAAGAAGGTAAAGAACAGGGAGGTCTATCTAAAGAAACTCGACTCCGATATCGAGAAGATGAAGGCCCTCGATGAGGAGATCGGCGAGAAGTTCAAGCTGACAAGGAACCGCAAGGTCAAGAAGGATCTCCGCGAGAAATACGCGAAGGAGATGGGGAAGCTCAGGGCCCGGCAGCAGGGCATTCTCAAGCGACTCTTCTTGAAGCAGAATGCGATAGAGAACTTTTCCCGCCGTATCTTCTCGGCAAGCAGCAAGATTGACGAGATACAGGGTGAGATAGCCAGGCTGACCAGGAGCAGGAGCAAGACGGCCAAGGAGAGGCTCAAGAACGAGACAAGAAAACTCAAGAGGATAGAGCTTGCGGTGCGGATGAGCATCGAGGAATTCAAGGCGCTTGTTGGAGAGCTGAATACATGGATGAATGATCTGCACAAGGCCAAGAGCGAGATGGTCGAGGCAAACCTCAGGCTCGTGATCAGCATAGCGAAGAAATATACCAACAGGGGTCTTTCTTTCCTGGATCTTATCCAGGAGGGGAACATGGGCCTGATGAAGGCCGTGGATAAATTCGAGTACAGGCGGGGATACAAGTTCAGCACTTATGCCACGTGGTGGATCAGGCAGGCGATCACCCGGTCAATAGCCGATCAGGCCAGGACCATCCGGATACCGGTGCACATGATAGAGACGATCAACAAGCTGGTGCGCGCGACAAAGAAGCTCGTCCAGGATCACGGCAAGGAGCCGACCGCCGAACAGCTGGCGCAGGAGATGGAGATACCGGTCGACAAGATAAGGGGCATACTAAAAATAGCTCAGCACCCGATATCTCTCCAGACGCCGATCGGGGAAGGCGGAGACAGTCATTTCGGGGATTTCATAGAGGACAAGTCAGTGGAATCGCCCGCGGAGGCGACGGGGTATTCCCTTCTCAAAGAGCAGATGGAGGCCGTGCTGGGCACGCTGACCAAGCGCGAGAAAAAGGTGCTGACGCTGAGGTTCGGCCTGGCCGACGGCTGCCCGCGCACGCTTGAAGAGGTGGGAAAGGTCTTCAGTGTTACCAGGGAGCGGGTCCGGCAGATAGAGGCCAAAGCCCTCAGGAAGATGCGGCACCCGACGAGGGCGAGGAAGCTCAAGGGGTTTCTCGATCTGGGCGACGTAGCTCTCCTTAATCTCAAGGCCCTTCTCAACCCGTAGCGGCCCGTCGGTCAAATTTCCCCCTTTTTTTCTGCCTCCCATAGTCTTATAGAGTTTTATGGAATTGCACTTGATTTTTATATTTCTTATCCCTAATCTCTTATCATTTATCACTGTTTTCAGGGCCCATAGCTCAGTTGGTTAGAGCAGCGGACTCATAATCCGCGTGTCGTAGGTTCGAGTCCTACTGGGCCCACCATGGGGCGAGGGGCCGGGTTTCAGACCCGGCCCCTTCTTTAGTGGGACATGCTCCGGGCGGAGCGGACTATCTCGGTCTCAGTATGCGCTTCAGTATACGGGGCCTCTTCCTGGCCCACCCGATCCTGCCGCCGTGGGTCGTGTGAAAGTCGCAGAAGTCGGGGTGCTGCCGGACGGCCAGTTCATACACCATCCTCAATTGAAACGCATCTAGCTCCCTGTCAGTATATTTATTGTGCTCTTCTTCGGGAAACATCATTCTTGAATTGAAATTGATGTCGTCTATTGCAATCCAGCCTCCCGGCTTAAGAAGCTTCGCGACGAGATAGAAGGCAAGGGCGTCGCACTCCCACTCGTGTGCCCCGTCTAAAAGGCAGAAGTCGAAAATCGGCTTGCAGACCACCCCGCAGTGGCTCTGTTTCCGGATGAGGTCTGCCAGGTACCAGTTGTAGCCCAGCTCGTCGATCACGATCTCGATGGCGTTTTCGGCCAGCCCGATGTGGTTAATTATTACTTTGGGGTTGATTGGCTGGTGGAGGTGCTTGTCAACGGCGACCACCCGGCCACCGCCGATCTCTTCTACGGCCGCCGCCATCGCGCAGGCGGTGGTGCCGAAGCAGGTCCCTAGCTCGATACAGGAGCGGAGCCTGTTTTTGATTATGAAATGGTAGATGTCGCGGACTGCTTCTTCGGGGAGCATGAACAGGTGGCCGGGCCAATCAGCAGGAGGGCTAAAACTTTTTAACGAGTTGGATACATCTTTATATCTCATAGACTATATAGCTGATGGTTTGTGCAATTTCTTATTATACTCGCCTGTTATTAGAATCATTTGAAAGTTACTCTCTTTATTCTCCCCTGGTCAATGAGATTGTTCCTCAATAAAACAGCTCACATTATCAGGATAGGCGCCCGCTTGTTTCCTTTGCGGGCGGGGTGCTATAGTTATCCGTGGCTATCGTAGACATTCCGGCCGGTCGTGGAAGGATCGTGAAACAGAGATATTCAGCGTGCTCAGTCATTATCATTCTCGCGGTCTATATGATTCTCGCGCTGCTTGTCCTTCCCCGGGATACTTTTTTCACCTGTGACAACGGCATGAAGTATATCCAGGTCGTTTACCTGGTGGAGAACGGGTTCTGCAGCGACCGGATTCCATACGCGGGGAAGTTCATAGACCCGGCGGAAAAATATTTCCCCATCATTCCACCGTTCGCCTACCGGATCGGCGGGCCGACTTATCCGCAGTACCCCCTCCTTTTCGCCGTCCTCTCGGCGGTGCCCTATATTATTTTCGGCTTCAGGGGGTTATATATAATCCCGGTTTTCTCGGGCGTACTCTCTTCCGTGATGCTTCTCCGGCTCCTGGCGCTCCTGGAGGTGGCTGACGAAAGGAAGAGGTCGCTCCTCGTCATCTTTTACGGCCTCGGAACTCCCGTCTTCTTCTACAGCCTCCTCTTCTGGGAGCACACGCTGTCCGTGCTGCTTTTCCTCACCGCCGTCTTTCTCATCTGCAGGGGGATAGAAAACGGCGGGCGGAGATGGTTCCTGGCCGCGGGCCTCGTCATCGGCTTTTCTATCTGGGCGCGCTTCGAAAACGCAGTGTACTGTCTTGCCTGCGTTGTTTCCCTCCTTTTGACCGGCCGCGGAAGGGCTCGCCGCGTGTTCACCCTCTGCCTGCCCGTTGCCGCGTCCGTTCTCCTGTTGTTTCTCTTCAACAGGTGTTACTACGGCATGTTCCTGGGGCCGCACGTTATACAGGTGCTGAGGGCGCGTATCGGCGCGGCCGGGCACCTCCGCCTGGCAGCGGGACTTCTATTTGCTCCCGTCTCCGGGCTCCTGTTGATGTGCCCGTTCATGTCGATCGTGGGGGCGGGAAAGATCCTGCTGGGACGAGTGGCGGGCGACGAAAAGGCAGGGGTCTGCTCGATGGTGAGGTTTATCTACTTCACGACCGTGATTTCCATCGCGGTAGTGATTCTGACGGCGTACAACGACGGCGGGACGCAGTGGGGGCCCCGGTACCTTCTGCCGGTCCTGCCTCTCGGCGTGGCCCTTCTGGCGGTTGCGTGCCGGCGGGGCGGTGTTGTCATGAGGAGTTTTATAGTTGTTGTCGTTTCCGCTTCCATCATTATCTCCTTCCTTGGAATCGGCATGCTGTATGGGCGAAAGGCCCGCGACCTGTACCCCGCCGTGTCGTGGATAAAGAGCTGCGGGTGCGAATATATTGTCTTTTCCAGCACTTACCCGGTTCTGGAAATGGGGGCGGCGTTCCCTGAGAAAACATATTTCCTGGCCCGGGGCTTCGGCGATTTTCTCGAGATTGCCGCCCGGCTGAGGAAGGCGGGCATCGGGGAGGTTGCCGCGTGCAGATGGGAGGAGGGAAGCTTTGCCGAGCTCTACGAGAGGCATCGCGATCACGAGGTGGAAAACGAGAGGGAGACGCTTTTACTCGAGCAGGAAGACCGGTGCCGCGTATCGCGGGATTACACGTTCTATCGATGGAAGACGGCCCTCGAGGCGCGGTAAGCGCCGGCGGCCGGACCTTGCTCGCGATGGTTCATTTATCACGGGTGTCTTCGTATCCCGCGATTCTTGTATCTTCACGGGCGGCCGGCTTATGGTACAATTTTGCACCCTGCAAATCTGACGGCCGGGCCTCATGAAAAAGGATGAGAAAAGAGACAGGAATCGATTTTTACCTATCCACGTTATCCTGTTGCTGGCGGGCGTCTTCTGCCTCTCGCTGACGCGCGTTATAGGGCTGGATATCTGGTGGCACCTCGGCGTGGGCAGGTACCTGCTGCAGACGCGCTCCTTTATTCATTACGACGTCTTCTCCTTTACCGCCCCTTACTGGGACAACAAGGAGTGGCTCTTCGGCATCATCGTTTACCTCGTTGAGCAGTGGGGGGGGCTCGATGCGCTCTCTTTCGCCAAGGCCGTCCTGTTTACCGCGACGTTTTTTGTCCTCTTTGTGCTTTCATTCAGGAGATCCGGAAACAGCTATCTCTCCATGGGGGTGGTGGTTCTTGCCGCCCTGGCGTGCCGCTTCAGGCTCGCCTTCAGACCCGAGCTCTTCAGCTACCTGTTTATCGCCGTCCTCCTGCTGATGATCGACGGGTTCCTGCGCGGCAGGAGGAAGCCCCTTTGTTTCTCCCCGCTTCTCATGCTCCTGTGGGTGAACCTTCATCCCCTTGCGTTCGTCGGCCTGATCATTCTCTTGATCTACATCGCGGGAGACCTCGTCACACGGGTTCTGCGGGCGCCGGCGAGGAGGAACGGCTGGAGGAAGCTGACCGGGGGGGATTTTCTCCTCCTTGTCCTCATCTTCGCGGCGTGCTGCGCCGCCTTCACCTGCAACCCCGTCTCCGTTAACCGGTTCCTTTCGCCGGTGGAGCTCCTGACGAAGCACTCGGAATATATTGCGAGCCTGACGGAGGCGAAACGCCTTGCGATCCACGAATATCCTCCCGCTTTCCTTGTCACGGTCCTTCTGACCCTGTTCACGCTCGTCATGTTCTTCGCGATGATGGCGCCGGCGGATACCATGATGCTCGTCGTCTTCGGCCTGATCTCCATCACCATGGCGAGAAACGTGCCGCTCCTCCCAGTTTGCGCGGCGCCCGTGTTCGCCTGCCAGCTCGCCCGTTTCGTCTCCTACATGCCCCCGGAGGCCTCCGTTTTTTTCAAAAGCTACAGGAAGGCTTTTAACGTCCTGGTCGCGGTGCTCCTTGTCTGCCTCCTCGTGTGGTCGCTCTTCCTTCCGAATTTCGGCGTGGGCTTTTCCGGCGCTCTCTTCCCCGGGGGGGCGATAGAGTACATAAAGGCGCACCGACCCGCCGGTGAGATGTTCAACATCTACGACTGGGGAGGATTTCTGATATGGAAGCTTTATCCGGAGTACAGGGTCTTCATCGACGGGAGGGGCCCGGACGCCTATCCCCCGGAGCTCTGGGCTGATTACCAGGCGGTACAGCGCGGCGATGAGGGGTGGGAAGCTATCCTGGACAGGTACGGCGTGAACTTCCTTTTACTGGTTACGGGGAATAAGCTCCACAACCTGATCGGCAGGTTGAACGAGTCCGGGGAGTGGCGCCTGGCTTACTGGGATCACGTGCAGGACGCGGAGGGACGGCCCCTGCATCCCCTGGCCATGATCTTCGTCAGGGATATACCCGGCAACAGGCCCCTGATCGAATCATACGATTACAAGCTGTTCAAACCCGGCGAGGCGTCGTTCGTGCCCTGGTCGCCTCCTTTCGAGCTTCAGGCCATGGGCGAGCTGCACAACCACATCAAGGAAAACCCGGATTCACTCGACGCGGGCAATCTTCTGGCCATGACCTACATGAGAAAGGGCATGACCGATAAAGCGATAGGGGAGTACGGGAGGCTAGCCGTTCTCCATCCGGGGATACCGACACTGCACTATAACCTCGGCATGCTTTATTCCCGGAAGAGAGACGAGGACAGGGCGATGGCGGAGTACGAGGAGGAGATAAGGATAAACAGGAAGTTTCCCCCGGCGTACAACAACCTCGGGAGGCTCCTCTACACGAGCGGAGACCTTGCCGGCGCCACGAGGTGCTATAAGAAAGCCTTGAAGTACGAGCCGGAGTATGTCCCGGCACGTAACAACCTGGGCATCATCTACATGGAAAGAGGGAAGTATAAAAAGGCGGCGGCGGAGTTCAAGCGTGCCCTTGAGACGGACCCCGGATACGAGGGGGCGGCCCAGAACCTGGCACTGGCGGAGGGGATGCTGGATCGGCCGGCGGAGGCCGGCAACGAGCTGGGCCAGGTTTTTTACGGCAAGGGGCAATACGACAGGGCCGAGGAGTATTTCAAACGCTCCCTGAAGCATGACCCACGAAACGCCGTGGTGATCAACAACCTCGGGGCCGTTTACATGCAGAAGGGGATGCACGAGGAGGCGATACGAAATTTCAGGAAGGCCCTCGAGATCGCCCCCGGCCACGAGGGCGCCAGGCAGAACCTGTCCGCTGCCGAGTCCATGCTCCAAGAGGGACTGGTTCCAGGGGTTACTCAATAGCTACCGTTAGCCTATCAGTTTAATGAACAACTACTTTAATTGGCGATCATGGCATACGGAAACGGCTAGGGTAACGAGGCCCGTTTCGGTAACGGTTAACGGCCACGTTAAAGAATGCAAGCCGATGAACCTAACCGAAAGACGAAACGGGCATCGTCACCGTAGCCCCTAGACCTTCTATCGGGATGAAGAGGCTTGCCCTAGTTTTATTTGTCGTTCTTTTCGCTGTCTACCTCCATAACCTCGCCCCCGGCTGGGGGGCGATGTCCATGTTCAACACGTGGGACGGCCTCGAGTATGTTGACTGCGCCGTTCTCCTCGGGATAGACCACCCGCCGGGGCACCCTTTGTATATACTGCTGGGCAAGGCCTTCACTCTCCTGCCGTTCGGCGACCCCTCGTGGAACCTGAACCTGCTCTCGGCCTTTTTCGGGGCAATGACTGTTGCGGTTCTTTTCCTGGCGATACGCGAGATGCTGAAGAAGTTTCATGAAGGGTGGAAGACCTCTCTTATTTCTCTTCTTGTGAGTTTGACGTTCGGTTTCTCATACGTTTTCTGGAGCCACTGCGAAATACCGGAGCTGCACACTCTCTTCCTCACGCTCATAGCGCTGTGCGTGTACGCCGCTGTGAAGTGGCATTCGACGGGAAGACAGGGGTGGCTGAATGCGGCAGCGCTGGCCCTCGCCCTCGGGATCGGGGTCAATGTCCTGGGCACGTGCGCCGTCTTCGTGCCCGTCGCCATCTTCGCCTTCTTATGCGTCCGCTTCAGGTTTCCCCGTGCTTCACTGCGGGCGCCTTTACTCATTTTTTTGTCCGGCTCCCTTTTGTATCTCTACTATCCCATCCGCCTGGCGAGGTGGCCGGTCTTCAGCCACCCCATGAACTACCTTGGCCCCTACGGGATCGGTACCCCGAGCTGGTACGCCTGGTACATAAGCGGAAGGGCCTGGACGGGCGGCCGGATGTTCTTAATCAATCGAGTGGTCACGAATATCCCCCTCTACCTCAAGTTCGTTCTCTGGCCCCTCCCGTGGCTCCCGGGACTCCCCCTTTTCCTGCTTTCCATGTTAGGAGTTGCTTCGGGATTCCGTGCGGCCGGGTCGCTGGCCGGAGCCATCTTCTCTCGCGACAGGAGCGCGGCGGGGGAGAGGCTTCTCCTGCCTTTCCTGCTGCTGCTGTTCCTGTTTTTGCTCCTGCCCGAGATATCGATACACGACCCGAGCAATCCACGCGCCACGGACTACCTTATGAACTTCTTCCTCCCCTCGCTTCTTGCGCTGACCTTTTTCGGAGCGCACGGCGCTTTGAAGGTGTTCCTCTTCTTGCAGCGGAGATCGAAGCCGTCATGCGCCGTTTTCGTCGCGGCCCTTATCGCCGTGCCGGTTTATCAGTTTGCCGTCAACTTCGGACCGTGCGATCTCAGGCATAAAAATTCGGCGTACGTGCTCTCCAGGAGGACACTGGAACAGGTCCCCTCCGGATCGGTCATAGTCTCCAAACTTGTATACTCCCAGCTGGTAGCTTATTTCAGCCTGGTGGAGGGCTCGATCTCCGCGGATAAGGTTACTATCCTGGACCCGGAGGTCGTGTCGAGAGATCTCGCGGCGGGCGACGGGGGGCGGGATCTCTTCGCCCGGAAAAATCATATAATGCTGTCGAAAATCGAGGGCTGTCTTGCCGGTGGAAGGGAGGTTTTTCTCGCTGGGGATGTCGTGGATGAGGATAAATCCCCGGAAAAGCTCCTCCTCTCTGACCTCGATCTGGAGCTGTGGAGGTTGCAGCTGCCGCCGGAGGAGCGGGGGCTCACACCTCTCCGGGAGCTCTTCCTCTACAATGTCGCCGGCCTCAGGGCGGCCTCGCCCGTCAAGGCCATGCCGGAGGGATGCGAGAGGGGCATCGCGAACGACGGGCGTTTCTCTAACGGTATAGTGCTGCTCGGCTTCCGGCCCTCCTCCTCAGGCGGCGCGGTTCGGAGGGACGCGTTGCCGATGACGCTGTACTGGACGGCGACCGACGACCTCCCCGGCGATGTCTATATCGGAATGGCGGTTCTGGACGGCCGGAGAAGAAGGATAGGCGAGCCCTGCTGGCACACACTGGGTGGAACGTTCGGGGCGCATAAGTGGCGCGCAGGCGAGATCGTCAGGGAGGAAGTCAATATATATCCACCGCCCCTCGCGTCCGGCAGGTATTCTATCGCCATCTGGATGGCCGGTGACAGGGGGGAAGAGGTCAAGTACCTCCCGGCGGATTACAAAAAGGCGGGCCGTGTATTTGATTCCGTCCTAATAACATCCTTCGATGTGGGTGGAGTGAACTATTAAAATATTTTGTTCTTCTCTATTTCAGTTGAAGGTGAACACTGGAATACTTGTTATAAACAATCCTTCGACGGAGTTTATACTGAGCCCTTCGACTGCGCTCAGGATAAACTCCGTCGAAGTGCTCAGGACAAGCAGGACAAGTAACCCTCTCCCCCCAATTTTTGGGGGGAGAGGGAAGGGTGAGGGGGGTAATATATAGAATGGTTGCAGGATGCTTAGAGACGAACAAATAGACAGCCTCTTTCTCCCGCGTGATGCCAAGGAGCGAATCCAGCTTTTCTTTTTGTCCATCTTTGCTGGGTTTTTCGGCGGGTTCACCGCCTTCCTCACCCTACAATGGCAACCTGCCACCTGCGTTGAACGCGTCCTCCAGTGGATTTTTTTCGAAGCGGGTTTTGCATTCGCATTCTTCGCGGCCCTGGCTCTCCTTTGGGCAATTGCCACCCCACAGTGGGTTGCCGACATGCTCCACAAGAATTTTAATAAAGTGTTAATGCTGATCGGATGCATTGCTCTCGGAGGCTTTGTCTTCGCAGTGCTCGGTGCACTTGCAGTCCAACAGTAATAATGGGACCTCAAACAAAGTGCGAGAAGCGTATTCTCCGAAGGCTTTGAACGGCATTGGAAAAATGGCGATCCCTGATATATATTCCTTGGTGCCTTTGTGTCTTAGTGGCAGATTGCAGGTGGTTTCATGAGGGGTTTCTCTTCCTGGTTTGCCGTTGTCGTCGTATCGGCCCTGCTTATCGCGGTCCCCCTCGGCTGGTGGCCGAAAGACCCGTACGGGTTTATCAAGTGGGCGATGGTGGGAATTTCAGCGGCGGCGATGGCAGCCGTGTGGCTCGCGTCCGCCGCCGCGCGGGGCGACGTTTCGATACGGCGCAACGCCGTCAACGTCCCGCTGCTGCTCTTCATAGGCTGGTCCTCCATCTCGCTGCTGATAAGCCCGCACCGTTACTACGTTTTGAGGAGGTTGAGCGAGGTCCTTTTCCTGGGGCTCATCTATTTCGTTCTCGTCTGCACCGCCGGCGGGAAGAGACGCAGGGCTGTCCTCATCACAGCCTCCATGATCGGCCTTTGTGCGATCTCCGTCGTGGGCATCGCTCATTACGCAGACTTCTTCCCGGCCGCCAGTCCCTGGGGAAGCAGCCTTGGGCGGCGTGTATACGCCACCATGCTTAATCCGAACTACCTTGCCGCGTACATAATAAGCCTCTTCCCGCTGGCGCTCTCGTTCTTCGTCTTCGGGCGGCCCGGGAGGATAATTCCGGCTCTATTGACGGTGGTTATGATCTCCGCCTCCTTCTGCCTTCTTTTCACCGTGTCGTGGGGCGCCTGGCTTGGATGGCTCGTGGCCGTCGTGCTCCTGGTTACTCTTGCCGTGAAAGCGCCGCGTCGCCATCCCGGCTTGAAGAAGCTGGTTGCGATCCTCGTGGTGATCGCCCTTATCGCGGGAGCCTTTTTCTATATGAACCGGTCCACCGTGGCCGCCGATTACTCGGGAATGAAGTTCCGATTTTTATACTGGCGTGCGTGCCTTGCGATGATACATGAAAGGCCTTTCGTCGGCTCCGGCCTGAACGGCTTCTGGCCGAATGTGACCGGGCATCTGACGAGGATCATCGCCGCGGACTACCGGGACGGTGTCCCCGAGGTCGGCCCCGCCGAGACCGTCTACGAGGGGGTTTACGCACATAACGAGTACCTCGGGATATGGCTTGAGATGGGAATCATCGGCCTTCTTCTCTTCATCTGGGTAATGTGGGGATTTTTCGTCCAGGCGGTAAGAAACCTTAAGAGCGGTGAAAGCGCCGTGGAGACTGCAGTGAACGTGGGGGCTGTCTGCGGAATGGCGGCGATGCTGGTGCAGTCGCTCGTAAGCTATCCGCTTCGCCTTCCCGCCACCACCGTGAGCTGCGCCCTTCTTATGGCTCTCGTGGGCTCGGGGAGCGGGAGCCGCACGTCGACGCTTCGATTGTCCCTTCCCCGTCCGATCCGGGCGCTCATCGCGCTCGCTATTATCGGCTGTGCCGTCCATGTTTCTCTCCGGTTGGCCGGTCCTCTCAGGGGAGAGGTTATTTACGTGGAGGCCAGGCGCGCTTCGTTCAGGGGCGACTGGCCGGTTGTTGCGGAAAGATGCCGCGCCGCCCTCAAATACCCGGTTGCGGAGCCCGAGTTCTTCGACCTCATGGGCGACGCTTGTGAGAAGCTCGGCGATTATCCGGGGGCGATACGGGCTTTTTATAGGAAGCTGGAGCTGAAGCCCTACGACGTTCACGTGTTCCTCAAGCTTGGAAAACTTTACGACCGGCTGGGCCGGGGGGAACGGGCGGCGCGGTGCTTCGAGGAGGCGATTGAGCTGGAGCGGCACGATTCGCCCGATGGGCGTTTATACCTGGCGGATATTCTTCTCAGGGAAGGCCGCGTCCGGGAGGCACTTGCACTGCTCGAAGAGGGCCTGGACCGCCACGGCCGGAACTGGATGCTGAGGAACTCTCTGGGGATCGTGCGCGCGGCCGGGGGGGAGCGGGATTGCGCCCGGAAGGAGTTCCTGGCCGCCCGGGAGTCGGGCGGCGCTGTCCCGAAATACAATCTCATGGTTCTCGATAAGCGCGGGTTTTCGGGGAAGAAAAGTTCCGCTGCCGGGGGCTTCATCGGCCCGCGCGAGCGCGACTGGATCGGGGAGCGCATGGATAAAGGCCGCTCGGCGTTGAGGAGTGGCCGTTACGAGGATGCGCGTGCCGCGTTCCGGGCGGTGCTCGATGCTTACCCGGAGTACGTCCCCGCGCTGTCGAACTTGGGGATCTATTATATGAAGACGCAGCGCATGGAAGAGGCCCTCGATCTGTGGCGGAGGGCCACGGCGCTCGACCCCGGGCACAGGCTGGAGATCCCGCGATGAACGCCTCGCCTCGAATGCCGGGAAGGCTCTCCCTCGTCGTGGTTTTCCTCCTCGTCGTCTTTTGCCTCGGCACGTTCGAGATCACAGAGCACGACTACTGGTGGCACCTGGCGACGGGCAAATATATTATCGAGCACGGGAGAATTCCCGTGGAGGATGTCTTTTCTTTCACGGCCACCAAGCCGTGGATCGCCCACTACTGGCTTGCCGATGTGGCCGGCTACGGTTTGTACCGCTGGATCGGCACACCGGGAATGATTGTCCTGAACGCGCTTCTTATCACCTTTTCGTTCTGGATCGTTCTGAGGATTACTCTCGCGAGGGGGGCCGGGTTGGTCCTATCTTTCCTTGTCGTTCTCCTCGCGGTTTACGCCAGCCGGACCCGCTTTTACGTGCGGCCCGAGACATGTTCGTTCCTCCTGATGGCGATCTACCTGTTTCTCTTCGACAGGTGGAAGCGGCGCGGCGGCGCGCTTCCACTCGTCCTCTTCCCGCTGCTTCAGCTTCTCTGGGTCAACCTCTACGGGGGCGGCTCGGTGGTCGGCCTGGTTCTCCTCTTCTGCTTCGTCGCCGGTGAGGCCCTCAACGCGCTGGTTCCCCTTTCCGGGGGGCGGCGAAAGACAAAAGGCGCCGTCGCGTTCCTGGCTGTCTCCGCCCTCGCCGCGTTCTGCCTTTCGTTCGCGAACCCCAACACGTACCGCACCGTCTTCTACTTTCTCATGAGCAGGGACCCGGTATTCCGCTATATCCTCGAGTGGCGGCACATGGAGATGAAAGACCTCCTCTCCATCCACGGCCTGTTCCTCTTCCTGGGGGCGGTGCTCCTTATCAGGTTTGCGAGGTCGACGAATTTCACCGATCTGTTACTCTTCTCGGCCTTCGGGTATCTGTCGGTGGACGCGCCGCGCAGCGTCCCGTTTTTCGCCATAGCCGCCGCCCCCCTCATCGGGGAACGGCTGCAGCGCGCCGCGGCGCCGTTTCTCAGGGCGAGGGGCTTTGACTCCTCGTTAAGGCGGAACGAGCGCTGGATAGCGTCAGTACTCGCTTTTGCCGTTGCCGCCTTCACGCTCTGGTACCTTTGCAAGGACATCGGTAAGTTTCACCGGGATTACGCTTTCGGCTTCGGTATAAATAAAAAGCTCTTTCCCATCGAGGCCGTTGATTTCATAGAGGAGCACGACATAGAGGGGCCGTTCTTCAACTCCTACGGCATCGGCGGGTACCTGATCTGGCGGTTCTACCCGAGATGGAAGGTGTTCATCGACGGAAGGGTCGAGATGTACGGGACCGATTTCTTGAAGGAGTACATGATTTACTGGCACCCCGAAGTGTGGGGGGGCTACGTGAGAAAGTACGGGATTAACTGCGCCATTGTCGACAGGGAGCCCAACTACACGACCCGCTATCTCGATGACACCCCGGAGTGGGTGCTTGTCTTCTTCGACGACAGGGCGATGGTCTATCTCGGGAACGTCCCCGGCAACCGGGAGCTGATCGAGCGTTTCGGTTACCGGTTTCTCCGCCCCGGCTGCCTCCGGTTCGATTACCTCGACAGGTACCTCGCGAACCCCGTCATGGCAAGGCTTGTTATCGAGGAGATCAAGCGGAGCCTCCACGACGAGATCTATAACCTCAATGCCCGTCTCATGCTCGGCTACTGCTACACCAGGCTGGGCGGGGAGTACCTCCCCCGTGCCCTCGAGGAGTACCGCGCGGCCCTGAAGCTCATGCCGGAGGGCGAGGATATTCAGAAGAAGATCGACCGCCTCGAGGGGATTATGGGGCCGCTACCTTGAAGACGGTCACCTCCCCGTTCCTGTAGACTGGATCGAGGAAGGTCGAAGCGTACGGATTGAAAGAGGTTTCCCTGGCCACGTCCTTTTCCCAGAAGAGATAGCGGATATTATTCTCCGCGGCGAAAAAAAGCCTGTGGCTGTCCGCCGTGGAGGACGAGAAGAAATCACGCACGAGAGCGTGCCTCCCGGCGAAGACGGCTTCGTTCACCCACCTCCCCCAGAAGACGTGGTTCCCCGAGAAGGCGGGTATGTTGTTGCTCATGCGGTAGCCGGCGAGCACCGCGGCATCTCTGCCGGTATGCGTCTTCAGCCAATCGAGCGCGTCGTTCTCATCCCTTGTTATGTACGGGCTCAAGCGCCCATTGTTTTCTTTGAGCTGCCGCACGCTCCACGCGATTGTCATGATGTTCGCGGGAAGGCACAGCAGTATGAAAAGGACTGCGAAGCGCGTGCGTAATTTTTTTCTCGAGGACGCGAGCCAGAATATTCCGTGCGCCGCAAGGAGAGAGAGGGGGATGTGGAGCCCCTCGATGAGTCTGCGCTGGAAGTTGAACGGGAGATAGATAATGAGGCTTCCGACCACGCCCCATACCGAGAGAAGGATGAGGCCGGGATTCCTCTTCCTCGCGGCCAGTGCCCCGAATATGCCGATGACGGCCATGGGGGCGATGAAGCCGAAGTTGGCGGCGACCCATGCGAAGGGGGGCGAGGGGTCGAACATGTTCCTGGACCAGTAGCTGAAAGCGGGGTTCGCCCTGCTTGCCGTGTAGAGGTAGGCCGCCGCTGCCGAAAGGGATACGCAGATGGAGATAAACCCCTGGAAGATCCTTGCGGTCCCGAACCTGTCTCTCATGAGAAAAAAGCAGAGAGTTAGAAACGCGGTGCAGACGCAGAAGATGATGACGGTGTCGTACGGGTGATTCAGGGAGAGCAGTCCAGCCGAGATCCCGAGTAAAACGCAGCGTTTGAGCCCTCCTTTTTCAAGGAGCCTGAGCAGCAGGATGCAGGTCGATACCATCAGCACGAGCGACGATGAGAAGAGCGGGAAGGCGAGGATGGAGAGGAAGGTGTTCGCTTCGACCCACCCGGTTAGGAAGTGCTGTTCGATGGTGATGCCCCCCGGGTTGAGCCACGGGTAGGCCCACGCCAGTCCGCCGCCGAAGCTCACCAGTATGAAGGCCGCGCTTCTCTCGAACCCATCTTTGAAGACGAGCGAGATGAGCCTGTAGATGACCGCGAGCAGGATGAGCCCGAACGCTATCCTTCCCATCTCGTGAGCGGCCGTTATCGTCATCCCCGTGAAGCGGGAGAATAGGCCCAGCAGGAGGAAGAGCGGCTGGAAGAGCAGGGGGGGATTGGGCCAGGGCCAGTACATCTCCTGGAACAAGAGGTGGCCCTCGTTCGCCTGAAATATGAACGAGAGGTATGTGTTATAGTCCAGCGTGAAGCGGGCGTTGCCCGTGAAGATGCTCCCTTCCGGCGCGTAAAGGTATCCCGCCGCCGTCGGGATGGTCGACGCCGCCACGACGAGCGCGGCCCAGAGGTAACAGAAGCCTTTTTTCTCTTTCAACCTGCCGTTCATCTAATTAGACCTTACTCGAAAAGGTATTATAAAATCTTATCTGGAGCAACGAAGTGATCCACCACGAAGATCACGAAGTACACGAAGAATAGTTGAGAGAAAAACAATATGCAGCTCATTTTAAAAACCTCTGTGATCTTCGTGTCCTTCGTGGTTTTAATTAGCTTTATTTTAATGGGATACGTTTTTCGAACAGGGTCTAATTAATAATCAAGGCGTTTCATAATTCACTGTTATATTAACTGTCATTGCGATTCCCGAATGCTTTCGGGGAGAAGCAATCTCAATTCATTTTAGTTCAATGGTAACGTTCAAAAGTTACGGCAAATGCTATAACCATATTTCCCCTCCCCAACGGGGGAGGGGATTAAGGGGAGGGGGCTTTAATGTCCTTATTCCTTTAATTGCTTTTTCACCCCCACCTAACCTCCCCCATCAAGGGGGAGGAATTCGTATATAATGGCAAAATGCCGAACCTTTTGAACGATACTAATTCAATAAATCGTTTTACTTGGAGTTTTCCCGTTTTACGGGAAAGCGTCCTTTCGCTTAGAAGTATATCCATTTTCTTTTTCCCTTCCATAGTATCAGGGCCACGGCGGCGATGACACTTACCAGGCTTATGAGTTGGGCAAGGATCACGGAGGGAGGATTGGTGTACCTGAGTGTCACCTCATGTTCTCCCGGGGGAAGTCGAACGATTATCTCGCCCTCCGGTTCTCCTGGCTGTACGGGGTGGGCCGTTCCGTCGATGGAGCATATCCAGCAGGGGTAGTAGAAAGTGTTCACCGAGCAGCGCGTCTCTTCGGGGGCTGAATAGCTGAACGAGAGTTTATCGGGCGCTGTTTTCAACGCCTCTATTATGCCTTCTCCTTTGAGGGTCACTTTATTTTCCGGCACTCGTTCGGGGAGTTGCTTGACCCACCTCGGCAGGTACTGGAGCTCGTGCTTGCCCAGCGCTTTTTCAATAATAGTTGAACGTGTGCACTCGGCATCCGTTGGAAAGGTTGTGTTCGGATAAACGGCCCGGCAGTACCTGCCGTATAAAGCCAGGATGAGAATGATGCCGAGTGTTGTCGCGACCCATCTTGCGTTTTTCCGCTCCGGGCGCAGGATGCAGAGGGTCGCGCCGGCAAGGAGGGACGTGAAGAAATTCGCGAACAGGAGGAGACGCCAGGGAAACTGGATGATGCCCAGGCATGGAATGTTCGACCACAGGGGCGACGAGCAGGGGAGTGTCATGAAGATGGAGAGCAGGCCCATGGCCAGGAAGAAGACGGCGATCTTGCGCCGGCCGTGCGGCAACACGGGAATCGCCGCGATGGAAAAGACGATAAATGCGAGGTGGGCAATGCCTACCTGGAAGGACATCCCGTCTGAAGTTCCAGGAAGACTGTCCCCCCAGCCCCAGGCGGTTGAAACGAGCTGGAGGGGATAGACGAAATGGTCCCGCCAGTTATACTGGCCCGGCGCTATCCGGCTTATGTGCATGAAGGTCATTTGAAGGGCGGCGGGAAGCCAGTAAAACGCCGTCAGGCCGAGGGCGAGAGCGAAACCGGCGGCGAGCGGGGAGGCGCGTCTCCAGTTTCGCCGACCCGCGGTGAGAAGGGCGTACGGTATTAAGACAAGCGGAAGGAAGAGGCTCATCACGTGGGTTATAAAGGAGATTCCGAGTGCGAGGGCCAGGAGCGCCGTCCAGGCCTTCTTGCTCGTGGTAACGGCTTTGTATGTCAGGAGAAAGCCGGCTGGAAGAAACACGTAGAGGCAGGATTCCGGGAACGCTCCCCTGACGTAGATATCGACGATGTGGTAAGGGGCGTAGATGTAGGCCGCGGCGGCGAGGAGGGCCCCGGCAACCCCCCAGTATTTCCTGGCCAAGATATACATGAAGACGCCGGATAAAATTATCCCGAGGCCGATTGATATTTTCAATCCGGCGAAGTAGCTCTGCGTCAGCCAGTAGAAGGGGAGCGCTGAATAGTAGAAAAAAGGCGGGTAAAATGTCATTATAGGGCCGCCGCGGCTCCAGTACATATCCGGCAGCCACCTGGGGTAGAGTATGCCGTGGCGAATGCACTCGTTGATTTCGATCATGTGGTAAATATGGCCGAAAGCATCGTGGGCCTGGAAGAACCCCGGTTGGAAGAGAGGGGAGATGAGCTTTAAGGAGAGGGCGCATACGAGAACGTACGGCAAGATGGCGGTAATACTCGTCCTCTTATACATACTTGTCTTCTCCGGCGTGTGCTTTCAGAAGTACGCCACGTTTGCCTACCACGATTTTGACCTGGCCATTTTCAACCAGGTGATGAGGAACACCATCCGCGGCGATTTCTTCCAATCCTCGATCGTCGGCGGCGTTTATCTCAGGGACCACGTCCCCCTGATTCTGGTCTTGTTCCTGCCTTTTTATGCGCTGTTCCAGTCGCCCCTCTTCCTCCTCGTGCTTCAGACGGTCTTTATCGGCGCGACGGGCCTCTCTTTGTGGTTTGTGGCCTCCAGGGAGCTGCGGGACGGCCTGGTTGCGCTGTTTGTACTCACCGTATATCTGCTTTATCCCCCGCTTGGCTATATCAACCTCTTCCACTTTCATGCTATCGCCCTTGCGCCGCTCTTCCTTGTCTGGGCGTATTATTTCTTCGAAAAGGGAAGTTACCGCCCTTTTTTAACGATGCTCGCCCTCGGCCTTCTCTGCAGGGAGGACGTCTCTTTTATCGTCATTGCGTTCGGCTTCCTCGCGTTATTCCGGCGCCGGGAGCTGAAGTGGTCCGCGGCGCCCTTGCTGATGGGCCTCGCCTGGGGCCTTTTTTGCTTCCTTTACCTCATTCCCCGTTTCCGGAGCGGCCAGGAGTATCTCTACCTTCAATTCTACGGCGATTTCGGTAACTCGCTCCCCAATATTATAAAAGGAATCGTCCTGCGTCCAGTTCATGCCGCCTCGGTCGTCCTGCAGCCGCATAAGTTGGCATATCTGTTTCAGCTCCTCGGCCCTCTCATCTTCCTTCCATTATTCAGCCCGCTGGTTCTCTTCCCATGTCTTCCGAACCTGTTTCTCTTCCTCCTCTCATCGAACCCGAACGCCGCCTCGATCTATTATCAGTATAATGCTCTGCTCATCCCTTTTCTCTTTATGGCTCTTGTGTATTCACTCAAGCGAATAGGGAGCGTGCCGGCAAAGAGGGTCGTCGCCGTCCTGCTTCTTCTCTCGACTGTCGTCTTCAGTTGGCTGTTCGGCCCCCAGCTCCACCTTTTCTCGAAGAGCTGGAAGAAGCCTGTCGCCTGCCTGCCCCGCGAGGATTTCCTGGCCTCCAAAAAGAGTGAGATGCTCGCGAAGATACCCGGCGGCGTCCCCGCCGCGACGACGTTCCGCTACTTCGCGCACCTCTCCAACCGGGAGACCCTCGAGTGCCTCCACTTCGTCCTCTGCGGCCGGTACGGCATCTACCCGGAGAGATATGAAGGGAGGGACGACATCGAGTACGCCTTCATCGATTTCGGCGAGCCGACGACCTTCGTCCGTTTCTACAGGCCTGGCCAGAGCGCCGAGAACTTCAGGCGCTTCCTCTCCGGAAACGACCTCGGCCTCGTGGAGATATACGACCGGCTCGCACTCTACAGGAGGGGAGAGGAGGACGTCTTCTCGCTGTACGAGCGTGCGGGAAAGAACAAGCTCCGCGCGAAAAAGCCCCTGGCGGACTTCGGGGGCCTCGAGCTTGCCGGCGTCAATCTGGAGGTAGTGGGGGGAGGGAACGACCGGCAGGTCGGCCTCGAGACCCTCTGGACCGCGGTGAAGAAGCAGGGGGACGATCTCTCGATGTACCTGAGGCTGGTGGACTCATCGGGCAGGGAGGTTCTGCGGCAGCCGCGCTCGATCTGCTATCACCTGTACCCGACGTCGGAGTGGGTGGAGGGGGAGACGATACGGTCCAACCACCTCATTGCTCTACCTCCAGGTCTCTCCCCGGGGCCCTGCCGCCTAGAGATGCTCCTCATCGACAAGTTCCCCCCTTGCGCAACGCGCGGGTTCACGGCCCCCCCGCCCTCCATCACAAAGGCCGGCTGGCTGGTGATAGGGGAGTTGGAAATATGAAAGAGGAAACTTGAAACTGGAAAATCGATAACAAACGTGAAGCGTATCTCGTGAAGCGTGAAGCGAAAAAATAGACAAGATACGTCAAATCAGAAACTGGAAACTGGAAGCTCATATTATTGAAACTAGGAGTGTGTCTGAGTAATTGTCATTTTGGTTATCATCATTGTCATTGCGAGGAGCTTAGCGACGAAGCAATCGTGTGCCTGGCATGGATATTGACTAGGAGGTGAAAGTCCTTTACTGGCCCGACAGGGGGAACAGTTAGCCTAAGCAAGGGCTGCCGTCGTGAGGCGGGGTCTGAAGGAAGCCGAAGGCAAAACGCTGCCCCGACGAACAGAAATCGCATAGAAGGCTTAATGACCGGGTAAGGATCCGATTGCGCCCGAAGCCCAGTACCTGTACGGAGGTCATTGAGTAAATGCGGCGGGGATAAGCGGGAAAGTCAATATTCTTACCCAGGGAGATCTGTGTCGTGGCCACTGGCTACCGAGATCATGAGATCGAGGGATAGCGACACAGAAGTCAGCAGAAGGCATATTAGGCCGAAGTTCGACCCGGCTGAAGGCCTGAACGCAGACTATGGACAATAGACCCGAATTTCGACAGGAACCACGGATGCAGAAAATGAGTCAACCAACTTATGCCACACCAGAGAGCAGGGGGCGGAACCCTCAAGGGTATGGTGGGGTGCGTCTCAGTCCTGCGGCGAGGATGGGAAAACTATGTCCTGAAGCTGAAGTTTCAGAAAGGTCTGTGAACCGCCGTGATACGGAACCGTATGTCCGGTGGTGTGAGAGGTTGGGGGCGCAAGCCCCCCGCCTACTCGATTCATCACGTTGTATGAGAGAGGGTTCTGTTGAGGTCTAGAGATTGCTTCGCCCCTCTGGGGCTCGCAATGACATTTTAAAGGTTACTCGGACAGGCTCCTAGAAACCGGAAACTGGAATCGCAGTAGTAATTGTTTTTCTTTCTCCCCTTAGCGTGGAGTTTTCATTTTTCCCCTCTCCCCCCATTTTGGGGGAGAGGGGCGGGGGTGAGGGGGGTTAACGACGGTTGAAAGTAGAAAGTTCAAAGAAAAAAAGGATCAATGCATAACCGTGTAAATTCCTTTAGGTTTGAAACCTTCAGCTTTGGACTGAATTTTCCCCTCTCCCCCCCCATTTGGGGGGAGAGGGCAGGGTGAGGGGGGCGTGAATTCTACATGAAAAAGAGAGCTCGCCAGCTTAGGGAAAGACAGACTGCCACCGAAGCACGTCTTTGGTATCACTTGCGAAATCGTAGAATGAAGGGTAATAAATTTCGTCGTCAGCATCCTATAGGTAAATATGTTGTAGATTTCTATTGCCCGAATGCCTGCCTGGCTATTGAACTAGATGGGGGTGGTCATGCTGAAGAGAAACAGAAAATATATGATGATGAACGTGAAAAAATTTTGGCATCATATGGAGTCAAGGTGGTGCGTTTCTGGGATAATGAAGTATGGCAGGAACTTGAGAGTGTATTGCAGAGAATCTGGGATATCTTACCGGAGAACCCCTCACCCTAACTCCGTCAACAAGTGCCGGACGTTCCGCCTCTCCCCTTGGCAAGGGGAGAGGGGAATATTATAAGAGAAAGGTAATTACTTCGAAGGCAAGTATAGACAAGTTCAGTGTTATAATTAACGAGTTAGGCCCAAAACTTAACACCTTCATTAAAACAACAAGCTGAATTATCCCATCTCCCCCCATTTTTGGGGGAGAGGGCAGGGTGAGGGGGGATAAATACGGTTTATAGTTTCTGGTTGCTGGTTTCTAGTTTCATTAATATAAGCTTTTGGTTTTAAGTCCATGACTGCTTCAAAAACACTCATCTTCTTCATGGTGTTGTCCCTAATCCTCCGCCTCTTCCTCTGTTTCCAGGCGCCGGAGGTGCTGATTTCCAGGGTCGCCTCGGACGACATGTTCTACTACCTCTGCATTGCCCGGTCCATCGGAGAAGGCCTTGGTGCGACGGCTGACGGCGAGAACGTTACCAACGGCTTCCACCCCCTCTGGGCCCTCACGCTCGTTCCCCTCTCCCGCGTTGTCGGAGAGGGTGACAGCATGCTCCAGTGGTCGCTTGCCCTCCTCTCGCTCTTCTCCGTCCTCTCGGCGTGGTTCCTGTACAGGATCGCCCGGCTATTTTGCGGGGAAGCGTCCTCGCTTCTCGCGGCCCTCCTCTGGCTCTTCTGCCCGTATCCGCTCCTGGTGGCGCTGGCGGGCGTCGAGGCGCCCCTTTTCGTCCTCATGCTTGGCGCGGCATCTTACGTCTACCTTCTTTTGAGGAGGAAGTCCCTCCCGGCCGATGCTTCGCGCTGGAGGTGGGCGGGCGTCGGCCTGCTGGCGGGAGCCGCCGTCCTGGCCCGTATCGACGGCCTCGTCCTTGCCGCCTTCATCTTTATAGATGTCCTCTTCGGAAAGAGGGACGTGAGCCTTCCCTGCCGTCTGGGCCGTGCCCTCTCCTTCGCCTGTGCGTGCTTCCTCGTGACACTTCCTTGGTTCGCCTGGTCTTATATGAGGACCGGCTACCTTCTTCAGGTGAGCGGCAAGGCCATTTATCACCAGCAGCACTTCATCTTTTGGGCGCAACACGGTACTGCCTCTCTTGGTGAGTACGCTTCGGTGTGGGTCGCCATGGTCCTCTCGAATCTCCAGGGGGCCTTGCAGTCTGTACTGTTTCTGTGCGGTTTCAAGACCGGTCTCTTCTACGCCGTCTTTGCCATGTTCGCCGTCATCTTTATTTTCGCGGCGATACTTGCTCCGCGCCGGTTCAGGGAGTGGGCGGGAAAGCTCGCGCCCCTGCTGTTCCTTTTCTGTTACGGCCTGCTCATGTTCTTCCTCTATTGCGGTTACCTCTGGTACAACCAGAACTGGTACTATTACTCGATTTTCTTCATTGTGCTGATCCTGGGCGCCTGCCTTATCGACCTCCTGGACAGAACGCTTTTCAGCTTCATCCCCCGGCACGGGAGAACTTACCTGTGGGCCGCGCTCTTCGTCCTTTTGACCGGCCTTTCCCTGCTCGGGACATTCCGTTGGTGGGAGAGAGGCATCAGGGGATGGCAGATAGACGGCTACCGCACGGCGATGTGGGTGAAGGACAACGTGCCCAAGGAGAGCCGCATCGGCTCCTTCAACTCCGGCCTCCTTGCCTACTACTGCCCTCAGACAGTCATCAACCTCGACGGTGTTGTCAACGGCGCCTCCTACAGGGCGATGAAGGAGGGCAAGAGCTTCTCCCACATACGAAAGGAGCGGTTGGATTATATCGTCGAGACGCCCCTCTCCCTCCGCTTCCGGGCCGCCCACTCCGAGCGTGAGTTCCTCTCCTCTCTGGCGCCCATTCACGCCGAGGCCACCTACCCCGAATCCATCGCCCGCCGCAACCCGGTCACCGTCTATAGGATATTGCCTTGAGGAAATGATTTCCAAGTTTCAAATTTCAAGTTTCAGGTTTTCCAGTTTCATTAATATAAGTTTTAGTAAGGTTCTCTCGCCAAGGCACCAAGAACGCAGAGAACAGCAAACAAAAATAAAGAAATTAGACAGGATAACCCCGATAAATAGGGGCAGGCACGATGAACAGGATGTGAGATACGAGATGCTGGATGCTCGTAATTAAAAGGAGTTTGTATCTAGTATTTAGAATCTAGTATCAAATCTTGTGAATTTATTTGAACTTTAGGCTTTCAACTTAGTGCTGAATTATCCCCTCTCCCCCCAATTTTTTGGGGGGAGAGGGCAGGGTGAGGGGGGCTAAAGACGGTTTATAGTTTCTGGTTGCTGGTTTCCAGATTCCAGTTTCTGATTTGACGTATCTTGTCTATTTTTTCGCTTCACGCTTCACGAGATACGCTTCACGTTTGTTATGGAGTTTCTGGTTTCGTCATTCATTCTGGTTTCGGATTTCTGGTTTAGGATTGTAGGTATCTTGCTTCATTGAAAAGTTATAAGCATATTTGTACGTTTTTCTTGCTCTCCGGAATCCTCGCCCTGGCTCTCCTTCTCCGCCTCCGCGGTATCACCTGGGGCCTTCCCCACGATCCGTACTTCACTCTCTACCATCCCGACGAGTTCATGTCCCTGCTGTGCCTCTCAAGGATGAGGCCGGCCCTCCTGGATCTCAATCCCCGATACTTCGTGAACCCCACGCTCTACTATTACGTTGCCGGCGCGTTCCTCCAGCTCCTCTCTCTTGTGAGCGACAGGTTTGTCTCGCCCTTCGGCCCGGGAAAGATCCCCGTCGAGCAGCTTCGATGCCTCCTCCTTGGCGCGAGGTCTGTGACAGTTTTTATGGGTGCACTCACTGTTTTCCTCATCTACGAGGCGGGGCGTAAGCTGTACGATAGAACGGCCGGCCTCCTGGCGGCCCTCTTCCTTGCTGTCATTCCCCTCCACGTCGTTCACTCGCACTATTTCACGGTCAACGTGGCTGGTGCGATGTGGGTCGCCCTCGTACTTGTACTGGCCGAGCGGATCTGGCGCTCGGGCTCCATGTGGTGGTATCTCCTGGCCGGTCTTGCTATCGGTCTGGCAACCGCCACGAAGTACCTCGGCCTCCTGCTCATAATACCCGTCCTGACCGCCCATCTTCTGGGGCGGGGAGGGGGGAGGTCTTTGAAAGTGCTGCTTCTGCTCGTGGCGATTGCGATCGCCTTCGTCGCCGGCTGCCCCTATTCGGTCCTGTCGCCGGGGCAGTTCGGCGCTGATTTTTACGAGATGATGAGGTTCAATCTCTTCCCGCCGAGCCTCCTCCGCCTCCTGGCGAGCCTCTACTACGGATTCGGCCTTCCCGCTCTTATCCTGGCGTTTCTCTGCGTCGTCCTTCTTCTCGTCGAGAGAAAGAAGCAGGACTGGATACTCCTCTCCTTCCTCATCCCGTTTTTTCTCCTGTCCTGGTACAGGGCGTCCCACTTCACGCGCCACCTCCTGCCCGCGGTGCCTGTCCTGGCGCTCGCTGTCGGACGCGGTGTGGAAATCGTGTGGCGTCGCCGTCCCGGCCGAGCGTGGCTGACTGCCATTACTCTTATATGTGCGCTCGCTGTCCTCTACACGGCATTCTACTCGTGGAGCTATCTGTCGGTCATGGCCGGAGAGGACCCCCGGGACGAGTGCGGCCGGTGGATTGCCGACAACATCGAGGAGGGGAGGGGGGTGGGCCTCTTCAGCCCTCCCTGGTTCTTCACGCCTCCATTCGATACGACTGTCTATCCCCCCGTTCTTATTTTCAGGAACATGGAGGGCCTCGACCTTCATTCTCCCGAATGTTACGTCATCACCAGCTTCGAGTACGACTGGATGTCGCACATCAACAGCGGCGCGGGCATGTACATCCGGGATGATTTCAAACAGGAGCTCGCCGACACGAAGTCGTTCATGGAGCGAGACCTCCCCGCCGCGGGCTACAAACTCGGGGCGGTTTTCTCGAGCGACGTCCGCCCCCCTATATTCGGAGACTGCGGCCTACGTATCCCCCACGACTGGGAGTACCCCGCCCCGGAAATCAAGCTGTTCCTGAAAGGGAATACTGGTGGTTGATTGTAAGAGTCGGAGCGCCATCTTGGGCGCTGAATCATAAGCAATTCCGCATGGTGTCTGTCCCTGGAAGTCTCCTAGAATTCTGTATAACTGTGGTCCATCTGCGGCGTGAACCAAGTACATAGATTTCTCACTTTCGTGCGAAAGTGAGAAATCTATGTGGAGGATAGAATATATTCTTGCTTTTCCAATTGACGAACGAATGACTATGCCGCAAAATTGTGAAAAAGAAATTCTATCTAATATTAATGTTGGCTCTAGAGATGGCATGAACAAAAGGACTATTCCTCATTTGGTGAAGGTCCTAAGGAACAAGGCCACTGTTATCACGCGTGCCGTGTTCTGGCGTATTCACCACGATAGCGGGAAAGAAGATGTCCACCTGAAGGTGGGGCGTTACAAGAAGCCTAAAGCCTGGAATGAAGGAGAGGAACCGGAATCCCTGTCACCCAAGAGTGAACTGACGCTAGACGATGAGGAATTCCGGAATCTCATTGAGTTCGTTCAGGAGAACTATGAGCCTTTCAAGTCAGGAACTAAGGCATTCATCCCCCTGGACCGTCCCCTAGATTCGCACACGGCCAATGCCGTCAAGGGTCTATTTAACCATCCCGAGAAACTCGACCTTGTCGAATTCATCGCGCGACACGACATCATACCCGAACACTTGATGTTGGCGCTGCACCTTAAGAAACGTATGCAGGCAATAGCTGAGTTTGAAGCAATGCTGTTGCACAATCTGGTCGAACAACCATGGCAGAAGTGGTTCCAGAAGAACGGATGGGTTCTCGGCACAGACTTTGTCCGTGTTCTGGACGAACGCAGCATAGACACAAAGCATATCAGTGACTTCCTTATGGAAGCATATGATGGGTTTCTTGATATTGTTGAAATCAAGCGACCTGAAGGAAAACTGAGTTTCTGGGCGGCCACACAGGACCATGGAAACTACTTTCCGTCGTCTGATCTTACGAAAGCCATAACTCAGGCTTCCCGCTATCTTTACGAAGTCGAAAGAGAAGCCAACAGCGTGAAGTTTCTTGAGCGCGTTGATCACGTCAAAACGATTAAACCACGGTGTATCCTCATCTTCGGTCGATCCCATGACTGGAATAGCGAACAGCGTGAATCGTACCGGATTCTAAACTCAGGTTTCCATAACCTCACGATACTTACTTACGATCACGTTTTAGAGAGAGCACGAAGCCTGATTAGACATAATGAGAAGAGCCAACAACCGGATTCAGGCGATTCAGAAAGGCCCGCGGGCGTCCCTTTCTGAACGCCTGATCTGAGGCGTTATACTGAAAAGAGAATTATGAAACTATTATTAACAACACCGTTAGTGCTTCTGTGTTTTTTATGCGCCGTAGTACAGGCACAAGACTTCAATTCAAAATTGGGTGGTATTGGGGTTGAAATCGAGCCTACAGATAATGGTATTTTGATCAAGCGAATCCTCCCAAATACTCCTGCATCATTAGTCGATCTTAGGGCAGGAGATTTAATAATAAAAATAGATGGTCGTCAAGCTTCTGCTTTAAACGCAAAAGAAGCGGTGATAGTGCTAAGAGGAAAAGTAGGATCAGTTGTGCAATTATCTATTTCACGGTTAGGTCAAGATCAAGAAATAAATGTAAAAGTTAAAAGGGACATCATCTACATTTCACGCCAGGTCTATTATTAATAACACCTTTGAAATAAATGTCTCAGTATAAACAGTCGCTCGAGCAGTCCAAGCAGTTCAGTTCGCCGTTAGACTTCTGGAGACTATGCATAATGAGAGATAAGGAAAAACTGTTTATCTTTTTCATTTTATTATGCTGTTTATCCTTATTTTCGTGTTCAGCATTATTTAATGGTATGTTTGAGGATGTTGGAGAAACTATGGTGGGGGCATTTAAACTTAGCGGTATTGCAGGAACATACTATGCAATGAATCAGCAATGGCCCAAAGATGAGGAAGAGCTTAGAACATTTGCCCAAAAGAACAGTCTTGATTTCGACTGGTCTGGATATTCCGAGATTCAATTCACTCCTCAGGCTGATGGCAGCTTAATCATAGAGGCAGATCTTGCTCCACCAAATTCAGGTAGTTGGACTGGAACCGTAACTGTTCCGAAAGATAATGAGCAGTATCCAGACAAAACGTAAAGTTGAACAAATCGCTTCATCTGTCCTGAGAAACGCGGCTTTTTTCATTTAGCAGCCCCAGGTGTGGCAAACGTCGGCGGTTGGTTTGGTAGGTAGGTGGTGTAGTTTTCAGGCAGGTGAGCTTTAGGTTCTCAAGGAATGAAAGCCAAGAAAAAGAGTTTGCAAGATTATTTAAGATTGCTTGAAAGCAATGATAAAAGAGTAAGAGAAAAAGCTATCAGGTTTATCGGTGAACGGATTGGAAGGCTGGCGGTCCATGGGCATAAGGATATAATCGGTAAGAGTTCCTTACCTATCTGCCCTGGCCCTGCTTATCACTACCATCGCTATTTCTTAAGCGGCCAATAAAATAATCAAGCGAGGAGGCACCAAAAAAGTGTCTCCTCGCTTGAATGCTCGGGATCGAGGACCCGGGTCCGATTTGGCCTCGCCCTTCACTCTACTGAATGCTACATCATCACCAGCTTCAAGTACGACTGGATGTCGCACATCAACAGCGGCGCGGGTATGTACATCCGGGATGATTTCAAACAGGAGCTCGCCGACACGAAGTCGTTCATGGAGCGAGACCTCCCCGCCGCGGGCTACAAGCTCGGCGCGGTTTTCTCCCGCGATGTTCGCCCCCCTGCCTTTGGAGACTGCGGCCTCCGTGTCCCCCACGACTGGGAGTACCCCGCCCCGGAGATAAAGCTTTTCCTGAAAGACGATCCTGGTGGTTGATTATAAGAGTCGGAGAGCCGTCTTAGGCGCTGAACTATAATAATTCCGTATGGTGTTCCCGGAATTCTCAGGTAAATAGGTTTCTCACTTTCGCGCGAAAGTGAGAAACCTATCTGAACGGTAGATGCGTATGTTGTCCCCGGAATTCCCCGGAATTCAGCAAAACCTTTGCATTTGTGGAAATGTGTCGATAATTATGCAAGTCATCTCTCATAAAATCATCAGCCATATTTATGCAAAGATATTGACATTTATAAATAAATGTTTATCATTATGCACATGAAGAATCATCGCGAAAAGGCAAAATGTATACTGCAACTTGCTCGCAATTCTGGGATCGTGAGCACTGCAGAGGTGCGATCGGAGGGAATTCACCACGAATATCTCAGACAACTTTGCTCAGAAGGGAAACTTGTGCGTATCGGCCGGGGACTCTATAGCCTACCTGACGCAGATGTCACAATTCACCATGGACTGGCACAGGCAGCGAAAGCGATCCCCAAGGGCGTGATATGCCTGCTGTCCGCGCTTCGATTTTACGAGACTGGAACGCAGGTTCCTCATGAAGTGTGGATGGCCATCGACCGCAGGGCCGCCCGACCGCGGGTCAGGAATCCCAGGATGCGGATCATGCGTTTCTCCGGAAAGGCCCTCACAGAAGGCGTCGTTGAGCACACCATCGAGGGCGTGCCGGTGAAAATCTATAACCCAGCCAAGACTGTAGCGGACTGCTTTAAGTACAGGAACAAGATTGGGCTCGACGTTGCTCTCGAAGCCCTGCGCGAAGCAATTTATCTTCGTAAGTGCACAATCGATGAGCTGTGGAACTATGCCAAGGTCTGTCGCGTAGCCAATGTTATGCGACCATACATGGAAGCAATCGTATGATCAGGGATAAGCCATCTAACCTTGCAGCCTCTGTTCGCCAGCGCCTCCTGAACATAAGTAGGGAAACCGGGGAAGATGCCAATCTGGTCTGGACACGCTATGCGAGCGAGCGGCTTCTCTATCGCATCTCCGTCTCGGAATACGCCGGCGATTTTATCCTCAAAGGGGCCATGCTGTTCACAGTATGGACTGGCCGCTTGTACAGGCCAACCGTGGACATAGATTTTGGCCTGACCGGCGGCTACATGGAGCGGCTCGCGGAAATATTCAGGAATGTCTGCACCGTTGAGATAGAACCAGATGGGCTGGAATTTACCGCCGACAGCGTAAAGGCCACACCGATCCGTGAGCAACATGAATACCATGGACAGCGCGTCACGCTGATGGCCCTTCTCGGAAAGGCCCGCATTCCAATCTAAGTAGATGTCGGATTCGGTGACGTGGTCACGCCTGCGCCCGATACAATCAATTATCCAACGCTTCTGAACTTTCCTGCGCCGCGTATCCGCGCCTGCCCGCGCGAGACCGTCGTAGCTGAGAAACTCCAGGCCATGGTCATGCTGGGTATCGCCAATAGCCGCCTGAAGGACTTTTACGACCTGTACGTGCTGGCTCGGGATTTCCCCTTTGACGGTGCCACACTTACCAGGGCGATCAAAGCGACCTTCAAAAGGCGCAAGACAGAAGTTCCACTCAATACCCCGCTGGCACTGACAGAAGAATTCGGAAGCGACGACACGAAGTCCGTCCAGTGGAACGCGTTTATTCGCAAGAGCGGCCTTGAGCAGGACGTACTGGGGCTCCCGGACGTTCTCTCACATCTACGAGAGTTCCTGGTTTCACCATTGAGAGCGGCTTCAGGTCAAGCAAATATTCCCGGGTATTGGAAGGCTGGCGGTCCATGGGCATAAGGATATAATCGGTAAGAGTTCCTTACCTATCTGCCCTGGCCCTGCTTATCACTACCATCGCTATTTCTTAAGCGGCCAATAAAATAATCAAGCGAGGAGGCGCCAAAAAAGTGCCTCCTCGCTTGAATGCTCGGGATCGAGGAGGGGAGGGGGGTGGGCCTCTTCAGCCCCCCATGGTTCTTCACGCCTCCTTTCGATACGACTGTCTATCCCCCCGTTCTCATATTCAGGAACACGGAGGGCCTCGACCTTCACTCTCCCGAATGCTACATTATCACCAGCTTCGAGTACGACTGGATGTCGCACATCAACAGCGGCGCGGGCGTGTACATCCGTGATGACTTCAAACAGGAGCTCGCCGACACGAAATCGTTCATGGAGCGAGACCTCCCCGCAGCGGGTTACAAGCTCGGTGTGGTTTTCTCCCGCGACGTCCGCCCTCCCTTATTCAGAGACTGCGGCCTCCGTGTCCCCCACGACTGGGAGTACCCCGCCCCGGAGATCAAGCTGTTCTTGAAAGGCAACCCTGGTGGTTGATTATAAGAGTCAGAGAGCTATCTTGGACCTGAACTATAATAATTCCGTATGGTGTCCCCGGAATTCCCCGGTCAAGCAACTTCTTCTTGTATTGAGTGCTGTTTCCCTTCATACTAACGAGCAAAGCCATCTGGTTAATATGATTGCGATTTTGCTGCGTTTCGCCATCATTACCTAATATTGAAGAGAAATCGCCGTTCAATTAATAATTCGCCGATAGTGCTAGATCAAGAAAGGAATGGCCCATACGTAGGCGTTTTCGGTGCATTGAAGGTAACTCTCTTGGTTGGAATCATGTCAACGAGTTGGTTGCTCTTTATACAGCTCCATGCTTCAGTCGGCGTTCTGCTGGCTATCGCTGGTAACTGTATTTTGAGCTTCACCAAGGAGGACAACATGATAAAAACTATTGCAAAGGCAATCATTCTGACGGTGGGGACAGCGCTCCTGGGGCGGCCGACTTTGGCGGCATGTTTCCAACTTCAGAGGGGAGAGTGCACTAAAGGTTCCGATAGTGCCACTTGAAATATGGGAGTGAGCGCAGGGGGGTTCGAGTCCCCCCCGCCCCACCACCCAATCAGAATCGTCGAACCAATCACTGAAGAGGACACGCAAAAAGCCGCATGCCGCTTAATTATACGTTAGACCCATAAGGAGAGGTTAGAGCTATGGTGAGAAAAATGATCGCACCAGCAGCAATTATTGCCCTCAAGGAGGCTCTTACCCACGTTTACTGGTATAAGTCCGACCTCCGCAGCTTCCTTACTAGCATCATAAGCAATTCAGCACTTCTAAGTCGGCTCGACTGGAGTGGTTATAAACGGAACATAATAGGGCGGCTCGTTGACTTCCTTGCGTCAAGGCAAGACGAGTATCAAGGAGACTTGCTTCGCCTCATGACAGAGGTTTCGAAAATAAATGACTTTTCTCATCTGGAGCGACTCGACGGGGGAAAAGAGAAAGCAAAAAGCGCTAGGGAGTCAGTTGCCGCATTGAGAAAACTTGCGCAGCCCCATGAGAAAATTTACAAAGAACAAAAGGAAATTGAGGAGCGCCGTCGAGTTGCCCTCGAGCGCCTTCTTCAAACAACAGCCGTTAAAGAAAAACTGGACGATTTAACAAAGGATTACTATCAACTCGTAGGTTCAAGCAATCCTCAGCAGCGAGGTTACAAATTAGAAAAGATTCTAAAAGTCTTGTTTGAAATCTTCGACCTCGATCCTAAAGCCTCATTCAAAATTGTTGGGGAACAGATTGACGGAGCTTTCAGCTTTGAGGGTACGGACTACCTTTTTGAGGGCAAGTGGCAAAAGGATCTTGTGTCAGCTAAGGATCTCGATTCCTTAGCCGGGAAGCTTTCAAGAAAACTTGATAATACATTGGGGTTATTTCTTTCAATTAATGGATTCTCAGAGGATGGAGTAAAAGCTCACTCATCTGGAAGGAGGCTTATCATCCTTATAGATGGTAGTGATCTCATGGCAGTTTTGGAGGGCCGAATTGATTTAATTCAACTATTACTTAGGAAGCGTCGTCACGCATCACAAACAGGAAATATCTATTTACGCATTCACGACATTATTAGCTGATGTAAAGCTAGGGACTAACTACACGCTGCACCCGTCCTGAGAAACGCGGCTTTTTTTATTTGACAGTCCCAGGCGTTGTAATTCTTAGTGTAATTCTTAGCGGTGGTTTTGAGATATCCGTTATATAATTTCTCAGGCAAGTGAGCTTTACGTTAGGTTGATTTGTGGTTAACGGCCTGAATTCCGACCTAAATCGTCATATGTAAGGGGCTCAATGAAAAAGATCGATTTCCACATTCATACTGTTCTTACTGTTAGCGACAGTGACTTCGTATTGAGGTATAACCAAAAGTTGTGGATGAGAAAGAAAATGAGCGTATCCTCATAGGACCCTAGAAACAATCAAACCTCTCGAGAGAGGTAAGGAGGATACGCTCATGAAGCACCATACCACAGAGGAGGT
>Ga0208279_1000195_pt1 | contig 57076 bp, 39 predicted proteins | sample AntAceMetag02UKM_FD_184766 | JGI IMG/M metagenome (GOLD analysis project Ga0208279, IMG submission 184766) | Saline lake microbial communities from Ace Lake, Antarctica - Antarctic Ace Lake Metagenome 02UKM (SPAdes) (version 2) | ecosystem: Environmental > Aquatic > Non-marine Saline and... | reverse complement strand
TGTTCACGGGCTCTCTTCAGAGCCGGCATTAGAATGGCCATCAAGATCGCGATAATCGCGATCACGACAAGCAGTTCGATCAGCGTAAATCCGTTTCGCCGGCTCATGAAGAGCTCCCGATGATAGAGACCAAATAAGAACCCCACGTCGCCTTCTTAGAACGGCTTGGGAATCGATGCTGTTTCGCCACCGGCCAGCCAGGCAACCTCGGCCGGCGACAGGGTCCGGTCGTAGATACGGGCGTCGTCAAGCATGCCTTCCAGGTAGGCCTCGGCTGCGTCGCCCGACCAGCCGAAGTGCACGCGCTCTTGCCAGTCGAAGTTCGACTCGGCCTTGGTGCCCTGGGCCTGCAGTAAACCGTCCACGTACAGTTTCTGACCGCCAACGGCGTCGCCGTAGGTGTGCACGAGATGGTGCCATTGTCCGTCTGCGACATTCACCGCTACCGTGATGATCTCGGTGTCCCAAATCCGAACACCGACACTACCGTTGGTCAGGTAAATCAAACGGTCGACACCGCCGTCTCCCAGGGGATTCTGCACGACGGCGTACAAGCCGCAGTTGGGATTGGTCGTCTTGAACCAGAACGCTGTCGCACTGCCGTTTTCCGGCACGTCCAGGACGACGTTGACATAATCGTCGATCCCGTCGAACTGCATGGCCTGACCGTCCACGCCGTCTCCGTAGGTCGGTGCGCCGTTCTCTTCGCCATCGGCGCCGTTGCCGGAGCTGTCCGCGGCATTGCCGTCGAGCGTGTAATGAACGAGCAGATTCGCGCTGTCCGGCTCGGCCGGCGTGATGAACTCCGGCGTCTCGGGATAGAGGCCTATGTCATCAACGTACACGACGCCCGTCGCGCCGGCGCCCTCGATGCCGATCGTTAGCTTGGTGACATTGCTCAGGTTGCCACCAACGGTCGAGAGGTCGATATTCCATGGCTGCCACAGGGCTCTCTTAATGTCAGCCGCTGGGCCGTCGTACACTACCTTCGTGCCGTTGATCTTGACATAGAGTTGTCCGCCGTTGTCCGCGGTGCCTTGGAAGTAGAGCGACAGGCTTTTGATGCCGTGTGCCGTCCAGTCCATCGGGACATCGAGGGTCCGCTCGGTCTCCGAGACCGTGACACCGCCGGTGTTGTCGAAGAACAGGGGCATCGACTGGACACCGCCATGGACGAGGGTCGTTTCGGCGAACGGTGCTTCGATGTGACCAACCATCGAGCCGTTGTCGTTCATCTCGTAGCCATCGATCCAGTTCAGGAAGATGGCTTCGCCCGCGTCGATATCGTCGGTGTAGCTCTCGAAATCCTCGACGACGATATAGGGTACCGTAGAGAAACTCCAGGTCGCGCCTGCCCAGGCGTTGATCGCCTCGGCGTCGTTGACCTCGTCGACTCTCCAGTAGTAGGTCGCGTCCAGATCCAGAGCGCCGGGGTCGACGGCGGCCGCACCGGTCGTGTCGATCAGTTCCAGGGCGTTGGGATCGGTGCTCAGATAGACTTCGTGCGAAACGGCCTCGCGACCGGCTCGCCAGGTTAGATTCGCCTCCGGCGCGATATCGGCAGCGCCGTCGGCCGGTTGGGGCTCACGCGCCTGGACCGGGATGTGCAGAAAGCGCACTTCACTGAGACCATACTGAGGCACAGGAAGCGTTCCCCAGCCACTGTTGACGGTAATCTTGACGTACTGGGCCGCCACGCCGCCGAAGTCAACGGTCGTGTTGGCCGTGTAGGTCGGTTGCGCCATGGCCTGGTTGAACACCACATCGCCCAGAACCGTCCAGTCGACGCCGTTCTCGGAGTACTCGATCGTGACATCCTTGAGTCCGAAGCCGAGCATCAACTCGAACTGCACGTTGTAGTTCCAGATAAGCATTTCGTGGAGCTTGCAGACGGCGTCGAACGCGAACTCGATGGTGAGCGGATCGTCGCCGGTCGGACTGATCTGCCACATGTCGAAGCTCTCGGTCGAGTGCTCGTCGTTCTCGTTCAGACCGGAACCATTGACCATATTCTCCGGGTCCGCCCCGGGCAGCGGGTCAACACTACTGGTCGCCGTGACATGTGCAATCGGATAGGCCAGCGGCTCAACGGTGAAACTCCAGACCTCGCCCTTGAAGATCGTGTTGTCCGGCGCGCCGTTGACCTCATCGATGCGCCAGTAATACATCTGACCATACGCGAAGACGCCCTCGGGATCGTAGGTCAGAACCGTCTGACCCTGGCTGAGAAGTACGCCCATTGGATTGTTTCTGGCGGCGTCGTTGACGTCGTCAAATACGGTTCCAAAATAGATATCATGCGTCTGGGCCGACTCATTCGGCGACCAGCCAAGAACGATATCCCTCAGCACATCCGTGGCCGCATCTGCCGGGATCGGTTCGGAACTCGTTTGGAGGGCGCTCTTCATGACGCGTGTAATCTCTTCTTGCGATAACGCCGTATCGTAAATCCGTACGTCGTCGACGATCCCCTGGAGCCACCCCATGCTATTGCCGGAGTTGGACCCTATGTGAAAACGGTCGCCGCCTTCCCACAGCGTTCCGACGGTCGCGGCGATGCCTTCTTCCTGGCCATTGACATACAGTTGTGCCGACCCATCATTAGCGGCGCTAATGGCCACGAAATACCAGTTGCCGGCTTCAACGGGTGTCGTTCCCAGCACGGCCTTCGCAGCACCATCGTAGGTATAATGCTCGAACACTCCGGAGGCGGCAATGCGCACCTGATGGGACCAGTGCGTGGTTGTCCCGCTCGCACTCGTCCGCGCGACGATACTGGCTGCGTCCGTCCTCTCCGGCATCACCCAGGCGCTGATGGTGACCGCGTCGAGGTTATTTACCATCACCTCAACGTAGTCGTCGATGCCATCGAACATGATCGCCTGGCTAATTTTGCCTTTGGCGTAGCTCGGCGTCCCGCCGAAGAAGGCGCCGTTCGCCGAACCGGCCACGTCGTCAAGATGCCCGTCCAAGGGCCAGTACCCCAGCGGTTCGGCCGCTGAGGTGACCAGAGCCAGCACCGCTAATAGACAAACCTGGAACAGTAGTCTCTTGCACATGATCGTCCTTCTTATCAGGATGGCGCCGCAACCACTCCGTCCCGTCCGCCCCCGCCGGAACACGTCTTCTAATAGGGGCCCGATGTCGTGATCCGGCCACGAGCCCGTCTAGAACGTGCGATAGTTGCCAAGCCTGGGCGTAGTCGCCGGACACGCAAATCACGCGAGCAAGCCGCACGCCTCGCACTTGGTCAACACGTTAACTATATCGACACGGGAAGCGGCTGGCGAACATCATGTTGCGCAAAAATACCTTCATTTTGCGCACACGCTGTTGAGAAATGGGCTCGTAAATGGCAGAATAGACAGCACATGTCTGACGTACAGAGTGTTATCCTACTGATAGAGAGAGCAAGGGCTTACGGGCGGGGATTCCTCCGCGGCATCGCCCGCTACGCATGCGTTCATGGTCCGTGGCTGTTTCATATGGAACCCGAGTTCTACCGCCTTCATGGGCAACGGCCCAAGGAATGGATGAGGCAACTGGCCGCTGATGGTGTCATCGCACATCTGGCCGACGTCCGGATCATCGAGAGCATCGCGAACTTGGGCATTCCGGCGGTCGTCGCCGGCATAAGGGAACCGGCGACGAACGCCCATGTCGTTGTGACCAGCGACGAGGCCATCGGGCGGATGGCGGTGGACTACTTTCTGGACCGGGGATTTCTACGCTTTGCCTACTGTGGTTTCGGCGAGATGTACTGGTCGAAACAGCGGGGCGAGAGTTTCCGCCGGAAAGCCGCCCAAGCCGGCTGTTGGGTCGAGGTGTACGAGCAGCCCGGGAATAAGAGCCTGCGCCGCGAGGAGACCGAGCGACCTATTCTGGCTGAATGGCTACGGTCATTGCCCAAGCCGATTGCGCTGCTGGCCTGTAATGACGACCGGAGCAAGCAGATTCTGGCCGGCTGCGAAACCGCGGGGTTGAAGGTTCCGGATGAGATCGCGATCCTGGGCGTCGACAATGATGAACTCGTCTGTGAACTGGGATATCCCCAGCTTTCCAGTATCGCCCTGAGTGTGGAAGCCGCCGGTCACGCGGCCGCCACATTGTTGGGAAAGCTGATGGCGGGACAGGAGGTCACGGCGGCGGAGAAGCGAATAGAGGTCTGTCCCTTGTACGTGGTGGAGCGTCAGTCCACTGACATCCTGGCAACGGAGGACCACGAAGTCGCTGCTGGGCTACGCTTCATCCGCGCCCATGCCAAAGAAGCGATTCAGGTCAGAGACGTCGCCGAGGCGATCTCGCTATCGCGTCGGGCACTACAGCAGCGGTTTCGGCGTGTGCTGGGACGCTCGATCCATGATGAAATCAAACGTACTCGGATCGATCATATGGCGCGCATGCTCGTGACTACCAATCTGTCGATAACGACAATTGCGGCGTTGCTGCAATGCACGGAGGTGAAAAACATCTCCAGATACTTTCGTCAGCGAACCGGGCAGACGCCGTCTCAATATCGCAAAACATATAGCGCCCAATAGCCCGTCTTGGCGTGGCAAAGGAAGCGATATAATGGTGATCTCGGCCGATGACCTTAGTCACTCCACAAGGGACTGTTCGGTCGTGCTTCCAGCCTGGAGCGACAGTCCTCAGAGACCCGGGGGACTGTCGCTCCCGTACTTCCGCTTTGCTTGTAACCGTCACGACCGGTTTCGGTTTTTCAAGCGTTCTGCTAACCGGGAAAGTCACTCCGCGTCATGTAGATCGCGATGACCCGGTCATGAAGAAACCAGACACGGATCTGCTGGTCCGGCCGGAAGTAGTAACAGTGCCCTTTACTGCCATCGATGTCTCGGTAGAGAACGCCTTCCTTAAACTTGTTCTCCTTCCCTACCACAGTCTCTACAGGATCGCCGAGAGCGGCCAGCACTTCCTTTACAGACGCACCGATCTTCACACCCGGGGCATAGACATATTTGGAACCGCGCGAGTGACGGATCTCCATAATCTTGTCGCCCTGGAGCCAGACACGGAAGTCACACGGATACATCAAAATGTAGTTCTTCGGGAGGTTGTCCACGGAGAACGTCTCCTGTCCCCAGACGTACTCCGAGGGCTTACCGAAGAGCGCCTCGACCGCCTGCCGATCGGCCTTTTCGATGTCCAACTGCGCGATACGCTCGGGAAGCTTGGCGTTGAAAGCCTCGTCGAACGGACCTTCATCCCCGCCCTTGCCGTAATCGCTTCGGGTCATGTAGATCGCGGCGATCTTGTAATCGCCGAACCACAGTCGCACCTGGTGGTCCGAGCGGCGGTAATAGCAGTGCCCCTTGCGGCCTTCGATATCCCTGTAGAGGACGCGATCGACAAAGGCGTTCTCCTTGCCCTTGACCACCTTGTCAGGCTTGCCGAGCACCTTCAGGGCCTCCTTCAGCGTCGACCCGACACGAAGCCCCATAAACACGTAGTTGGCAGCGCCGCCTTCGAAACGCAACTCGACTATGCGACCGCCCGACATGTAGACGCGGAAGCCTTTGGGATAGACCGCGATGAACTGCTCGGGCAGTTCGTCCGCCTTGAAGGTCTTCGGGCCCCATATGTACTTTATCGGTTCGCCGAAGATCCTCTTCACTTCGGCCAGATTCGCCTTGTCGATTTTCAACTTGGCGATCCTCTCGGGCAACAGGCGGGCAAATTCGCCAGCGCCTTTATAGGCCCGCAGTCGCGCTGGATCCCCGTAGTCCCGCTCAATGTTGATCTCGCGAGCAATGCGCTGCGGCTTGTAGATCTCGAACATCAATCCCAGGCGTTCATAGGCCAGGAAGTCCTTGTTCTTATGCTCTTTCTTCGTGTAGTCCTTCCCAAACGCCTTGATCACGTCCTTTTCCGAGTCACCGACCCGGACACCGTTGCCAAAGACATCGCGCGAGTTGAGCAGCGTGATCCCTACAACGTCGTCTTCATGGATGTGGAAGGAAACATCTTCGTACGCCAGGAAGTACGATTCGGGCAGATTGTCGAGGGTGTAGCGTTTGTCACCATAGAAGATGTTCGGCGACCGACCGAATCGCTCCAGAATCTCGTCCTTGTCGAGTTCGAACAATTCAGCGACGCCCTCGGGCAGTGCGGGAACCTCCATATCCACCTTCGTCGGTTCCGGGTGCACCGGACGCGCCTGGCCCATCGGCACCAGGACCGCCCCGACAACCACAATCAAAACCAGTCCCACCCATCCCGGGCGGACACGCGCTGGATTCTTGTGCCTTAACATGTGCGTGATCCTTTCCTTTAATGCTTCTCTCGATTCCGCTAATCCCACAAAGCATACGTTCGGCGCCGGCTGCCGATATGCCATCTCCGCAACATGAATCAAGGTATCGGTGTACTGGGAGGCTTTGAGCTGGAGCGCCGTCAGAACCGTCTCATCAACAGCCAGTTCGCGCACCCGCTTGGTGATATAATTCGCCACCCACACCAGAGGATGGTAGAAGTACAGGATCTGCAACAGACTCTGAGCCAGGTTCACCCAGGTGTCGCGCCGTTGGACATGCACCAGTTCGTGCCCCAGAACGGCTTTGAGTTCCAGCGGGGACAACCGCTCCGGTAAGAAGGTGGGCAGCAACAGGACGGGACGTCGCAGCCCGCAAATGACGGGCCCCGAGACATCCGGAGACAGACCGATGGTAACCGGTCGCCGAATGCCCAACAGTGCCCGGCACTCGGCCAGTTGCCGTTCGAGCCAATCCGGAGCGGGTTGAGCCCGTCGGATCTCGCCGCGCATGCAACGATAACGACGTGACAACAGAACCATAAACCAAGCGACCACTGTCAGCCAGAGCAGGAAGAACCGGCCCGACTGCTGGACGGATGCAAGCGGCCGGTGCACAACCTGGGCAACAGGCACCGGGGCCTCCGCCTCCCCGGTGTCCCGACCGGAGACAAACGTTCCGGAGACCGATGTGGGTGTCACTGTCCCAGTCGACGCTCCAACCGGAGTAACGTCGGTAACGGGAGCCTCCTGGCGAATCCAGTAGCCGACCCCAGTCGGCAACGCCAGTGACGGCGGCAAGACCAGCTTGACCAGAACCAACAGCCAAAGCCCATAACGCAGGCAGGGACTTGCCCAGCGACGTCGCCGCAGCACCGAGTCCAACACGAGCAACAGTCCCACCAGAACCGCCACCTGGACGAACATCGTGCGCGCGAATCCACAGAAATGATCCCCGCAGGTATTGATGCCCTCGATCAGTGTGTTAAGCACCCCAATCATGTCAGTCTCCCTGGCCCTTCTCGACCTTGTCCGCCAACTGCCTCAGGTACTGGGCGTCTTCAGGGCAGAGCCCCTCGTGATCGACCAGAAACTGCATCATCGGCGCCAAGGCCCCGTCGAAGGCGCGCCGCAACATGCCGTGCAATTCAGAACGTCGGGCCGCGACTTTGTCGATCGTCGCACTGAACAACTGCAGGTTCCGGATCTTGCTCACCTCCAGGAACCCTTTCTTGACCATGCGATCCATGGTGATCTTGACGGTGGCGTAGCTCCAGTCTTTGCTGGCCGCCAAAGCCTCCTGCACCGCTCCGGCCGCACAAGGCTGCAACTCCCACACCACCTCGATGATGGTCCATTCCGCCTCGGTCAGTTCCGTCGCCCGCTTCTTGCGTCTGCCCCGTTTGCCTTGACGCTCTGTCGTCATAAGTAAGCCTCCTATTGATTAACGTCAATAGTATTTGACATAAATCAAATACGCAAGCGAAAAACACATTTTTCTTCGAAAAACTTGCAGATGGGACGTCAGTCTGCGCACGCACGGTGCCCAGACGTGGATGGTTTTATGCTGTTTTTAGCCTATTTAACGGCTTTTCGCGGTTTCTTGGCCTGCTCCGCTCCGCCTGGGATCAGGATGGTCTGGTTGGTCGCCACGCGATGCCTCGTAGCCCTTGTGCCATCCAGAAACATGACCACCACGTCCACGCTGGTTTGAGATCCAAGCCCGAAGTGCAGCACCGGATCGTTCTGGCCCAAGTAGCCGCAGTTGCTTTGCGACTCGCGCATCGCCAGCGGTGCGCCGTTGGTCCGGCCTGCCGGATAGACGTAGGTCTTGGCGCCGAAAGCTCCCGCCTGACCGTTGGCGGTGACCAGCCGAATCTTCAGCCAGTGTCCGCCGCCGGTGAGGTTGTTGCGGAGGATAAAGTTGCGGGCCGACCTCTTGTTGCCCACGGCGATATCGAGGTCACCGTCGTCGTCCATATCGGCAAAGGCCACGCCGCGCGGATCGTTCTTGCCCTCCAGTGACACCTTCGGTCCGGGCGAGAAAACGCCAGCGCCATCGTTAAGGAAGACCTTTGTGTCACCGGCAAAATACAAATCCAGGTCGCCGTCGTTGTCCAGGTCCGCAAAGCCGCCCATATAGCCCGAGGTGCCGGAGAAAGATTGCGCGTGCGTGAAGACGCCGTTGCCGTTGCTGGTGTAGAGATATCCTTGTCCGTTGTTGCCGGCCAGCAACATGTCCAGATCACCATCGTTGTCGACATCGGCAGTGGTGACACCATCCAACGCGCGGTGACGGATACCGACCGCAGCAGGGTCGGTGAGCGTGAAGTGTCCCTTGCCGTCATTTTTCAGGATGTTGACCGGTCCCGTTCGATTGGCGGCCAGTACATCGATATCACCGTCTCCGTCATAGTCGGTGTCGGTTGCGCCCTGTCCGGCCGGAGCGGCATGAAGATCGCCGGTGGTTATCGAGGTGAACTTGAAATCGCCTTCATTGCGATAGACCTCGTTCCGTTCGCCGGGCGGATCGCCCGAGCCCTGGTAGTTGGTGACACCGAAGAGGTCCAGATCCCCGTCGCGATCCATGTCGAAGCAGAGGAACGCCCGCGTCGCCTCCTGTCGTGACTCGATGGCCTGAGGTTTCATCTCGACGAAGCGTCCGGTTCCATCGTTACGAAAGACATCGTTCTGGATGCCGCTGTTGTCGTCGAAGGTCGTGCCATTGATCAGGTCGTAATCGCCGTCATTGTCCAGGTCGCACCAGGCCGCGCCGTGGGAGCCGCCGTCCAGGTCCGCAATGCCACGCTGCTGGCCCTCCTCGGCAAACACGCCACCACCCTTGTTGTGCATGAAGAGATCGGGCAAGGTGCCTGAGACGATCAGCGGGAAATACACATCGGGCAGGCCGTCGCTATCGACGTCCGCCCACATCGCGCCATGGCCTCCTTTAAGACGCGGGCCCTCCCAGATGTCGGTGAAGGATAGTTGCGCTTGCCCGAAACACCCCACCGCCACCACCCAATCCGACTCTCCGGGCAGTTCAATCGTCTGAGCTTGAGGCTGCAAATCACCGAGCGGGATTTCCGCGTACGCCTTCAGGGTGTCGACCGCCACCGCCGGAAGTCGTCCGCCCATGCCGGAGAGGTCAATCTGCATCGCGGCGGTATTCTCACGGTACAGAATCAGACTCCGGGAACCTCGGCTCAAGAGGACACGCGTGTCGGCGTCGCGACTGAGTTTCTCCGCCGGCGTCATGTCCGCCAGGAAGCGGCTCTTATCATGGAAGAATACGGAGTACGTCTTGATCTGGTCCTTGTTGGGAAAGACACCGCCCGGGCCCAGGTCGGGATGGATTCCCCAGATGTTGGCCACGCCGCCGGCCAGGGTCGAATGGTACAACCCACGGCGCGTCAACTCCTCGCTGTAATCCTTCTTGGGGTACCGACCCGTACGCACCCGGAAGCGGTCTTCCGACATCACCGGCTGGTCGGGGATTGCCTGCATTGCCGCTCGGTACACCTCGTAGGTCGGTCGGTGATGTTCGTAGCTGCTATAGTCCAATCCCGTGTTCCACTCCACTTTGCCAGAGTGATCGACACCCTTTCGAGGCCCCATAGGCCGACCCCCCAGAAAATGGCCCCAGCCCATATGCCGGTGCATCGCGTCGCGCCAGGCCTTCACCTGGCTGGCGGTGACCCATTCGTCAAGGTCGAAGCCATAGCCCATGCTCCAACCCGGAACCGGGCCCAGTCGCGCGGCGACGTAACGCTGCAAGCGCTTCTCCACCGCGCCGCCGATACCGCCTTTCAGGCTTCTGGGTGTCTGGGAACGCATGTCGTCCCCCCAAGGCCAGATATGGACCATGCCGCCGGCCTTGTGGGTCCTGGTGATCAGCAGCTCCAAAGCCTCGAACGTATGAGGGTCCGGATCTGTCATGTTCGATTCGATTCGGTCGCTTGCCGCGTCACAATCGAACCATCGGCCGCCTATCACGGCAAGGTGGAAGCCATTGAAACCATGCCCGCCGAAGAAGTGCTCGATCGTGCGGTCCACCAGTTCAGGTTTGTTGTGGAACGTTCGAGGGCTGTCGTTGCCAATGATGTACCCCCACATCGCTAACTGCGGGACGAATACGTTGTCCGTCCCCTCCCAGCCCCACTTATTGCCGATCTTCTTGAGGAAACCGTGCGCATCGACACAAGGATTCGGCGCGATTGTCACTCTGCCCGTATGCCCGGCCAGGTCCTCGTCCTCGCTGGAGGTCACGAACGACCACAGGCCGAGCTGCGTGCCGGTGAACCGGAACGCCCAGGACTTCTCGCCCAGGAAGAACATCTCCGTTCGGCGTTTCTCGCCGCTCGTGCGATGCGTGAATTCGACCGTCGCCCGCATGTCGAAGGCGTTCCCGTTCCAGGTTGGGTTGACGAGGGTCCATTGCAGATAAGGGGACCATTGCGTGCCTTGCGTTGTGCCAAGGTCAGCGGCGGTCAAGGACGCTGGCCCGCCCGCAACCAAAACCGCAATCAGGCAGACGAGGCCCTTGAGAAGTCGCTCGTGTTCATTTCGCTCGTTCATTCGTTGTCCACTCCGGAAGGCAGAAAATGTTTTTCTCACAACTCCAGGCGAAGGTCTTCTCTGCAAGGCAATGCGCACCCTTCAATGACTCACTGCTTGGCCTTCGGGACCCAGTGGAAGCAGGAATCCCAACTGCGCGTGTCGATACAACCGGGCATATGATGATAGAGCTTGCTACCGCCATGCACCTGGTAGTCATCCTGCCGGCGCGGCTCATGCGATAGCTGCGTTTTCCATCGAGTCAGTTGGGTCCCATGACGATCACGTCTTGCCTTCGGGATTCTGGAGTGACGTTCAGGTCCATGAGTTGGCCGTTCTTGAAGCGGCCTTCGATCGTGGTCTGGTGCGGGGCGTGGAGTTTGAAGTCGACGTCCCACTGCTTGGGCCAGGCCGGCAGCAGTCGGATCTTGCCGTTGTCGGCCTGGAGCAGCATGGTCTGCAGCGCCATCATCAGGTTGCCGCCATGGTCCTGGTCGGGAATCCAGTCGAAGTTCGGACCCCAGAAGGCGTCGAAGCGACTGCCGGCGTGCTTGTTCTTGGCGCGAGTCACGATGTAGTCGGCCGCGGTCTTCGTCAGGCCCAGTAGCGCCGCCTGGGTGTCGTCCTGTCGCCAGCCATTGTTGCCCTTGACGGGCCGGCGCTCGAACGTTCGACGGCCCGTATCGAGATCGTCCTTGCCCACGCCATAGAGTCGGAACGGGAAGATCGCGTACAGTTCGGGGTTCTCCGAATTGCCGCGCCCGCCGTGGACCTTGCCGGCGCCGAGGATGTATTTCTTGCCCTCGGTCTCCTCCATCGGCAAGGGCGGGACCTTGCGGGCCAGTTGCTTCCAGAGTTGCCGGCGGGCCGATCCGGCCTCAGCCGGCGGCAATGCCAGCAGTTCCTTGAGCACCCAGCGCAGTCCGGCGACGTCGGGCGTCGGATTCTCCGCATCCTGCAACGTCTCCAGTGCCTGGCCTGGATACATGTGTATATGCCCGGCCGCGTCTCTCTGGTAGTGCTGGTCCCAGAACGTCAGCAGCGAATCGCACATGGGCAAGAGCGTCTCGTTCAGGAACGATTTGTCGCCCGTGTAGGCGTAGTAGTCGAGCATCATCGCCATCAGTTCGGGCGAGGCGGTGTACTCGCGGTTGATGTAGCGGTTGGTCAACTCGCCGACGTGCATCTCCGCCGGCCGCTCCCAGCCGTAGTTGGTGTTGTTGTACATGCCCCAGAAGTAGACCGTCTCGCCGATGAAGGCGCCGTCATGATCGAACCACCTCTGCGTGCGATGCTCGGCCAGGGGCATCATGTCCTGGTACATACCGAACAGGGGCGCCATCATCTCGAAGTCGCCACAGGCGAGCATGGGCCAGTAGGGTAGGCGCGTATTCTGCCACCAGTAGGGTCCACCCCAGGCGCGGTAGTCGGCGTCGAAGCCGGCACCGTCGACGGTGAAGATCGTACCGTTGAACTTGATCGGATGGACGCCGCGCCCGGCACAGGCGGTGATCCAACGCTGCAGCGTGTAGCCCCGCGTGATGGCCTCCACATCGAGCGATCCGGTCACGCGAATCCAACTGCGGTTCCAGAACGCATTCCACCACGCGCGATGCTGCCGGCGGGCCGTCTTCAGATCTTGAGCTTGGCAACGCGCGACGCTGCGATCCAGTTGTGCGAGCCACTTCTGGGCCGATTCCGTCTGGGCGCAATGCGGATAGATTGCCAGCGCGAGGCGCTTCCGCGCCGTTGCCGATTTCAGGGTGGTAGCGTTCTCATTCGTCAAATCAGGCCCTTCGATCCGGCCCCCAAACGTGCGGCCCAGCAGCGGATCGTTCGCCTTGCCGATGAACCCTTCCATCCCCTGGTGCCTGAGATTGTTCTCCCAGATCGATTTCTCGTTGCGATGATACCAGGCGATGCGGTTCTCTCGCCCTTCGAGCACCGTGTCGGGATAGACGTAGACACTGAACGGCGCGCCTTGCAGGCCGTAGGCGCTGCTGAGTTCCTTGCCGGTCAACTCGCGCCGGGCGGTGCGCCACAGGTCGAGCGTCGCCTCCATTTTCCGCGGCGCAGCGCTCTCGACCTCGACGTGAATCGCCGGGTTGTTCGCATCGACCCAAATCGTGACTGTCACAGCCTTATCGCCTGCGCCGGCCTTGATGACGATCTCGCCTTGTCGCAGGCGCAGGGTCTGCCGGAACGGGGATCCCTCGACAAACGGATTGGGCGAGAGCCTCATGCGCACGCGCCCGAGCTTCAGCAGGCGGGCATTCTCGCTCCAGGCGTCGGTCTTGCTGAGCAGAAGCCAGAGGTCGCCATCGGTGTCGACCCAGACATTCATGCCGATGTCCCCGTTGCCGATAGGCATCGAGCCGTTATGGTCGGTGCTGGGGGTCTCCCACACAACGTTGCAGACGTCCAGCGGGTCACCCGGTTCGGCGTGCGCGTGGTTCGGTGTGCTGAGGGCCAGCGCCAGACCGAGAAGTACGATCATCGTCAGATGCGACAGCTTATTCATCGGTGTCTCCTTTAGAGGTGTTTCTCGAAGAAGTAAAGCAGGGCCGGCAGGTCGATCACGTGTCCTTCGGCGTGGACGTTGAGCTGCAGATTCTCCGGCCGATGCAAATCACGGTATATCGGGCGGATCTCCTCCAGCGCCTGACGGGCCAACGGGACGTAGAACTGGCTCTTCGGTTCGAGCAGGCCGTTCTGGCATTGCAGGGCTCGCGGTGCGACGAGGCAGTAGAGGTCGGCGAAATCGACCAGGTCGCGGAGCCCGTCGAACTTCCAGCACATGCAGTGGTTCTGCTCCATGTGGTCCATCGTCGTGAGGAAGCCCGCGCTGATCGTCGCCGCGATGCGCTCGTCCATCGCGCCGAGCCACATGGTCATCTCCCCGCCCAGGGACAGGCCCGCGCAGCCGATCTTCGACTGGTCCACATTGGGCAGCGATTCGAGGTAGTCGATACAACGCATCGTGTCCCAGAGGCGCTCGGCCATGAGCAATCGGCCTTTCTCGTAGATCTCGTGTTGGCTCACGGTCGTCGAGATCGTGACGTAGCCGCGCTGCGTGAGAACTGTCCCGAACCCTCGATAAATGCCATCCCTCTGCGCCCTTCGCTCGTCTTTGGCGACCGTCTCGGTAGCGTAGGGGCTGTACAGATTGCTGCCATGCCCGCCGATACAGACCACGGCTGGCCTGGGGCCGTCGTGCGAGGTCGGTATGGTGACGATGAGACGCATCCGCCGACCGGGCGTCGAGTTGATCTCAAGCTCCTCCACTCTGTAACCATCTCGGTCGATCGAAGAAAGTGTCTTGGGCTTCAACGCAATGGCGGTCCTGTCTCGAAGCAGGTCATCCATCCCCAACAGTGCCGCGAGTCTGTTCCTGACCTGGTTTTGCCAGGCGCGGGCTTCTTCGGCCGAGCGGGGCGTGTATTTCATGGTGCGCTGCCTGTCGATCGCCTTCAGAGGCGGCGCAATCTGGAAGCTGTCTTTGTCGAGATCGATCGTGACCTTCGTGCCATCGGTGAACGTGGTCCGCTGCTTGCGGTGCGACTCGTCGAGGAATTCGTGGTCGGTCATCTCCAGCAGTCCGACGCGTTCGTGCAGGGCGCCCATCGTGCGGACGCGCTGCAACTCATCGGCGCCGGGGTTCAAGGACGCATAGGGCAGCCCCGCATTGGCCAGACCGTGCAGATAGCCGAGATCCTTCTCAGGAATCCCCCAACTGCCCCGGCCCAGCGACCAGGGCAACAGGATGGCGTCATGATAGACGAGATTGAACAGTGGGACGGGGATGCCCATCGCCGGTCCGCGTCCAGGATTGGGGACCAGGGCGTAGGGCCCATGATGAACGAGATCGAGGTGGGGAATCGCCCAGTCGGCCGGCTCTTCGGAACTGACGACGCCGCCCTGAGATCGGATGAAGTCCAGGCACATCCCACGATAGGTCAGGCAGTCCGAGCGGCTCGCCGGATGCTCGGGATTGTAGCATTCGTCGGGCGGGACGACCGCGAAGACGTCCAGATACGCGCCCCGGACTTTGATGCCGTGGGCCAGCAGGCCGCCGTAGTTCTTCCGGACGTGCCCCAGCGCCAGGCGTGGACAGAGGATCGTCTGCTTGCCGCCATACCAGATCCCGTGTTCGGGGCGGTTCCCCTTGCTGTCACGAATCGCGTGGCGCGGATCGTACGACTTGGCGTCGAGGTAGTAGTCGCGGTACTGATCGTGGATGGCGAAGACATAGCCCAACTGCTCGCAGGTCTGGGCCAGTCGCTTCATGCCGTCCCAGCCGCCCGCTTCGGGGCAGGGGGGCAAGACGTCGGGGTGCAGATTGTCGTATCCACGAAAGCCCCAGCCGTCGAGATGGACGTAAGCTTGTGGAATGCCGTTGGCGGCGAGCGTGCGAAGTTGCTCAGCGCGCTTGTCGAAGGTGGTCACCTGGTGGTTCTTGGCCGGGTCGTCCTTGTGGTAGTAGTGCGATTCGGGTTGGATGTGGGCGAGGATATTCGTGTGGACAACCGGGGAACCGATGAGCTTCTCGACGAGGGGGCTGCGGGCGATCTTCTCGCGCAGCGAAACGAAGTGGCCCGCTTCCCGAACGTACCGGCGGTAGCGCTTGGCCAGATCCACATAGTTGCTGTTCTCCAGGAAGCAGAACCGGACCCGGCGCGGGTATTGCAGCCTGCCGAGCGAGTTGACCCAACGCGGCTGAATCTTGGTGGGACCTCCCTCGGGGTGGGCGAAGCGACAACCCCCGTCGTTGGGCGTTTCCAGTAGGACCAGCAGCGCCGAGGTGCCTTGCTGATGTCCCCACCAGGGCATGTACAGGCCGCGACCGTAACTCATTGTGTCGTAGAGCCAGACCTTCTCGGGCCAGGCCTTGGGCAGGAGCATGCCCTGCATGAATGGGACGACCGTCGCGTCGAAGCAGTCCTCAGCCAGCGGGCCGGGCCAGAGGCATTCGAGGACCTTGGCGTTGTCCTCGTGGGCGACGATCTCGCAGACGAGTTCTTCCTGCTCGCCCTCCAGGCAGATATACAGATCGAGCGCGGCGTCAATCTGCGTGCCTTCATGACGAAAGGCCCTCAGTGCGATCTTCAGCCCCGTTTTGAAGCCGGTTCGATAGGCCGAAATGGTCTTGTCACCGGCGTTCGCCAGGGTAAGCGAGGAGGTCTTGCCCGAGGCCTCGACGACGAGATCGCCCGGCGCCGAGGGCGCCATCGACCATCGCTTCCCCGCTGCCTGGATGGTCATGTGCAGATCGGTCGGATTCAGTGTGACCTGATTCTGTGCGCCGGTGATGAGCCACAGACTCCCGCTTTCTTCGACGCGGACGTTCGGGGCGCCCCAATCGTCCTGAGCGATCTCGGCGCCGCCGGCCAGCGCCGTCAGGCAAAGGATGATGGCTAACCCGATGGTGCGATAAATGGACCTGGTGTTTTTTGTCATGTTACGTCTCCCAAAAACAGCCGTGCTTGCGTCCACCACGCTACCCGATCAGTGACGCGCACGCAAGGTCGCGGATTCTTGCAAAGAGCGTGCAGTGCCTTGGCATCAAAAAACCCGTGGCGTGGAATACTTCTCTTATTGCCTTGGCGGACAGGAGTTGCGCGATTTGGCCCACCCAAGGGGACTCCTTCTTGGTTCGGGGCTGGGGGCGGGGAAATCAAAACGCAAAACCAAGGACGTCACCGCCACGCCGCGGCGGGTCTTTGGGCGCAAAACAGAGTCAATTCTTCCGGGCCCTTGCGATGAGGGCTGGCCGTGGGGTAAGATGCTGTCACTTGTATCGTGCGACATCATGGGTCTCATTTGGGAAGGGTAGTACATGAAGGGCGTTAAAGGGTTGCTACTGTCGATTTCGCTGGTTTCGATATTCTCCGGCTGCACCTCTCGGCCTGAGATCATTGCCCATCGGGGGGCGTCGAATCTGGCGCCGGAGAACACCGTTGCGGCCGCTCAGTTGGCCTGGGAGAAGAACGCCGACGCGGTCGAGGTGGATGTCTACCTCAGTCAGGATGGGCAGGTGGTCGTGATCCATGACGGCAACACCAAGCGCACGGGCGGCGAGAAACTGGAGGTCGCCAAGAGCACCGCGGCCCAGTTGCGCAAGCTCGATGTGGGCAGTTTCAAGGGCGAGCAATACGCGGGCGAGCGGATTCCTCTACTGGAAGAAGTCATCGCGACCGTCCCGCCCAAGAAGCAACTGTTCGTCGAGATCAAGTGCGGCCCTGAAGTGCTGCCGGCCCTTGAGAGTACGATTGTCGCCAGTGGCAAGCGGGAACAGATCGTGATCATCGGCTTCGGCTTCGATACGGTCAAGGCCTCCAAGCAACTCATGCCGGATATCCCTACGTACTGGCTGGTCGGGACGAAGAGGGACAAGGAGACCGAGGCGTGGATTCCCCACAGCCCAACCCTGGTGGACGACGTTGTATCGAGCGGTCTGGACGGTCTGAATGTCCATTGGGCCGGCGTGGACAAGGCGTTCGTCAAGAGCGTGCGGAAGGCCGACATGGGGCTCTATGTGTGGACGGTCGATGATCCCCTGGAAGCGGCGCGGCTGGCGAAGCTCGGGGTCGACGGGATTACGACGAACCGGCCCGGCTGGCTGCGCGAGCAACTCAAGGGCATCCGCCGCGCGCTGCGAGTGATCCAAAAAGGCCTGCGCGGCGACTGACTTTTGTGAAAGGAGCGAATGGAATGGTGCGAGACGCCCGCATCGCGAATCCGAGGGGTGGCGTTTGGCGATCCCTGCTCTGTTTCCTGGCCGTGCTCCTTCCTCATTCGGTGGCGCGTGCGAGCGAAGAGGCGGCTCCCACGCCGCAGGTCACACGGTACATGATCGTTGTCACCGGGGGCGAACTGCTGGCGGGCGCCTACGCCGATGGGCACACGCACTTCCTGACACGGACGCTGCGCCCCTTGGGTCTGCAGTGCGTCGGGTCGATGTGCGTGGACGACAAGCAGGCGGACGTCCAGGAGGCGGTGCGCTTCGGGCTGGGCAAAGCGAATCTGGTGATTGTCACTGGTGGTCTTGGACCGACGGACAACGATATTACCCGTGAGGCCCTGGCCGGTGTCACGGGCATTGAATTGGCCGAACACCCTGATGTGTTGGCGAACCTGGCGCGCCGCTTCGGTGTCTCCATTGAAGGATTGCGGTCCAACCTGCGTCGCCAGACCCGCGTGCCGGTGGGTGGGGGCTATCTGAAGAACACGAAAGGGACGGCGGTCGGCCTGATCTTCAACGCGTCCGAGCGCGTCGTCGTGGCGCTGCCCGGCCCACCGCGCGAACTGCAGGCGATGGTCCGTGACGAATTGGCGCCTTATCTGGCCAAGCGGTTCGGCACACGCAAGCCCGGCTGCTCGGTGACACTGCGCTTCGTGGGTCTGGGCCAGTCACAGATCGATCAGAAGCTGAAAGAGCACGTTACGATGCCGGCCGAGATCATCGTGAACTCTCAGTTCTCCGGCGGTCGCGTGGATTTCACCTTCTCGCTGCCCGATGATACGCCCGAGGATCGAGAGCGATTGAGCCGGTTGAAGCAGAGCATCGTGAAGTGCCTGGGGCAATACATCTACGCTGATGATGACACGACCCTGGAGGAGCACGTTGTGGGTCTGCTCCGATCGCGTGACGCGACGTTGGCGCTGGCGGAGGTCGGTAGCGGCGGGGCGCTGACGGCGGCGCTCAGTGCTGTTCCCGAGTCGGACGAGGTCCTGGTTGGTGCGTACGTGGCGCCTACTGAGGCGATGTTGCACGATCTACTGCACGCGCGTGGCGACTCGACACGCTTGGTGGATGTTCTTTCGAATGCAACCCGGAGCCAGTGGGTGGTCCTGGTCGGTCCTGTCCGGCAGGTCGAGGGACAGTCACGCGTGGTGGATGTGACATTGAAGCATCCCGGCGATCGTACGGAACGCTGGTCGATCCCGTTGGGTGGCAGCGCGGAGATGGCCCGTCTGAGTTTGACGACGCAATTGCTGGATCAGCTTCGTCGGAGCGTCAAGCCGTTGTGACGGCGGCAAGGTCGCGCGCCGGAGGCGATTGGTCGGCCGGACGTAGCGTTTGGCGTAGCCAGACCATGATGAGTATCGAGGCCAGGATCTCTCCACAGACGACCCCGACCAGGAGCCCGGTGAAGCCGCCGAAGTGGGAGCCCAGTAGGGCCAGCGGCAGTGTCAGGGCGAAGAGGCGCAGTGTTGTCGCGACGGTGCTGTGCACGGATCGCTCCATGGCGTTGAGACTGCTGCAGATGGTGTGGCTGACGCCTCGAAAGGCCAGGGCGATGGGTACGATCGATAGATACAAGACCATCGCTCGAACGACGGAATCGTCACGTGAGAAGAGGGGAGCCAGTGTGCCGGAGAAGAGTGCCAGCGCGACGGCACAGAGGCCCCCCCAGGACAAACAGGTTGCCAGCGCGATACGCATCGCGGCGCGGACGCGATCGAAGCACCGCGCCCCCCAGTTCTGCCCGATGAAGGGAATCAGCGAGGCGCCCAGGGCCATGATGGGGATTACGACGCAATGCTCGATCCGACTGCCCGCGCTGAAGGCGGCGACGTGCGTGACGCCGTATGTGCTGATCAGCCGCGTCAGGATGCCGGCGGCGATTGGCATTAGGAGGTTCGTCGTCGCGGCGGGCAGTCCGACATAGAGGATCTGTTTCCAGGAGGCGAGCAGGGTATGCCATCCACATCGCTCGAAGACGAGTAGATGCTTGGCGCGGCGCAGTACGAACAATGAGGCGGCCAGCGCCAGGGCTCGCGCCAGGACGGTCGCCAGCGCCGCCCCGCGAATGCCCATCGCCGGGATGGGGCCCAGCCCGAAGATGAAGATCGGGTCCAGGACGACGTTCAGGAGCATGTCGGCTGTCATGATCAGGCTCGGTGTCAGTGTGTCGCCGGTCGCGCGGATGGCGTTGTTGCCGATGATGGGAATGATCAGGAAGACCATGCCCGCCAGCCAGATGTGGAGGTAGTCCAGGGCCAGGGGCAGGGTCACTTCGTCGGCGCCCAGCAGGGCCAGGACCTTGGGGAAGGTCAGCCATCCAATGACGAGGAAGACGGCCGTGACCACCAGGCCCAGCAGCAGGGCGTGGAGGGTCAGTTGCCGGGTGCGGGCCTCGTCGGCCTGACCGATCAGGCGGGAGAGCACCGAGGAGGTGCCGATCCCAATGCCCATGACCAGTCCGAAGACGACCATGACGATCGGGAACGTGTAACCCATCGCGGCCAGTTCGGCGGTGCCAAGGCGGCTGACGAAATAGGTGTCGGCGACGTTGAACGCGGCGCCGGCGAGGAAGCCGATCAGCATCGACAGGCTCATGCGCAGCAGTAGGGGCCCGACGGGACCGGTCGTCAGCGTTGCGGTCATCGCGCCGCCGGAGGAGTTCGCTGGTTGCTTCATCAAAGAGTTTGGCTTTCTGTCAGGCCCCGGCGGATGTCTCGACGAGTTCGATATCGTTGTCGGCGGCACCCAGGCCCGCTACGAACCGACGGATGTCTTCGGCGATCGAGTACAGGCAAGGCACGATGACCAGCGTGATCGTCGTCGCAAAGAGAATGCCAAAGCCCAGCGAGATGGCCATGGGGATCATGAACCGCGCCTGACGCGAAGTCTCGAAGATCATGGGCGCCAGGCCGCCAAAGGTGGTCAGTGTCGTCAGGAGGATCGGCTGGAAGCGTCGCACGCCGGCCTGGTGAATGGCGTCAAAGGCCGAGATTCCTTCTCGGGTCCGCCGGTTGGCGTAGTCGATCAGAACGAGCGAGTCGTTCACTACGACGCCCGAAAGCGCGACCACACCCATGAGGCTCAACAGACTCAGGGCGTAGCCCATCAGGATGTGCCCCAGCACGGCGCCGACGACGCCGAACGGAATGGCAATCATCACGATCAATGGCTGGTAGTAGCTGCGGAACGGGATCGCCAGCAGCGCGTAGATGCCGAAGAGCGCCAGGATCAGGCCCAGGAACAGACTCGACGTGCTTTCTCGCATGTCTTGCTGGCGGCCCTCCCAACCGTAGGACAAGCCGGGGAAGCCCTTGGCGAGTTGAGGGAGAAGCTCCTCCTTGAGTACGCCCTCCATCTGGCTGGTTTGCGAGATCGGTTCGACGTTGGCGGTGACGGCGACCGTCCGCCGACCATTGCGGCGGTTGATCACGGTGTAGGACCGCCCCACCTTGACATCGGCGATCTGAGTGACGGGCACGTCTGTCCCCCGCGGGGTCCGAATGAGAAGCTGGTCGAGGTCGTACTGGCGAACGCGCTGGGCGCGGGGCAGCCGCACCTTGACCTTGACCTCGTTGCGGCCCCGCTGCTGGCGAGCGGCCTCAGATCCATAGAAGGCGTTGCGCAGTTGCCGGGCCAGGGTCTGTTGCGTGAGCCCCAGGCTGTGGCCTTCCTCGGTCAGGCTGTAATCCAGTTGCCGTTTGCCAGGTGTAAATCCGTCGTCGATGTCCTTGATGTTCGGGAAGGCGGTCAAGCGCTCCGCCAGGGCGGCGCTGGCTCGATCCAGGACGTCGATGTCACGGTGGCTCAGTTCGACCGTCAGGGCGGCGCCGCCCCCGGGGCCCCCGCGATCCGCCTCGAAGCGCAGGCTCTCCAGGCCCGGGATCTGACCGACTTGCTCGCGCCACAGTCCGGTCAGTTCTGTTGTGGTGATCGGGCGCACATTGGACTCGGTCAGGTAGACAATGACCTCCACCTCGTTCTCGTCGATCAGGGCGAAGATGCCTTCAACGAGTTCTTCGCCACCGTTGGCGGCCGCCACCGCCTCGGCGCTCTCCACCAGCTTCTTACTGACCTCCTGTGCTGTCGAGAGAGGGGAGCCGTAAGGGAGCATGGCGGTCACGACGGAGACGTCCGATTCGACGCGCGGCATCATGATCACCCCGATGCGGCCGCTCTTGACGTAACCGGCGACGACGATCAAGGCCGCGATACCCACCGCGATGACCACCATCCGAAACCGAATACACCAATCCAGGAAGGGGGCGTAGACTTTGTCGATCACCCATTGGAGGCCCGTGCTGACCGCGTGCTGCACCGCGCCCAACATGCCGGTCCGGCGCGATCCTTTGTCTCGTCCATGGCCCAGATGGCAGGGCAGGATGAGCAGGGCTTCCACCCATGAAATCGAGAAGACTGTGATGACGACAAGGGGGATGACCTTCCAGATCTTGCCCATGAAGCCGGGCACGAAGCACAGCGGCAGAAAGGCGATGATATTGGTCAGGATGCTGAAGGTGACCGGTAAGAGCACTTCCTTGGCGCCGACAATCGCCGCCTTCATCCGACTCATGCCCCGTTGTTGGTATTCGTAGATGTTCTCGCCCACCACGATGGCGTCATCGACCACGATACCCAGCGAGATGATGAAGGCGAACATCGAGATCATGTTGATGGTCACATCCATATAGGGCAGAAACAGGAAACAGCCCAGGAACGAGATCGGAATGCCCATTGTGACCCAGAACGCCAGCCGGAACTCGAGAAACAGACCCAAGACCACCAGCACGAGCGTCAGTCCGAGGAAGGCGTTCTTGAGCAGTAGTTCCAAACGCTGGCGATAGATATCGGATCGATCTCTGTTGACCGCCCAGTTCACCCCCGGGGGCAGCCCTTTCTCGATTTCCACCATCGCCGCACGGGTTGCGTCGGAGACACCGATGGGCGTCTGCTTGCCCACGCGATAGACGGCCAGGCCGATGGCCTGCATACCATTGTAGGTGGCGTATCGGTCCGTCTCTTGAAACGTGTCTCTGATCTGGGCGACGTCGCCGAGCGTGACCACCGATCCGTCGCTGGTCGTGATCAGCGGGATCGTGGCGAATTCCTTCGCCCAGTCTCGGCGCTCGTTGACACGGAGCAGGATGTCCCCGGCCTGGGTCTCCACCGTGCCGCCTGGGATCTCGACGGAGGTCTGGCGGACGCGCTGGGCGACTTGATCAAGCGTCATATTGTAGGTTTGCAGCGTGTCCCGATCGACTTCGATGGCGACTTCGTAATTCCGCGCCCCGCGCAGATCCACCTGGGTGACCTGGGCGTCCTGGAGGAGTTGGTCGCGAACCTGTTCGGCCAGTTCGCGCAGCACCCATTCGGTGGTGTCGCCATAGAGTTGGATTTCCAACACCTGCCGCCGCATCATCACCATGCTCACATCCGGCTTCTCCGCATCTTCGGGGAAGGTGATGATCCGATCGATCTGTTGCTTGATGTCCTGGTAGACCCGCTGACTGTCACCCCCTTCTTCCAGTTCGGCCGTCACCATGCCCATGCCTTCGGCGGCCATGCCGGTGATCTCTTTGATCCCGTCCAGACCCCGAATGCCTTCCTCGACGGCCAGAACGATGCCCTGTTCGACCTCCTCCGGGCTCGATCCCGGATACGCGACCTGAATCGTGACGATGTCCAGGTCGAACTCGGGGAACACTTCCTGCTTGATCTGCGTCGCCATCACAAAGCCGCCCACCAGGAGGACCAGCATGATCAGGTTGGGCGTGATGCGATTGCGCGTCATCCAGGCGATGACGCCGGTGGTTTCGTGTGGGTCCTGCAATTGTCGTTCGCGTATCATTCGTGTTGTCCCCCGTCACGGGCCACCTGGAGGTCCTTGGATTTCTCGCCATCGGCCTGAGCGATCCGCAGTGGCATACCGTCTATCGGAGCGGCGATGTCGGTGACGACCAACTGCTCACTCTCGGTTAACCCACCGCTGATGTAGTATTGCCCGGGCCCGCTGAAGGCGACCTCGACTTGGCGGATCTGGAGTTTGCCCTCGTCGTCCATGATCCAGACGGTCTGATCGTCGCGCAGATGCGATTCTTCGATGGGGAAGACCGAAGGCAACACGCTGCCCTCGATTTTGGCACTGACATACGAACCTATCAGCAGTTGGGGTTTCCCCTCGTTTTCCGGCTTCAGACAGAAGGGGTCCTCCACAACGACCAGGAGCTTGGCCATCCTGCCCTGGGTCTCAATCTCGCCATGGAGACGAACCACGCGTCCGGCGCGGTGTTGGTCGGCCCCCCAGACCTTGCTGGAGATTGCAACTTTCGAACTCCGATCCCCGTTGCTCTGCGGAATGATGATCCACTTCAGTTTGTCGATGGGCACCCTCACATTGATCCAGGCCTCGTCGGTCCCGATCAAGGTGGCCAGTTGGGTGTTCGTCCCCACGGTGGCGCCGAGGTCCACATGCTTGTTTTGGACAATCGCGTTGAACGGGGCGGCGATATCACAGCGGGCCCGATCGAGCCGGGCTCTTTGCAGGGCCGCCTCGGCCGATTCCAACATTCCCTGGGCCGACGCCAGTTGCGGTTCGCGCAGCACCAGTTCCCGGTCCTCTTCCGCGATGACCTCGCCGAGCAGCTCGTACTCCTGGCGGGCGACGGCCTGATTGCCCTGCTCGACTTTCAGGTTCTTGCTTGCCGTGGCCACGTCGCTGCGTCGCTGCTGAACCATGATGTCATAATCTCGGGGATCGATGGCGAAGAGCTTCTGTCCGGCCGAGATCACGCACCCAGGAATGACGTCGGGCGAGATCTCGACGACATGCCCGTTCACCTGGGGTTGCAGCGTCACTTGCTGGGCCGGGACCACCGTTCCGTTCTTCGTCACGACAGTAACGCAGTCGTCCTTGTGGAGCGGGATCACCTGCACCAGCTTGGCTTGCCGAAGGGATTTCTTTCGTTTGGCGCGCGGGCTCGTGTTCATATAATAGCGAAAGACCAGGATCGCCCCGCCGATGATGAGCGCCGCAATGGCGAGTCGCAGCGCCCCGCCCAGCAGTCTGCTGAGCAACGAACGTGGTTTTTTCTGGTCTTCCTGGGCGGGTTTCTTCGGTGTTGTCATGTTGTCACCTGATACCATGGATTATCCTATCTGCCTTGAGCATTGTCTGTCTCGTCGATTTGCGCCAGCGCCGGTCGCGGCATCTCACACGGGCCGGCAATCGAGCGGTGTAGATCGATGCGGCGTTGGATCAGCGTGGCTTGAGCTGTGACCACTCTGCGTTCCAGTTCTTGTAGGGATTGGAGGGATTCGAGGACGCGAATGTAATCGCTCTGCCCCTTCATAAAGCTCTCGCGCGTGCGCTCATACGCCTGGCGGGCCAGGCGAAGCTGTGCGTTGAGATTCTCGAGTCGTTCCGCCTGCTGTTGCTCCTGGGTCAAGGCAGTCTCAACCTCCTGCAGCGCCTCGAGCATCGTCTGGCTCCAGGCGTGGACGCTTTCGGATACGATGGCCTTCTGTCGTTCGACCTCCGACTTTCGTTGTTTGGCGTCGAACAGCGGCTGGGCGAGATTGCCCGCCAGGTTGGCCAGCCAGTCGTCGAACAGGTCGCTGACCGAGGTTCCCGAAGTCTCCACGCTAGCCGAAAGACTGATGCGGGGATACTGATCGGCCATGGCGACGGCCAGCCGTTGATCGGCCGCCTGCACTTGCCGGTAGGCCCGGCGCACATCGGGTCGACGCATCAGAACTTCGGCCGGGATGCCTGTCTCAGGCATGGGGGGGAGGTCGGGCAGCGAGATCGCGTCCTCTTGCCATGCCAACTCCGGGGGCCTTCCGATCAGGACCGATAGCGTGTATTGCAGCACCGCCACCGTCTCCTGGGCCGAGATGAGCGTCGCTTCAGTGGAGGCAACGAGCTGGCGTTGACGGAGCACATCGGCCGCTTTGGCGACGCCATTTCTGAATTGCATGGTCACGACATCGAGAACTTGCCCGTTGGTCTCAATCTGCTGTTGGGCGATCCTGGCTAGGGCCTTGGCCTCGGCCAGTCGGCACCAGGTGTTGGCGACCGAAGCGACCAATGTGATGGCGGCCGTATCGAGGGCATCCCGGGTCGCCTGGGCGTCCAGCCAAGCGGCTCGGCGGGTGGATCGCAGCCGCGACCAGAGGTCCACCTCGTAGCTGGCCGCGACGCCTACTGAGTACAGGCTGTTGTAGTTGGTGCCGGCATCGGTGGTCTGCCTGGTGCGGCCGGCGCCGGCTTGAAGGTTCGCCTGGGGCCAGCGGGAGGCCTCGGTTTTCCGCGCCGCCGCATGGGCCTGGGCCAGTCGATCCCACGCGGTTTGCAGATTGAAATTGTCCGTCAGGGCGCGTTCGATCAGCGCATCAAGTGCCTCATCCTCCAACGCTCGCCACCAATTGTCCTGCAAAGGGGCGACGCCGGTCCTGGAGAACTGCTCCGGAGCTGCTACGACCGACTCCGGTTTGGCGAGCCGACGGGAGCAGCCGCCGGCCAGGATCAGCAGGACGCCGACAAGGCCTATCATTCGTTGTTGCGTCATCTTTATCATGTGGTCACCAACTTAGTGGTTTGGTTGCCATCTTTCATCGACCTGAATGAAGATAGTGTCTATCCGACCTCGCGGGGTTACACCTGAGATTCAGGCGTGTGGGCCTCGATGTCGGATCGCAGTGCATTGAGTCCCGCCAACGAGAAACGGGTGATGTGGTTCGTCAAGGCCTCTACCAGTTGTTCGGTTGCCATGTCAAACTTCATAAACGGTGGCATTCTTCCGGTGAACAGTCGGATGCCGACAGCGAAGCATTGGTGCACGACGCTCATGGTAGACAGCAGGAGTTGCTCGTCGCTGGCCTGGGGACCGAGCAATTCTCTCATCAGTTTGTTCATTCTGTCGTGCATGGGACGAATCGCATCATGCCTGATCTGATCGATCACGTCGGTGGGATTAACCATTTCGCGCAACAATAGCCTTCCGGCGTGGCCGATTCGACCCGGATCGACCGTCTTTCCCACGAGAGAATGGATCATGCCCCGCAGTCGTTCTTCGGGGGCCGCGTCGGGACCGAGCCCGCCCTCCGGCGGATAGGCCGCGTTGGAGGCGTCAAGAGCCCGACGCCAGACCTGGGTATAGAGTTGATCTTTCGAGCCGAAGTGATAATTGATCGCGGCGATGTTGGTCTTGGCGTGCTTGCAGATCTCCTCCACCTTGGCATCGTGGTAGCCCTTTTCGGCGAAGATCTCGCAGGCGATCGTCAGGATTCGCTCACGCGTTTCTATTCCATCTTTTCGCTTGGCCATGCATTCACCCTTTGCCATGTCCGGGACGGCATTCTCATTAAATCTATATTTCAAATACACATTTTAACTGAAACGGTTCACGTAAATCAAACGTTTTTTTGAAAACATCGATAGATTTCTGTCCTGTCTCTGGGATACGAGGATTCTTTATGCTGGCGTAGTGTCTAAGTGTCTATTGTGTAGGTGTATATAGGTGGTTGTGTTCTTGGGGCGGTGGGCCTGCCTGCCTCAATCCCTTCGCGATGAATCCCTCATAGATGTTGAAAATGGTTCCGACTCTGTAACCATTTAAGAGGTCGGCGTCACAGAACTTAGGTAAGAGAAGTTGAAGAAACACGTTGTTGTGGGTGGATTCGCCTGTTGCTGGAAAGGGAGGTTTGTTGTGAAAGTGTTTAGAGCCATAGCCGTGAGTATTGTTGCCATATCGCTGTTCTCGGCGTCGAGTCAGGGGGCCCCGCCCCGACGTCGGGGCGTGAAACCGGTTCCCAAGCCGGCACCGAGACGGGTGGTGGTCCGTCCGCCTGTGGGGGCGCGGCGCGTGGTGGTGGGTGGGTCGCCCTACTGGGGCCACAGGGGGGTCTATTACAGACTCGAGCACGATGGATACGTCGTCGTCAAGGCGCCCGTCATCAGGGTCCTCCCGAAGGGCCGTAGGGTTGTCGTGATTCGCGGTGTGGTCTAATACGTCTCTGGCGGTGTGTATTACCGGACGGCGCCGGGCGGATACGTCGTCGTCGAGAAGCCGCTGGAGGTCGTCGCCGCTGGTGATCGACTTCTTGGCGAAGACCGATGTCAAGCCGATTCAGATTCAGGTGGATTGCCTGGTCTCGGAGGTCTATGCCGATCAGACGCCGGACTGGGAAACGACTCAGGATATCCAGGACTTGTTCGGTTCCGGCGACGGCACGATACGCCAGGTTGGCGACGTGGTGGCCGATGCGATCGAGGTGAGCGGGACGCTTCCCGGCGCCTCCAACCGGGAAGTCACCCGGTCGAACATGGGTTTGAAGATCGGCATGTCCTCGGCTGGCAAGAGTTTTAGCGCGATGATCGATTTGCTCGAATCGCGCGGTTACATGCAGGTGGTGATGAGGCCCAGACTGCAGCGTGGTCAACGGCGAGACAGCCTCGATCATGAGTAGCGACCTGACGCCCATCACCAAGACGGTGACGACCCAGAATGTGGAACCCTACGATATCACGGAATACCAGGATGTGGTGGATTCGCTGGAAGTGACCCCCAACGCGTATTCCGACCGTTCCATCGGGCTCAAGACGAAGGTGATGCTCGGCTCGACCTCCACGCCGCAGGGGGTCTCGCAGAAGACGATCATCACGACTCGCGAGATCGAGATCGGCGAGAACCTGATCACGCCTGGCAAGAGCCTGATTATCGGCGGATTGCGAAAAACGGAGAAGGTCGGCATCACGCGCGGCGTCCCCGTACTCAAGGACATTCCCGTACTGGGGATTCTCTTTTCCAGCAAGGACTACGAGACCAGCGCCAACGAGGTGCTCTTTATCCTGACGCCCACGATCTCCGACACGGGCCGCGATCACCAGAAGACCATCGAGACGATCAAGAAGAGACACGCCGAGAAGGAACTGCCCGGCCTGTTGGACGGTATGCCGGGCTCGTGCAGCAAGCCAGAGGGCGAGGAGTTCTGCGAAGATGGGCAGTCAGGCGCTCAAGAGTGACACACGAACGCCGCCGTGAGATTTGCCCTGTGAGTGTTTTGAATATCGGACGGTGCGTCACCGGGTAGAGAACTTGAAGATTGTCTCGCTCTCGTATTTTCGGTCCGGGCGCAGGACGGTCGAGGGGAAGTGCGGCTTGTTGGGTGAATCGGGGAAGTGCTGGGTCTCGAGGCAGAAGCCGAAGTATCGATCGTAGAGCTTGCCGTCTTTGCCTTTGACGTTTTGCATGCCGTTGGAGGTATACAGTTGCACGCCGGGCTCGGTAGTGAAGACCTCCATGACCCGACCGGTGGATGGTTCGTAGACGCGGGCCGCCAGGACCGAAGACCCATAGGCGCCGTCGAGCACATAGTTGTGATCGTATCCCTGTGTCTCAGTCAGTTCAGCGATCCGGGCCCCGATCGCGCGCGGCTTGGTGAAATCCAGAGGCGTACCTTCGACGCGGTGGATTTCGCCCGTGGGAATGAGGCCCGCGCCGGCCGGCGTGTACCAGGGCGCGTTGATCTGAATCTCATGGCCCAGGACGTTCCCATGGCCGGCGCCGGCCAGATTGAAGTAGCTGTGATTGGTGAGATTGATGATGGTCGGCTTGTCGGTGGTCGCAGTGTAGCGAACCTTCAGTTCGTTGTCGTTCGTCAGTGAATAGGTCACGGTGCAGTTGAGATTGCCCGGGAAGCCTTCTTCGCCATCGGGGCTGAAGTGAGTCAGCCGGACGCCGACCTCAGTGTCACTCTGGAAAGGCGAACCTTTCCAGACGACCTTGTCGAACCGTTGGTTACCCCCACCATGGATATGATTTTTCCCGTTGTTGGCGGTAATGCGGTGCTCGGCGCCGTCGAGCTGGAAACGGGCGTTGGCAATGCGATTGGCATACCGACCCACCACGGCGCCGAACAGGGGATTACGTTTCACATAGGACTCCAGATCGTCGAATCCCAGGGCGATGTCCCTGAGTTGACCATTGCGATCGGGCGTCTCGAGCGAGACCACGATAGCGCCATACTCGATGATTTCGGCGCGCAGGCCCTGGGCGTTGGTCAGGGTGTAGAGCGTGACGGCTTTGCCGTCGGGCGTTTTTCCGAACGGCGCTCGCGTGACGCCGGGCTTGGAGGCTTGTCCCGTCGCAATGGAGGTGAGGGTCCCGAGGGTCAAGAGCAGGTACACGGGGAAATGTCTCATACACATGGCCTGTCACTCCTGTTTTCCGAATCGATCTTCAGGTGCATTATCACGAGGATTGTAGGCGTGTTGGAGCGGCAAGGTCAAGGTGATAGTCTGCACCAGGGGTCAGACTCGGATGCGCAAGGCCAGAATCGTGCGGTCGTCGCTCTGGTCGACGCCTCTCGAATAGTCACCGGCTTCCTTCGAGATCGCCTCGACGAGCGGTTTCGGAGCCCAGGACCGCCTCGCTTCCAGGAATGCCGCAAACCGTTCCATGCCGTATAGTTGGCCGTCGGCGTTGGGATTCTCCACGATGCCGTCGGAGACGAACAGGATCGTGTCGTTGGGCGCCAGCGCGATCCTTGCGGTGGCGATCTCTCGCTGGTCCTGAATCCCCATGATCAGATTGCGGGCCTCGCTGAGCGCTTGAATCGTCGCGGTTTTCTCTCCCGGGAGGCGCCACGGTTCGGGCTGATGTCCACAGTTGGCATAGGCCAGTCGGTGCGTCGAGACGTCGTAGATGGCTACGAAAGCGGCCGCGAAACTGCCCAATGGCACGAGCCGCAACAGATTGGCGTTCATCTGCTGCGCCAGTCCTTCCAGCGTGTCCGGATTGTCCAGCCAGGCCCGGAACGTGGTCTTCATGACCGCCGTGATAAAGGCGGCCCCCATACCGTGCCCACTGACATCAGTGAACAGGATGGCGACCCGATTGCCGTCCAGTTCGGCCACGTCGAAGTAGTCTCCCCCGACCTCCTCGGCCGGCGTGAAACTCATGGCCCAGTCGATCTTATCCTCAAAAGGCATCTTACTGGGGTTGGGAAGAAACGTCTCTTGAACGGTGCGGGCCCGTTCGATATCGGTCTGGATGCGATCGGTGTACTCCCGCAACTGCCCGTAGGCGCGACTCAGATTGTAGGCCTTCTCCTCGTTGTCGTACTCCACGCTGCCCACGACCATGAAGAACATATAGATCAGGCCCAGCAGGAATAGCGCTGTCGAGGTGAGCACCGTCGCCAGTAGCCAGTGGCCCAGCGCCGCGGCGATGACGATCCCCGGAGCGCCGACCAGAAGGCTGATCAGGACGGCGTAACGCGGCGCCATATGAAACAGGGTCCGGTGGTCGTGGAATTTCCTGTTGTGTCGCTCGAACCAGTGTACCACTCGGCTGAACCGCAAGGTGCAATACGTGTAGAGGACCGTTAGGGTGTGATCGGCCAGTGACGTATGGGTGCAGGCCACGTGCATCCCTTCGGGACCCATTAACTGCCCGACCAGCGTCGCAGGCCCCGCGCTACCTTTCTTGATGATGTCGCGATGATAGTGCAGCAGACTCATTATGTCCTCGATCTGATTCGTCTCAAGTCGCGCATCGAGGCGGATCGTTTGGATTCCCAGAGAGCCCAGAAAAGTCCACAGATCCCGGTGCTCGTCCAATTCGTGATTGAGCGATTTGGCGCCGATACGCAGACGTTGGACGGTCCCGCCGGGTTCCAATTCGAGAGATACTTCGCTTTCGTTACGACGGTTCGCCTCCTGGGCCGCCTCGAATTCGAACCAGTTGCCAAAGCGGCGAACCTGCCCCCAGAAGCTCGTTCGGCGTAGCCAATAGGAATAGAGCACGATCCGCAGCGGGGTCACCCAACTGGTTAAGGCCGCCCCCGTCTTGTGAAGTCTATCCGGCGACCCTGCCTCGATAATCACCTTAGCTTCCATCGGGTTTTCCACCTCTGATTCCATCATGCCTGAATCTCTCCATTCGAGTCTTGCGGTACACGCCTTGCCTATGTATACGGGTTTTCCAGGGCGGTGTTTCCATGTTAGCGGCAGAGAAAGGAGCCTTGGATGAATCGACGAACATTTATCAGGGCCGTGCCGGCTTTCACCGTGCTGGCCGGCACGACGTCCAGCTTTGCCCAGGAGAACCTGCAGTCGATCACGCTCGTGAAGCCCCAGACGGAGGGCGGCAAGTCCGTGCTGGCAGCGCTTCAGGCCAGACGAACGATTCGCAACATCAGTGCTGAGCGACTCTCTCCGCAGGTGTTGTCGAATCTACTCTGGGCCGCCTTCGGGGTCAATCGGGAGCGGGCTTCATTTGGCAAGTCCGGACGGACGGCCCCTTCGGCCAGCAACTCCCAGGAGATTGACCTGTATGTTGCCATGCCCGAAGGAGTCTATCTTTATGAGGCGACTGCCCACCGCTTGAGTCCTGTGGTCGCCGGGGATTTTCGGGCGCGGTCCGGCAGGCGTGCCGCCAGGACGGCGCCGGTGAATATTTTCTACGTGGCGGACCTCTCCAAATACGACATGGGCCCGGAACAGCCGGACCGAAACATAGGGGACCCCGAGGTTCAAAAGTCATACTACTACGTTGCGACGGGGCTTATCGCTCAGAACGTATATCTGTTCGCCGCTTCATGTGGCCTGGCGGCCCACTTTCACAATTGCGACAAGGCGAACGCGACCAGGGAATTCAAGCTGCGGCCTGAGCAGCGCGCACTCTTCGCTCAGACCGTCGGCTATCCGGCGTAGAATTGACCTACAGACCGGGCGTCTGGAGCCGGCGTGTCTTTTGAACGGCCGGCCCGTGTGGATTGTGGTGTAACCGAGAGAGACCGCATTGTGGTTCTGTCGCTGCCGGTGCGATCCGGTGCGGACTTCTCGACAGGAAGTGAAAAGGAGGTCACCATGGAAGGCGCGAATCGATCAAACGTCACGTTGTTGGGTTGCGTGATTCTGATTGTGGCCAGCGGCGCTTGGGCGCAGGATTGGCCGCAGTGGCGCGGGCCGGATCGGGATGGGAAGGTTCGCGGGTTTACGACGCCGCAGCCATGGCCCGAGGAGTTGACGCAGAAGTGGCGGGTAACGGTGGGTTTGGGGTGTGCGACGCCGGCTTTGGTAGGGGACAAGCTCTATGTTCTCACGAGGCAGGGCGCCGATGAAGTTGCCCTGTGCCTGGACGCCGGCGACGGGAAGGAACTCTGGAGGGATAAATATGCCGCACAGGCGGTGACCGGGGCGGCTTCCCGGCACCCGGGGCCCAGAAGTTCGGTCGCCGTGGCGGAGGGAAAGGTCGTTACACTGGGCGTGGGCGGGGTCCTTTCTTGTCTGGATGCGGCCGGTGGCAAGGTCGTGTGGCGCAAGGACCCGTTCCCCAAGGTTGTGCCGCGCTTCTTTGCATCCATGTCCCCGATGATCGTCGGCCGGACGGTAGTCGCCTACCTCGGCGGACAGGGCAACGGGGCGCTCATTGCCTACGATCTCGCCACCGGTGACGAAAAGTGGCGATGGGCTGAGGAAGGCCCCGATTATGGCTCGCCCGCCCTCTTGACGGTGGCCGGCGTCAAGCAGATTGTGACACCGACGGAGAAGAGCATTGTGGGAATCGCGGCAGACGATGGCAAGCTCTTGTGGCGACTATCGTTCGTGCCGCAGCGGCGGGCGTATAACTCCGCCACGCCGATCGTCGACGGACAAACGGTGATTTGCACGGGCGCAGGTCGGGGGACCAAGGCCGTCAAGATCGAAAAGCAGGGCGATGGCTTCGTCGCCAACGAACTCTGGAGCAATCCCGATCTGGCGGTGCAGTTCAACACGCCCGTGCTCAAGGACGGCCTACTTTTTGGCTTGTCCAACACCGGCAACCTCTTCTGCATCAACGCCCGGACCGGCCGAACGGCCTGGACCGATACTGTCCAGCGCGATCGCCGCGGGTTCGCGGCCATTGTCGACGCCGGTTCGGTCCTCCTGGCCCTGCCCAGCGACTCTGAACTGATCGCCTTCAAGCCCAGTGGCACACAGTACGAAGAGCTGGCGCGGATCAAGCTTGCCGATACGCCGACGTACGCCCATCCGGTGTTCGCGGGCGATCGGATCTTCGTCAAAGACCAGGAGACGCTCGCTTTGTGGACCATCGAGTGAATGAGTCAGACCCGAGTCGGCAATGAGGGGCCGGCCGGTGGCGACGACGAGGCTGACGAGGCGGTTTCGCGCCGCTGCGGGTCTTTTTGAGCCCGATTGGCGCAAAATCGAACTATCAGGGCCAATATCGGGTATAATCGCAGTCACGCTGTGGCAGATCATTGGGGGGATGTCTCCTGGTGGGGGCCGGTCGTAACAAGGCTGGTGCTCAGGTCCACAGTGGTGTTTTGGGGTATGGTAGGAAGAGTACATTATGGTACGAGGCGAAGGCGCGAAGCCGACAAAAGTTCTGTTTTGTAGCTGTGCGTATTACGACGCCATTCCTCAGGCGACCAAGGAGCAGGTGTTCGGTGTGTTGCAAGGGGTCGGCGTCGAGGTCGAAGCCGTGGCGGATCTGTGTGGCCTGGCGGCCAATGGTGACGTGCGCTTGGAAGGTTGGGCCCAGGCCGATTCGCTTTCCATCGTGGCCTGCTATCCGCGGGCCATTCGGTGGCTATTCGAGGCGGCCGGGACGCCACTGGACGTTGAGAAGGTTCGGTTCTTCAATATGCGGGTCCAGTCGCCTGCCGAGATTCGGGAGGCTCTGCTGGATGACCATGTCCCCAGCGAGTCGGGCGCCCGCGCCTTGCCGGGCAAGGAAGATGGCTGGGTGCCCTGGTTCCCCGTCATCGATTACGATCGCTGCAAGAACTGCAAGCAGTGCATGAACTTTTGCCTGTTCGGCGTCTATGGCTTGTCACCTGAGGGACAGGTGCAAGTGCAGAATCCCTCCGGCTGCAAAACGAACTGTCCGGCTTGTGCCCGGATGTGTCCGGCCAACGCTATTATTTTCCCCAAGTATGCCGAGCCGCCGATCAATGGCGATGAAGCAGGCCCGCCGGTCGAATCAAAGGAGAAACCCGCGCCCGATCTGCGTAGCTTATTGCAGGGCGACGTGTACGATCGCATTCGTGGGCGTCAGCCGGGTCGGAAGCGATTTTCGACGGAGCCCAAAGAATCCTCATCGGAGCAGCCGGCCTCTTCGCTGGATGACCTGCGGCGGGAATTGGACATTCCTCTTGATGTCCTGACTTCACTGTCGCCCGCGGAATTGCAGCGTATCAGAAAGACATCGCGGTCGGATGGTTCCACGGAGTCAGAGGGGGACGCGGCGGAATGATAGCGGTGCAAAGACTTCTTAGGAGATGGCGCGAGCGGATGAATCAGCAGACCCGAATTGGGGGGGGTCGGGAGGGCGTTTATGCCTCATGACAGCGTCACGACGGCCCGGCCGTTAAGGCAGCCTCAGGATAACGTTCCACAGACCAAGCAGGCGCGCGACGCGTTGCTCCAGGCGATTCGCGCCTACGTGGCCAACGCCGAACCGGTTCCGCCCTTGTCGATCGCCGAACTGCGCACTCATACGGATGCCGTGCTCGAGGCCACCCGGACGAACCGCAAGTATGCGGACTTTGCGGCGGTGCTGATGAGCAACGAAGTGTGGCGCGAAACCGTGGCGGCGATCCCCTACGACAAGCGTCTGTTGCTCTTGCCCAACTGCCTGCGTCGCGCCGAAGAGTGCCCGGCCGGCTTCGACGATCTGGGCTTGCTGTGCGAGCAGTGCGGTCGGTGCGTGATTGGCGAACTGAAGGGCCAGGCCGAGCAGTTGGGATACGCGGTCCTGATTGCCGAGGGGTCGCCCGTCGTCATGTCATTGATCGAAACGGGCCAGATCGAAGCCGTTGTGGGCGTCAGTTGCCTGTCGGTGCTCGAACGCGTGTTCCCCTATATGGAGGCCGGTGCCGTTCCCGGAGTTGCCATTCCCCTCTTACGAGACGGCTGCGCCAATACCAGTGTCGAACTTGACTGGCTCTGGGAAGCCATTTACCAGACGACTGACGATCAGACCCGCAGACTGGATCTCGATACGCTGCACCAGAAGGTTAACGACTGGTTCTCTGCTGCGTCACTGGCCCGGTTGATCGCCCCGCAGCCGGACACGACGGAGCAGGTGGCGCTCGACTGGATGGCCAAAGCGGGAAAACGCTGGCGGCCCTTCCTTGGCGTCTGCGCCTACCAAGCCCTTTCGGTCGCCGGCACCGAGGCGAGTGACGAGGATTTGCGAAAGATTGCCGTGGCGGTCGAGTGTTTCCACAAGGCGTCTCTGATCCACGATGATATTGAAGACGAAGACTCCGAGCGATACGGGGACAAGACCCTGCACTCGCAGTACGGCGTCCCCGTGGCCCTGAACGTCGGTGACCTGCTGCTCGGGGAGGGCTATCGGCTCCTCGTCGAGACGGATGGCTCGCCTGTCCGTCAGACGAAGCTCTTGCGCGTGGCTGTGCAGGGCCACCGCACGCTCTGTCTGGGACAGGGTCGCGAACTGGCCTGGTCCCGGGCGCCCCAGCCCTTGACGGTCCAAGACGTGCTGGACATCTTTCGCCTGAAGACCGCGCCGGCCTTTGAAGTGGCGCTGAGCCTCGGTGCGATTCTGGCCGGCTGCGAGGAACGGGTGAGTAGCGTCTTGAAGCAGTACAGCGAATCACTCGGGATCGCCTATCAGATTCGGGACGATCTCGAAGACCTGCGCAGTCCGGAAGGCATTGAATTGTGCGCGAGTCGACGTCCCTCGATCTTGCTGGCCCTGGCCTATGAGATGGCCGACGAGAAGGGCAGGCGACGGATCGCGCGCCAATGGGACAGCGCCGCGACGGAGGCGGATCGCCAGTGCGTCCGGAAGATGATCGCGACCTCCGAGGTGGAGATGGCGGCTTGGCGTCTGATGGAGACGTATAAGTCACAGGCCATCGGGTCTCTGATCGCCCTGAAGAACGCCGGCCTTAAGGGTCTGCTGCGACGCGTCATGGGCAAGATATTCAACGATTTCGAAATCATGGGTTGCTGCGATGACAATCAGGCTCGACATGCGCCGGGCCGTGACTGAGGCCAAAGAGGCGCTCGGTGACTCCCTCGATAGTGTCAAAGAGTTCTTCCGTCGGCATGTTAGCGACGATGGCGGCTTTACCGGACGAGATGGTCGTAGCGACCTCTACTATACGTTGTTTGGGCTGGAAGCCTCGTCGGTGTTAGAGGCGAAGATTCCGTACGAGCGCGTCGCCGACTATCTGGACGGCTTCGGGGCCGGGCCGTTGCTCGATCTCGTGCATCTGGCCAGCCTGATCCGTTGCCGCGTTAACATGCTCGAGCGCGGCGGTCCGGCGATCGATTCGGCCACCCGTGCGGTCATGACCGCCCGTCTGCTTCAGTTCCGCGCCGCCGATGGCGGCTTCAGTACCTCGGCCGGCGCTGAGCGGGGTCATGTGTATGGCGGCTTCCTGGCCTTGGGGGCTTGCCAGGATCTGCAGATCGATGATCTCGATCCCGATGCGCTTCTCGGATCGGTGCGTTCTCTGCAAATGCCCGACGGGGGTTTCTCGAATGAGCCCAGCATGACGGTCAGTGCGACGGCCGCGACCGCCGCGGCGATCGCGATCTTTCATTACCTCCAGGTTCCCATCCCTGAAGCGGCGGTTCAATGGCTCCTGGCCCGGGCCGCTTTGTCGGGAGGGTTCACCGCCATTGCGTTTATGCCGGATATGGCGATACCCGATCTGCTCTCGACGGCCACCGCGCTCCACGCCCTCTCTTTGGCGGACGTTTCCCTGGACAAGATCAGGGAGAGCAATCTGGATTACCTGGATGGGCTCTGGAGTGTGCGGGGCGGTTTCCACGGTCATCCGGCCGATGAGGTGCTGGACTGTGAATACACCTACTATGGACTTCTCTCGCTGGGGCGACTCGTCGGAGCATGATAGGCGTCGATAAGAACGATCTGGATGTCACCCTTGCGGCGCTGCGACAGTCGCTACTGGCGCTGAGGCGATCCGACGGGAGTTGGGTCGGCTCTCTGTCCAGCAGCGCCCTGTCGACGGCGACCGCCGTCTTCGCCCTGGCCCGGATGGATGCCGCCGGGCACCGATCTCTGATCGATCGTGGATTGAATTGGCTTTGTGAGAATCAGAACGCCGACGGTGGGTGGGGTGACACCGTCCAGAGTCCCAGCAATCTCAGTACGACCATGTTGTGCTACTCGGCCATGGCGATTCCCGATCCTCCCCAGGCCTGTCGTGAGGCGATCGAGAAGACCGAATCCTGGCTCCGCCAGGAGGTCGGGACAATCGAGCCCAACGCACTGGCCCGCGCGGTCGATCACCAGTATGGCAAGGACCGTACGTTTTCGGTGCCGATCCTGACGATGTGCGCTCTGGCGGGACGACTGGGCTCGGGCAGTGGGGCGTGGCGGTCGGTCAGGGCCTTGCCGTTTGAGTTGGCGGTATTGCCTCACCGCTTGTTCAAGTGGCTACACCTGCCCGTCGTTAGCTACGCGCTACCCGCACTGGTCGCCATGGGCCAGGCCCGCTACGCGCATCGCAAGCCGCGTAATCCCTTGACGTGCTTGACTCGCCATCTGTCGCGCCGCCGCTCTCTCAATGTCCTCAAGACACTGCAACCTGATAACGGAGGATTTCTCGAAGCGGCGCCGTTGACGTCGTTTGTCGTGATGAGCCTCGCGGCTTCGGGCCAGCGTGACCATGCCGTGGCTATCAGGGGGGCTGAGTTCCTGGCCGCTTCGATCCGCGCCGACGGGAGTTGGCCCATCGATACCGATCTGGCGACGTGGGTCACGACCCTTTCTATCGGAGCGCTTGCGGCCGGTGGTCTTGGCAAGAATCTCCCTAGATCCGAACGAACGCGAGTGCTGAATTGGTTGCTGGACTGTCAATATACGCGCGTCCATCCGTATACGCAGGCGGCGCCGGGAGGCTGGGCCTGGTCGAATCTGCCCGGCGCGGTTCCGGATGCGGATGACACCGCCGGGGCGCTGATCGCGCTGCATCATCTCGGCGCTGCGGGTCAGGTCGGCTCGCAGGCGGCCGAGGCGGGCATCCACTGGTTGCTCGGTCTGCAAAACGCCGACGGGGGCATTCCGACATTCTGTAGAGGCTGGACCAAGCTGCCCTTTGACAAGAGCGCGCCGGATATCACGGCCCATGCGATCGGCGCGATGGGTATTTGGCTGGATACGTTGCCCGATTCGCTGAGGGAACGAACCGATGTCGCCATGCTCGCGGCATTGGGTTTTCTTGAGGCGGCTCAACAGCAGGAGGGGGCATGGCTCCCGTTATGGTTTGGCAACCAGTTCGCGCGGGACAAACAGAATCCGGTCTATGGTACGAGTCGGGCTTTGACGCACTTGGCGCGAGTCCCCGAGGTGTATCGGAGTCGGGCGCTTCCCATGTGTGGCCGGGCCCTTCAATGGCTCCTGGCCGCGCAGAACACCGACGGTGGCTGGGGCGGCGCTGCGAATATCGTCTCTTCGATTGAGGAAACCGCGCTGGCTGTCGATGCCCTGGCCGAGTGGCGGCCCCTCATGGATGCCGGTGCGGTTGATGGTCTTGATGAAGCCACCGCTTCGGCTATCGGCAAAGGGGCTCACTGGCTCATCACCCACACCGATCGAGGTGCGTCGTTGTCCGCATCGCCCATCGGCCTGTATTTCGCTCAGCTCTGGTACTTCGAGGAACTCTACCCGCTTGTCTTTGCCCTCGCGGCGCTCGGCAAGGTGTGCGCGCTGCTCACTTAGCATCGGCCCAGTCCGAGAAACTCTAGCCTCATCCTTGCAGATGCAATGCTCGGGAATATAATTGCTGAGAGCAACTATTGCTAAGAACAACTAAATGGGTTCTGTCGTAGAGAGGACTATGAAGAGACACCTTTTTGAATTGATTCTGGCGATCAAGCGTAAGTGCCAGTGCAACGAGGAGCAGATCCAGAGCCAGTTGGGTCTGTCCCAGGCCGAGTTCAACGGGCTGATTGTTTTGGACGCCCGTCAGGCGGTCCTGGGCTGTGAGTTCTCACGGCGGATGGGGTTGTCTCCGTCGCGGGGCAGTCGTGTCCTGAATACGCTGGTGACCGGTGGCTATGTGCAGGCACAACTGAGCCCGACCGATCGCCGGGCGATCCTGATTTCGCTCACGAGCAAGGGGGGGGGCATGAAGGAACGGATCGTGAATCGGATGAAGACCTGTGAAGAGCGCGTTCGCAGCAACCTTGACGAAGTCCGCCTCGGGCAGGTCACCGAGGCTTTGGAATGGTTGGCGACCGCCTTGTGACTGGGGCGAGCCGGGGTTTGGAGAACGAAAATGCAGAAAGCGATGTTCATGCAGTTAGCTTTGGGACTACTGATCGGCGGCAGCTTGGGCGCGACCCTGGGTTACTTTGGCAAATGCTCCACCGGGACCTGCCCCTTGACGGCCAATCCCTATCGCGGCGCGTTTCTGGGGGCTCTGATAGGTGGGGTCTTCGCCTTTTCGGCTGGTTCGTCGCGAGTGAAACCCGAGGGTGACAAGGCCGGTTACGATGCCGTCACGATTGAAAACGCCGCCGAGTTCGAGAGTCAGGTCCTGGGGGCCCAGCAGCCTGTGCTGGTCGATTTCTATTCGAATTCTTGTCCACCTTGTCGGCGATTGGCGCCGACGATCGAAACACTCGCCGAGGAATATGAAGGCCGCGCCCTGGTCTGCAAAGTCAACGTGGATCATGCCGCGGATCTGGCGCGGAAGTACGGCATTCAGGGTGTTCCATCCGTCCTGTTCTTTTCCGGGGGTCAGGAGGCCGAGCGTCTTGTGGGCCTGCGATCCCGGAGTGCCTACGCCGATGTGCTCGACAAGCTGACGGGCTGAGCAGGGGGCTCAGTCCGTCTGCTTGAGCCTGGCTCTCAATGTGGTGTCGAGTCCATGAGGCGCAGAGCCAGATCGTAGCTGCCCAGGAGGATACAGGCCAGTCCGGCTGCCAGCGTCACAAAGCCGAACAGGCTCAGCACGGTGGCGATGAAGGTCCCTTCGAAATAGGGGGACGAGGCAAATCGCTTCCTGAGCGTCAAGCCGGCGATGCACAGCGGCGCCGCCACGCCCAGCACACCCAGTCCCGTCAGGAAACTTCGCAGCGGATCCTTCAAGCGACTTGCCTCGGGCTCGGGCATGACGGCCAGGGCGATGAAGCAACTCAGAGCCACGACAAAAGACACGCCAATGGCCAGGAGTATGATCGTCCGGGAGGACCGCCTGCGAGGTTTCGTCTGGATTTCGTTGTCCTGGCCCATCGCAGCATCACTTTCAAAGAGGAACGACGACAGAGGCCACTATGACGGCCCGTGTCTCCGATGTCAAGCGGTCAGGTGGAGAGAGAATGCCCGTTCCCACTCCACTGCATTGGGTCCGGCCGGTCGTCTCCGTTGCGATTTTTGCCGGAAAAATACGTAGTCACCACAATGGACACATAGGCCTCCAATGGGCATACGATAACATCATGCATCCTTGGCGCAAGAACTCTCGAACGAGAGCGTGGCGTCCAGCTTGTTTCTCGTGAGCGTCAGCATCGCATACCACGTCCTTTAGGCATCTCAAAGAAAACTGAACAGCATGTATCCGGCCAATGCAGCGCGGGCGATAGCGTGCGCACACCGCGCCGGCTCTACGTTCACATTGCCCAACCGGGCGGATGGTCCGCTGGTTAACGATGTGGACGTCGGGACGATCGTTCGGATGAGAACAGCCGGGAAAGGAGGACCGATCATGCGCCGCAAAGCAATATGATAGACAGTCTCGTTGGGCCAACCATAATCACAAGCACGAAAGAAGGGAGGTTTTTGACCATGGCGACGCGATCACTCACAAGTACCGCGGTAGCTGGAAAAAGGAGGATCCTCATTGTTGCCATTGTTTTACTGATGGCTGGGCTACTCATAACAACCGGTTGGAGTGTTATGGCTGACATCGTGCCGGCTCCCGTCATAGTGCCGGGTGGGATCTATACTGGCGTCTTGGGTTCGCCCGCCGGGCCATACATCGTCACTACGTCCGTAATCCCAATGGACCCGGCGGGCAATAAGATGATCCTTATCATGCGAGCTGACAACAGTGACCCGACTTTCATGTCAAAGGAGCCGCCCTCGGGAGAGGCTGATCATCTGATGGATTACGTTGGGAACATGGTCAGAACAGGCCCTGACACCTGGGACTACAGCGGTATAGCGTACGGCACGAAGAAGGTTGAGGGCCAGAGGTGCTGCCCGAAATCTTGTACATGGACGTCCCGCAGGGAACGCTGACCAGCACGGCCGATGGCAACGCCTTGACAGCCGAGGGCAGCAGCGCATACTACTTGCCGGAACAAGACGTCGATGGGGCTGTTTCCCGGACGCAGACCAGGAGCCTTTTACTGCAGCCCCCCCCGGGGCCGATTACAATGACGCGTATACCGGTGACTCCCCCTCGTGTGCCCACTCCCGTCCCTGAAGGCGAGTAGGTCGTTAGGGCAGTCAGACAACCGATTCGGCGAAGCCGGCTCGCAGCGCAACGGCGCCGACCTGGAAGGCCGCAGAGGTTCCAGCGAGTATCCCTGGTTCGAGCCATGAGGCCGGCGCCTTCTTCTCCGGCCTGACCGACGACGTCCGCATCCACAACAGGGCGGCGAGGCCGTGAGAAAGAGTGCGGCCCACGACATGGCAAATGGGTCTGGGCTGGTCCCAACACTCCTTCGAGCTCGTAAAGGGACATTTGAGCCTGCAACCTCCAGACAGCCATTCCGGTGCCGTCCTGGTACTCCGAAATTACGTAGTCACCACAATAGACTGCTGTTGCCCGTGCGTCATACTGTTCTACGGCAGGTACTTTGGATGTCCGTGCGGCCAGAGCAAGCTACCTCCGAGTGTCCACATCATGGCCACGTCCAAAGCCTTTCCGGAATCAACACGGTGAGCAGATGCTTCCCGGGGCAGAAAGGACGCCGTAGAATGAAATGGTCGGATGGCTTGAGAATGAGAATGATATTGTCGGCTGTTACTGGGCTGATCCTTCTGTGGCCCCTTTGCAGTTGGGGGCAGAATGTTACGCCTGTAGCGGATGCAGGCTTGCCAAGGTATGCTGCCACCGATCCGGTGCAACTGGAGGGGAGCGGGTCGTATGACCCCGATGAATCAGGACCATTGAGCTACACATGGACGCAAGTGAGCGGGCCACCCGTGGCAATCACCGGTGGAGACACGGCGACGCCAACGATCAGCGGGTCAATTCAGTCCGGCCCTCGTGGGGGCGCGGTGATGGGCCCTTTCGTGCAGACCGACGAGATCCAGATTTGCGAATTCGAGTTGGTCGTCAGCGATGCTGCACTGGCAAGTTCATCGGACGTCGTCCAGGTTCTCATCGTCCCCGATTACGGCGCGGCGGCGCTACGACTGGAGAATCCTCCCTTCGATTCGACCAGACCTACGGTCGTCTATTTCGGTGGAGGAGACTGTGTCAGCGGCGGCGCAGGTCAGACCTGGAGTAATTGGTATGACCTGGCCAACGTGATTAGCCTTGCGAGTGGATATTCCCCTGATACTATCGCATACGAGAGCTGGAACACTTACTATCGCTATGGTGACGTGCTCATCGCGTACCTTTCCAGCGTGGCTCCAGAGTACGCGCAGTTGATCCAGACGATGGGTTGGAGCACGGGCGGTCAGCCTGCTCTGGACGCCGCGATACGTTTGAATCGTGTCTATCAAGATCCTCGATATGCCGTCAACCATGTCACGGAGTTGGATGCGCCTTGCCGCTGGATGTTCCAGGGGATGGAGGTATACAACGCCGCTAACGAGCTGTTCCTGACCAGTGCCGTTGACGGCGAGCCCTGTTGGCTGGATCACTATTGGGGGGATGACTACCCGATGAGCGGGGACCTGCCACAGTACTTCCTGGGGGTTTGGTTGGACGGATACAATCACTCCGCTGCGCGGAACTGGTATTGGGACTCCCTGGGGACTGACTTGGCCAATGCGTTCAATCATGGCATTGTCGCTGGCGCGTACTGGTCCGTTATGGGGCCGGGGAAGAACCTGCAACTGACACGACAGGATGCGGGGCATAACTTTCACTGGACACGAGCCGGCGGTATGACGTTCGCCGATGAGACGATGTATCCCGGGCGACTGCCCGAGCCGGTGACCCTCATCGCCTGGGCTAACATGTCCGGCCTCGACGACGGAATCGATGGCGCCGTTCTAAGCTGCCTGGAGAGCGAGAACGCCGTCGGTTATCAACTCCTGATTGGCTCGGACCCACATCGCGTGGCGCATTACGATGTCGTTTCTGATACGTCCATTCCTCCAATGGATATCGTCAGAGACCTCCCCTCAGGGCAGACCTGGTGGACGGTTCGCGTTCGGGATGAGCATGGGTCGACGATTTACGCGGACCCGGTCCCCTTCGAATTGGACAGTCTGGCCCCGTTGTCGATCGAAAATGGGCAAACAGGCAAGCGATATGGCCTCATCGGCCATGCGATCCTTGACGCCAGCCCCGGCGATGAGATTGTGCTGGACCCGGGGACATACCACGAGAGCATCGATTTCTGGGGCAAACCGCTGACGATCACGTCTCTGAATCCCAATGACCCCAAGATCGTGGCGGCTACCGTAGTGGAAGGTTCGGAGGGGGTTCCTGCTGTCGTCTTCTCAACGCGTGAGAACTCTGGGTGTGTGCTTGCCGGCCTAACCCTCGCAGGCGGGACGGTCGGTGCTTTCTGCCGTGACGCGGCCCCGACGCTTCGCAACTGCAATGTGGAAGGCTCCGAAGGCCTCGCCGTTGAATACTGGTATGGCTTCGATCCAACGATCATAGACTGCAATATGGTGGGTAGCATGTCCGTTCGGCCGTTCGTCGAGAACATGACAGTCACCAAGCGCTATGCTTCTGTCCAGGACGCTATCGATGATGCGCTGGAAGGGCACGAACTGGTACTTAGCCAGGGAGTGTACTTCGAGGACATACGTCTCAACGGGAAGAGCCTCCTGCTAAGATCGACCGATCCCGCTGACACATCGGTTGTGGCGGCGACTATCATAAGCGGAACTGATCGCGCCGTGACGTTTGCTGATCACGAAGATATGAACTGTGTTGTCTCCGGTCTGACGATTGCAGATGCGAATGATGGCATCTACTGTACTGAAGCATCCCCGACTATTGCCAACTGCATGGTGGTAGGCAATGCTATTGCCGGCATCTCGCTCTGGGGCGGGAGTAACCCAGGGATTTCGAATTGCTTGATCATAGACAACCTCGGCGTCGGCATCAAGGCGGTGCCCGGTGCCGGAGGGCGCCAGACCTCTTACAACTACCCTGTGATCATCAATTGCACGATTGCCAGGAATGCACAACACGGTGTATTGAGTGACAACTCGACAATCACTAATTCAATCATCTACTCTAACGGCGGCCAGATCGCGAGCGATTCCGCCACGGTTACCTACAGCAATGTGCAGGGCGGCTTCCCCGGCGAAGGTAATGTTGACCTTGATCCTTTGTTTGCCGATCCCGAGAATGGCGACTACCACTTGAAATCACGGGCCGGGCGATGGAACCCGGTCGGCGAAAGCTGGGTCACGGATGAAGTCACGAGTCCTTGCATCGACGCCGGCGATCCCAGCGCATCGGTCGGTGATGAACCGGATCCAAACGGTGGTCGCATCAACATGGGAGCCTATGGTGGTATCGGGGAAGCAAGCAAGTCACAGTAAATCCGATCGACGCAGGAACCTTCGACCGAGAAGGTAGTGAACCATGCCGGCATCAAACAGAAAGGAGATGGTGCCTGCCTGTCAACCGCCGCCTGCGCCACTGGTGGAATAGACGTTGAGTCAGCCGAGTGGCGCCTGCAGAATGGTGGACCGATTGCTTATTGCAGCTTGCGGATGCGGACCTCGATGTCTCCTGCGTCTTTGAGGAGTCTGACCAGTTCCTTCGGATCGGTTCGTCCATAGTGATAGGGGTAGAGGATCTTCGGTTTGAAGGCCCGCGCCGCGTCGGCGACCATGGCCGGTGTCATTGTATAGGGCAGGTTCATCGGCAAGAAGGCGATATCGATCTTCTTGAGCTTCTTCATCTCGGGCGTGTTCTCGGTATCGCCCGCGATGTAGACGCGGGTCTTGCCGAAAGTCACAACGTAGCCATTGCCTCTGCCCTTGGGGTGGAACGGTTGTCCGTTGGATCGCTGATGAACGATGTTGTAGGCCGGGACTGCCTCGATTTTGAATCCCAGCACGGTGCGCACGTCCCCGTTCTTCATGACAATTCCGCTCCGGACCTTCTCGGCGCAGGTCTTGGTCAGCACGATCTGGGTCTGCTCCTGGCGCACCAAAGCCAGGGCCTTGGGGTCGAGGTGGTCGCCATGCTCGTGCGTGATCAAGACCAGATCGGCCTTGGGCAGTTTAGTGTAATCGGCCTCCCGACCGACGGGATCGACGTGAATGACCTTGTCCTGATACTCGAACATCAGAGTGCCATGCCCGATGCAGGTGATCGTCAGGTCGCCCGTTTCGGTCTTGATGACATCGCGCTCAAGTTTCTCCTCACCTGTGGCGCCGCTTCCATCCACGGCCCAACTCGCGCTGCCGGTGGCGATAATCGCAGCCGCAAGTATCAATCGTATGTTGATCGCTTTCATCATCAGTCCCTTTCACTTACCTGTGGCCCTTTGAATGTCCTTCCGAGATTATACTCCCCTGGAACGCAGACTTCCACCATGGCATGCCCTGGTCGTCTGTGCTATGATCTCCTCAGTCGGCTTGCGTATCAGGTATTCACGCGAATCTATGGAAGGTGGACGACATGATGAACGGTGAAACTCTCAAGCGGGATTCTCACAGGGGTGTTGCGAGCGAGCGTCAGTGGGTGACCAGTCGGCGCGTGTTTCTCAAGTCGACGGCTTCCGTTCTGGCCTCATCGGCTCTCTTGTCGCTTTCCTGCGCCCGCCAGGGAGGGTTGTCCGGCCGTCGCAAGCCCGTGCGGTTCGGCATCGTGACGGATTGCCATTACGCCGACGCCGACTCGGCGGGAACGCGCTGCTATCGTGAATCGCTGGAGAAACTGGGTGAGTGTGTCGCGCGGATGAACGCCGAGCAGGTGGATTTCCTTGTCGAGCTGGGCGATTTCAAGGACCAGGGTCGACCCCCTGTCGAGCAGGATACGCTCACCTACCTGGAGGATGTGGAGACGGCGTTCCAGCGGTTTGAGGGTCGGACCTACCACGCCCTGGGCAACCACGATGCGGATAGCATCTCCAAGCCGCAGTTCCTGGCCCGCGTGACGAATACGGGGATTCCCGCCGAGCGCAGTTACTACTCGTTTGATGTCAACGGTCTGCATGGTGTCGTGCTCGACGCTAACTATCGAACCGACGGCGCCGATTACGATCATGGCAACTTCGACTGGACCGACGCCAACATCCCTCCGCACGAATTGAAATGGCTCCGGGAGGATCTTGAAGCGACGCCCTATCCCGTCGTCGTTTTCATGCACCAGTTGTTGGACGGGACCGGCGCCGTGTACGTCAAGAACGCCGCCGAGGTAAGGGCGGTCCTCGAAGCCTCAGGCAAGGTCCTCGCGGTTTTCCAGGGACATCATCACGCCGGAAGTTACAGCCTGATCAACGGCATCCACTACTACACGCTGATCGCGACGATTGAGGGACCCGGGATGGACAACAATTCGTATGGCATCGTCGAACTGTCCCCCGACGGCCTGGCCGTTACAGGGTATCGCAAGGCCGTCAGTACGCAACTCATATTGAATCAGAAGGTGTCAGGCGTGTGAGCGTTGAGTTTTCGGTTCGCCGTCTGCCGTCCCGCGTTTAGAGCGTTTTCGTCATTCGATAGAGCTTCAGCCCGGGAATGGGAACGCGCCTTGGCCATTGGGATTCGATGGCCATCCCACGGCGCTCGTAAAATCGGCGCGCCCTCTCATTCTTGGCCGAGACGTCGAGGGACAGGCGGGTCGATCCGCTGGCACGGGCCTGCTCTTCAATCGCGTCTGTCAACCTGGCGCCGACGCCACCACCACGAAGGTCCTTGTCGATGGCAATGGCCTGCAGGTAGAAGTCGCCATCGGTGATGGAATCGATGATTCGAAGGAGTGGAGCACACAGGACCAGGACGATCTCCATTCGTAGATTGCGCCGGCCCGCGGCTTGCTTCAGGGGTCGGATGGAGGAACGACGATGCTGATCGGAGGTGTAGCCCGAGACCATGCCCACGATGCGGTTGTCATGCTCTGCGAAGGTTACGTATTGGTGCGAAAGGTCGTGGTCGGGTTGGAGGAACGCCTTGGCGATGATGTGCCCGGCCCGGCTACCGAGCATGAACCGGAAGAAGCCCTCGGCGGCTTCGTCGAGGTAGCGGGCAAATGCCAAGCCATCGTCGAATGTGGGTTTGGCGGCACGAAAGGTTATTGATTGCCGATCCATAGGGTCTCTCCCTGCGGAATAGCCATTCGTCACTCGCTGTCGGTCACGTCCTTTCGTTTCAGGACGGCTTCGGCGTAGCGATGTCCTAGTTTGCGGGCGGACTCCGTATTGAAATGCACGCGGTCGGCTTTGCAGGTCAGGCCGGAGGCGGTGACCCAATGCACGTTCTTGTCCGCTTTCGCCGCGGCTTTCGTTGCGTCCGTTACCAGCTTGGATTCCGGCTTCCTGGCAACGAACGCCTCAGCGGGCATGCCCGCCACGAAGGGGAGGTTCGGATTCTTAACTGCGCGACGTAGCCGGGCGATCAGTTCCGTCAAACGTTGCTGATACAGGGGACCATCCTCGGTGTTGCTGTCGCTTTCGCCCTGGTGCCAGAGAACTCCCTTCAGGACGCCGCGTTTCAGGGCGGCCCGGCAGCGCTTCAGTGCATCGTCGTAGGGGTAGACGCCCGTCTGGCTGTAGAATGTGTGCGGCTTCCAGACCGAGATGGGTGAGCCTCCTACGGCGCAGGGGATCAAGCCGATCGCTGCGTCTGGGTTTGCCTCTGCCATCGCCTTGCCAAACGCCAGGCCTGGACCGACACCCACCATGCCGGGCTTGTCGAAGTGCAGCGGCTCAACGGCTGGGACCCAGGCATTCTGCTTGTTCAGCATGAACACGCGGGGGTGAGCGGTCTTGTCCCGCTCGGCGGGGACACCTCGGCCGGCCATGTTCGATTGCCCGATGAGCAGGTACAGATGAAAGGCGTCGCGCTCGACTTCCGGCTGTTGTGCTTCTTGGGCGTAACTGACACTTGCCAGACCACAGAGTACGATGACAACTACCAGACAAATCCGGTGCATAATCTCGGTCCTCCGTATTCACCGGCGTCGCTACCGTTACTCCGACGCCAGGGCTTCCACGTCTTCCAGCGTTCGTGGGATCGGCTTGCCCAGAACGCGATGGTTCTGATCGGTGACCAGAATATCGTCTTCGAGCCGAATCCCACCGAAGTCCCGATAGGCTTCGACTTTGCTGTAGTCGATAAAGGCTTCGCACTTCTTCTCAGCCCGCCAACGGTCGATGAGTTCGGGGATGAAATAGATCCCCGGCTCGACCGTCACCACGAAGCCCGGCTCCAGGGCCCGCGCCAGGCGCAGCGAGCGCCATCCGAACTCGGGATTCCTCCGGATCGCGTCGGTGTACCCGACGAAGTCCTCGCCTAGACCCTCCATGTCGTGGACGTCCAGTCCCATCATATGTCCCAGGCCGCACTGGAAGAATAGCGTGTGGACGCCGGCCTGGACTGCCTCGGCCAGGTCGCCTTTGATCAGGCCCAGGTCCTTCAGTCCTGTGACCAGCGTCGTGCAGGCCAGTCGGTGAACGTCGCGGAACTCCACGCCGGGCTGGACCGCGGCGATGGCCTTCTCCTGTGCCTCGAATACGATGGAATAGATCTCTCGCTGTTTCTGCGTGAATGTTCCGCTGACGGGAATCGTGCGCGTGATGTCGCTGGCGTAGTGCAGATAGGATTCGGCGCCTGAGTCGTTGACGACGATGTCGCCATCTTCCATGACGTTGGTATGGTAGGGATTGTGTAGGATTTGGCCGTGAACGGAGAAAATGGTCGGGAAGGACAGTCGCACGCCGCACGAGACGGCGATACCCTCCATCACGCCGGCGACTTCCCGCTCGGTAACGCCTGGCCGGGTCATCGTCACGGCGGTTGTCTGCATGGCGTAGGCGACGGTTAACGCCACCTCAATCTGCTCGATTTCTTCTTCGCTCTTGACCGAGCGCTGTGCGACAACGGCGCGGATCAGTGGTGCTGAAACATGCTCGGCGATTGCCTCGGGCGCTACGTTCAACAGGCGGCCAATTTTCAGGACATTCTCGGGGCGATACTGGGGCAGGAAATGAACGCGCCGGCCCTGCTCGACCGCCTGCTTCAGCATGGCGCCCAGATCACTGGTGGGACCCGTCCGCGCGACGCCCACTCGGTCGGCCTTCTCGCTCAATGGCGGTTGGGGACCCGTCCAGACGATCTCTTCGACCGTCAGGTCGTCGCCAAAGAGGCATTCGGCGCCCGTCTCGATATCGATGACCGCCGCCAGGGACGGATCGTCCAGTCCGAAGAAATACAGGAACGAACTGTCCTGCCTGAAGGGATACGCGTTCGCTTCGCAATTCATGGGCGAGAGGTCGTGACCCAATAGCAGGATCAAGCCCGAGTCCATCTGCTCGCGCAAGCGGTTCCGTCTTTGGATGTAGGTCTCTGCTGGAAACATAGGCTAATTCACCGCCGTCGTTGTCTTCTTGCTCGTCAACAGGCTGATGCCCACCAGTGAGACCACCGAAAGGGTAATGGCCGGTAGCACGGCCTCGAACTCGGCCGCCCAGGCCGGCAAGGCGTTCTTGATGAAAGTCATCTCCTCCCAGGCCAGCGCCGTCACCGTGCCGACCAGGATGGAGGTGATGGCGCCATACTTGGTTGCCCGGTTCCAGAACAGGGCCGCGACCAGGCAGGGCGTGATGGCGGCGCCGTAGATAGTAAACGCGTAGAGGGCCTTGCGGAACACGGTGGTCGATTCGGCGAACGCCAGTGATACGAGGTAGGCGATGATGCCGAAGGCCAGCACCAGAAGGCGACTGAGCAAGATGACGTGCTTCTCGTTGGCCTTCGGATTGATGTGTACCTGGTATACGTCCTTGATGAACGTGGTGGCCGGGACGAGTAGGAAGGAGTCGGCCGTGGAAATAATGATGCCCACCACGGTGACCAGGAACAGGATTCCCAAGGGCAATGGCATGAAGTGCTTGGCGGCGTAGATCAGCACGTAGCGCCCGTTCTCCGGATCGGGGATCAGGCTCGACGCGATCCAGGCGCTGCCGATGATGAGCAGCTCGATCGCCAGCGCCAGGAAGATCATAATCATGACCGCCGTCTTGGCGCCCTTGGCGTTCTTACTGGCGAAAATCCGCTGATATTGATTCGCGTCGCCCAGGACCAGCAGGAACACAGGCAAACAGTAGTTGATGATCGTGGCTTTCGAATAGACACCCCAGAACTGCATGTGGTTAGGCCGGTCGCCCATGGCGCTGAATGCCTCGGCCATGCCGCTGAAACCCCCGGCCTTGAGCAACAGGACGGGGAAGGCGATCACCAGGGCGATCGTGATGATCGTGCCCGTCACGACGTCGGTAAAGGCCAGACTCAAGAGGCCCGCCAACATCGTATAGGTGATGATGAAGACCGCGGCGATGATCGTGGCGTGCTGGGCCGTCAGTTTCGGTTCCGAGAGGATCAGTCGGCCATGCTCGGGCAGGGTGGTGACGCGGTATAGCTTCGTATGCTTGCCGATATTCGTGCTGTAGCCTGCGATGACGACCTTGGCCATGCTGTTGGCTTTGATCGCGATATGGTTGGTCGCTTCCTCGTCCGCGAGGTTCTCCTGGGTCTCGACGACATCCTCACCGGCGGTTACGTCGACGGTAAAGGTCTTCGCCTCGGCGGACCAGCCGTCGCCTTCCTTGACCTGAAAGGCAATGTTCGTCCGGCCCTTCCAGTCGGCCTCGGGCTCGAAGACGACGTAGCCCTTCTGGACCTGGAACTTGGTCAGTTCGGTGCTGGGCTCGAGAACCACCGCGTCCTTCTTGCCCGTGATGACTTCCAGGACCATGCCGCCGGCGTTGAACTGATAGCCGACGATGACCATGTACGCCGCGATCAGGGCGAAGACGGCCAGCGCGCGAGCGACGCCCCCGTAGCGGGCGGCAATGATCTCGGGAACGGTGGAAGCTTCCAGGTTGCGGGCCCGCGTGGCCAGTTGCGACAGCAGGATCATCCCGATGAAGGTCCCGAAGGGCAGGATCAATGTCGCCATGCCGTCGCGGTAGGCCTGGCCCGCGTTGCCGACGATGGACCCGGTGCCGATCCAGACGGCCAGCATCGTGCACACCATTACCCAGGGCGACAGCGACCGGCCTGCTACGGCGAAATCATCTTGCGTTTTGACCTGGCGCGACTTGTAGATCCCGATACCGGTCAGGACGAATAGGTAGATGAGAATGGAGACTAGATAGACCATATCACCTGCTTTGTATCTGGACGCCGCTCGGACGTCGGTGTCATTTGACGAACTGCTCGACAAAGTACTTGGGCGTCAGGGGCTGCCCCGTGGCTCGGTCGATCATCTCGTTCCAGGGGTACAACGCCCCGGGGCCGAGCACGCTATCACGAAGGTAGCGGCCCACGCGTTCGTCGCCAACATAGCTGAGAGACTCGTCGGAATCAAGCTTCAATACCTTTCCGACGATGTGGTGATGGAGCTGGGAGGCCAGCAGTTCGCCCAGCATGTAGTTGTGGTAATAGCAGGGGGCCGTCGTGAAATGCAGTTTCGAGGCCCAGCCCGCGTCGACGGCGCCGGCTGGACGCTGCACGAATTGGTATTTCTCGACCATGTCCCACCACAAGTCGTTCAGGTCCTGGTCGGGATCGGCATACAGCGCCTTTTCGAAATTGTACATGACCATCGCCCAGCGGGCGAAGAGGATTTGCTGGAAACGCAGGTAGCGCTCGCTGACGGTTCTGATCTTGGTGGTCTCGGTCTCCGAGAGGTTCAGCATCTCCTGCATCCAGGCGGCGTTGCGGCTGAGCCGACCGAACAGCATGGCGATCGCCTCGGTGGTGAAGCTGTGTGCCGGTTCCCGGAGCATCCAGGGCTCGGCCGGGTCGTGGTACTTGCTGTAGACCGCATGGCCCAATTCGTGCAGGATCGTCTCCATCCAGCGCTCGGTGTCCTGGAGATTGCAGAGGATGCGCACGTTGCCATGGCGGTCCACGTCTTCGCTGAACGCATGCGGGTATTTCCCTTCGCGGTCGTACAGGTCGCTGCGGGCCAGGATGTCGTCGACGGGCAGCGCCACGCCGGCGTAATATGTCTGGGCCAGTGCCTTGATGTCACGATCCTTGTAGTACTGGTCCAGATCGAGTTCGTACACCAGGGGGGTGCGCTGGAAGAACGGGTCGTGGTAGTGCCAGGGTCGCAGCGCCTCAGGGGCGATCCCATAGCCCTGCGCCAGGAGCGTATCCAATTCTTCCTTGAGCTGGGCGAACGGTTCGGCCGTCAGGGCGTCCAACTCGGCGAAGATCTTGTCCAACTCCGCGACGTTCTGCTCGCCCGTGACGATGGTCATGGTGTGGAAGGTGTCGAAGCCGAGCTGGCGCGCCGCTTGGTTGCGCAGCTTGACCAGGTGGAGGAAGTCGTCGATGATGACGTTGCCCACTTTCTTGCTGGCCCGCCAGGCCGCCTCGCGCGTCGCGACGTTCTCCTCGGTCGTCATGACGGTGTAGATGTCGCTCATTGTGACCGGCTTGCCCTCGATGGTGGCGCGGTAGCTGTTGTAGGTCTCCTGGACCTGGTTGTCCAGTTCCACGATTTGTTTGAGCAGCGCCGGCTCAATCTGGTTCTGCAGATATCCGTAATAGAGTTTGTCGAGCTGTCGCGCCAGCCGCCGGTCGCGAATCCCGCCGGCCTCCTTGAAGGCCTTGATCCGGGCGAAGTCTTCCCGATCGCTGTAGATCCGGCGAATCTCCAGTTGCTGGGCCTTGAGCGATTCCCACTTCTCAGGCTTACCCGTCGTCGCGGCCTCCCAATAGGTCAGGTTCGCCCGCGCCGAGAGAGGATCGACCTGGGCGACATGGGTCTCAATGAAGTCAGCCAGATTAGGCTCAGAGGACGTGGAAGTGGTTCGGCACCCGGCCAAAGCCAGAGCGGCGATGGTTGCCAGGCATAGCATCGATACGGTTCGCACGGTCGGTCTCCTAACACAACGTCAAACGAGCCGACAGTGTAACACGTACGCATTGGCCCTGCAACCGGCCAGCCATGTGCCTGCGATGCTCAGGGCGGGGGTTCGTTTCGCGCTACTCACCTGTATGGAACGCCACCATATCGGCGCGAGGGCGCTGCTCCAGCATCTCTTGCAGTGGTCGGAAGACGTCCATGATCTTGCGGTAGTCTGGATCGGCCTTGGATTCGAAGACAGCCCGGCCGCACCTCTCGGTTCCGCCGGCCGAAGCCGCCAGTGGGGCGAGCATGAAGCTGTTGTTCTCGGGCTTGAGCATACGCGTGTAGTAGGTGCGTGGAATACTCTCTTTGTGGCACTCAACGCAGCGTCGCGCCGCGACTTCGGCTAGGACCGAGTCCAATTCGTAGGGATACATACGACGGCTTCCCAGCCGCTCCTTGTGGCTCGACGAGGAGGTGCCGTAGTACGGTACGTTCAGATCGATCCACAGATAGACCCGGCGTCGATCGGCATCGGCAACCTCGACCCTCGGTGTGCCGTCCTTGTCCGGGTGACCGGTGCGGATGATCTCAGCGAGTTTGCTGGCGGGGCTCCCCCAGCGACCGGGCTCGATCTCAAGGGTATTGTGGCCGGCCCCGTTGATGGTCCAGATCCACGATGTGTAGGGGCTTTCGCCGCGGGCGGAGTCGCCGGCAGGGCCTACCGGGCTGCCGTGCTGCAGGAAGTTGCGTTCGCCTTGGGTACCCTTTCTGGCGAGAATGTCGTATGAGACGCTGAAGAAGTCCGTCTTGTCTCCGGTGAGGTCCACGTCTCCGGGTTGCTCCCGTTCGTTGTGACACTGGACACAGTGCTTGTCTAATACCGGCTGCACCACCTGATCGTAGCGGAAGCCCACCGCGCCCCATTGGGGCGGTTTCAACGCTTGCACGGCATCGCGCATGGCCAGCCTGTTCGCCATTTTGGGAGCGACCGAGTTGCGGTCGGCATGGCAGCCAACGCAGCCCTGCACTTCGCCGGGCATCATGTGGGTGAAGCTCCTCATACGCTGCAGCGCCCGCCCCTCGCCATCGAGCGCCATGAAGTAGATCGGCACCTCGGCCGGAATGCGAAAGGCCGCGCTGCCGTTGGCCTTGACGTCGGCAAAGCCCCAAAGCCTCTTCGGGGCATAGGTCGCCCCGCACGAGACCAGCGGAAACTGGAATCCGAAGACGGCGATGTTGCGTTTGCCATGTCCGTCGAGTGTCGTGTTGTTCTGAGGAGAGTGCGTGCTCTTTTCGATTTCTTGAACCACGGCAATCTGCTTGATCTGTCCGCGTTCGACGTGCGGTTCGAGACCCTCGTATACGTCACGGACGAACACGGTCGCCCAGGACCCGGATACGCTGCCATCTTCGGAGAATATCGCCTCGCGATCCATCGGGCCGCCCGTGAGCATGGGAGGCGTCTGTGCCTCTTGAATGGGTTGGGCGCAGTAATACCCGAGTCCACGGTCGGGCCGCAACAGGGTGACCCTGTCGCCGGCGAAGTTGCGAAGCTGGAGCCGGCCATTGCTGGAGACCAGATACTTGTCGTTCCCGAGCGGGAAGGGTTTCTCGTATGGGCCGGTCAGTCCGTTGCCAAACACGCCGCTGTATCGATAGATATCGACTTCGGGGGTCAGATTGGTCAGGGCCTCCTTGGCGTTGGCGCCCTTGGACGGATCGATCAGGACGATCCCCCCGCGACAGGGACCGTTGTGGTTGGTGGCGGTGGCGATCACCGTGTTGGTCCCGGGGATCGGCTGGGCGTCCATGAACGTGCCCGGCGCGATCACCCGGTTGCCGTAGAAACCGGTGAGCCCTGTGCCGTCGGGATTGATCGCCCAAAGGCTCTGGATCGGACACGCCGCCCGATCGACATATTCCCAACGGGTGTATATGATCCGGCCGTCATTGAGGACGGACGGCGTGAAATCCATGAGGTAGTTGGCCGAGAGTCGTTTCTGGTTCTCCCCGTCATGGTCCATCCGATAGACAACCGGTGAGGTCACGACGTAGCAGTACGCGTAGGCCGGCTTGCGGTCCGAAATGAAGGCGACTCCGCCATCGGGTAGCCAGCAGGGATCGAGGTTGTTCGAGGCGCCGGAGGTCAGTTGCTTCAATCCTGTGCCGTCGATGTTGACACGGTAGATCTGGTAGTTGTTGTCCGACACCGAGCGGTCGATGTCTTCGAGCATGGCCACCGGTTTGCACAGCTTGATGCCGCCGCGCTTCCACGCGAAGACAACCTCTTTCCCATCGTAGGAGAGATCGGCCGTCGAGATCATGCCTTCCGACGAATCGACAATACAGCGGAGCTTGCCGCCGTCGGCACCGGGTGTGTAGACGTAGAGTCCGCCGCCGGTCTGGTAGCCTTCGACGTGGTAGACGTACACGTGCGAGATGTTCAGGGCGTGTCGCTTGACGAGCAGGAGGTCACGAAAGCCCATTCGTCCGGCCAGCAGATCCTCGCGCAATGTCACCGATTCGGGCGTGCGCTCGTAGGGCGGAACGAGCATGAGCGCAAGCTGTGCCTCGCTGGGCGAATCGCCAAAGACAGCGATCTCCGAAGCACCGGGATTCAGCGCGCCCTGGTGAGCCGAGAGAAACTTGATGCGGATCTTCCGGATCGTGCTCTTGGGGATACGGATTCGCTGTGGTCCGTGACGCATCTCGAACGCGCCCTTTCGGACGGGTTCGGTGGCGGTGTCCAGATAGACTTCGTAGTCCTTGAAGCACCCTTGAACAATCTGGCCCGTGCGGCCGAAATAGACGATTTCTGCAACCTCGATCGGCTTCGGCCATGTGAGCGTGAATTCCCCGTGCAGGCCGTCTTGCCCGCGAACGCACCAGGCCTCGCGAACGTCCGCCCGACACTCCCGTTCAGGGACCTTCCCGTCGATCGCCCAACGAGCCTGATAGGCGCCGCTGTATTCACTGGAGGCCGACACGCTTGCCTGAGACGCAAGATTGGGCAGTTCCTCCGCTCCCAATTCGGCTGCCCAGAATGCTGCAAGCACTGCTGCGGCGATCACACACGGTCTACGCATTGCCGACACCTTTCCAGAATGAACTCACCAACAGCGTTTCTGAATGCAGAACGCTTCCATGGTACCACAACGCCCAGCCGAGTCCCAATGCTTTCAGTTTCTCTGGGGGCTTTCTCGGTCGCTCGAGTCTAGAAGGCCTGCTGCTCGGTGCGGGCGATGATCTCGTTTTGCAGTTCGGCGCCGAGGTTGACGAAGTAGTCGCTGTAGCCGGCGACGCGG